>ENA-OUVC01001113-OUVC01001113.1-marine-metagenome-genome-assembly--contig:-NODE-1113-length-16279-cov-3.707135_pt1 | contig 16279 bp, 18 predicted proteins | sample MGYA00248622_ERZ508571 | MGnify/ENA primary metagenome ERZ508571 (study PRJEB26236, sample SAMN06267175) | marine metagenome | isolation source: Columbia River Estuary | place: USA:Columbia River... | reverse complement strand
ATGATTTCGCCATCGATTGATGAGAATGCGACAGCACCGATTCTCACAAAATCAGTAATGGCGTGGTTTGTTAATCACTACATTCGGAGCAGTGCTGACCACAAAAATATTCAAGCATCACCGATTATGGCTGAGGATAGTTTGCTCAAGCGCATGCCTCCAGCGCTTGTACAATAGCCGCCTGTGCCTCTGCATCCAGTTCGACGCCTTCGAAATTTTGGAGCGCCTGCGCGGCTGCATGGCTGTCGGCGGCTTTGCCCGCACCGTTGATGCCATTGCCGCTGATCACGGTCCGCACGGTGGTGGTGCTTGCCTCTGCCGCTGCTATGCTACCTGATCCCTCCCCAGCGGCCGATCCGGCTTGCGCCCGGCTGCTGAAATAGTTGATCGTGGTACGCTTCCCATTCGCATCCTGCCCATAATGGCGCAGGCAGAACATCAGCAGCCGGTCGTTGCGTTTGCGCCGGTACCCCATCAACTTGCCCTTTTCAAAGACGGGGATCATCTCCCCCTCAATCGCGCGTTCAAAGGCTATGTCCTTTAACTTCTGCACCCCGAAATCGAGCGCGGCATTCCACGCGGCGCGAAACTCCTCCGCGCCTTTTTGCCGGCGCAGATAATAGACACCCTCCAACGACATGTTGACGATGGCCGTCGCGCGCGAGACGCAGCCGGTGTCGGCCAACGCCTCAATAAAGCCGCGCTGCCGCTCCGGCGTCCAGCCATCATGGCGGTATCGCAGCGGCACGGGGGTGAAATCAGGCAAAGGCGCGCGGTTTTCGCGGGGGACGGGGACTTTGTTACGCATGACAGGCTCCATTTCAAAAAACGGAGGCGATTATGAACCATATAGGTTCGTGTAGGAAAATGGTTTTTTATGGGGGGGTGGGTGCCCCTATGCGCGGCTTGCCTCGCCCCACGCTTTTCGGCATGGGCTGGGCATGTCCGAACATAGCCATCCCGAAACCGCCTTCAAAATATTCACCGCCGCGCAATGGGCGCAGTTTGAAGCCGACGGCGTCTTTCACGGGGCACCTGTTGATCTGGCGGATGGCTATATTCATTTGTCGGCGACCGATCAGCTGCAGGGGACGCTCGACAAGCATTTTGCCGGACAAGACGGCCTTGTGATCGCCGAGGTGAACCTGGCCCAGCTGGGTGAGACCATCGTCTGGGAAGAATCGCGCGGCGGTGCGCTTTTCCCGCATATTTACGGGCCGTTGCCGATGGGCGCGATTATTGGCCTATTTGATGCAGATCAAAGCATGACCTGATTGCGCGGTGCATACAGGGCTCCTCAATATAGGAGCCTGATATGGACGTTTTTCAAATTCCCGCCGTCGCCTTGTTCATCGGCATGCTCGCATCCTTTGCCGTGGTGATGATTTACGCCAGCGTCGGCGAAGCCATCACGCCTTAAAGGCCCATCACATGGATGCGGCGGGCGCGGGCGCTATGGCCTTCGCGGTCACAGCTGCTTTTCGTAGATGCGGTACACCTTGTTGATTTTGCCGTTAATCGCCTCACCCACCGATCGCATCGGGCCATTATCGTCAAGGACCCAGCCGAATTCACCGCGGCTTGCGCCAAATTGGCTGGTGGACGCGTCGCGAATGAGCGAGACCATCATGAACGCCAATTGGCTTGCCATGCGGGTCGACTGCAGTTTTTTCATCACGCCCATCAACGGCACGCGCATCGTGCGGACCTTTGGCGCGCGCAGCCACCACAAAAGCTTCGCCCAGTTGAACGGGAACAGGCTGCCGCCGAATTGACCGATTTTTTCGTTGATGTCGGGCCATGTCATCATGAAGGCGACGGGCTCCCCATCGACCTCCGCAATGCGGATCAGGTCGTTAAAAACGATGGGTTTTAACTGCTTTCCGGTGTGCGCGACCTCGGCATCGGTGATGGGGACAAAGCCCCAATTCCCGCTCCACGCGTCGTTCAATATGGACAGGATTAACGCCGCTTCCGCGTCAAAATTATCCTTGTTCACCTTGCGAATGACAATGCGTTCATTGCGCTCGCCCGATGCGACAATGCGTTCCACCAGCGGCGGAAACGGCACATCAATCGGGATTTGATAGGTGTAGAGATCTTTGATGCCGGCATAGCCCGCCGCCTCAATCCACCCGCCATAGGCTGCGTTATGATAGCCCATCAGCACGGTCGATGGATGGTCATGGCCATCAATCAACACGCCCGGTTCTTCCCAGATGGACAGGCTAAGCGGCCCGAGCGAGCGCACCATGTTTTTGCTGCGCAGCCAATCTTCAGCCGTCGCAATCAGCAGTTTTCCGATGGCTTCATCTTCCGCCTCAAAAAATCCCCAATTGCCGACGCCGGGGCCCATGCCTTGTTCTGGCGGCTGTTTCAGCGCGAGGAAATCCAAATGCGCGGATATCCGGCCAACAACTTTCCCGTCCTTTTCCGCGAGAAAAAGCTGCGCCTCACCATGTTCGAACCATGGGTTCTTACCCGGTGTAATGGTCGCCATCACATCGCTTTTCAATGGCGGAACCCAGTTGGGATCATTGGCATAAAGCCGGAACGGCAGGTCAATAAAGGCGCGCTTGTCTGCCTTGGTTGCAACCGGCCGAATGATGATGTCTGTCATAGTGAATTCCCGAAACGCATTTTTATGTGCCCAAAGCCGCCTTATCCGCAGCCTTATTCTTCGGTGCGGATAAGCACCGTTTCGCCGATCAGTAAAAACAGCAAAAACGGCCCCCATGCGGCAATCCAGGGCGGATAAGCGCCCAGATTGCCCATCGCCAAGGCAAAGTTATCCGCCACGAAATAGGTAAAGCCAAGCGCCATGCCCAGCACCGCGCGCACGAACAAAGCGCCCGAGCGGGCAAGGCCAAAGGCGGCGACCGCCCCAAGCAAGGGCATTAACAAGGTCGACAAAGGCCCTGCCAGCTTGTGCCACAATATGCCTTCAAGATTATCGGTGCGGCGACCGGCGGCGCGCAGATCGTCAATGGCGCGCATCAATGGCAAGAAGCCAAGGCCGTCCCCGTTGACCTTGACGACGTTGAACCGAGCGGGCGTGATGCCTTTGCCGATGACAAGATTGGTCACCTTCTTCTGTTCGGTGGTCACAACGTCAAATGTTTCCGCATTTTCAAGCAGCCATGCGTCGTTCACATAACGGGCATTTGGTGCGGTAATCACCTGACGCAATCCGCCATTGGCGCGCAAATAGATGCGGACATTATCGAGGACGATATTGTCGCCCGACCCCAGCACCCTGCCTGCATTTATAAGGTCGCCGCCTTCGCGGACCCACACATTGTTGCGCGTGTCCGTATCGGGCGCGACGACGCCATATTCGGCATCCTTCCAAACTTTAAGCTTTTGCGTATTCGGCGCGACGACAACGTCGTTAAACACGAACGAAATAAGCGCGACGCCCAAGCTGGCGACAAACATGGGCGCAAGAATTTGGTGCGCGGACAATCCCGCCGCCTTCATCGCCACCACTTCGCTGTTCTGGCTGAGCGTCGCGAACGTGATTAACGTCCCCAACAGCACCGAGAAGGGCAGAAACCGCGCAATAATTTGCGGGGCGCGCATCGTTACATAGCGCAACACATCGCCCTGATCATTTCCGGGGACCGCCAATATCTTGCCACTTTCACCCAGCAGATCGAGCGTCATCAACACCAGCACAAGCATCATCAACACAGCAAAGCTGCGCACGACAAACAGCCGGGCCATGTACATTGTGATGTTGCGCGAGGGGAAGAAATGCATGGGTTATGACCCCTCTTGCGGCACTGGCATGCCAATGGTGGCCAGCCGCGATTTTCGGCCCCAGCGGAACAGTTTCTTGAACCATTTACCGGCCTTTGTCGCGAAGACCTCCAGTGCGCCGATGGGCTGACCACCGGGCACATGCGCGATCACATGATACATCCAGATGATGAGCGCGGCGAACAGCACAAATGGCACCCACAATGCGATAAACGGATCAACAATGCCCATGGCACCGACGCTTTCGGCATATTCATTTATCTTATGATAGGTCACGACCATCACGATCGATAAAAAGACGCCAAGCGCGGATGTCGACCGTTTCGGCGGTATCGCCAGCGCCAATGCCAGCAATGGCAGCAGAAGCATCATCGCCACCTCAACAAGGCGGAAATGGAAATTAGCCCACGCACTGTCGCGTTCCGACGCGGGCCTTTGCATATCATTTCCGATCTGCACCAATTCTGTAATCAGATATTCGCGGTCTTTGCCGCCACGCGACCGAAAACTTTCAATCTGCGGCAGCGGGATGGGGACGTCATGACTGGTAAAACTGAGCACGCGCGGTGATTTATAATTGGGCGCGTCATGCACCAGCGTACCCTTTTCCAAGCGCAGCAATATCGTGTCCGGATCGTCGGTACGCAAAAACTGCCCCTTTTCAGCCGTAACGGCGATGGACTGTCCATTGTTGCTTTGCGCGTACACAAACATGCCAGACAGCGCGTTGCCATTGTTCCGGCTTTCATCGATGCGCATGGTCAAATTTTTGCCAACATTGTTGAATTCGCCGACCCGGACCTTTGCGCCAAAGGCGCCTGATCGCAGTTCGAAGCGGAGTTCTTCATAGAGATAGCGTGCGCTGGGCTGAACAAATCCGACAATAGCAAAATTGACCATAGCCAGCGCGATGGCCAGCAGGAATGGGACGCGCAACAGCCGAAGATAGCTCATCCCCACCGCGCGGAAAATGTCGAGTTCGGACGATGTCGCGAGCTTGCGGAACGCCAGCAATATGCCCAGCAATAGCCCGATAGGGATGCCAAGCGACAGATATTCAGGTATCAGATTTGCGAGCATGCGCCAGACCACGCTGACCGGTCCGCCCTCTGCGGCGACGAAGTCAAACAGGGTCAACATCTTGTCCAGCAGCAGCAATGATGCCGCGATTGCGAGCGTCGCCAGCAGCGGCAACATCACAAGCCGGAAGATATATCGGTCGGTGGCAGTAAGAAATTTCAACTTATGGTCGCCCTGTCACCCTAATTTGGCCGCAAACTGACCCGATAGACGCTTACAGGTTCAGGGGCAATATATCGATGGTATCGTTGTGAAGTGATACCGGATTTGCTGTTCCAGGAGTTTTGAGATGCATATATATTCGGTTCTTATATCCGCCACAGCATTGGCGCTCCTATCGGGCACCGCTGCCGCAAGCGAGGAAATAAGCAATGATTTGTCGCGCTGCACAGCGGGCAAGGGCCCCGCTGTGCTGGTGAACGTGCAGGGCGTGAAGGAAGCGAGAGGCAATGTTCGCGTGCAATCTTATGTCGCAACGCCCGGCACTTGGCTGGCCAAAGGCCGCTGGCTGCACCGCATCGAAAGCCGCGCGAGCGCAGGAAATATGAGCTTTTGCCTGCCCGTCCCTTCCGAAGGGAAATATGGCATTGCTGTGCGCCATGACCGGAATGGAAATGGTAAAACGGACTTCACGCAGGATGGGGGCGGTTTTTCCAATAACCCCAGCGTGAGCATATTGAATTTGGGCAAGCCGTCGGTCAGCAAAGTCGCATTTGACGTAGGCCCCGGTGTCACGCGGATCACCATCAACCTGAAATATATGTGAAGGTAATGATTTGGCTTTAGTCGCGCTTCTTTCGAACCCCAATTCAACCGGCAACAGGTCGTTGTTGCCGGCGGTTCGAAACTATTGCGCGAAAAATCCCGATATATTCCATTACGAAGTCGAAGAAATTGGCCAGATCGCCAAAGCGCTGGAAATGATTGCCCGCGTGAAGCCAAAGGTGCTCGTCATCAATGGCGGCGATGGCACCGTGCAGTCTGCGTTGACCGAACTATATCATGGTGGACATTTTGAAGGGTCACCGCCGCCCGTCGCGGTGCTGCCCAATGGCAAGACCAACCTGATTGCGCTCGATTTGGGCGCTGAAGGTGACCCGTTGGAGGCGCTGGCGCGTATCATCGACGTCGCAAAGGGCGATCTTTCCGAACATATCGTTGTCCGCGAACTGATTGCGTTAAGCGATGGCAGCGAAGGCGCGCGTCCGGTTCTGGGCATGTTCTTGGGCGGCGCGGGCCTTGCCGAAACGATCCTATATTGCCGCCACAAAATCTATCCGTTGGGATTGCCCAATGGCCTAAGCCATTTCCTGACATTCATCGCCGTTATGTTTTCGGCTTTTGTCAGGGTGAAGGCAAGTTTCCTGCCGAAACGATCAAAGCCCGTCAGCATATCCTTTATCCGCAATGGCGAATTGCAGGGCACATTTTCGATCCTGATCGTCACGACGCTGGAAAAGCTATTGCTTGGTGGACAGGCCGGCAAAACCAAACAGCGTGGTTTGATGAAGTTTATGGCCGTCGACCAAACGCCATGGGCGATGCTGAAAATGATCGCGGCATCATTGCGCGGCAAATTGGGCCACACGCCCACCAGCGGTGTCCATTTCCAGCAAGGCGATGTCATCCGCATCGATAGCGAACGAAGCAGCGTCGTCTTGGATGGCGAAGTGTTCGAGGCGTATCGCGGTAGCCCGATCGTGCTTCGGTCAACGCCGCCTGTCCCTTTCCTGAAAATCGCTGCTTAACAAGCGGCAACGGAAACGGTTAAGGCGCACAGATGCTTTCGCTGACCCAGCTTGTGGCCGAGGAATTGGCCATACCCGCGCAACAGGGCGCGAGCGAATTCGCGGCGCATATCGCCGCGCAATATGGTCACGCGGCGCGCGCCGTTCTGTTCTATGGATCTTGCCTGCGGTCGGAGCAGCTAGAGGGCGAGATGCTCGACTTCTACCTCATCGTGTCCGATTACCAATCGGCTTATGGACGCGGTTGGCTCGCCACATGGAACCGCCGCCTGCCGCCCAATGTATTTCCGTTTCAACATGGCGATCTGGTCGCCAAGGTCGCGATTTTAAGCGAAGCGGACTTTCACCACCTCAACCGCCCGGCGGCATCGGCGGTGTCGGTCTGGGCCCGCTTTGCCCAGCCATCGCGGCTTGTCTGGTGCGCGGATGAAGACGCACGGCAGTCTGCGATTCTCGCGATATCAGGGGCGGCCCCGACCTTGCTGAATGCCGCACTGGCATTTGCAGAACGCGAAGCTGATGTGCTCGACCTTTGGCAGGCGGGATTCCACATGACCTATGGCGCGGAGCTGCGCGCGGAACGCAAGGACCGGCCATCGTCGGTGATTGCGTTTGACCCCAATCGCTACGCGCGCTTTGGCCGGGCGGCATTGCAGCACATAACGATCGCACATGAAGTGCGCGGCGACAAAATAGTTATCTTGCCCGACCCCGAAGGCCACATCGTTCAAGAAAAACGCCGTTGGCCCGCGTTGCGTCGACGTGGGAAGTTGCTGACCGTTGCACGGCTGGCAAAGGCGGCGTTTACCTATGCCGGCGGCATTGATTATCTGGCGTGGAAGATAAACCGCCACGCCGGCACGCAAATCATAGTGCGCCCTTGGCAGCGCAAATGGCCCTTGATTGCGGCGTTGTTTCTGGTGCCCAAGCTTCTGGCAAAAGGCGCCGTGCGTTAAAGCGTAATTTTGCGCGGCACGAAAAGCGCGCGTCGCGGTCAAATGATCCCGACAGCCTTGCCCGCGCGTTCGAACCGGCTGAGGATATCGGCAACCTGTTCGCTGCTATGTTCGGCACATAAAGAACAGCGCAACAATGTCATGCCGGCGGGCGTCGCGGGCGGACGGGCGAGGTTTACATATAGGCCGTTCTCAAGAAGCGCAGCCCACATCATCGCGCCCTTTTCCAAATCGGGCATGATCACCGCGATGATCGCGCTTTGCGCATCCGGCGTGCCGAGTTTGAAACCAAGATCGCGCAGACCCTGGTGCAGATTTCTGGAGTTTTCCCACAAATGCGCACGCTTGTTGCCATTGTGCATCAACTTGCGAATGCTCGCGGCCGAACATGCGACGACCGCTGGCGGCAATGACGCCGTGAACACATAAGGGCGGCAGACAAGCCGCATGATTTCAAATTTCGGATGGTTGGACACGCAGAAACCGCCGACGGTACCGACCGATTTGGAGAAAGTGCCGATGACGAAATCGACATCATCCAGCACGCCCTGCTCTTCGGCCACGCCGCGGCCATTTTCGCCGATGAAGCCCATCGAATGCGCTTCGTCGACAAGGATCATCGCGCCAGCTTCTTTCGAAACGCGGATCATTTCCTTCAACGGCGCAACATCGCCCAGCATCGAATAGACACCTTCAAGCACGACAAGCTTGCCCGCATCGGCGGGGAGGCGCTTCAGCCGTTTTTCCAGCGCTTCGACGTCATTATGGCGGAAGGCCACAATTTCGGCATCGCCCATTTTGCAGCCGTCATAGATCGACGCATGGCTGTCGATATCCAGAATGATATAATCGCCCTTGCCCGCAATCGTGCTGATGATGCCAAGGTTCGCCTGATAGCCCGTGGAAAAGACCATCGCATGGTCCATTCCGTAAAATTCCTTCAACGCGTCTTCGCATTCCTTATGGCCCTGAAATGTGCCGTTCAAAACGCGGCTGCCGGTCGTGCCAGCGCCAAATTCGTCCAAAGCCTGTTTGCCCGCGGCGATGACATCATCGTCAAAGGTCATGCCCATATAATTATAGGTGCCAAGCAAGATGGTTTCCTTGCCATTCACGACGGCAACGGTCGGCGATTTCACCTCTTCCATCACAAGGCTGAACGGGTCTTTTACGCCCGTGGCGAGCAAGCCTTCACGTTGCGCAATCAGGGCATCAAATTTGGAGAATAAGTCAGTCATGCACGTCTTCCGTTAAAATCAGGCGTCCGTTTGGATCAGGCTGCGGTCAGCTTGGTAACCGCGTCGACCAATTGGCCGACATTTTCGATTTCCGCCTGTAAATTCATGCTGATGATGATGTCAAAGCTGTCTTCGACTTCAGCAACAAAATCCATGACGGTCAGGCTGTCCCATTCCAAATCACCGGCAAAAGTGGTGGTCTCGCCAACCTCGACACCTTTTTTGTTAAATGGCTCAATCAGGCCCTTTAGGCGATCAAACATTTCGCTGCGGTCGGTCATATGTACATCCTCAAATTATGTGACGGGCAATGCGCCATATCGGCGCGCTATGGCAAGCGAATAAGGCAGTATGAGGGCAAAGCCATGCGCCTACATCCACCCTTGCGCGCGATACCAGCTTGCGGTGTCTTTCAACCCCTTGGGCGTTGCAATTTCCGGCGTCCAAAGCTGGGGCGATGGCGCAGCATCGCGATTGATGGTCCAGTCGGGGTGCGCGAGATAATTGGCGCGGTCGGGCGTCAGTTTCGCCTTTGCACCGCGAACCGCACGGTCGGCCCATCCGGCAAATTTCAACAGAAACGCAGGCGCGTGCACCGTCGTGACATCGCGCCCGACCGCCGCACCAATCGCCTTGGCAAAACCGGCGTGGCTCCACCCGCCCTTTGTTCCGTCATCTGCCTCAAACACGCATTTCGACACATCATCCGCCGACAGCAAAGTCACCAGCAAGCGGGCGAGATCATCGACATGAATGACGGACACCCTGCCCCGCGGCGGCAGCAATGCCCATCCCTTGGCGGCGATGCGGAACATATCGAACATTTCGGTGTCGCCGGGGCCGTACACACCGGGCGGACGAATGACGGTCCAGTCGAGCGATGATGTGCGCACGAGCGCTTCTGCGGTGGCCTTGCTCGCCCCGTACATCGAAAGCTCCGGATGGCGCGCAGCAAGCGAGGAGACGCAGACAAAACGTGTGATGCCAGCCGATTGGGCAGCGGCGAGGATATGGGCTGTGCCTGTGACATTCCCGCTTTCGAAACCAGCCGCGTCGGGCGCATTAACGACGCCAGCGACATGCAAGACAGCATCGGCGCCTTTGCACAATTCGGTGAGGCTAGCGATATCGCTTAAGCTGCCATGAACCCAAGTGACGCCCGCTTTTTTGTGCTGGTCCCGCCGCGTCAGCGCGCGGACATGCCAACCAGCGGCAATCAACCGATCCAGCGTGATCCGTCCGACAAAACCCGTCGCTCCGGTTAGCGCGACTGTTTTCACAAAAGGACCAGCTGATCGCGGTGGACAAGGACGGAGCGGGGCACGGTGCCCAAGATATCCGCCAATTCGCTGGAACGATGGCCGCAAATACGGGCGGCATCGACGGCATCATATTCGCAAAGGCCGCGCGCGACGGCAACGCCGTCATCATCACTGATGTCGATGACGTCGCCGCGTTTAAACTCACCCTCCACCGACAAGGCGCCTGCAGGCAACAAGCTGCTGCCCGATATGAGCGCTTTTATGGCGCCAGCATCGACGCGGATGCGGCCCTTGACGGTCAGCCGTCCGCCCAACCAGCTCTTGCGCGCGGAACCACCGTCGCGCGGTGCAAAAAAGGTCGACGGCCCGCCAGTTTCAAGCGCGGCAAGCGGGTGATCGCGAAGGCCGGAGGCGATGACCAAACCGATGCCAGCGCGGGTTGCAATATCGGCGGCATCCAGCTTGGACGCCATACCGCCCGACCCCATGCCAGAGGATGAACCCTCCGCCACCATGACGCGGACGCGGCCGTCAATTTTTTCGATATTGGCCAACAACATCGCACCCGGCAAATGCGGCGCGCGGTCGAAAAGGCCATCGACATCCGACAGCAAAATCACCCCGCTGGCGCCAGCCGCCTGCGCAACGCGTGCGGCCAACCGGTCATTGTCGCCAAAGCGGATTTCTTCGGTGGCGACGCTGTCATTTTCATTGATGACGGGAACGGCCCCTGCACCCAACAGACGATCGAGCGTGGCGGCAATGTTCAAATAGCGGCGGCGATCCTCCAGATCATCCAGCGTCACGAGCATTTGCGCCGCAGCAAGCGACTGGGCGTCGAGCAGCTCGGCCCAGATGCCCGACAGCACGATTTGCCCAACGGATGCCGCAGCCTGCGCATCGGCGAGGCTGCTGCGGCCGCCTTTTTCAAAACCCAGACGGCGCGCACCCAATGCAATCGCGCCGGAGGTGACGATAACGATCCGCTGCCCCGCCTTATGCCGCGCGCTGATATCCGCAACGAGCGTTTCCAACCATTGCCGCCGCACATTCCCGTCGGGCTGCACCAGCAGCGACGATCCGACCTTGACCACCAACAGCGGGCAAGATGTCGGCAAGAATGCTGCGTTCAGATCGGCGACCATGTCCCGTCCTCGGTAATGCCATCGGCCTTTGCGCCTTCAATCCCGCTTTTGGCGGGCAAAGCTTCCAAGATCCGGTCGAGCACAAGATCAACGCCCTGCCCCGTTGCACCGGAAATGGATATCACGTCCAACGCGCCGGCTGCCTGCAATTGCTCGGCAATGTCGGCCATCAATTCGGGATCAAGCAAGTCGCCCTTGTTGAGCGCCACAATCTGCGGCTTTTCATCCAATGCTGCGCCATATTCGCTCAATTCGTCACACACGATATGCCACGCGGCGATGGGGTCATCCTGCGTCGCGTCAATCAAATGAATGAGGATGCGGCAACGTTCGATGTGGCCCAAAAAGCGATCGCCAATGCCAACGCCTTCGGCTGCGCCAGCGATAAGCCCTGGAATATCCGCCAGAACGAACTCGCGCGATTTATGGTCGACCACACCCAATTGCGGGCGTGTCGTCGTGAACGGATAATCGCCAACCTTGGCCTTGGTATTCGACACCTGATTGATGAAGGTCGATTTGCCCGCGTTGGGCATGCCGACAAGTCCGGCGTCCGCCAGCAATTTCAGGCGCAGCCAGACATACATTTCTTCGCCGGGCCAACCGGGGCCATGCTGACGCGGCGCGCGGTTGGTTGAGCTTTTATACGATGCGTTACCGCGACCGCCATCACCGCCGCGCAGGAACACCACGCGTTGGCCGACCTCGGTCAGATCGAGCAACAGCGAACGTTCTTCGTCATCGGCCAGCACCTGTGTGCCCACAGGCACCTGAATGACCAAGTCATCGCCATAGGCACCGTGGCGATCACGGCCCATGCCCTGAATACCGCGCATGGCTTTGAAATGCTGCGCATAACGGAAATCGATAAGCGTGTTCAGTCCAGCGACCGCTTCAAAGATGACATCGCCACCCTTGCCGCCATTGCCGCCATCCGGGCCGCCATATTGGACATATTTTTCACGACGAAAGCTGACCGCTCCCGGGCCACCGGCGCCGGAACGGATAAAGATTTTTGCTTGGTCGAGAAAATGCATGTGTTGGCCTTTAGGGGAGTATGGCGGTTTTTACTAGCGCAGTCGCTTCGATGCAAAAGCGCGACCCGAACCTGACTTGAGATATTTTTCGAATGCCACGGCTTTTTGAGGATCATCGAACCAACAGTGGAAAACAAGCTTCCATGGTCTGAACTTTGAGGTGTGGTTTGACTTTCCGGAATTGTGATCGCCAAGGCGGCTCGCAACGTCTGAGCACATCCCGGTATAAAACTCGCTCGGATGCGTTTCGCTTTGAATGATGTAAACGTGATGCGGCATCTAAAACAGTCCTCCTACGCCTGCGGCTTCGGCGGACAACCCTCGCTAAAACTCCGACTGGCCTGCCAGCCGTAGCTTTAGCGAAGGTTGGTGGAGCCTAGGGGAGTCGAACCCCTGACCTCTACACTGCCAGTGTAGCGCTCTACCAGCTGAGCTAAGGCCCCATCTGGCCGCCCGTTGGGCAGCCTTGGTGAGGAGCGCCACTAGCGGGCGCTCCTATATATTTCAAGTCCGAAGATTAGATGTCGTCTGGCTCGTCTTCGGTGCCAGCAACGCCGAGATCTTCGTCACCGCCAAGGTCGACATCATTGTCGGGCGATACGTCACCGTCAACGGCATCGACGTCAATGTCGAGATCGTCATCGGCAAGATCCGAATCGTCTTTCTTCTTTTCGGCTTCTTCAAACGGCAATGGCTGCTTCGACTTCAAAACTGGCTCAGGTGTCCACTGGTTGCCGCATTCAATGCATTCAACCGGCTCGTCCTTGGTCAGGTCGTAAAAACGAACACCACATTTCGGGCAAGTGCGCTTGGTTCCCCATTCAGCCTTGATCATGGCGGGCTCAAATCCTTTTTAAACTGGCTTGGAAGGGCGATGCACATCTGTGAATCACCGTCAATTGGCGCGGCCTTTGCCACAGCGACGCGCCGCTGTCAAAAATTACTGTGGTCGTTGACTTGGCCACGCATCATCCGCAAAGCGCAAAACGTCATGCACAGCGTTCAACCCCGCCCCGCCAGTTTCCGTTCGCAAGGGCCGCTTCGCGGCACAGTGAAGGTACCCGGAGACAAATCCATCTCGCACCGGTCGCTGATGCTCAGCGCATTGGCCGTTGGCGAAAGCCGGATTTCCGGTCTGCTCGAGGGCGAAGACGTGCTGGCGACCGCCGCCGCGATGCGCGCGATGGGCGCACATATCGAACGCACGGGCGAAGGTTGCTGGACCGTCCACGGCGTTGGCGTTGGCGGCCTGATGCAGCCCGCAAGCGCGCTCGATATGGGCAATAGCGGGACGTCGACACGACTGTTGATGGGCCTAGTTGCGAGCCACCGGCTCACCGCCACATTCATCGGCGATGCGTCATTATCGAAACGCCCGATGGGGCGCGTTATCGATCCGCTGAGCCAAATGGGCGCCGAATTCACTGCAAGCCCCGGTGGCACCTTGCCGCTGATGGTGCGCGGCTTGGTGCCTGCTGTGCCGATCCGCTATCGTCTGCCGGTCGCCTCTGCACAGGTGAAAAGCGCCGTGTTGCTGGCTGGCCTGAATACACCGGGCATTACCGAAGTGATTGAGCCCGTCCCCACGCGTGACCATAGCGAACGGATGCTGCGCGGGTTTGGCGCGGATTTGACGGTTGAAATCGATGCCGACGGCGTGCGCCATATCCGGCTTGTCGGCGAAGCAGAACTGAAGCCGCAGACGATCGACGTGCCCGGCGACCCTTCATCGGCGGCCTTCCCGATTGTCGCGGCGCTCATTACCCCCGGCAGCGAAGTGACCGTAACCCATGTCGGCATGAACCCGACGCGCACCGGCATTTTCAAGATGCTGGAAGCGATGGGCGCTGATCTGACCTACGCCAACGAACGCGAAGTCGGCGGGGAGCCTGTTGCCGATATTACCGCGCGCCATTCGGCCTTGCGCGGGATAGACGTGCCACCCGAAGTCGCACCGAGCATGATCGACGAATTTCCGGTATTCTTCGTCGCCGCCTGCATGGCGCAAGGACAGACCATCACCAGCGGCCTTGACGAGCTGCGCGTGAAAGAGTCCGACCGGTTGGCATTGATGGCGACGGGCCTGAAAGCCATTGGCGCGCAGGTTGAGGAACGCGAAGACGGCCTTGTCATTCAAGGCACAGGCGGCGAACCGCTTGAGGGCGGGGCAACGATCAACAGCGCGCTCGACCACCGCATCGCCATGAGCTTCGCGGTCGCAGGGCAGCATTGCTACCATCCCGTGACGGTCGATGATGTATCGCCCATCGCGACGAGCTTTCCAACGTTCGAGGCGATGATGCACAATCTTCAGGTTGCGCAATGATTATCGCCGTCGACGGGCCAACTGCTTCAGGCAAGGGCACGTTGGCAAAGGCATTGGCCGCGCATTTCGGCCTGCCGTTTCTGGACACGGGCTTATTGTACCGCGCCGTCGGTCGGCAGGTGCAATTACACAATGGCAACCCCGACGATCCGGCGGACGCCTTGGCTGGATGTGATTTTCCCGACAGCATTCTGGGTGACGCCGCTTTGCGGACCGAAGCGGTCGGCGGTTTGGCCAGCCGAGTGTCGCTCCATCCGCAGGTGCGCGCTGCGTTGAACAAGCGTCAGGTGGATTTTGCCAACCAACCCGGCGGTGCGTTGTTGGACGGGCGGGACATCGGCACGGTGATCGCGCCGCATGCCGATGTGAAGCTGTTTGTAACCGCCCCTGCCGAGGTGCGGGCGCAGCGGCGTTATGACGAAATGCAGCGGCACGGGATCGACGTGCGCTTTGCCGATATTCTTGCCGATATTCATGCCCGCGACGCACGCGACATGGGGCGGGCCGATGCCCCGTTAAAACCCGCGCAAGACGCGCTATTGCTTGATACCGGCGATTTGACTATAGGCGGCGCCGTTCAAGCTGCGATTGCGCTGGTGGAGGGTAAACTCCGGCAGAGTTGAGTGGCGGGGCGTTTCAAATGAAGAACGCCGTCACCCTGAACTTGTTTCAGGGTCTATTTCGCCTCTACACCTTATGGTCTGTGTGGCACGATGGATGCTGAAATAAATTCAGCATGACGGATAAATGCTTTTGTAACGCGCTTAAAACGAACGCTTTATTGCTATTCGGGCAATAGGGCATTTCTGGTCAAAGACCGTCGGAACCAACCGACTGGCCGGACAAAAAGTACGTAAGGAAACTCTAACCTATGGCAACTTCGCCAAACCCGACCCGCGACGATTTCGCGGCACTTCTCGACGAATCACTTGGTGGCGCAGACGGTGGCTTTGAAGGCCGCGTCGTAAAAGGCACCGTAACCGCAATCGACAATGACCATGCCGTCATCGATGTGGGTCTCAAATCCGAAGGCCGTGTGGCGCTGCGTGAATTCGCTATGCCCGGCCAAAAAGCCGACCTGAAGGTTGGCGACGAAGTTGAAGTCTTCGTTGACCGCGTAGAAAATATGAACGGCGAAGCCATGCTCAGCCGTGACCGTGCCCGCCGCGAAGCTGCGTGGGACGTTCTTGAAGGCGAATTCGAAGCTGGCAACCGCGTCGATGGCGTTATCTTCGGCCGCGTAAAGGGTGGTTTCACCGTTGACCTCGGCGGCGCAGTGGCATTCTTGCCCGGCAGCCAAGTCGACGTTCGCCCTGTGCGCGACGTAGCTCCATTGATGGACATCGCGCAGCCATTCGTCATCCTGAAAATGGACCGCAAGCGTGGCAACATCGTTGTTTCGCGTCGCGCCATTTTGGAAGAGACACGCGCAGAACAGCGCACTGGCCTCATCCAGAACCTCGCTGAAGGTCAGATCATCGACGGCGTTGTCAAGAACATCACCGATTATGGTGCGTTCGTTGACTTGGGCGGCATCGATGGCCTGCTGCACGTCACCGACATCAGCTACAAGCGTATCAACCACCCAAGCGAAATCATCAACATTGGTGACACCGTTAAGGTTCAGATCGTTCGTATCAACAAGGATACACAGCGCATCAGCCTTGGCATGAAGCAGCTGGAAAGCGATCCTTGGGATGCAGCGGTTGCAAAATATCCAGTGGG
>ENA-OUVC01001112-OUVC01001112.1-marine-metagenome-genome-assembly--contig:-NODE-1112-length-16280-cov-5.008764_pt1 | contig 16280 bp, 19 predicted proteins | sample MGYA00248622_ERZ508571 | MGnify/ENA primary metagenome ERZ508571 (study PRJEB26236, sample SAMN06267175) | marine metagenome | isolation source: Columbia River Estuary | place: USA:Columbia River... | reverse complement strand
TGAGCGTCGCAAGGGCTCATTTACTGGCGGTCATGCATGGCCACCGCCGCGCTTCGAATAACTCAGCCCGGAAGCGCTGCGTTAACTTCTTCAATAATTGAAGACACAAACCCCATCACTTCAGCTGGCGGGTTTGACGCTGCGCAAATATCTAGTTGTTCCTTCGCGCCTGCTGCATCGGCAGCCAAGCGGTAACGAACAATTCCTAAGAAACAATGCGCGTCTGGATAATCAGGGTCAACTGCAATTGCGCGCTCAAGGCCCTGTGTTGCAGCTGCAAGCGCAACAATCTTGATGTCGTCTGCTGCGTCACGAGCAATCAGTGCAATAAGCCACGAACGATACGTCAACGCTTCGGTGTTATCAGGGTCTAACTTCACCACGTCGTTGTACAACTCAATTGCTTTTTGTGGGTCACTGAAGTTAATAGCTCGCGCTTGAGACAACAACGACGCCGTGGAGTTTTCAATGCCACCAGTGCTTGTTTGCCCAGGCAATCGCTGACCTGACTGAGCTGCCAACAGCCAACCTGCCAAACACGCAAATGCAACAATCGCAAACGACACCACAATGGCTTTTGCACGAGACTTCGGTGCACGTCGATTCAGAGTTGACTGCCCTGCTTCTATTGCTTTCAGCACATTGGCTGCTCGTTGTGTATAGCCAGACTTCAATGTTGCGTAATCCTCATCATCAATGTCGCCCGCCGACCGCTCTCGTTCAACATCGCGCAAAGAATCGAGGAGAAAGTTTCGCTCTTCTTCGAGGCGTGCCAGTTCGTCTGGGTTCATGCCGAACTACCGCTCTTCACGAAGCGCGCGTTCCACCAGTTGCGCATCTTCATCAGAAATTGAGTCGCTGCCCACTACTTTCCAGCGACGAAATGCAAAGCCCAATGTTCCAACCGCACAGATCAGCACAAACACGGGAAGTACCCAGATCAACGAATCAAGCCCAGTTGAACGCGGCACCAGCAACACGCGACTACCGAATCGAGCTTCGATATAGGCGATGATTTCGTCATCAGATCGCTGACCACCAGCAATTTGCCGCGCAACCTCCGCCCGAATGGCTTCCGCCCCAGACGCTCGCGACACATACACACTCTCACCAGAACATGTAGGGCACGCAAGAACCTTCGTAATGGCATCAATGCGTTCAGCTTGTGTGCGAGGGCCAGAGTCTCGAGTGCTGCCAAATGCGAGCAACGCAATTGCAGCGAAGATCACCAACAACCATGACCACTTGTTCTGAACAGAATTCATCTTCATCACGAACCAAACTGCGCTTTCAGTTGAGCAAGTTGATCATCAAGCAATCCCGGCGTGAGCATGCCGGCAATTCGTAACCGCACATAACCATTGGGGTCAATCACCCAGGTCTCAGGAACTTTTGCTACTCCGAAGGCAACGGAAATGGCTCCGTCCGTGTCACGAACTTTTTGCCAATCTCCCCCGTTCTTTGCAAAGAATGCACGAACCGAAGCATCGTTGTCATCGTTAATTACGGTGTAGATCTCTGCGGGATTTGTTGCTTGCAATTCGCGTTCGTTGAATGCAACGAGTTCCGGATGCTCTGCAATGCACGGCACGCACGTTGAGTTAAAGAAGTTGAAAATCACCCAACTTCCCTTTCTGTTCGCCAGCACAAACTCTTCATCATCCAACGTTGTTGAAACAACCGATGGTGCGGGCTGACCCAACAGTGGTGAATCCGCATCATCTGCCGTGTTCGGCTCTGCTGTCACCAGCACCCAGAGGAACGCAACCAACAATGCGCCAACAACTGACGCAATAATTGGTGCAACTTTCTTACGGGAATAACTCGCCTGGTTCACAGCATCACCAAGAGATCGGCGGCAAAGTCATCTTCAGAAGTTGGCGAGGTTGGTTTACGACGACGTCGCCCTGGGAACGCGGCAAGCACAGTTCCAATCGCCATGAGGCCACCGCCAATCCACAGCCACAACAGCAACGGCTTAATGAACACTTTGATTCGCGCCTTGTTTTCATCTTGACGAACAGGTGGCTCAAGCGTGAGATAAATGTCGTAGGCAAATCCTGTTTTTACCGAAGGAGTTCCAACGTTCATTCCTTGCAATACGTACTTCGTAATTGCCGGCGCATATGCCTTACCGCCGTCAATCTTTACTAGTGCCTTCACCGCAGTTGCATTATCGGTTTTCACTTCGACAACGTCGACAAGTTCAAACGTGTGACCACTAAATGATGCGGCCTTGCCGGCTTCCAAATTCAATTCTTGGCTGTGGGTAAAACTATTTGAAGCCGCAAGCGCAACGGCGATGATGATGACCCCAAGGTGCACGATCATTCCACCGTTTGCCCTACCAACTAATCCACGTAGGCCCTGCCTGCGCGTGGCTAACACCACTTGGCGTAATGCCGAACCAGCAGCAAATCCACCGAGTCCAAACGTCAATAGTGGTGCTAGTCCAGTTGCGCCAACCCACACACTCCCGGCGAGTGCGAGAACACCGCACCACGCTGGCCAGAACAGTCGCTTCGACAACAGCTCCTGCGACGCCTTGCGCCACGGCAACACGGGGGCAATGGCCATGATCGTGAGCATCGTGATGCCGATTGGAATAGTGAGCCGATCAAAGAACGGTTCACCAACAACGATGGTTCGAGATTGCAATGCTTCAACGACAAGTGGAAACACCGTTCCAAGCAACACCACGAATGCAAAAACTGCGAACAACACATTGTTTGCAAGGAATGCTCCTTCGCGAGACAACGGTGAGTCAATGCTTCCCGGTGAATGCAGTCGATCTCCGCGCCAACCAATAAGCCCAACTGAAACAATGACAATCACCGCGAAGAACGTAAGCAGCCACGGACCGATAGCGCTTTGACTGAACGCGTGCACGCTGTTTACAACGCCAGAGCGCGTGAGGAATGTTCCCAGAATGGTGAGGCTGAACGTTGCAACAAGAAGCGAAAGGTTCCACACGCGCAACATGCCGCGACGTTCTTGCACCAACACCGAGTGAATGTATGCGGTCGCCGTAATCCATGGCAGTAACGATGCGTTTTCAACTGGGTCCCACGCCCACACGCCACTCCATCCCAACACTTCATAACTCCACCACGAACCAAGAATGATGCCAATGGTGAGGAACCCCCATGCAAACAGAGTCCAACGCCGTGTTGCGAGCAACCAACCTTCACCCAATCGCCCAGTGATCAGGGCCGCAATGGCAAACGCGAATGGAACGGTCATGCCGACGTAACCCAAATACAACAGAGGTGGGTGGAACATGACGAGCAAGTGGTTCTGCAACAACGGGTTTGGGCCAGGTCCGTCAAGCACGCCTTCAGGACCAACTGCAAATGGGTTTGCTGGACCAAACGAGAGCAGGAAGAAAAACAGTGAAACGATGAACATGACGCCAAGTGCGTACCGCGACAACACATCGTCCATCTTTTTACGCAACCAATACGTGACGCCAAGCGTGTAACCCGCAAGGATCAATACCCACATCAAGATGGATCCTTCAAGCGCGCTCCACACTGCTGCAAAGTTGTAGACCGCAGGTGTTGAATAACTTCCCACTTTTTGCACGTACTCAAGCGAGAAGTCGCGAGTAATCATGGCTCGTTCCATTACCGCGAATGCACCAAAACTTGCTGCAAAAACCAAAACGGCAAAGCGCGGGATGAGTTTTGCTACCGCTTGGTCGCGTTGGCGAGCACTTGTTATGGCTGCAATCGCGCCGAATAGCGAACCAATAATGCCAACTAAGAGAAACGCGCGACCCAGCGCACCATTTATCCCGCTAGCAAAGAACACTGTTCTGCTTTCGATTGCGCGAGTCGATCCGGGTTGGCTTCAGAGTATGTGTTTGAATGCTTTACTTCAATTCGATTGGCCTCGAAGGTGTCGCCCACCAGCTGACCGTGCGCAACTACCGGAATACATTCTTGAAAGATTCCACCGGGATCACCGTTGTATCTCACATTGACGGTTTGGTTATTGAACAAAAGCACAAAAGTGGTGCTCCCAGAGTCCGACTTCAACGAGTCCTGTTCGACGGTGCCTTGAACTCGAAGCCTGCGGTTTGGTTCGCAACCTTCCCGCTTTCCGATTTCATCAACGTTGCAATAGAAATCAATTGCCGATGTCAGGAATTGCGAAACAATGAAACCACCGGCCGAAACGACCACAACCAACATGGCCACATATTTCCACTTGCGATTGTGCTTGCGTGGAGCAAGTGGTGCATTGTCGGGGGACGTGCGCGGAGTTAAGTCCACGGTTTGTCCTTGTCGGCAACCGTTCGCGACAGGTTGCGTCCTTGCTTAATGGTGTACACAACCAAACCAATGATGACGCCAAATGTGATGCCATACGTTGCAATGATGAAACCAGCGTGACTCATGCCTGAACCTCTTTTAACCGCTCAGTAACCGCAGCGTCGAGCGCATTTATTTGCTGAGCATCTTGCATTGCGATGATCCGCTGACGATGCGACACCAACCATGCAAACAACACGGTGAATCCGAAAACTCCAAACAGCAACGTAAACAACATGAGTCCATCCATCTTGATGTCACCATCTGGGCTCAGCACCGTTGCGCGTTGATGCAGCGAACGCCAGAGAACCACGCTGAAGTGCACCAATGGAATTTCAAGCACAGCAAGCAATGCAATGACAGAGGATCGACGAGCACGTTGCTCTGCTGTTCCGCCTAATCCACGCACCGCCAAGTAACCAAGGTAAGTAACGAATAAAAATGCGGTGGTTGTGAGTCGAGGGTCCCACACCCAAAACGTTCCCCATGTAATGCGTCCCCACAGACTTCCACTGAGCAGCGTCATTGCCATGAACAGCACACCAACTTCGGCAGATGCGCCAGCAACGCGATCAAAACCCATGGAGTGTTTCTTGCCGATCAACCAACACGCCGATGCAATGCCCGTGACGATGAACGCCAAATACGCAACCCAAGCGGTGGGTACGTGGACATACATAATGCGTACAGCGTCGCCCTGAACGGCATCCTCTGGAGTGAAAAACAATCCACCGAGAAACACCCAACCGAGCGCGATAACGGCCATCAACCCATACATCCGAGTGGTTGGCGTGCCAACTCCTTTGAACGATTGCGTCTCAGAACTCATATGTATTGTCCTTCATCATTCCTCAATTAGCGAGCTAAATGACAGCAGGCCACCTAACCCAAACACCGCAGCGAACACCGCAAGTACTGCTACCCACGGCCAACCTTCACCAACGGTGAGACCACCACTTCTGAATGCCGATTCGGTTGCCCGAGTTGCACAGATCAGAACAGGTGCAACCACCGGAAGCAAGAGCAATGGAAGCAACGTTTCACGGCCACGAGCACCTGCAGTCAAACCTCCGTACAGAGTACCTACGAAGGCCAAACCGGCCGTAGCGCACAATACGCAAGTGACCAATAGCACTAGTCCTGATCCATTCACATTCACGCGATACAACACAATTGCTGCAATAAACAGCATTGCTTCCAGAACGAGCAATTGCACAAATAGCGCGACTGCCTTGCCAATAAATATGCCCTGCGGATTCACACCTGCAACTCGCAGAGAATCCAGTGCCCCGTCGTATGTCTCCACTGCAAAAGTTCGCTGCACCAAAATGAACAACGAGAACAGCGTCGCCAACCAGACCAACCCGCCGGCAACTCGCTGCAACACATCGTCGTTATCGAGCGCAAATGCAAACATGATCATGACGAGGCCAGAAAATGGCAGAACTTGATTGGTGACTACCCTCGAGCGCAACTCAATGCGCAAATCTTTCGCTGCGACTGCACGCGCTATACGGCTGGTTGACATACTCATTGTGAGTCACGCACCTGACCAGCAACGAGCGAAATTGTTCGCGTGGCAAGTTGTTGCGCCCGCTCAATCTCGTGTGACGCAACAACAATGGTTGCGCCAGACGCAGCCGCTTCCTTCACGATGCGATCAATTTCATCGCGACCCTTCGCGTCAAGCCCCGCATGCGGTTCATCAAGCAGCCACAGTTCTGCGCGTCGCACTACTAAACAAGCCAATGCGCAACGGCGCTTTTGACCAGCAGACAATTCAGAAACTCTGCGACCCGCCAACTTTCCGTCAATAGCCATTCGCTCCATCGCAGAATTTCGTTCTTCTACTGAAGCACCGACAACCGTTGACCAGAAGGTCACGTTTTCCGCAATAGTGAGTTCTCCAAACAAACCGTTTTGATGGCCAAGCAAACCAACGCGCTCACGAACCGACTCGCGGTCGACCGTTAAGTCGTATCCCAATACATTCGCCGTGCCACGAATAACTGGCATCAACCCGGCACATGCGCGCAACAAGGTTGACTTGCCCGCACCGTTCGGACCCTGCAGCAACACTATTTCATTTCTCTCAACACGTAACGTGACGCCCGCCAACGCGGGATACCCGTTGTACACAACGACCGCATCGACGAAATTGATTACCGAATCGGTTGGCATCACGAACCTATGAACTTCGGTGGTCGCTTTTCAATAAATGCTTCTCTGCCCTCGCGCGCATCATCACTTGCCAGCGCTTGCTCGCGACACGCAGTAACCAAAGCATCAACAGATGGCTCGCCTGCACTCGACTCCAACGCAACTTTGTGACCGCGAATAGTGAGTGGCGCAAGCTTGGCAATGTCACTAGCCCAAGCAAGCGCATCATCAAGAGTTCCCAATCGTTGGATTGCACCCATACATGAAAGTTCTTCAGCCGAATAGTTACTTGCCGTGAGCAACATATTCCGCGCAACAGGCCATGAGAATTCGCGCACGATGCGTTCAATGGTCCAATGGTTCACCACTAAACCCAATTTCGCAGCGGGAACACCGATGACACTTGTTGGTGTTGCAACTCGCACATCGCAGGCAACAACAAGTTGCGCTCCCGCGCCAAGTGCCGGACCATCAATAGCAGCAATGGTTACGCAGGGAAGTTGCGTGAATCCGCGAAGCACCTCGTTCAGCGTTTCGTGAAATACGTCCTCACGAACGCCCGCCAAATCGGCCCCTGCACAAAACGCTGGTGCAGTTCCCGTCAGCACCAAGGCCCGAATTTTGCGTTTTTGTGCTTCAACCTGGGCTTCGCGAATAAGTAGGAGTGACTCAAGATCTACGGCATTCCTGCGCTCGGGTCGGTTCAGCGTCAGTAGAGCCACATTGTCGCGCCAATCAACAAGTACAGCACCCTTGCTCATTGTTGACCCCTGCGATCTACCATGAGTTGCAAGGATATGACTTCCACCCCTCAACCCTCTAAAGATGCCACGACTGTTGATGTTTCAGGCGATCCTGTCCGCGTTCGGCGCGCAGTGATCGATTGCTGGACCAAGCTCGCCAAGCGTGTCGGATACCTCAGTTTCGGAGTGTCGATCGTCGCAGTTTTCAGCGGGTTGGCAACGTCATTCACTCCGCTTGTTGGTGAACTCGCGGCAGGCGGACTTGTTGTTGGCTCTATTCTTCTTGCACCATCCATTGTTCTCGGTTACGCAATTAAAGCGGCCGAGAAGGAAGATCGCCTGAACGGCAACTAACTGATCGACTAACGCATGGCACTTCGACTTCCCGCAATTGAACGCAAAGAGCAGGTGCTTGACGTTGCCTTAGCAGTGTTTGCTGTAAAAGGTTTCCACGACACATCCATGAATGACATTGCCGAAGCGGCTGGTGTAACAAAACCCGTGGTGTATCAACACTACGAATCAAAGCGTGCATTGTTTCTCGCAATCATTGACCATGTTGGTGACCGCATGGTCGACGTGTTGACCGCCGCAACCAGCGGACTCACTGATGGTCACGCCCAAGTTGAAGCAGGAACTGTTGCGTTCTTCAAATGGGTTGAACGAGACAAGAACGCATTTAAGTTCCTATTTGATAGCGGAACACAAAATGACGAGGAGTTCACCGTTGCAATTCGCAAAGTGCTTGATCGCTCCGCAGAGGCAATCGCTCCATTGATCGCCATTGACTTAGACCCAATCCATGTACGCACCCTTGCACATGGTGTTGCAGGTGCAAGCGAAGGGGTCGCACGCTTTCTCATTAATAACAACATCTCGTTCAATGGCGAACAAATAGGCAAACAAATCGCCAACCTTCTATGGGCGGGCTTACGCGGAGTCGACTCGGAGTAACCTGACACTCATGGCGCACCCCGGCGAACACCACCCAGCATTTGAAGAATATTGCGAATGCATTTTCGAACTTCGTGAAGACCACTTAGACGTTATTCAGGCACGTGTTGCTGAGAGGCTTGATGTCTCGCGACCTTCAGTTTCCGAAATGATCAAGCGCATGGAGACTGAGGGTCTTATTCGTCTGCGAGGCACCCGCATTGTGCTCACTCCAGAAGGTGAAAAGCTTGCTGAATCGGTTGTTCGTAAACATCGCACAGCCGAGCGCTTCCTCACCGACATTCTTGGTCTTCCTTGGGCGCTTGCCCACCACGAAGCATGCAAGTGGGAACACGTGATCAGCCCCGATGTTGAGGAGGCGATCACCCGTTTGCTTGGCAACCCAACAACATGTCCTCACGGTAATCCAATTCCTGGTTCTAACTACATGGAAGAACCAACCCATCCACTCGTTGATGTTCATGTCGGTTCTGCTTTTACGGTTTCGCGCATTCCTGAAGAACTGGAATACGCGCCAGGAATGCTGGAGTTTCTTGAATCAGCCCAACTCACTCCTGGTGTAACCGGCACCGTCACTGCTTCGGCAGCAGACGGCTCAGTAACTGTTCGTTTGCATGAAACTGAAATCAACATCACTTCGTTTGCAAGCAATCGAATTCTTGTCCGCGCGTGAAAGTGTCTGCTCGCATTTCCCTTGTTGTGCTGGCGATGTTTGCGCTTGCTGCGTGTTCTACAACCATTGTTGATACAGCACCGACGACAACGCTCGTTCCGCCAACGACAGTTATTCCATCAGGAACTGCATCCGAGCTGTTTGACCAATTGCAAACCACCATTGGTGAGTTGTCGAAAGCAATCAGCGACAGCGACCGTGCCATGGCAAAGGTCAAGCTTGCAGAAATTGAAGAGATTTGGAAAGTGTTGCAACCACAAATTGCGGAACGCGGCGATCAATTCATTCAAGACATGCAACGCATTATTGACCTTGCAATATCTTCAATTGAGCGCAACCGACCAGCCGATGCCGACAAGTCGCTGCGCTTCCTCTCGCTTGTAATTGAAACGCTGTAACTAACTAGTTACCGGTCATCGCTGCAGGCAAGTCGCGATGATGCACAACCGTGAGTCGTTGTGTTGAACGAGTGAGCGCAACATACAACGCGCGCAATCCGTGTTCCTGAGCAGCAACAATTGCTGCAGGTTCAACAACCACCACACCGTCAAGTTCTAAGCCCTTCACCACGCTGACTGGAACGACGGTCAGTCGGGTGTCAAGTGCGGTGTTGTTTGCACGACCGTGTTGTACGCCTTCACGGGTTAACACCGCCGAAACCGATTCGGTCATTGCATCTGGACACACAATGGCCACGTTGCCACCCTTGACGTTTTCCATCATCAATCTTGTTTGAGTAACGACATCGTCAAGCAGTCGTTCTGCGGATGTTGATCGAACAATGTCCGGCCCAAATTCGCCTTCGCGAACGGACTGCGGCGGAACGAGCGACGGAGCCGCAACTGCCAATACTTTGTCAGCAAGCGCCATGATCTGGGCTGGAATGCGATAACCCACAGACAAGTTGATGATCTTTGCTTCCTTCTTTGTCGGAAGGTAACGCAACAGGTCTTGCCAGTCATTTGGTGCGAATGCTCCTGTTGCCTGTGCCAAGTCGCCCACCACCGTCATTGCTCCATTGAGCGAACGCCTATTCATCATCCGCAATTGCATGGGAGTGAGGTCTTGCACTTCGTCAATGATGATGTGCCCGTACAGGCGCATTTCATCGGTTTCATCAATTCGACCGCTTTTGCGTGGTCGTGGACCAATCAACGACAGCACTTCATCGAGTAGAGCGACATCGCTTTCAGCCCAATGCACTTCAGCCAGTGATGCACTGCGTTCACGGACCAGCAATGGCCATTCATGTTCTTTCAACACATCTTGCGCTGCAGAGCGCACTAGTGCTCGCGACCCAAATAAATCGTGCAGTACTTCCGCGGGGCTTAGAACTGGCCACAAGCGAATAATGGCGGCGCGGAATTCTGGAATGTCGCGCAGGCTGTCGCGCAATGCCTCAAGATCAATTTCTTCGCGCTTGCTCGTTGCGGCCATTGCAGCTACCACTTCGGTTTCAACCCATCGTGCCGCGGCATTATGTCGGCGATAACGACGCCGTGCATCACGAATAATTCGGGATGACTCGGTTACTCGAAGTCGCAAGTATTCGGCACCAAACGGAATCACCAAGTCTTCGCGCAATGGACGTTCGCGATCACGCACTGCAGCAGCGATGAATTTCGACATGCGAATGTCACCCTTAACGTGTTTTGTCTCGTCGTCTTCAACTAAACCAACACGGTGACCAGGAACAAGGTCGGCAAGCACCACTTGTTGCACGCCTGCTTCACCAAGCGAAGGAAGCACTTGCTCGATATACCGCAGGAACACCCGGTTAGGCCCGACAACTAAGACACCTTGATCTTCAAGCGGGAATCGATAGGTGTACAACAAATATGCAGCACGGTGCAGAGCAACAACTGTTTTTCCAGTTCCTGGTCCTCCTTGCACAACCAATACGCCGCTTTGTGGTGCGCGAATAATTTGATCTTGCTCTGACTGAATGGTGGCAACAATGTCGCCAAGTTGTCCGGTGCGACCACGCGACAGCGCGGAAATAAGTGTGCTGTACCCACGCAGTCCCGAGCCGTCGTGTTTCACGCCAGCTTGCGGGTCACCGCCTAAACCTTCGTCATGACCAAGACCTAAATGACCTTCACCAAACAACTCGTCTTCTATTCCCTGAAGTTCACGACCATGTACTGAAAAGTGGCGACGTCGAGCAAGACCCATGGTTTCGCGACCTGTCGCTCGGTAAAACGGTTCGGCGACCGGAGCTCGCCAGTCAACAACGACTGGTTCGCGAGCTTCATCGGCAACCGCCAAACGACCGATATGAAAACTTTCAATCTCATCTGGTGTTTCAGCAATGCGATCAATTCGACCGAATACCAATGCCGCATCTCCCAAGTCCAATGTGGTCAGGCGCTGAAGAAGCTGCTCATCAAATGCGTTGCGCTCGTAGCGAGCCTGAAAGGTGCCACCGGTATCAGCTTCGTTCAGGTCGCGAATGCGCCAAGCGTCCTTGCGGCTCTTATCCAGGCAGGCGTAGGCATGGTCGATATAGGCCTGCTCGGCGGGAAGGTCTGGGTGTTGTTGGCTCATTTTGGGGCTCATCAACTCTACCGTCAGAACCGAACCGCCGATTTTTGAAATTTCCCCGTATTTGGCAGTATCCACATACACAGTTCATCCACATCACTATTGGCGATTCCTGCATCGGCGGAGGCAGACATGTCCAAATCATTCATGCGGTATTTGCGCGTTGCGCTCCCTGCAGTCGTTCTTGCAACAAGTTGTGCGACACCAATCAATGAACTCACGTTCATCACCGTGGCAACAACATTGCCAGCATCAAACGAGTCAACAACCACGACCATTGCCCCAAGTGAACGTGTTGAGACTGTAGTAACGAACAACCTAGGCACCATCAATCGCGTTGTGCGTGACTTCAGTCGTATTTACGAAGCACGTGCGCAATGTGGCAGAACTCCTGAACAGTGCCCCATTAACGAAATGACCATGAAAGGCAGCCCGCTGCACAGCTCACTCACGGAAATCATGAATGAGCGCATTGTTGGAAACCTGTACACGCGCAGCGACGCAGGAAAGTTGCGCGTTCGCATTGAATCGGTGGAAATTATTGACACCACTCGCGCAACCGTGCACACATGCATCTTTGACTCGGTAGTGCTGTTCGATTCTGGTCAGATCGACGGCCCTGCCGACGACATCGTGTTTGACGATTCGGTGATTTCGGCATTCATGGTGTGGAACGTGCAACTCGACAACGGCACATGGAAGTGGGTTTCTTCCACAGCCACACAACGAAAGATCGGAGGAGACATATGCGGATTCGCAAACTAGCGATCACAGCAGCTGTCATATGTATAGGAGCAGTGCCAAATGAAGTGCATGCAGGTGACTCCATTGGTGGCAGCTCTACCAGCAGTGCCGGAATTAACGGCAACCAAATCATGGCGGGCATTCAATTTGGAGCGACGCCAGGAAGTTCTGACGCAACCGAAGATTGCGAATGGTCACTGGCAATCCCTCACGATTCGCACACGGGCAATCAAACCATGGTGCAAAAAGTTTCCGGAGGTATGAGTTATCAACTCTTCGAATACACCTGCCTCGATCGCACTCCTGCAACAACGTTCCATTGGATTCCACAAGTGTCCACCACACAACTTGCACAACAAGCAGCGTCCGTGGTGTACGACAACATTCCCGCTCCTTGGGGAAACTTTGCACCACCCGCTCAGCGCGGTGTCGTGAAACTAGGAACATGGTTTTGGGTGAACCCGTTGATGTGGGTTCCCGTTAGTGCAACAGCAGGTGTGCCAACACCTGCTGGATACATCTCGGTCACCACTACTGCAACTCCGAAGAAACTCATTTTCGATCCCGGCGATGGAGCACTCGGCTCCGGCCCCGTCACATGCGATGGACCTGGACTTCCATGGATTGAAATTTTTGGAGACCGCATGAGCAGCAAATGCATGTACACCTATTCGCACTCGTCGTCCATGCATCCTTCTGGAGTATTTCCCGCAAAACTTTCGGTGCAATGGCACGTCTCATACACCACAAACTTTGGCGCTCGCGGAACGATTGGTGACTTTACGTTTGCCGCAAGCCATCAGATACTTGTTCGCGAAGTACAAGCCTTGGTCACGGGCTAAACATCGGTCGTTGCAATCGCCCCAGATTTCGCATCGAGCAATCGAAGTAAATCGGATGGCGCAACTTCTAAGTCAAGGCCACGACGACCGCCACTGACAAAAATGGTGGAATAGTCACTTGCCGATTCATCCACAACGGTGAGAAGTTTTCTCTTCTGTCCGAACGGGCTGATGCCGCCAACTACATAACCAGTAATCCGTTGCGCATCATTGGCGGGCACCATTTCACATCGCTTCACCCCAAGAACAAGCGCTAGCGATTTCAATGACAATTGAGAACTCACGGGGACAATGGCAACAACTGCCGACTTCTCTGACTGCGCAAGCAGAGTCTTAAACACTCGCGATTCCTCTACTCCGAGCGCATGTGCCGCTGCCCTTCCATACCCAAGTTCCTCGGCATCGAGGAGGTCGTGATTAAAGGCATGAACGGCAAACTCAACGCCACTTCGCTCAAGCATCACCATGGCTGGAGTTGCACCCTTCATCGCCTACACAGCATACGAATATTGGGGTTATTCAGTAGGAACGGGGGTACTTGCCTGACACACTGAAGGGTCGCTCATAGCGGCAATACAGACTTCGAAAAGGACCCAACATGCCAGTCAGCAATTCTCGCGACACCATTTTGCTTGAACGTCGTTACGCGGCAGTGTTCACCACTCTTACTGATGAATCAATTGCCAAACTTGCAGCCGCAGTTGACGAGAAGTTGCGCGATGCTCTTGCCAAAGTTCTTGCTCTTCCAGCAGGAACGTTTGACGATGCAGCAACCGTTGCACCAAAAGTTCGCGAAGCAATGAAAGCTCGTAAGGCATACCTCGACACCGGCGTGTTGTTCGGTGAAGCAGCAACTGAGAAAGCCATTGAAGTGCTTGGCGACAAGTCAGAAGACCCAAGCTTGGAAGACTTGAACAACGTCTTGCCAGCACTCATCGAAGAGTTCAGCCTTGATGCATGCCGTCTCATGGCGGTGCAGTTTTCAGTTTCACTCGGCGGATTCCGCAAGCTTGTGAACACCGACGAACGTTTTGCGATTCCTTCAACGGGCAACGCGCCAGTTGCTGCTACTGCTGCCCCATCCAAAGATGCAGCCGCACAAGAAGAGAAGAAGCGTGCTCGTGCAGAACGCAAAGAAAAAGATAAGGCCGCACGCGCGCAAGCAGAGGCACAACGTCGTATCGCCCGCGGTCGCGCATAGGTAACCGCCATGACACTTCGCCTTGCCAACCTCAAAGGTCGCGCGCAGTTCATCGTCGGCGACATTGCTTCGCCACGCGCAATTGACGTTGCAACCGCCAGCAATAATTCTCTGTCTGCTGACCCAATGCTGTGCTTTGCGCATTGGGATTCGTTAAAGAAACTCTCAGCAACACTTGATGCAAGTACTGGAGCACCAGTTGCCATTGCAGATCTTTCGTGCCCAGTACCGCAGCCACGCCAGATGTTTGCTGTTGGTCTGAACTATCGCCAACACGCAGCTGAAATGGGAAGCCCATTGCCACCACTTCCTTTGGTATTCGCAAAATTCCAAAGTTCGCTGAACTCACCAACGGGCAACATCGAAATCTTGAGCGACACCGTTGACTATGAATCTGAACTCGTCATCATTGTTGGCAAAGGTGGTCGACATATTGATGAAGCAAAGGCGTGGGACCATGTTGCGGGTCTGTGTGCTGGTCAAGATGTTTCCGACCGCGGCCTGCAATACATGGGTTCTCCACCACAGTTCAGTTTGGGCAAGAGCCGCGTTGGTTACTCGCCAATCGGACCATGGGTCACCGACATGTCAAACAACAACAAGCGCGATGACTTGCAACTTGGTTGCACCGTAAACGGTGAACAGCGTCAAGACACGCAAACTAGTGACATGATTTTTGGCATTGCCCACATCGTTGCGTACATGTCCACCATTGTTGAACTGTTTCCCGGCGACATTATTTATACGGGTTCGCCATTCGGCGTTGGCCATGGTCGCAAGCCACAGCTGTACCTACAGCCTGGCGACGTAGTGGAGACCACGCTTGAAGGCGTTGGCACCATTACTAACCGCTGCATATAAATTGCACCTCACCCAATCGGGGTAGATTTCTCGTATGAATTCGGGGAAAACCACCGTCATCACTGGCGGAACAGTTGTCGATGGATCGGGTCAACCAGCACGCCTGGCTGATGTTGCATTTGTTGATGGTGTGATTACCGAAGTTGCTGCGCCAGGCCAGATTTCAACGGCACATGCGCATCAGCACATCAAGGCTGATGGACTACTGGTTACCCCGGGCTGGGTCGATGTGCACACGCATTACGACGCGCAAGCCACATGGGACCCGTGGATGACACCAAGTAGTTGGCACGGTGTAACCACTGCAGTCATGGGCAACTGCGGAGTTGGATTTGCACCTGCAGTTCCCGAGCGTCATCAGTGGCTTATCGAACTCATGGAAGGTGTTGAAGATATTCCTGGTTCGGCAATGGTCGAAGGAATTACCTGGGAATGGGAGTCATTTCCTGAATATCTCGATGCGCTTGAACGCAAACCTCATGTCATCGACTTCGGAACACAAATTGCGCACGGAGCTTTGCGCGCATTCGTCATGGGTGATCGTGGCGCGAACAATGAAGTTGCAACACCAGACGACATTGCGCACATGAGCAAACTCACCGAGGAAGCACTGCGAGCAGGTGCTCTCGGTTTCTCAACTTCACGCACATCTCTGCACCGCAGCAAGAGCGGCGAACTGGTTCCAGGAACTACCGCAGCACCCGACGAGCTTTATGGAATTGCCGACGCGATGAAGCGCGTTGGTCATGGCATCTTCCAGTTTTCGCCAGAGCATTCACAAGTTCCCGTTGAAGAATGGCCATGGATGCAAGAACTCGCACGTCGCAGTGGCGCAACGGTAAGCGTAAACGTGAACCAGCTCGACGACGGAAGCGAAGTGTGGCGTAAGACATTGGCTCTTCTCACGAAGGCTCACGAAACTGGTGAGAAGATTGTTGCGCAAACTGCTGGGCGCTCAATTGGCATTTTGATGTGCCTTGAAGGAAGCGTGCACCCACTGCTCGCCCACCCTGCGTATCACGAAGTGATGCACTTGCCATTTGCAGAACGTGTGGCTGCATTGAGCGACCCAGTGCGTCGCCAGCGATTTGTTGATGAGGTTCCACAAGATCGCTTCTATGAAGGCTTGGTTACGAAAGCGCTGAAGCGCATGTATCCAGTGACCAGTGGGAACATCGATTACGAGCCACATCCTTCGCAGTCCATTGGCGAACAGTCAAAGGCAACTGGCGTTCCTGCAAT
>ENA-OUVC01001105-OUVC01001105.1-marine-metagenome-genome-assembly--contig:-NODE-1105-length-16326-cov-2.704351_pt1 | contig 16326 bp, 11 predicted proteins | sample MGYA00248622_ERZ508571 | MGnify/ENA primary metagenome ERZ508571 (study PRJEB26236, sample SAMN06267175) | marine metagenome | isolation source: Columbia River Estuary | place: USA:Columbia River... | reverse complement strand
AACCGACCGGATTTGGTGCACGGGAACATTGGTTTCCCCGGGGGAGTGCTGGCCCAGGTATTGGCGCACCGATGGAGTGTGCCGTACGTGGTTACCGAACACTGGTCCAAGGCGCAAAGCTGGTTGGGCCATCCGCTTTTTGGTGCGCGACTCCGCCGTGCGTACGACGGTGCCCAAAGCGTTTTGGCCGTGTCCGAACATTTGGCGAATGATTTGCGTGCGCAAGGCATCAAGAATGTGGTGGTGGTGTCCAACGTGGTGGATTTCACGCCGTATACCCACCGCGCCGATGGTGCGGAAGGAGTTTCCGCCACCAACGACCCAACGGTTTGGCACTGGCTGTCCGTGGCCAGTTTGATCCCCGGCAACGCCGCCATCAAACGCGTGGAGTGGATTTTGGACGCTCTCGCCTGGTACCGTTCCAATCGGCCGGATGTAGGAGTTTTTTGGACCCACGTGGGGGATGGAGCGCGACGGCCCGCACTGGAAAAGATGACTCGCGAACGAGGGCTGGAGTCTTGTGTGCGCTGGACCGGTGCACTATCGCCTCAAGAAATTGGAAATTTGATGCGCACGTCCGATCTCTTTTTGCACCCCACCACCCAAGAAACCTTCGGGTTGGTGGTTCGGGAAGCCTTGGCCACCGGGCTTCCGGTGGTGAGTACCAAAATTCCAGCAAACCGCTCGTGGTGGAAATCAGAGTTTGGTGTGCTCACGGCCTTGGATTCGGAGTCCTTTTTGGTCGGAATTCAATCCTTTGAAGACCACCGCACGCACGTGCGAGCCGAGGCATTTGACCGGAACAGCTTTACCCCGGATGCTGTAGGGGATGAACTGCTGTCCGTTTATCGGAAAATAGTTTGACCCGTTAGTTCGCGCGCGTCCAAACCGTGCTTCGCCCCAAAAACGTCATGCCCAGGACGTACCCTTTAAAATAGAGGGTTCCGTTGGGCTGCAGTTTGCAAAAACAAGAATACGTTTTCCCGGATTTGGTGTCGTAAATCTGACCGTCTTGCCATTCTTTGGCGTCGTTGTTCCATTGAAGACCCGTTAGCACGACCATTCCGTTGAGCACTCGGTTCCGCAACTTTTCTTCCGGATTTTTTCGATCGCGCTTGGGTTTGCTGCCGTCCTCGTTGAAATCGTTTTTCACCCAAACAATCTTGCCGCAGTACTCGCCGTCGGCCTTTTTGAATACTTCCACTTTTCCGTCTTTTTCCTCATTGAACCAAACGCCCAAGAGTTGGTCCTGCTTTTGAGCGAGGGCTTTAAAACTGAGCAAAAGGATGAGCAGGAGCAGGCACTTTTTCATGCGGTAAAGTTATTTGGTAAATCGGTTTGACTGGACGACGCATCGCTGCTGTGGCTTTTGTGCGCCTGCGCAACACTGGCGTTCAATTCGTAGCCCACGATCAGGCCAATGGCGTTGATGTAGATCCACAGCTGGAGGATCAGCAAAGTGCCAATGGAACCGTACAGTTGGTTGTATCGGGCAAAGTGGCCAACGTAAAATCCGAATGCGGCGGACGAGGCCACCACCAAAACCGTGGCTAAAATGGCGCCGGGGCTGATCAACCGCCAAGGCGCCTTGGAGGCGGGGCCGTATTTGAAGACCAAGGAAACGGACAACAAAATCAAAGCAATGAGAATGGCGTAGCGCCAAGCAATCAGCAGCTTCCATTCCGTGCCCAGGGGTGTTTGGTGTTCCATCCAAGCGGCAAGGAGGCCCTCAGAGGCCACCAAAAATGCAATTCCAGCAATGAGCAATAAAGAAATAAGGGCGGTCAAAACAAATGCAGCCAAGTACTGCGACCAAAAATTGCGGTGCCCAATGTTGTAAACGCTTTGCGTGAAGTTGGAGATCAAGGCTAGGGTTCCGTTGGTGGCGAAGACCAAGGCGGCCAGAACGGTGAGGCCCAATAGGTCTCCGCGCTGAACCGTGAGGATGTCGTTGATGGTGGACTGGGTTGCCTCAAAACTAGTGGGCGGCAATACATCCTGGAGCAACACAAAGAGCTCCTCCTGAAAACCGTCGATGGGGATGAAGGGAATGAGGGTAAAGACAAAAATGACACCCGGAAAAAGGGCCATAAAGAAAGAGAACGCAACGGAAGCCGCACGGCTGGTTACGGCTCCCTCAGACAATGCGCGGTAAAAAAAGGTGCCAATGTCCCACAGGCTGAGCTTGTCCAGAAACGGCGGACGAATTTTGTGGAGCCAAAGCTGCACCGTGCTCAAAATCCCGCTCATGAGCACGCTGCTTTAAAGTTCAAGTCTAAACTCTTTACGCTGTGCGTTAAAGCGCCAATGGAAATGGTGTCAACGCCCGTTTCGGCGTAGGCGCGGAGGGTCTGTTCCGTAATTCCGCCGGATGCCTCGGTTTGCAAGCGCCCGTCGATCAACTGCACCGCGATGCGGCATTGTTCCGGGGTGAAGTTGTCCAGCATCAGGATGTCTATTCCCAGGGTGTTTAAGGCAATGTCGACGTCTGCCATGGTGCGGGCTTCCACCTCAATGCGCAAAGATTGGCCGTATTTTCTCAGGTATGCCTGAACGCGCTCCACAGCTTGAGGAATGCCACCACAAAAGTCGATGTGGTTGTCCTTGAGCATGATTAGGTCGTACAACCCTTGGCGGTGGTTCTGGGCGCCGCCGGTTCGAACGGCATACTTTTCCAAGTCCCGCCAGCCGGGGGTAGTTTTTCGGGTGTCCAAAAGCTGCACCCCCGTACCTTCCACCCTTTGCGTCCAGCGCTGGGCAGCCGATGCTACGCCGCTCAAGCGTTGCACAAAATTGAGCAAGGTGCGCTCCGCCGTCAAAAGAGAAACCAACGGACCTTCCGCCCAACCCACCACCGTTCCCGGTTCCAGGGGAGCGCCGTCGGTGCAATTGGGTTGCCATACGAGTGCGGCATCCACGGCCTGAAGCACCAAGGGAACCAAATCCACCCCGGCCAAAACGCCCGTTTCCTTAGCGCGCAGAACCGCTTTTCCGCGTTCGGCAGGGCCAAAACACGCCAGGGCCGAGTGGTCTCCGGGGAAATCCGTCCGGCCGGTGCCCAAATCTTCGGCCAATGCCGCCCGAATGAGGGCGTCTACGTCTTCCGCACGGGATCCGCAAACGAGCTCAAAAGGAGAGAAATGATTGGCATCCATGGGGTGTGAACTACCTTTGCAAGGTACAAAACAGCACCGTGCAAACCGTATTACTCACCGTTGGAGCCACCCAGGAAGGATACCTCAAAGAGGGGATTTTGCTGTACGCCAAACGGTTGCAGCGCTATACGGAATTCAGTCACGTGGTAGTTTCCGCGGCGGATCGCCTCACGAGCGCCTTAAAATCAGGAGATTATGTGGTTTTGTTGGACGAACACGGGGTGCTGTTGCCGTCCACTGGGTTTGCTCAGCAGATGCAAAAGTGGATGAACAGCGGTCCCAAACGCTTGGTTTTTGCGGTGGGCGATGCGTACGGTTTTCCAGAGGATTTCAAGGCCCGGTCTTCGTTTCAGTTGGCCTTGGGGCCCATGACCCTGACCCACGACATGGTGCGTTTGCTCTTTGTGGAGCAGTTGTACCGCGCCCACACCATTCTGCGGAACGAACCCTACCACCACGCGTAAACCCCTATCTTTGGCGCCTGTGGCACACACGTACGCATCTTTACTGGAGGGTTTTTCCCGACGGGAGTTTCCTCCGGTAGTGGTTGCGGCCGGTGCCGAAACGTACTTCATCGATGCCTTGTGCGATCGGTTGGAGGCAACGGCGTTGACGGAGGAAGAGAAGTCCTTCAATGCTAGTATTTTGTACGGTCGGGACGTATCTGCTGCGGATGTAGTGTCTGAAGCCCGGCGTTACCCCATGATGGCGGACCGCGTTTTGGTGGTGGTTCGGGAAGCGCAAAACCTGCGTGACTTTGAGGCACTGTCGGCCTATTTCAAGAACCCCAATCCCAGCACGGTACTCTTTTTGGCGTTCATGGGCAAGACCCCAGACAAGCGCCGGGAGGGGTACAAAAGTTTACTGGCCAACCACCACGCCTATATAGAAGCGGTTCCCTTAAACGAAGGCCAAGCCAAGGCTTGGATCCGCTCGGAGTCTACCCGACGGGTTTTGAAAATTGAGGATACGGCCATTTCCTTGCTCTACGAATCCGTAGGCACGGATTTAACCCGACTGGCCCACGAGTTGGACAAGCTCGCGGTGGCTTTGGGTGAAGGCGCGATGGTTACGCCCGTGGAGGTGGAGAAGCACGTGGGAATCTCCCGGGAATTCAACAATTTGGAGTTGATTCGTGCCTTAGTCAACAAAGACCCCAACCGTGCCTACCGAATCGCGGACGGATTGTCCAAACAGACCAAGAGCACCCCGTTGCCCATGACCTTGGGTTTTTTGTACGCAACCTTTGGAAAAGCACTTGTTTACTGCAGTTTAAAGCACCTGGGAAGCGCTGCAGCTGGTGCGGCCATGGGCCAGAAAAACCCCTACGCGCTGAAGGATTACGAAGCGATTTGCGCCAAGTATCCCCAAGCCAAACTCGTGCGGATTGTGCGTTACCTTCGCGAGGCCGATTTGGCCTTCAAGGGCGTGCGAACGGGAGGTGCCACCACCGACGAATTGCTGCGGGAGTTGTTGTTTAAAATACTGGTATGAAATTAAATTTTTCCGTTCCGGCCGGTCGGATAGTAGCTTTCGCTTTTGGTTTTTGGGCACTGTTAGCATCGGCTCCTATGGCCGCTCAAACCACGGGTGTGGTGCGCGGTTATGTATTTGAAAAATCCACGCAATTGCCGCTGGAAGGCGTCTCTGTTAATTTGCTTCCCAAGGGAGGATTGGTCTCCACCAACACAGAGGGGTATTTCCAGGTCAATCAGTTGCCTTTTGGCGAGTACACGTTGGAGGTCCAGTTGTTTGGTTACCGGAAAGCCGCCCGAAAAGTAGTTTTGCGCGCCGGAAAGGTGCCGTCGGAGACGTTTTATTTGGAAGAGGAGTACACCGTTTTGAAAGACGCCAACGTCACCGCCAAGCGTCAAGAAGCGCAGGGCAAGGTCATGACCGCTCAAATTAATTTATCGGCCAAAAACATTCAAACCTTTTCCATTGGGGGCGAGCCGGATTTGGTGCGCGCCATTCAAGTTTTGCCGGGGGTGGTTTCCACGGGAGACCAAGGCGGCCAGCTGTACATCCGCGGTGGAGCGCCCATTCAGAATTTGGTCAAGTTGGACGGTATGATTTTGTACAATCCCTTCCACAGCATAGGTTTTTTCTCGGTCTTTGAAACGGACATCCTGAAGTCTGCGGACATTTACACCGCCGGATTCAATGCCCAGTACGGCGGTAGAAATTCGTCCGTGATGGACATCAAAACCCGCCTGGGAAACCGCCAGCGTGTTGCAGGAAAAGTCAGCTCCAGTACCTACATGAGCCGGGCACTGGTGGAAGTTCCGATTGGCAAGAAAGTGGACGGCATCGCACCCAGTTCGTTGCTGCTCACCGCCAAAAAATCCTACCTGGATCAGACCGCCGGCGTGCTATACCCCTACGTAAAAACTGAATTTGGGGGACTGCCGTTTACGTTTACGGACGTTTACGGAAAATACGGATTTCAAGGCCGCAACGGCTCCAATGCCAACGTATTCGGCTTCCGGTTTGAGGACGGCACACAACTGGCTGTGGACAAGGCCATTGGTTGGGTAGCCACCGGCTACGGCGCAGACATGACGATTGTTCCGCCGTCCAGTTCCACCATCATCAAGGCGCATTTTGCGCAGTCGGACTACTCCATTTCCAGCACGGAAATTGCCGGTCGCCCGCGCGAATCATCCATTGACGGTTTCAATGGCGGCTTGGATTTCACCTACTTCATGCGCAAGTACGACCAGCTCACCTACGGGTTGGAGATGATTGGGTACAACACGAAGTACCGGTTTACCAACGGGGTGGGGCGAATTCTGCAGCAGAACGACAACACCACGGAAGTCGCCGGATACCTCCAGTACCGCTACCAAACCGGCCGGTGGTTGGTGGAGCCCGGTTTTCGGTTGCACAACTACGGAGCCCTAGGCATTGTGCGCCCGGAACCGCGTTTGGGTTTGAAATACAACGCCACGGAGTACCTGCGCATCAAGGCCTCCGGCGGCAGGTATTCCCAGAATTTGGTGGCCGCCAACTCAGACCGCGATGTGGTGAACTTGTTCTACGGCTTTTTGAGCGGGAGTGGGGACGTGCCCAGTGTGTTTGACGGCGCTCCCGTTACTTCCAAACTGCAAACAGCAACCCACGCCGTGTTGGGCACGGAATGGAACTTAACCCCACGTTGGACTTTGGAGGTAGAAGGTTACCTCAAGGCCTTTCACTTGATCACCAACATCAACCGCTTTAAGCTTTACGACGATTCCGACGCGTACAGCGACAAGCCGGAAATCCTCCGCAAGGACTTCATGGTGGAACGCGGAAACGCTATGGGCCTGGACTTTTTGGTGAAGTACGAAGATCCACATTGGTATTTTTGGGGCACCTATTCCCTGGGGCGGGTTCGGCGGTTCGACGGCACCCAATGGTACGCGCCGCATTTTGACCGCCGGCACAACGCAAACGCAGTGGTGGCCTACAAATGGGGCGAAGGCAAGGAAATGCCTTGGGAATTCAATCTTCGTTGGAACTTGGGCACTGGATTCCCGTTTACCCCAATCCGCGGGTACTTCCAGAACCAACCCTTCGTAACGCCCAATGGGGCTGCGGATTTAAGCTACGACTACGCCCGTGAAAACGGCCAATTGGGAATTCTTTACGGTGATTTGAACAGCGCCAGACTTCCCATCTACCACCGTTTGGACGCCACGTTGAAGCGGGTTTGGAAATCGGGCAAGAACAACCGTTTTGAGGCAGCATTAGCAGCCACCAACGTGTACAACCGAGGAAATATTTTTTACTACGACGCCGTCAAGCGCAAACGCGTTAATCAGTTGCCAATTATGCCCACGCTCATGCTGAGTTACGCATTTTAAAGTCGTATTTTTGCAGCCGATGGCCGATTCTACCAAGTACATTTTCGTCACCGGCGGCGTGACTTCTTCCCTGGGCAAGGGAATTGTTTCTTCCTCTTTGGCAGCCCTTTTGCAGTCCCGTGGATTTTCCGTGACCATTCAAAAGCTGGATCCGTACATCAATATAGATCCGGGCACTCTCAATCCCTACGAGCACGGAGAGTGCTTTGTGACGGACGACGGCGCTGAGACTGATTTGGATTTGGGGCACTACGAGCGCTTTTTGGATCACCCCACCTCCCAGGCCAACAACGTAACCACCGGCCGCATCTACCAAAGCGTCATTGAAAAAGAACGCCGCGGTGATTACTTGGGCAAAACGGTTCAGGTCATTCCGCACATCACGGACGAAATCAAACGACGCATTCGCTTGCTGGGCGATACCGGCAAGTACGACGTAGTCATTACCGAGATTGGTGGAACAGTGGGCGACATCGAAGCCCTACCGTACATCGAGACCGTTCGCCAATTGCGCTGGGAACTGGGCCGAAATTGCCTTTCCATCCACCTCACCTTGGTTCCTTATTTGAAGGCAACCGGTGAGTTGAAAACCAAGCCCACCCAGCACAGCGTAAAAATGTTGCAGGAGTCTGGCGTTCAGCCGGACATCCTGGTCTGCCGTGCAGAGCATCCCCTTACCGACGACATGAAGGTCAAGCTGGCGTTGTTTACCAACGTCACGCGCGATGCGGTTTTTGAATCCTTGGATGCCCGCACCATCTACGAAGTGCCCCTTTTGCTGCAGAAGCAGAACATGGACGGTGTTGTGGTGCAAAAATTGGGACTGACCAGCAATCAGCCAGCAGATATGAGCGCTTGGAGTTCTTTTGTGGAGCGCCTGCTGCATCCGTCGCAATCGGTCCGCATTGGCTTGATTGGCAAGTACGTGGAACTCAAGGATGCCTACAAATCTATTGCTGAAGCCCTCATTCACGCAGGTGTTGCCAACAACACTCAAGTTCAGGTGGAGTGGATCCACTCCGAGCATTTGGACCCCTCTACCGTGTCGGAACAACTGAGTGGATTGAACGGTGTTTTGGTGGCCCCCGGTTTTGGTGAACGCGGATTTGAAGGCAAAATTGAAGCCGTGCGCCTGGCGCGTACCCAGAACATTCCGTTCTTGGGCATTTGCTTTGGCATGCAGGCCAGCGTTATAGAGTACGCCCGAAACGTGTTGGGCAAAAAAGAGGCCAACAGCCGCGAGGTAAATCCCCACACACCCGACCCCGTAATTGACCTGATGGAAGAGCAAAAATCCGTAACCCACAAGGGCGGAACCATGCGTTTGGGGGCCTGTGATTGCGCACTGCAGCCGGGCACCTTAGCTTCCCAAGTCTACGGAGGTGCGGCCGTTATTTCCGAGCGCCACCGCCATCGTTATGAGTTCAACAATGCCTACTTGGAGGATTTGCGCAACGCAGGCATGGTTCCCAGCGGCATCAATCCGGAAACTGGGTTGGTGGAAGTGGTAGAAATTCCTGCGCATCCCTGGTTTGTTGGGGTCCAGTACCACCCGGAGTACAAGAGCACCGTTGCTCATCCGCACCCGCTTTTTGTTTCCTTTGTTCAAGCGGGCTTGCGCCACGCACAATCGCACTGATTCATGCTTCTAGAAAATCGCGGCGGTACCGACCGCAACCAACTTATTGGTTTCCTGATCATAGGAGCCATCCTCGTCGGTGCCAGCTTTTGGACCCAATCGTTGAACCCGGCTCCTGAAGAAACTGCCGTTGTTGACGTTGCCGCACCCGCGGATCAGGCCGCACCCCCAGCCGCAACAGCCGTCTTGTCTTTGGACACCGCATTTGCCCCCGCTGAGGTGACCTTGCAAAACGAAAACGTCACCTTGACGTGGACCACGGCAGGCGCCCAGTTGAAGCGCGCGGAACTCCGCACCTACAAAAATTGGCAGAAGAATCCCTTGCTGCTGTTGGACGACAACCACGCCTTGTATTTGGCCGACGGCAAGCAAGTAGAAACCCGCACGTGGCGGTTTGCGGTAGAAGGCCAAACAGACAGCTCCGTTGTTTTGTCCGGAACCAAGGACGGTAAATCGCTCCGCCTGACCTACATTCTTCCCAAGACTGGTTTCGCGCTTAAATGGCGTGCGGAAGGAACGGGCTGGGCCAACGGAACCACGCAATGGCGCTGGGAGCAGCAGTCTTTGCGCCACGAGAAAAGCTTGAATACAGAAGCACTGGCCACCACGGTCTACGGATGGGACGCTGCGGAAGCAGACGACGTCAGTTTGTCCGACGGCAGTGACGATGACGATTCCTTCACGTCGTTGGCTTGGTTGGGCTACAAACAACAATTCTTCAGCAACCTGTTGACGCGCGACGGCAACTGGTCTGCGGTGGAGGTAACTTCCACCACGCCGTTGGAAACGGACACCGTCCACACCCGGAACTTCGTTTCCAGTTTGACAGAGACCGTGCAGGAGGGGCGGGTTAATTCCGCTGGTGCTTGGTACTTGGGACCCAATAAGTACCACGACTTGGAGGCCTTTGACCGCCATTTTGACATCATCATCCCCTTTGGTTGGGGTATTTTTGGTTGGATTTCGCGCTACGTGGTGGTTCCCATTTTCGATTGGTTGGACAGCTACGGCCTGAACTACGGTTTGATCATTCTCTTGATGTCTTTGATCATCAAGTTGGCCCTGTCTCCATTGACCTTCTCTTCGTACAAATCCATGGCCAAGATGCGCGTCTTGAAGCCGGAAATCGACGAAATCAACGAGAAACACAAGGACGGCGACGCCGCGCAAAAGCAGCAGGCTTTGATGGCGCTGTACAACAAGGCAGGAGTCAATCCGTTGGGCGGTTGCATCCCCCAATTACTGCAGTTTCCCATACTGATCGCCATGTTCCGGTTCTTCCCGGCCTCCATTGAGTTGCGTCAAGAGTCGTTTTTGTGGGCGGATGATTTGTCCAGTTACGACTCAATCTATACGCTTCCGTTTACCATCCCGTTCTACGGCGATCACGTTTCGATGTTCACCATTTTGATGGCCATCTCTACTTTCTTGTACACCAAGATGAACAACTCCATGACGCCCAATACGGGGAACGACATGATGCGTCAACAGATGATGATCATTCAGTACGTCATGCCGTTCATGTTGTTGTTTTTCTTCAACAGCTATTCTGCGGGCTTGAGCTACTACTATTTTGTGGCCAACATGATCACGTTTGGCCAGCAGTACAGCATGCGCTTTTTCATCAACGAGTCTGCTATTCGCGCCAAGATTGAAAACAACAAGGCCAAGGGCGGCAAGAAAGGCGGGTTCCAAGCCAAGTTGCAAAACATGATGGAGGAGCAGCAGAACGGCGGCAACCGCCGCATTCGCCGCAACAACAAGTAATTCGATGCGCGCCGCGCGCGCGAGCTGTTCAAAAACGCCCGGCTCCGCCGGGCGTTTTTGTTTGGTGCCTCGCCGCGGGCGGCACCCACTTTTAAAGGCATTTTCACGCTGGACCAGGTGCCAACACCCTCCGATACCCGGTTTTATACGTTTGCAACCGACTGTCGGCGCTGACCAACATTTTCTTTGCCCCATGATTCAATGGCGTACATCGGGGAAGTTAGTGCTGCTGGCCGCAGGAGGCCTCTGCCTCCGCGCTTCGGAGGTTTGGGTACCCCCGCAATTGGTTGCGTCAGCGCTTCCAGTGCTTCATGCGAGTGGGGATACAGCGCGTGCGCCCTGGAACTTGGGTTGGTACAACGTGGAGAATTTGTTCGATAACCAGGACGATTCCCTAGTTCGGGACGAAGAATTTGCCGCAGACGGCGCCAAGGAGTATACCCCGCAACTGTACCGCTTGAAGGTTCAGCGCGTTGCTAAAGTGCTGGGTTGGCTGTTCCACCAAACGGGAGCGGTTGCGGTGGGCCTGTGCGAAGTAGAAAACTCCCGCGTGTTGGACGACTTGCTCCGGACGCCTCCGTTGGATCAATTTTCGCTCTGGCGCGTCCATCGGGACAGTCCGGATTCGCGGGGGATTGACGTGGCGGTACTGTACCGTGCGGATTGCGTTCGCGTTGAGAATGCTGCCTGGGTTTTGCCCCGCATGCCCGACGAGCGCGGAACGCGCGAAGCAGTGGTAGTGACGTTGGTGCGCAGCGTGCGCGGCACTCAGGACACACTGCGGGTGGGTTGGATGCATTTGCCCTCGCAGCGCTCCGGCGATGCGTGTGCGCGAGCAAGTGCTTGGCAGTCGTTGGTGGAACAGGCGTCGGGCTGTTCGGTTTGGCTGGGCGACGTCAATGAAGCTCCGGGGTGGCAATTGGATGCTGCCGTTGCGGCTTGTTCTGGGGTGCCTTTTGACCGCATCGGTGAAGGTACCTACTACTACCGGGATGCCTGGAGTTGGTTGGATCGGGGTTGGTCTGTGCCGCCGTGGCGCGGCACGGTGCGGGTACTTTCTCAGCCTTGGATGAGAAGCGGCGCCCGCGATTTGAAAAGCGGCTTGGCGCCGCCGTGGCGAACGTGGCGTGGCGAGCAGTGGATAGGAGGCCCGTCGGACCATTACCCCATACACGTTCAACTGACGCGTATCTGAGGATTTTGTGTACATTTGAAACGCTAACACGTGTAAAGCGATTGACTGTATCCATGAAAAAAATCTTTGCCCTTCTTGCGTTGTCTGCGGTTGCCGTTTCTTGCGGCACCGATAAGCCGGACCCCACGCCTGCCGCTTACGCCACGGACTCATTGACCGTTTCTCCAGCTCAAAACGTCTTGGTTTTTGAAACGACTGGCGCTTGGTGTCAGTATTGCCCCAACGGTGCAGCAGCTTTGCGCAAGGCCATCCTGCGCAACCCGAAAGGTCGCGTTTTGGGCATGGCTGCGCATACCGGTGACGTGCTGGAAACTCCCGTTGCTACCTTGCTGAACACCATGTGGGTAGCATCCGGTGTGCCTAATTTTTATGTCAACGGCAACGACGCCGGCCAGTCCATCGCCGGACCCATAGCGGCTTCGCTAACCTCTGAGCCCGAAATGGGCGTGGCATCTGCCGTTGTTGAAACGGACACATCCTACGAAGTATTTGCCAAGGTTCAGGTATTCAAAGAAACCCGCGGCACCACCTACACCGTTCAGTCTTACCTGATGTACGAAGGCGTAGATGCAAAGCAATACGGTTTGGTGGATTTGAACCAAACCTCCAGTGTTTCTATTGTGAGCAAGGGATCCGGCGCTACGCCTTCCACCTGGACTGTTGACACCGTTGGCAAAAAGGCTGGCGATACCTATGTGCACGAGCATTTGCCGGTGATGGCGTCCGTTACCTCCAATCCTTTTGGAATCACTTTGGACACCGTGAACCCTCTGGGCAATAACTTCTTTGAAGGCGATGTATTTGGAACCAAGTACACGCCCATCAAACTGCGCATCAGCAAGAAGCCGTTGGCCGCTTTGAATGCAATTGTCCCCTTGGATCCCAAAAAGTTTTACGTGATGACCATCGTATGGAAAGAGCGTTTGGACGGATCGGGCGGCTACTTGTACGTCAACGGAGTTGAAGATCATTTGGATTAAATTTCCAACAGTACTGCATAAAAAACGCCGGCATCCGCCGGCGTTTTTTGTTGGGTAGCTCTTCATCCATTAGGTGGCCTTTCGTTGGACACTACTCCATCAGTACCGCCACAGCAACGAGGCGTCGCCGTAACTCAAGAAGCGATAGTCCTTGCGCAAGGCATGGGCATAAAGATCCTGCCAGGCGTCCCCCACCACAGAGGCAATCAGCATCAGCAAGGTGCTGCCCGGTTGGTGGAAATTGGTCAGCAGCGCCTCCCAGGTTCGGACTCGGTACCCCGGCACCATCATCAAAGCCGTGGTGAACGTCCATTCCGATTGGTTTTGCGGCCACTGGTCCAACGCGTGGAGCCAAATCCGGCGCCTTTTTTCAAAGACGTCGCCCGGTTGAAGGTCCCACCAGGCAGCCAGTTCTTCCCAGGACCACTGCTCCAGGTGCTGCCCTAAGGGTGTGTTGTTTTTCAGGCTCGCCACGGCCAACCAATATGCTGACTCCAAACTGCGTGAGGAGGTAGTACCCACGGCCAAGGCCGGTGCGCCGTCGCTCAAAGAGGCCACTACTGAGCGGGGAAGGTGTACCTCTTCGGCGTGCATGGTGTGCTGCCGAGCGTCGGATGCATCAATGGGCTTGAAGGTCCCCGCACCCACGTGCAATTCCACTTTCAAGAAAGATCGTCCGGAAGATTCCACATTATGAACGAGTTCGGGCGTAAAGTGCAAGCCTGCTGTGGGAGCTGCAACGGAGCCGGCATTTTGGGCATAAACGGTTTGGTAGCGTTCGGCATCGGAGGATTCGTCCGAGCGGCGAAAGTAGGGGGGGAGCGGAACCCGCCCGGCGCGGTCCAGCAGTTCTCCCAAGGTTAGCGGAGCCTCCCAGCGCAATTCTACGGTACTGACGGCGCCGTCCTGGGCCACGCGAAACGCACGGATGCCGTCTGGATGCACCAGTTCCACGTCCGACTTCCATTTTTTGGAACCGCCCACCAAGACCCGAATGCGTGCAAAGCCCACTTGGTTCATGGCGCTCGCCACCTCGCCCTGGTCGGGTTCCAAGAAAAACAACTCAAAGGGTTTTTGGCCCGGTTCGCGGGGAAAGAGCAATCGCGCCTTGACCACACGGGAGGCGTTGACCACCACGTGGCGAATGCCCTCCACTAGTTCCGGGAGGTCAGAAACCCGAACGTCCAACCGGGGTCCGTCGGGGCCGCCCACCAGCAACTGCGCGCTGTCGCGCGGTTCCACCGGAAATAAAGCAATGCGTTCTTCAGGCAGTTCGTAGTGCAGGGGTTCCATGGTCCGTCGGGGCATAAGAGCTGCAAGGTAGCACGCGCGCGGCCTATCTTTGAAGCATGCCCCGCGTCTTGCTCAGCGTCATCAATGACGTCCATACGGACAACCGGATTCACCGGACCGCGACTGTTTTTCAGGAGCGCGGCTACGACGTGAGCGTGGTGGGGCGCCAATGGCCCAACCCAGCCCCGGTGGAGCGTCCGTACGCGGTGCACCGCTTTGCGTGCCGGCGAAACAAAGGCGCGCTCTTCTACTTGGAGTACCAGATACGTTTGCTACGCTACCTGCTGCGGGAGTCTTTTGACGTCTACGTGGCCAACGATTTGGACACCTTATTGCCCATGAGTTTGGCGGCGTTCCTGCGCAAGAAACCCCTTTTTTACGACAGCCACGAATACTTTTGCGGCGTTCCAGAATTGGCTCGACGGCCTGCTGTGCGCGCTGTTTGGTTGGCGGTGGAGCGGTTTTGCATGCCCTTCGTTACGGAGGCCGTAACCGTCAGTCCACCCATTGCGCGCGCCTATTTTCAACAGTACGGCATTCCGTTCACGGTGGTGCGCAACGTACCGCTCCATAGGACCGACGTCGGCCCGAATCAAACCAATCTGGCCAAGGATTGGAATTTTGGGAAGCCGGACGCGCCGGTAATCTTGCTCCAAGGAGCGGGAATCAACGTAGATCGTGGCGCTGAGGAAGCGGTTTTGGCGATGCGGGAACTCCCGGATGCCCAGCTCTGGATTGTGGGGAGTGGAGACGTTTTGCCGCAGTTGCACGCCTTGGTAGCCGCGCACGGCTTGGAAGACCGCGTTTTTTTTCACGGCCGCGTCCCGGCTTCAGAGCTTCGGGAATTCACCCGGCGCGCACGGGTGGGGTTGAGTTTGGACAAGCCCACTAATCCCAACTACCGGTGGAGTTTGCCCAACAAACTGTTCGACGCGTTCCACGCCGGTTTGCCCCAGGTGGTTTCTCCCGTGGAGGAAGTGGCGCGTACCGTTCAATCGTATGGTGCCGGCTGGGTTCTGGATTCCGTTACGCCGGAGGACCTGGCGCAAGTCCTTCGAAATGTTTTGTGGGACGACGAAGCCTGTGCGGAAGCGCGTGACGGAGCACTGCGCGCCGCAGAACGTTACCACTGGGGTCGCGAGTCGCAAGGATGGCACCGCTGCATCGATCGGATGGAGGGCCGCGCGCCCAACGTTCACCTGATCAGCATGGACGCTCCGGTTCCGCCCCTGTACGGGGGAATGGCGGAGGTGTCCAGCCAAATCGACGCCCTGGAAACGGCATCCTTTGCGGTTGAGGTTCACGCTTTTGTTTCCAAAAAACGCATTCCGGAAGTGGCTGAAATCTGGAACCAAATACGCGGGCAGCGCCAACCAGCAAGCGAAAAAAGTCACTTTCAGGAAGATGCAACAAACGACACCTCCGGCGGACCGAGCGTCCGCCTTTGGCTGTACCCGCGCAAAGGTTGGGCCTCGTTTTTTCAACGCCTACCGTATTTGGTAGCCTCGCGGGCTTCGGTTCCCTTGGTTCGGCGTCTGGAATGCGCCCCGGTTCCGGTGGTGGTGCACGGCTACCACAGTTTGTGGTCGGTACTGGTTTCTCGCTCGGTGGCGGCCCGTTCCTTCCTGCGCCTCCACAATCCAGAACGCCTTTATTACCGAGGTTTGGCAGCCACAGAAAGGGGTGCGGACGTTCGTTCCTGGCTGAAAAGGCGTTACTATTTTTGGGAAGCCAATCGTTTGGCACGCTTCGAACAAAAGGTTCTTCCCCGGTTGAATCTAGCCGGTATTTGGGCCTTGACTCCTGGCGATGCGGCGGCCACGGCCCCCTTTTTCCGCACCGCAGTGGAGGTTATTCCTCCAGCCGTTCCCGCATTGGCAGCCGGTCATCTTTCTTCTGCTGAACTTTTTCCCTTACCAGAACTTCCGTTTCTGCTGGTGCACGGAAAGTTGAGTGTTCCGGAGAACGACTGGGCCGCGCATCGTTGGCTGGACGTCTGGGCTTGGGACCAAGTGCACGGTGGTCAATTGAGCGAATCGGCCTTGGTGGTTGCCGGCCAGGGCGCCTCCGGCGCCCTGAGGCAGCGCGCCGCCGCCCTCCCCGGAGTTTGGTTTGTGGACACCCCGTCTCCCGAAGGCATGGCCCACCTGCTGCGCGCCGCCGCGCTTCACGGCCAACTGGCCGTGCACCGCGCCGGCATCAAATACAAAATGTTGCACGCCTTGCAAACACAAGTCCCTATTTTGGGCAATGAAGATTTGGTTGTAGGAACGGGGGCCGAAGGACTGGTTCGCTTGTTGCCGGAACCGTACGATCCCCAAAGTTGGATTGCCGCTTGGAAAGAATGCCTGGCTCAATCCTTAAGTGCAGACGAACGCCAACACCGGGCCCAATTCGTGGCGCAGCACTCGTTGCCAAACTTGGCGCAGGCTTTGGAAAGCAGATTGTT
>ENA-OUVC01001103-OUVC01001103.1-marine-metagenome-genome-assembly--contig:-NODE-1103-length-16341-cov-4.129181_pt1 | contig 16341 bp, 16 predicted proteins | sample MGYA00248622_ERZ508571 | MGnify/ENA primary metagenome ERZ508571 (study PRJEB26236, sample SAMN06267175) | marine metagenome | isolation source: Columbia River Estuary | place: USA:Columbia River... | reverse complement strand
TAAGGGCCCTAAATTTATTTTAGGCTTATCACAGGATGCGCTAGGCTATATTGTAAAGCCAAGTTTTTTTGATATGAGTAATAAAATTCCACACAGCGAATATCTTACTGGTATGAGTATAGGCCCCGAAACGATGGGTATCATTTTCTCTACTTTACAAATGCTAATTAAAAAATAGAGCGGTAATTAGAACTGCCCACATTCTATGTATTTTAGGCAAAAAAAGAGACCTCTATTGCTAGAGGTCTCCGTCGTATTTTTACAAACTTAAATTGAAATAGTGATTTTGTTAAATTATTTCTTTCTAAAATAATATCGGGTTATAAAAATTCCATCACCATCTCCTTTACCTGCATCACTCTCCACACCACTAACAATATTAAATAAATCCCAGCCTTCTTTACTGTACTTATTCATCATCGAGGTTATCATAGCGTCATTTGAAGCAATATTCTGAAAATTAATACCAACTAAGCTATAAAAATTAACTAATGTTGTCTCTTTTAAATCATCAATTTTAACATCACTCCTGTCTTTATCCGATTTATCTTTTCCGTCTTTCGATCTAACGGTAGTAAATTGAGTGTAATCAACTTCGGTACCATTTTCAATAATTCTTGACCGGCCGATACCCCCTGGGACGACAGATTCAATAGTAGTTACGATTTTGTACTGAAACGCTTGTGAGTGAGCTCCTATTGATATCAATAGAAAACTACTTAAAATATTTTTTTTCATTTTTAAAAGTTTGGATATTTTTAATGAAGTAAATGTATCAAAATTTTGGATATAAAATATCGCTCCAAATAGGTTTCTCTCCGTTTTATATCTAAATACGTCTTATATTTGATTTCTTTTTGTGAGAAAAACTAATTTTTTAAAAAGAATCGCTTAAGGAATAAAAGCTTAAATTTGGATAAATGCATATCAGCAAATAATATGATAAAATACTTAATTTTTTTTATTATTCTTTTAAACATTTCTTGCAATAAGTCAAATGATACTTCTGTAGCTTGCTTTAAAGGAAAGTTAGTATTAAAAGGCATTTGTATGAATTACGTAATTCAAATAATCGAGGGGGATGTAGATAAGTCATTGTATGAAAGTAGTTGGCAAAATCCATTAACCAATACTACCTATCAAAATGTTTTTGGTTTAGCAAGTACCTGCACTTTCCCAACCACAATTAAAGAAGGGGATGAATTTTATTTTTCAATTCCTAAGAATCCAACAGTTCCAGCTTGCGCTGATTGTAAAGCGTATAGTCCAACTCCAAGCAAAAAAATAAGTATAGAAATCTGTAAATAATCAATCTAACACAGAAACATAAAGGACAAAAGTTATTTCGGTTTTCCAAAACATAACTAAATACAAATCAATACATATATTTTCTGCGTGATGGATTTTACTTTTTCGCATCTAGTTAAGTTAAAACTATCCAAAAATTAATTAATAAAATTTAGTAGGAGGGACCTGAATTTATAATTGAAATATCAAGACTATCTTCAAAACTTTTAAAGTTTTTTTGAAAAAGATTTGCTAAATTGATACGTTCTGCTATGTATTTTGCTTTATCCTCCCATGTGTTTTCTGGTTGTAAAATCTTCGAATCAACACCATGCACTTGTTTAGGCACTTTAAAATTAAATACTGGGAAGTCTTCATAGCCACCTTGGTCAATGGTATTGTTTAAAACTGCCTCAATCATTTTTCTGGTATTAGGTAATGACATTCTTTTGCCAATGCCATAAGCGCCTCCAGACCAACCAGTATTGATGAGCCATACTTGACAATTATTTTCTTTAATTTTTTCACCTAATAATTTTGCATAGTCTCCTGGTGGTAGGGGTATAAATGGTGCACCAAAGCAACAACTAAATGTAGCTTTTGGAGATTTAATACCTTCTTCTGTACCCGCAATTTTTGCTGTGTACCCGCTAATAAATTGATACATTGCCTGAGTAGCATTTAACTTACTTATTGGGGGCAGAATCCCATATGCATCACAAGTTAGAAAAAAGATATTACTAGGTTGTACTGCAACCGAAGGGGTGACAATATTTTGTATATAATCAATAGGATAACTTACTCTTGTATTTTCGGTAATACTTGCATTGTCATAATCAACTTTATTTGTCCCTTCAATAAGTATCTGGTTTTCTAATAAAGCACCAAATTTTATTGCGTTAAAAATATCAGGTTCATTTTCTGAACTTAAATTAATTGTTTTTGCGTAACAACCTCCTTCAAAATTAAATATAGAATGATTAGACCAACCATGTTCATCATCTCCAATTAATTTTCTTTTTGGATCTGCGCTAAGCGTTGTTTTTCCAGTACCACTTAATCCAAAAAACAAAGACACATCACCTCTCTCACCCATATTAGCACTACAGTGCATGCTTAAAATATTTTTTAAATTTGGTAAAATGAAATTAAGTACTGTAAAAATTCCTTTTTTAATTTCTCCCGTATAAGCAGATCCTCCAATTAAAATTGTTTTTTCAGTAAAAGAAATTATAGAAAAATTTTCTGCAGCTGTACCATCTATTATTGGATTTGCTTTAAAATTTGGCGCATGAATAATTTGCCATTCAGGTTCAAAGTCTACAAGTTGAGCTTCAGTTGGTCTAATAAACATATTATTTGCAAACAAAGCGCTCCACGGAAGTTCTGTATATAGTCTTATAGGAAGTTGATATGTTACTTCGGCACAAGCAAATGCGTCCCTTATCCAAACCTCTTTTTGCTGCTCTAAATACGACAACATTTTATTTTTCAAAGGTTTAAAATATTGGGGATCTATAGGATTATTAAATCCACCCCAATTCACCGTATCTTTAGTAATAGCATCTTTAACAATAAATTTATTTTCTGGACTACGGCCTGTAAATTTTCCTGTATTTACCCAAAGTGCACCATTGTCAGTAATTTTTCCTAATTCAAGTTCTATTGTTTGTTCGTATAATGTATCTACTTTACTTTGATAATGTAGAGTAGGATTTGTAAGTAGATTTTTTTTCATTTCATTTTTGTTTAAAACACAGTAATGCAATTTCGGATAAAATCAACAAAAAACTAATGAATGGTAGTTTATTTTTATTATGTCATGTTAAGGGTGCATGATTTGTATTATTCCCTCTTTGTCATGAAAATACCCCCTGCGATCCTAGATTCAAATCCTGATCTTGCTTAATGATAATCAATGACTTAGGTTAAATCCTGAGTCATTGATTGGGTTTGCGCAAGGTATCTGATTCTAAAAGGGCCTTAGTTAATCTTATTCAAAACAATCTGAAGCTGAAATTGTTATTTAGTTAGATTAAAAGTCACTAAATGTCAACGCAAGTTTCATTAATATTCCCCAACCAATTATATAAGCAACATCCTGCTATTCATAACAATAGACCCGCCTATTTGGTGGAGGAATGGCATTTTTTTAATCAATACCAATTTCACAAAGAGAAACTGGTTTTGCATAGGTCGAGTATGAAATTTTACGAAGCTTTTTTAAAAGAGCAGGGTATTGTTGTACATTATATTGAATCAATTGAAACTCAAAATAGGATCGAAATACTTATCGAAAAGCTATATTCAAAAAATGTTAAACAAATTCATATTGTAGATCCTGTTGATAGTTGGTTGTTAGAAAAAACTATATTAAGTTGTAAGAAATATGGCATTGAACTAATTATTTATAATTGTCCTAATTTTTTAAATAGTTTAAATGATGTGGACGCCTATTTCTCAAAAAAGAAAACCTATTTTCAAACCGATTTTTATACCTCGCAAAGAAAGTCAAGAAACATTCTAATTGAAAAGGATGGGAAACCATTGGGCGGGAAATGGACTTATGATGCAGATAACAGGTCTAAATTTCCAAAAAAAGAAGTTGTCCCAAAAATACCATCGGCCGCTGTTAATCAATTTGTAAAGGAAGCTGAAAAATATGTACAAAAAAACTATCCCAAAAATTATGGATCAATAAATAAAGATCATTTATTTGCTATTAATTTTATAGATACAGAAAAATGGCTTGAGGAATTTTTGCAAGACCGATTCGAAAAATTTGGAATATATGAAGATGCCATTGTAGCAAAGGAAACGGTTTTACATCACTCTGTGCTGAGTCCAATGCTCAATGTGGGTTTAATAAGTCCACAGCAAATCATAGATCAAGCAATAGCCTTTTCAAATAAAAATAATATCCCATTAAATTCTTTAGAAGGGTTTATTAGACAAATCATGGGATGGCGTGAATTTATCAGAATTGTATATGAGCGAGAAGGTTCAAAACAAAGGACTACAAATTATTGGAAGTTTACTCGAAAAATTCCAGCAAGTTTTTGGAACGGTACCACCGGTATTGCACCTATTGATATTACCATAAAAAAGGTATTGGCAACCGGGTATTGTCATCATATTGAAAGGCTTATGGTACTTGGTAATTTTATGCTTTTATGCGAGTTTGATCCAGATGAAGTGCATAAGTGGTTTATGGAAATGTTTATTGACGCCTACGATTGGGTCATGGTTCCGAATGTATATGGCATGACACAGTTTGCAGATGGTGGATTAATGACCACTAAGCCGTACATAAGTGGTAGTAATTATTTAATGAAAATGAGTGATTACGAAAAAGGGGAATGGCAACCAGTTTGGGATGGTTTATTTTGGCGATTTATGCATGAGCATAGAACCTTTTTCTTAAGTAATCCAAGAATTGGGATGCTAGTACACACTTTTGATAAAATGAGTTCGGATAAACAAAATGCGCATTTATCCAACGCCAATATCTTTTTAAATGATTTAGATATTCAAAATAATATATGAAAACACATATAACAGAAACCGATTTAATGCAGATGGAGCAACGTAAACGAGCGCACTTAATCAATAGCGTTGGAGGCTTTAAAAGCGTTTGTCTTATTGGCACCGTTGATTTGAAAGGCCAAACTAATTTGGCGATTTTTAGCTCCATTGTTCATATTGGTTCCAATCCTCCTTTAATTAGTTTTATCATGCGACCAGATTCTGTTGAACGCCATACTTTATCGAATATCTTGGATACGGGGTCTTATACCATTAATCATTTGAATACGTCTATTTATAAGCAAGCGCATCAAACTTCAGCGAGGTACCCAAAAGAGGCATCCGAATTTGATGCTACAGGTTTAAGTACTGAGTATAAATTTAATTGTAAAGCGCCATTTGTAGAAGAAAGTAATATTCAACTTGAAATGGAATTTAAACAACGAATTGATTTGGCCATTAATAATACTATCATGATTATCGGCGAAATTAAAAATATATATTTTCCCGAGGACTGCATGCAGGAAGATGGATTTTTGGATATTGAAAAAGCAGGAACTGTCACCTGTTCTGGACTTGATAGCTATCATTTAACTAATAGTTTAGCGCGATTACCTTATGCAAAAGTTTAAAGTTCTTTAAACTTTATATTCCTTAGAATGCAACAATAGGCTCGATTATTTGTTAAGTAATTATAAATAGAAATAATATGACATTTCAAGAACAACTGGATCATTTAATTATAGAAAAAAGCGCAATTCCTGAAGCATTTGTATTGCCAGAACTAATTGATCAAAAAACCTACCTGTCTGACGGAGAATTAATTACATGGGATGGTCCAACCCATGAAGTTTTTTCGCCCATCTGTAACCATACTTCAAACGGAATAGAGCGTATCAAAATTGGCTCTTATCCTATCTGTACAGAGAAAGAAGCAAAAATTGCATTAGATGCAGCTTGTACAGCCTATAATGATGGCAGGGGCGAGTGGCCAACCATGTCCGTTTCGGAGCGCATAAAGTGTGTTGAGAATTTTATTACTAAAATGCTCGAACAAAAACCAATCGTGGTAAAATTATTGATGTGGGAAATTGGTAAAACCTACGCAGACTCAGAAAAAGAATTTGACAGGACTGTTGAATATATTTATGCTACTATTGAGGCACTTAAGGACATAGATAGAGACTCTTCAAGATTCACAATAGAGCAAGGTATTGTGGCGCAAATTAGGCGATCACCATTAGGTGTTGTTTTGTGTATGGGGCCATTTAATTATCCCTTGAATGAAACTTTTACCACATTAATTCCTGCGATTATTATGGGGAATACCTTATTATTCAAGGCGCCTAAACATGGTACTTTATTGCATTATCCGATGCTTGAAGCGTTTAAATCATGCTTTCCTAAAGGGGTCGTCAATACAATCTATGGACGTGGAAATGTGATCATACCTGCGTTAATGGAATCTGGAAAAATAAATGTACTAACACTAATAGGTTCCAGTAAGGTGGCAAATCAATTAAAAAAATTACATCCTAAAGTAAATCGGTTAAGGGCCATATTAGGATTAGATGCCAAAAATGCAGCCATTGTTACCAAGGATGCTGATATTAATTTAGCCGTTAAAGAAACTGTATTAGGTGCACTTTCATTCAATGGACAAAGGTGCACTGCGCTTAAAACAATTTTTGTACATCAATCAATTGCCAATGAGTTTATTGAATTGTTAAAAGAGCAGGTTGCAAAGTTGCAATTTGGATTGCCTTGGGAAAAAGGGGTCACTTTAACACCGCTACCTGAACCAGGAAAGCCAGCCTATTTAAATGATTTAATTCAGGATGCAAAGCTACATGGAGCAATGGTGATGAATGAAAATGGAGGAACCATCAAGGAAACATTTTTTTATCCAGCTATATTATTTCCAGTGAACCATAAAATGAAGGTATACAGTGAAGAACAGTTTGGTCCAATCATTCCTATTATCCCTTTTGATGATATCGAGGAACCTATTCAGTATATTATTAAATCAACGCATGGCCAACAAGTTAGTTTGTTTTCAAAAAATAAAGTAGAGTTGGCAAGTTTGATTGATCCATTAGTGAATCAAGTGAGTCGTGTCAACATCAATTGTCAGTGTCAAAGAGGACCTGATAGTTTTCCTTTTACGGGTCGAAAGGACAGTGCCGAGGGTACTTTATCTGTGGTGGATGCCTTGAGGTCATTTTCAATTAGATCACTGGTTGCTGCGAAACTAACAGATGAAAATAAAGAAATCATCAATGAAATTGTAGCTTCAGATGACTCTAATTTTTTAAGTACTAAGTTTATTTTTTAAATCTTATTCTATCAATGAATCCAATTCATAACGCCTTAAATGTTTTCAATGAACCATTAATTGTATGCGGGACAAACCCCATGACAGGTGTTTACAGAGATGGCTGTTGTAACACAGGCGCAAACGATAGGGGAACACATACTGTTTGTGCGGTTGTAACCGATACATTTTTACAATTCTCCAAAAGTAAAGGCAATGATTTGACAATGGATTATCCACCAACTGGCTTTAAAGGGCTGGTGGAGGGAGATAAATGGTGCCTTTGTGTATCTAGATGGATAGAAGCTTATCAAAATAATGTAGCTCCTCCTATTATATTGAAGGCAACGCACATTAAAACTTTAGAATATATTTCGTTAGACGAATTAATTAAGTTTGAATATACTCCTATGTCAGCTAGCGATTGGACAGAAATAAATAATAAACTAGAAAAGACTTTTAAGTTTGATAACTATAATGAGGTGGTCTTATTCTCTAATAAAGTCATGCAAATTGCCATTAAGCAGGACCATCATCCAGAAATAAACGTTCACTATAATTTTGTAAAAGTTCGCATCACTGATTATGAGCAAGGAACAGTTTCAGAAAAATGTCACCGGTTTGTCACTGCCATCAACGAGATAACTAATTCTCAGATTTCCAAATAGATGAACATTAAAATAAAATCCGTTTTGTATTTGTTTTAATTTTTAATACACCTAATACTGCCTCCGTAAACTCTATTGTGTGTTAATACAAATGCACCGGCGTTGCTAAAGTTGAAATATCGAGATCCATCACCACTTACTGTGCTACTCCAGTAGCTCCCACTAATGCCTGTATTATTGATCATTATTTCACGACTTCCAGCAACAGTAAGTTTTAGCGGAGAAGCATATGCGCCATCCCCATTTTTCAATGTCCAACTCGACAATTCTGCATTCCACTCTGCTTCTGTTGGCAAACGAAAACCAGTAGGACATGGATTATTAATACCATTTACGCCCTGCCATAAATTTATATTTTGAGGATTCCTCCAATCAGTTAGTGGCGTAGCAGGCATAATAAAATTTGCGTTACCAGGATTGTCAGTTGTTGCCTGGGTTGCGATTGTTGTCGATTTTCTTAATTGGTGTTGATCTGCTGCTCGTCCCCATTGGTATAAATCACCATAGGCGCTTGTATCAGTGCTACTTATTGCAACTCTTGATGCGCCAAGGTTTCGATCCATCCAAACTTTACCATTGGCACTTGTAACGGTGGAGGGTATAACGTTTGGAGTTGGGGTGATTGGTGTATTTTCATTTTGTCGTTTATCACACCCAAAAGCTAAGAAAGCTGCACAAATGATTAAAATATTTTTCATATAAATTCTATTGATAATTTTTATGTTAAATATAATTATTTTTTCTGTGTCATGAAAACAAGCCCTCAAATCGCTTGAAATTCCATGATTAACTTAAATCTTCTTTTTTTGCTTAAAAAGTAAACATTTTATTAGTTTCCTTTGTTTTATATATGAATTCAAAAAATGAAGAATATGTATTGGTTTAAATTGATTTTCGCAAGTTTATTGGTGGTTTTTAGTATAAATCTTGCTAAAGCGCAAGGGACCCTTCAAAATACAGGGAAATTGAGTGGTGCTTTGGTCAACAGAAAAACGCAGCAAAATGCGGTAGGCCTTTTGGTGTCATTGTCACCAGGGGGTGAAAAAATGCTATCAGATAGCAATGGTGCATTCAGGTTTACGCGTCTTTTACCGGGCGCTTATGCAATTAAAATTACTGGACTTGGCTTTCAAGATAAACTACTGACCAACGTTATTGTGACATCCGGTAATGAAAATACAATCACTATAGAACTCGAACCTTCTGTCAATATATTGAACGCTGTTACCGTTACAGGTAGACGTAATACAGCGAAAGCGACCACTTTAGAGAGTCCATTGAGTATTCAACGACTTACTGCCGAGGATATCAAAGCCAATCCTGGGGGCAATTTTGACATTAGTAAGGTAATTCAATCTTTACCAGGTGTAGGCGGTGGCGCAGCTGGAGGTACGTTTAGAAATGACATTATCATTAGAGGGGGCGCACCAAGTGAAAACGTTTTTTATCTAGATGGTATTGAAGTACCTATTATCAACCACTTTAGTACACAAGGAAGTGGTGGTGGGCCCCAAGGGATATTGAATGTGAGTTTTATTCAGGATGTAAAATTAAGTACTTCTGCATTTGATGCAAGATATGACAATGCCTTGAGTAGTGTATTTCAGTTTCGTCAAAAAAATGGTAACGCCAACAAGCTTCAAGGTAATTTTAGAATGAGTGGAACGGAGGTGGCAGCAACTTTAGACGGACCCATTACTAAAAAAACAACCTTTTTAGCATCGGTGAGAAGAAGTTATTTAGAACTACTATTTAAAGCATTGGATTTGCCGATACGTCCTAATTATTGGGATTATCAATTTAAAACAACGACAAAAATTAATGACAAGACGACGTTGACTACACTTGGACTTGCGGCGATTGATGAATTTAGATTAGCAGCGCCTAAAGAAGCGACGCCAGAAAAATTATTTGCAATCAATAACAATCCTTTAGTTAACCAATGGAACTATACCCTTGGAATTTCTTTGAAAAAATTAATTCAAGACGGTTATTGGAATTTATCGCTTAGTAGAAACACATTAGACAATCAAGCGGATAGATACGAGGACAATGAAAAGCCTTCTGACGCATCACGCACTTATCAAATCAGAAGTAATGAAACAGAAAATAAATTACGATTTGATGTCACTAAAAATAGTAACAATATTAGTTTAAGCTATGGCTTAGTGGCACAATATGTTCAATTTGACAATGCCTTTTATCAACTGTTTAGACCTGCTTTAAAAGATAGTGCCGGTAAGACAATACAAAATGCCATCACATTCAATACCAATACTGGGGTTGATTTTTTAAGGTATGGTGGGTTTGTGCAATTAGGCACAAGATTATTTGATGACCGCTTGGCTATGAGTGCTGGATTAAGAGCAGATGCAAATAGTTTTGAAGCTAGTAGTCAAAATCCATTAGATCAATTAAGCCCAAGAATTAGTTTAAGTTATGCTTTAAGTAATGCGTGGAACTTTAGTGCCAGTTATGGTACCTATTATCGACTGCCTAGTTACACGCAATTGGCTTATACCAATAACGGACTTACAAATCCTGGTAAGTATATCAGGTCCAATCACTATGTGGCTGGGTTTGAATTTTTACCTTCTAGTACAACAAGATTCACATTTGAAGGATTTTATAAAGGGTATACAAATTATCCAGTGAGTATATTAGATGAAATTAGTCTTGCAAATAAGGGCATAGAATTTGGAGCGATAGGAAACGAGCCTATCCAACAAGATGGTAAAGGAAGGGCCTATGGTTTTGAATTTTTTGCACAACAAAAATTAACTGAAAAGTTCTTTGGTGTGTTTAGTTATACTTTATACTGGAGTGAATTTTCGGGCCTAGATAAAAAATTAAAACCTGCTAGTTGGGATAACAGACATTTAATTAGTGCTACTGCAGGGTATAAACTACCAAAGAATTGGGAGCTAGGAATTAAATTTAGGTACCAAGGTGCTGCACCTTATACGCCATACAATTTAGCGCAAAGTAGATTGAATTATTTGACGTTGGGAAATGGTGTATTTGATTATAATCAAGTAAATACCTTGAGATTAAAAGCATTTCATTCAGGAGACCTTCGTTTGGATAAAAAATGGAACTATAAAAAAACCACTTTTGATTTTTACATCGACATTCAAAATTTTTATTCTTCAAAAAGTACAGGATCACCTCAATATACTTTTCAAAGAAAAGAAGACAATTCAAGTTTCCTAAGTACCAATGGGAAGCCTGTGCAATTGGATGGTAGTAATGCAATCCCATATTTCTTAGAAAACGCCGAAGGCACTTTAATACCCACCATTGGCTTTATCATTGAATTTTAACCGATTAAACTTCAACTCAGTGCTACTTTTTTTGTACATAAATTTAAGTTACATTTAGGTATGCAAATAAAAATCGTCAAACAAATACTCTTCTTCTTACTTATTGTCTTTTATCTTTTTGCAGGGTATAATCACTTTGCCAACCCTTCTTTTTATATCCCTATTATACCTCCATACTTAGCTGATTGGGCCAAAGAGATCAATATATTATCTGGCATAGCTGAAATAGTATTAGCATTACTATTAATACCTAAAGCAACACGCTCATTAGCAGTAAAGGGCGTTATTATAATGTTAATTGCTTTTATCCCATCCCATATTTATTTTATTCAAAAAGGGGATTTTTTGCTAGGCTCATTTACCATTACACCATTATTATCCTGCGTACGTTTATTTGTAGGACAACCCATTTTAATTTTGTGGGCCTGGTGGTCAAGTAAATTTTAAAGATAGGTATTTTAAAAAATAAATCTTTCTCTATCCTTTTCGGAAGGAATGGCACAGGTTTCTTTTCTGCCAAATAAAAAATATCTATTCTTTGCTATTAGATTGTAAATACCATCTCTTAAAAACTTTGGAAAAAGATAACCATATTTGAAAATATGAGGCCAACCTTTGATTTGTTTTGCAATTTCAATAACTGCATCTGATTTATAAAATACAATTCCGTCTTTTATTAAGACAACCGATTTTCCCTCATTTAAAAGACCATGTTGGTGTATGATGTTTTGTCCAGCAGTTGTTTGAAGGGCTACAAATTTAAAAATATTATTTTTGTCATATTTAATTAAAAATGAAACACTATTGTTACACAAATTACATACACCATCAAATAATATTATATTCACTATTTAAATAATTAAATTTTTATGCGCTTGCTGCAAAAATATAAGAAATAGGCAGCTGATTATTCTACAGACTTGTTGTTAGTGTTTCTTAAGCTATATAAATAAAAGGATACGATTGAAAATAAAAAGCCAATTAAAATGATTATATAATTCATTGGCTTTTCTGTAGTTAATGACATTCTAATTAAAATGGTAGTAATGATAAAGCTGGCGTTTCTAAAAATAGTAAAAAAGGAAAAGTGGTAAATAAAAGAAATGATCAATAATAATACGTCGACAAAAATCATAATAGAAAAGAAATCCGCGTAAAATACAGTATTGGGATTAGGATAGTCTTTATTTAATTTTAATGCTTCCAACATTTCTGTGCCCCATAGATATAAGCTACTTACACTGAGTACTAATAAAATTATTATCATACTTAATGATACTAATTTTTTAATATTGATAAAATTATTAAGCTCATTAACGACTTCCGATTTACGATTATTTTGGTAAATTTTATAATACAAAATAGTAAGGCTTAGCATAATTAAAGAAGCCAGTAAGTCATAGAGTAAACTAATGAATTCGGGATTATTGATATTAATAAAATTTTTTAAATCTAGATCCGCTATATCATGGAAAAATCCTCTTAAAGTAATTAAGGTAATCACTTCAAACTGCTTTCCCACAAACTCAGATATAGATTTTGGAATTATAATAACAAGCAGAAATACTTCGTAAAATAATATAAAACTAAATGGAGTATATATTGCTTTTAAATAGCTGTGCTGTAGATTTTTGAAATAAATGAAGTTATTTCCTAAAAAAATAATAAGTAAATGAAAAAGGAAAGCAAAGACAGCGGCACGAAGTATTAATAATTCTACTTTTCGTACATTTTTAGCATTGAAATATTTATCAAAATAATTACCAGATTTTTGTAATAAATTATTCATGCTGTTTTTTTAGCCTTTATTTTTCACCTCTGAATTTATTCAATACTAGAATAAATGCCACACCAAATAAAATGGTAATTAGGGCTGCGAAATAGGGTATAATTTCAATCATTTTTGATTATTTATTAATTTTAAAAGTATAGCAAACCCTAAAATCGAGGGTACCCATAAACCAATAAAAATACCCGCTTCTTTTTCTCCTTGAAACCATAAAATTTCAGAAAATATTAAAGATGAAAATGCTGATACTAACATAAGCGTATCAGAGATTGTAAATTTTTTAAACATAAATTTTATTTGATGTAATATAGAATTATTAATTTATACTGTCTAAATTAATTCATTTGTTAACTAATTTATTATATATGTATAAATTAGCGTTTACAACAAACAGCTATTTGCAAACATTTAACATCTTTGTTTATTTAGATATATAAAGTGCAGCCTTAAAGTTCAACAATTTACTATTAAATAAAAAAGGGCCCTTATTGCTAAGGACCCTTTGGAATAACTCGATTTTAGAAAACTATTTTGGCAATACAACAGCATCTATTACGTGAATTACACCATTTCCTGCTTTTAAATCAGTTGCAGTAACAGTTGCAATTCCGCCTTTTTCATCTGTTAAAATAACCTTACCGTCTTTAATTGAAGCAGTAAGTGTTCCGCCGCTAACAGCCGTTAAACTAACTTTTCCTTTACCGTCCTTAATAGCCTTTAAAACAGCAGCAGCATCTAAATTACCAGCGACAACGTGGTAAGTCAAAATTTTAGCTAAAGTAGCTTTGTTCTCTGGTTTTAAAAGGGTTTCAACAGTTCCATTAGGTAATTTTGCAAATGCTTCGTTTGTTGGCGCGAATACTGTGAAAGGACCTGCGCTTTGTAAAGTACTTACTAAATCAGCTGCTTTTACAGCAGCAACTAATGTTGTGTGTGCAGTTGAACCTACAGCTACATCTACAATTGTTTTTTGAGCTGATGCAGAGATAACACCTCCGATTAGCATTGTCAATAAGAATTTCATTTTCATAATAATTGATTTATTTACTTCTTAAACACTCAAACATGTTAAAATGTTTTTACAAAACATGTATTTACAATAAATTAACAAGTTTGTTAATTAAAATATATAAAATTTGAATTAAAGGCTCCACATTTTGATCAATTATGTATAGCCTGACTGATTTTTCAACGATATATTTATTGAAATAAATTATACCTAATAATACAGTAAATGGCTCTAAAGCCATCTTTCCAATTTATCTTTTTTCCTTCAGCGTAAGTTCTTCCATAATAAGATATACCTACCTCATAAATTCGTATATTTTTTATTCGAGCGATTTTTGTTGTTACTTCTGGTTCAAAACCAAAACGTTTCTCATTTAATTGGATGTTTTTTATGATGCTAGTTTTGAACAGCTTATAACATGTTTCCATGTCAGTTAAGTTTAAGTTTGTAAAGAGGTTCGATAAAAAAGTTAAAAATTTATTTCCTATGGTATGCCAGAAAAATAAAATTCGGTGTGGCGATCCTCCAATAAATCTTGATCCATAAACTACATCCGCATAACCCTCAAGGACAGGTTTTAAAAGTTTGTTAATTTCATTGGGGTCGTATTCTAAATCGGCATCTTGAATAATTAAATAATCACCTGTTGCGTTTTTAATACCAGTATGAATAGCTGCACCTTTACCTGAATTTATTTCATGTTTAAAATATACAATTTCTACCCCTTCATTGCGCTTTATTATATCATGTATCATTTCTTCTGTATGATCAATAGAACAATCATTGACAATTATTATTTCTTTTTTAATATTATTAATAAAGGTTAAATTTAATAATTTGTCAATTACAATGGAGATAGTAGCTGCCTCATTGTAAGCTGGAACAATAATTGATATTTTATTAATAATCATTTGTATATTTATGTTACTTTTTTAAATTTTAGTCAATTAAGTAATTTGCTCCTTTTTATGATTAAATATTACGCTAACAATAATAATTATCACAATGCTTCTTAACCGAGAAAAAAGCTATACAAATATATACATATTCTATATTGTTTTATGTATAATTATTTACATTTTAGGAAGCATGTTTATTCCATTAATGGAAGTTGATTCTGTTCAGTATGCAAATATTTCAAGAGAAATGCTTCAAAATAAAAGTTTTCTACAAATTTTTGATCAAGGTAAAGACTATCTAGATAAGCCACCTTTGCTATTTTGGCTAAGTTCATTAAGCATGTATTTATTCGGTTTAAATGATTTTGCTTTCAGATTACCATCTATCCTAATGGCCATTTTGGCCATATACAGTACCTATAAATTTACACTCATCTATTACAGTAGTGAAATAGCAGGGTTAGCGGCTTTGATATTAGCGAGTACACAAGCAATGTTTTTAATTACACATGATGTAAGAACAGATACGATGTTGATGGCATGGGTAATATTGTCTATTTGGCAATTTGCTAATTGGTTAAATAATAGAAAATGGAGTTCATTGATCATTGCATTTTCTGCTGTTGCATTTGGAATGATGACTAAGGGGCCAATTGCTTTAATGGTGCCTGTTTTTTCATTTGCGCCACACTTGATAATGCATAGAAATTTTAAAATGCTTTTTAGATGGGAATATCTGGTAGGTATTGTCATTATAATAATTTTGTTAATACCCATGGATATTGGTTTATATCAACAGTTTGATTTACACCCGGAAAAAGTAATGTATGAGAAAACTGGGACTTCGGGCTTAAGATTTTTTTATTGGACACAAAGTTTTGGCAGAATAACCGGAGAGAGTGTTTGGCATGAAAACGATGATTTCTTTTTTCTATTTCAAAATTTACTTTGGGGATTTTTACCTTGGACCTTATTTTTAATTTTTGGATTAATTTCTGAATGCACCAAAATAATTAGAACTAAATTTACTTTAAACAAAAATGAAGAATGGGTAGTGCTCCCTGGCTTTTTGATCACATACACTGCACTAGGCATTAGTAATTATCAGTTGCCGCATTATATATATGTTGTATTGCCATTTACGGCCATCATCGCCGCTAAAAGTTTATATAGCCTTGTCATTAACTGGGAAAATAGAATTTTCAAAAATATCATTAATGGCATTAATATTTTTATTTACATTTTAATATTATCCATATTATTAGTTCTTTTACTTTTTACATTTAATACAAATATTTATTTGGTCATAGCAAGTTTGTCTGTCATGGGTATTTTTTTCTTGATTGTAATGGTTAAAAAAACTGAAGCTATCCCTAGGGTGATACAATTTGCCTTGTTTACAATCATCACTACCAATTTATTATTGACAATATTCTTTTATCCTAAATTACTAGAATACCAATTGGGGAACGAAGTTTCCAAGGTGATTCGTCAAAAAAATATAGACAAAAATAAATTTTATTTACA
>ENA-OUVC01001097-OUVC01001097.1-marine-metagenome-genome-assembly--contig:-NODE-1097-length-16405-cov-2.323126_pt1 | contig 16405 bp, 15 predicted proteins | sample MGYA00248622_ERZ508571 | MGnify/ENA primary metagenome ERZ508571 (study PRJEB26236, sample SAMN06267175) | marine metagenome | isolation source: Columbia River Estuary | place: USA:Columbia River... | reverse complement strand
AAAGAATAAGTTTCTGAGTGTATGTTTTCCATCATGATTTGAAAACCGTAGAAAAACTTGGCCTCAGCGTACTGCACTTCGTTGACAAAGTTTTCTGCCAAGTTTTCGTTGACGATTCCGTCAGAAGCGGCAAAAAATGCCAGGATATGCTTGATGAAATAGCGCTCGTCGTCGTTCAATTTTTCACTCCAATCGGTCAAATCCTGGTGCAAATCGATTTCTTCAGCCGTCCAAAAGGAGGCTTCGCAGGACTTGTACAACTGCCAAATATCGTTGTGTTTGATCGGGAAGATCACAAAACGGTCTTTGTTCTCGGCTAAAATGGGCTCAATCTGTGCAGACATGACGTTTGAATTTGAAGTTAAAAATGGAAAATCGCGAATCACAAAGATGGTTAAAAGCACCTGCTTCAAAAAGGCAAAAGCAACGATTTAACATTGAAGTTTTTAACATCATGTTGAAATGTCCCCCACCCCCCGCTGGGGTTGGGCTGACCCAAAAAAGGTGTTTTTTACCCCTGTAGGAAAACCTTAAGGCTGCTGTTTTTTGTACTCCTCTGCTACCAGGCAAAGCTCGTCGTACCAAGCCTGTCCAAACTTTCGGGTCAAGGCTTCTTTGACAAATTGGTATACGGGAACTTGTAGGGATTGGCCCAACGTGCAGGCCGGCGTGCAGATCTGCCACTGGTGGTAATTCACCGCGGTGAATGTTTCATAGGCGCGGGTGCGCACTGGATATAAATGACATGAAATCGGCTTGCGCCAATCCACTGCTCCCGCATTGTAGGCTGCTTCAATACCGCAATGGGTAATGCCGTTGGGACCAACGACCACATAGGCACACGCAGCTCCCCCCACCAAAGGTGTCTCTTTCTCTCCATCGCTGCCGATCACCCAGGTACCTTGAGCTTCAATGGCCTCAATGCCCTCTGGGGTGAGGAAGGGGCGCACTTGGGGAAAAATGCGTTCCAGGATAGCCGTTTCTTCTTCCTCAACAGGAGCTCCTGCATCACCGTCGATGCAACAGGCCCCTTTACAAGCGTTTAAATTGCATACGAAGTCGTAGTCGATGAGGTCCTCGGAAACCAGAGTATCTTGTAGTTGAAACATAGCGGGAATTGTAGCGCCAAAGATAGGAAAATTCCTACCTTTGACCCGTTAAAACTCCAGTTCCTATGGTCTTGAATTTCAAAGAAATTGCTACTGCCAGCATGGTGTTATTTGCCGTAATCGATATTGTGGGCAGTATCCCCGTCATCATTGGCTTGCGCAACAAGGTAGGTCATATCCAATCGGAGAAAGCCTCCGTGGTGGCTGCCGTCATCATGATCGCCTTCCTCTTCGTCGGAGAAAAAATCCTGAAACTGATCGGGATCGATGTGAGCTCATTTGCCGTGGCGGGTTCCCTGATCATTTTCTTCCTCGCTATCGAAATGGTGTTGGGCATCACGCTCTATAAAGACGATGTCCCAGAGACCGCTTCGATTGTGCCCATCGCATTTCCGTTGATTGCTGGCGCTGGTACCATCACCACGTTGTTGTCCCTGCGCGCTGAATACCAGGTGCAAAACATCATTGTGGCCATTGTCATCAACATGATTTTTGTCTATATCGTACTCAAATCCTCCACCAAAATAGAGCGCGTATTGGGGAAAAACGGGATTGGGGTGATCCGCAAAGTTTTTGGTGTCGTACTGTTGGCGATTGCGGTCAAGCTTTTTGCGACCAACGTAAACAACTTATTTTAATCCAACACTGCCATGAACAAGTACCTGTTTTACGTCCTTATTTTCCTTTCCATCGCCTTGGCTATCTTCAACCTGACTCAGGTGAATTACGACCGTCTGTTGGCGGACAGCAACCTGATTCCGCTAGGCTCAGCTATTGGTGCGTTGGCAGCCCTAGTGCTGCTGTTGATCTTCGACACCTCGACCAAAATCAAAAAAAATCTGGATAAATAATCCACCAGGCCTCCTAACTAGTCAATCCACCTCGTGCACAAAGGGACTAAAATCCCCCGGTGCTGTTTGGGTTTGTTGGGTGGTCCCAGACCCCCCTCTGCGGTTAAACACCCTCCACTGATTGGGATCGTATTGGGAATAACCCCTTGTGATGTGGCCGCGCCTTATGGCGCGCCCATCTTCATAATCGCTGGCCGTACCCGTCCCATCTAGACCGGGAACTCCAAAAACATCGACCACGGCCCCAGAAGGTCCGAGCAAGACTGTATTGTCGTCCCCATTGGATCCAGCCGCGGAGCTGGTGGAAGCCAACAAATCAAGAGCTCTTCCGTACAGGGAGGCAAATCCCGCCTCATCCACCCCGATTACCAGAGTGCTGTGGGGCTGGATCCGCTGGGTGGTAAAGCGCAGCGTATGGCTAGGCACTGATGCATCATTGGTATAGCGCACCAAGGACCAATCCCTCAGGGGCACCACGACATCGCTGTGGTTGTAGAGTTCGATAAATCGACCTTTGATGTCGTTGACCGGATCGGCCAGCTCGGAGATAAACACCGCGTCGGTCTCCAGAGTATGGGGCACTTGGGGACAAGGCACCTCGTGCTGGGTCCAATCGGAATAGCGCTCCATCACCAACACTTTTTTCTGGTTGCGCACCCACCATAGAGCGCGCATAGACCCCATCTGAGCAGGCACTGAATCCCGAAAATCCGCATAACCCGAAGTCCATAATTCAGCCGTGCGCTCCTGGCAGTCTATTAGGGTCTTAAAGCTGTCCACCCCTTCTGTGGCCAATGGAGTGTCCCTCCACTCGGTTGTCAAGGCCACCGAATCCAGCGCCACCCAACTGCCCAAGGTGAGCGTATCCAGAGCGCCCAAATGGGTGTGGACCAGAGGCGGAGACTCATCTGTGCAGACCCGCTGCATTTTGGTGGACAAGACCCCCAAAGGGAGGCGGCCGAGGGCAGGGGAGCCAAAAACCGGCCAGGTGCTGCCTACCTGCAAAATACCTCGTTTGACTTCTAGGGATAAATCTTTGAGCTGCAAACGCCATATGCTGCCGGGTGGATAGCGCTGGAACAGGGAAAAACCCTCTATCTGTAGCACCCAGGCTTGACTAGGTGGGGCGACATAGGGCCCTGTGGAGCTTGGAGTGGACACATTTTGGGCGGCTGCGTTAAACGCCGCTTGGCGTGTGGTGGGTTGGAGGATGAGCTCGCCAAAGTATTGGCCTTGGCGATCTGAGGAGACCACGATGCCCTCGATCCAGAGCGAGTCGCTGACAGCCACCACCCCATCACCAGCTAGAGCAGCCAATGCAGACCAGGCCGTCAAATTAGGAGCATCCTGAGCACAGTTCAAGGTAAAGTCAGGATACTGATGCGGAAAACAACCGGACAGCAACAAAGCGGACAGGGAAATCGCCCAACCCCAAAAACCAGAAAAACGGAATAAATAGATCATCAGAATCGATAGGATAAGTTGAGAAAAAAGTTGCGGCGGGCGCCCAACCAATAGGAAGTGCCAAAGATGGGGCGCCCGCCTTTGAGGTCTTGTAGCTGAGCCGTATAAGTGCCCAAGCGCGAAGATTGAAATCCTCCGGTGAAATAATCGGCGTCCAACAGGTTGTTGACACTCAAAAAAACGCTGAGGTAGTGGTTGTTTTTGAGCCAGGATTTGCCGGCGCTCAGGTGGGTGAGGTAGGTAGTGGGTAGGTCTGGATGGTTCCTTACCGCCTGGGCTTGTTGGGGCGTAATCCCTTGAAGAGGCAACAGGGTCTCGGCGTCCAGGAAAAAGGGATCGGTAAAACGCAATTTGGCGGGGGCGAGTTGGGCTTGGGCAAATCGGTGCCACCTCATCGAAGCCCACCAATACCGGGGACTTCGGTAGTTCAAGGAGAGTCCAGCAGCCTGTTTGGGACCCACCGCTTGGGGCTGATCTTTCCAGCGCACCGCTCCAAAATCCAAGGGGGAAGTCACGGTCCCAGCCAAAGCAGCTGAATCGTCAAAATACAGGGCAAGCGACGCATCTGAGGTATAGCGGGCTTCCATCAGGGCAAAAGCCAGATCCAGTGTCCACTCCGGCGAGAGCGCCCAAGAATGCCCCCATTCCACCCCCCTAACCCGAGTATTGATCCCAGTAGTCACCTCCTGTACCAAATCACTGAGCCAGGCGGTCTGGGTGTAGTAAAACTGACGCTCAAATCCCCCCCAAACTCTTCACCTGAAATGCAGTCAGGCGGCAAGAGTGCTCGGGCCAGCGGTATTCGTAGGACAGCGCAGCCCTGCGCATCTGAAGCGGAGCCAGTCCTGGAATGCGGCCCGAATGGCGGCGGGCATCGACCCACCAGGAATTCCAACCAGGTAGGTGATCTCCTTGAGCCCAAGAAAACCTCGCCCAATGCCGCCCACTAAAGCGGTATAACCCATTGATTTTCCACGACTCAGTAGACAAGTCAACCGGCTCAACCCCATTGCGGTCCGCGGTCAATAAGTTAACCTCTAGTCCCAAATCCACCAGCCAACGGGGACTGTTCCACTGGACTTCAGCGTATCCTTGGGCCTTGGTCTGATTCAAGGTATAGGCGTAAAAAAAGTCGTCGTCTTCTGCGCGATCTGGATCGTCGACCAAAGGTTGATCGGACAAATCAACCACCCGACTGTCGTCCACTTGGGTGTAGCGACTGCCCGCCAAAGAACCTGAAAAGCGCCAGCGGGGCATGGGATTCAGGTTCCATCGCAGATAGCCTTGGGTCCAGGATTCCTCAGATCGATCGGTCTGGAGGACATAGGCAGGGTATTCGGCCTGAGGCTCGTAAAGCAAGTCCCAAGGGATTTGGGGATGGGCCTGGAGGTGTTGGGCCGCCTGATAGGCATTGTCCCACTGTGCCCCCACAGGACTTTGGGCAAAATAAGCGGGCAGGTATCGGTAGTACACCGGGCTGGGATTGGGGGCATCTACCCCCGCCAGCCGACTGCGCCCGGTCTGCCCCCACTGATGCATCAAGCCCAAGTCAACGCCCTCAAGCGCCCCGTGGAGGGGAACCTGAGCCATTAGGGTGTGTTTGCGCAGTTCGCGCAACCGAGCGTGGCGCACAGCCCCCTGTTGCCATCCCCAATAGGGGTTATAAGTCCTGCCCATCAAATCAATCACTTCCTGGGTCATGGGGGCGGAAACCCCTCGGTCTTGGCGCACAGAAAATCCTTGAATCGTCCAACGGTCTTTGCGCTCTAGACCGGCGTAGAAGGCATAGGCCTCATAGGGAGTGCCCGCGACTAACCCCTGTTGTCCCCATCGACCAGAGGCGGAAACGGAATAATACAAAGGATCCGACTGACCCAAATCCATGCGTCCGTTGCGCGTAATGGCCGTTCGGGTTTGATAGGTGCGGTTGGAAGCGGAGAGGGTTACCTGGGTGCCCGGCCTTTGCAGGGATGGGGAGAGTTCGATATCGGTGTGCAGCGACCATTGGCCCCAGAGGGTGCCCCGGCTTTGGGTGCCCAAGACCAGGGTTTGGTTACGCATCAAATCGTTCAGCCCGCCCCAGTCACTCCAAGAGGCCCGCCCATGGCTGGGATGGTTCATCCCAAACCCCGCCATGGATACCGACTGAAAGGCGGTCTCCAACCCCTGCCAGCGGTAAAAAACAGCTCCCCAATCAAAAAACGCGGTGCGCATCATCCCGTCTGGATAGGCTTGTAAAAGGGGTTGTAGGGGGTCAAAATCAGCCCACAGATCCGGATCGAGTAAGGCTCCGGAGGAACCGTCCACCACAGGTAGTGCAGGATCGAGTTCCTCCTGCCCCCAGAGAGGCGCCCAGGTGCAGAAAAACAAAATCCAGCCCCACAAACGAAGGGTTGAATGACGGTGGTCCCCAGAAAAAAGCGGTTGGTCCATGGCGGAGTTTCTTGTCCACAAACCTACCGATCTTGCCCCCGGAAGAAGCCGAAAAAAAGTCCAACACCCCTAAAACCTCAACCAATGACACTCCTCCGAATAATCCCACTTGTGATCGTAGGGTTCTGTATCACAAACCAGCCGACTAGGGGGCAAAATCCTCCTAAAGTGACCATTGCCTTTTACAACCTCGAAAATTTGTTTGACCCCAGCGACAACCCCAACACACTAGATGAAGACCGAACACCCACAGGTAAAGATCGGTGGACTGAAGAACGACTGAAGGTTAAACTGGATCGATTGGCCGAGGTATTGGCCCAGTTTGGGGGAGCGGCCCTGATTGGGGTCTGCGAGGTAGAACAGGTCAGCGTGCTTCAGGACTTGGTGGCTCAGCCGGCTATCGCCAATTGGAACTACCAGATCATCCACCAAGACAGTCCAGATCCCCGCGGTATTGATGTGGCCCTGCTGTACCGACCTGACCTGTTTGAACCCTGGGAATACAGGGCTATAACCGTTCACCTGACACAATCCAACGGCATGAGGCGCTTTACCCGGGACATTCTGCTGGTGGAGGGATTGCTGTACACCGGTGACCCTAATAGAACTCCGGAACAGATTTGGGTGGGTGTGAACCACTGGCCTTCCCGCTCTGGGGGCCAATCCCGGTCCAATCCCTACCGCGTCAAGGCCGCGCAAACCGCCCTTCGGGCGATGGACTCTATTCGCCGAGCGTACCCCGAAGCCAAAATCCTGCACATGGGGGATTTTAACGACGATCCGAGCAGCGAGAGTTTTGCCCAAGTGCTCCAGGCCACCTCAAAGCCCCAAGACAGTTCTTGGAACCGTCTGTTTAACCCGATGATCGAACTCGATAAGCGCGGATTGGGCTCCCTCGCCTACCGGGACCGCTGGAGCCTATTCGACCAATTCTTTATGACCCAAACCCTGGCCAACACCACCGCCGGCTGGCAATTTCAACGCGCCTCCATCTTCAGCCATCCCCGCCTGGTCACCCAAAACGGACGCTTTAAAGGCTACCCCAACCGCACCTACAACGGGGGCACCTACAACGGCGGATACAGCGATCACTTCCCCATACTCTTGGAATTGGTGTGGGTGGATGATGTATATAAGTGAGGTAACTAACCGAGCTCCACCAAAATCGGACAGTGGTCGGAGTGCACTGCCTGAGAGAGGATGAGGGAGCGCTTGAGTTGGGGAAGGAGGGGTTCGGTGATCAGACCGTAGTCCAAACGCCAACCCTTGTTGTTGGCGCGGGCATTGGCCCGGTAGGTCCACCAGGTGTAGTGGTGGGGGTTCTTGTTGAGGTGGCGGAAACTGTCGACAAATCCACTTTCCAGTAGCTTGGACATCCAGGCGCGCTCCTCGGGCAAGAAGCCGGAGACGGTTTGGTTGCGGATGGGATCGTGGATGTCGATGGCCTCGTGACAGATGTTGTAGTCGCCACAGACGATCAGCTCGGGGCGCTGTTTTTTGAGGTCCATAAAGTAGTCGTAGATCTCGTCCATATAATTGAACTTATACGACAAGCGGTCGGTATTGGTCCCCGAAGGCAGGTACATACTCATCACCGATAAGGGGCCAAAGTCGGCTCTGAGGTTGCGACCCTCAACATCCATCCCCTCGATGCCAGTGCCGTATTCCACGTGGTCGGGCTGAATTTTGGACAGGATGGCGACCCCGCTATAGCCCTTTTTCTGGGCGGAAAAATAATACTGGTGTACGTATCCCGCTTCGGCCAATGCCTCGGTGTCGATCTGATCCTCTAGGGCTTTGATTTCCTGCAGACAGATCACATCGGGATTGGTCGCGACGAGCCAGGACACAAATCCCTTGGACATCGCCGCGCGAATACCATTGACATTGTAGGAAGCAACGGTCATGCCCATTACTTGATTTTTTGCAGCCAGTGTTGCATATTCACCTCAGCCCCAATGAGTTGAGAAAGGTCTTGAATCGCCACGCGGGTCTGTTCCATGGAATCACGGTGCCTTAAGGTCACGGTGCGGTCCTCCAAAGATTGGTGGTCCACGGTGATACAAAACGGAGTACCCAGGGCATCTTGTCTTCTGTAGCGACGTCCCACGGCGTCTTTTTCGTCGTACGCCACGGCAAATTCCCACTTTAACTGATCCACAATTTCTTGGGCCATCTCCGGCAAACCATCTTTCTTCACCAACGGTAAAATTGCTGCTTTGGTCGGGGCCAATACCGCCGGCAATCGCAACACCGTCCTGGTGGTGTCGTTGTCCAATTGCTCCTCACAGAGGGCTTTGGAAAACACCGCCAAGAACATGCGGTCAACCCCCACAGAAGTTTCTACCACATAAGGCACATAAGATTCGTTGCGCTCGTGGTCGAAATACTGCAGTTTCTTGCCTGAGAACTTCTCGTGGCTGCCCAAATCGAAATCAGTGCGGGAGTGGATCCCTTCGAGCTCTTTAAAGCCAAAGGGGAATTTAAATTCGATGTCCGCTGCCGCATCGGCGTAGTGGGCGAGTTTTTCGTGGTCGTGGAAGCGGTAGTTATTTGCCCCCAGGCCTAGGGATAGGTGCCACTTCATGCGCTGCTCTTTCCAGTGCTCGTACCAGGTCTGTTGGGTGCCTGGAGCGATAAAAAACTGCATCTCCATCTGTTCAAATTCGCGTTGGCGGAAGATGAACTGGCGGGCGACGATTTCGTTTCTGAAGGCTTTACCGATCTGGGCAATCCCAAAAGGAATCTTCATGCGGCCGGTTTTTTGCACATTCAAGAAGTTGACAAAAATACCTTGAGCGGTCTCTGGGCGCAGGTATAGATCCATGGCTGAATCGGCAGAAGCCCCGAGTTTGGTGCCAAACATCAGGTTGAACTGCTTGACGTCCGTCCAGTTCTTGGAACCGGAAACGGGACACACGATTTCTAGCTCCTCAATGAGCGCCTTCACGTCGGCGAGGTTCTCTGAAGACAAAGAAGCCCCCATGCGCTGCAGGATGGATTGGCCTTGTTGTTGGTATTCGAGTACGCGGGCGTTGGTGGATAAAAACTGCTCCTTGTCAAAGGCTTCGCCAAAACGCTTGGCGGCTTTTTCCACTTCCTTGTCGATTTTGGCCTCCAATTTGGCGACGTAATCCTCGATGAGCACATCGGCTCGGTATCTTTTTTTGGAGTCCTTGTTGTCGATTAACGGATCGTTAAACGCGTCCACGTGTCCGGAAGCCTTCCAGGTGGTCGGGTGCATAAAAATAGCGGAGTCGATCCCCACAATATTGTCGTGGAGCTGCACCATCGCCTTCCACCAGTACTCCTTGATGTTGTTTTTTAGGGCGGCGCCTTGTTGACCGTAGTCGTAGACAGCGCTTAACCCATCGTAAATCTCACTGGACGGAAATACAAACCCATACTCCTTAGCGTGGGCGATAACCTTTTTAAAATCGTCTTCATTCAATGCCATAGCCGCAAATCTAATCAAGTTATGCGGTCCGCTCAAGTCTGTTTTGTTATTTTTTTGTACGGGTACCGGGATATCAGGCCGATGAACTGAGGGGGCATGGCCTAAAGGCCATGCCCCCCTACCTTAGGCCAGTGAACGCAGTATTGGATTTGTTGATGCCCCACAAATGCGCGGGCTGCTCCAGCTACTTGGTCCTGGGGGAGGAAGTGCTCTGCACCCATTGCCGACACGAGCTCCCCCTGACCGGCAGTGTATTCCCCTTTAAACCCTTGGAAGACCACTTCATCGGAGTGGGTCCCTTTGGGCGGGGCTCGGCCCTATTGCTGTTCCGGCAAGGCGGCATGGTACAACACCTGGTGCACGGATTAAAATTTGAAGACCAAATCCGTTTTGGACCCTGGCTGGGTCGTTGGGCCGTAAGCGCACTCAACTCCGTGGAACACTCCACTTGGACCGCGGTGGTGCCCATTCCCCTGCACCCCATCCGGCACATGCAGCGCGGCTACAACCAACTCGATGGGTTTTGTCGCACCCTAGCCCGTGGATTGGGCGTGGCATATTGGCCTCAGGCGATGCGCAAACGCACCACCTGGGCATTGCTGTTTGGTGCCCAAAGCGGACGCAGCAAAAGAGCGCGCCTCAAGCGGCAAATCAACCCTTTTTTCCTCCCCCCAATCACCCGAAAAAAACTAGCGGGTCGCCCCTGGCTCCGGATTTTGCTCGTCGACGACGTAGTTACCACCGGGGCGACCCTCAGACACGCCCTTGAGGCCTGGGCGGAAATCCCCGGTGTGGTGGTCGATGTGTACACGATTTCGGTGGGAAGGGATTATTAGTTACCCTAGTTTTACCCCTTGAGTATACCGCCAAATAATCGTTTATTTGTAGCGATGAATACCCATAATAAAAACTCCTCTACCCTAAATTTACCCCGTCTCGTGATGATGGTGCTGGTGGCCTTGACCGTCAGCAGTACTTTGGTGCAGTGCGCCAAAAGGGGGCGTCCGTCGGGGGGGGTGAAAGACAGTATTCCGCCGGTGTTGGTGCGGGCTTTGCCCCAGAACATGACTACGGAATTTGAGGGGGAAGGGTTTAACTTGGAGTTTGACGAGTTTGTGCAGGTGAAAAACCTCCAACAGCAGGTGGTGGTTTCCCCGCCTTTGAATTACCCCATTGAGGTGTATCCGACCCTGAGGGCTTCGAAGAAATTTCAGGTGCGCTTTAAGGATACATTGGCCCCCAACACCACGTATTCGGTGAACTTTGGGAATGCCTTGGTGGATTTTAACGAGGGGAATCCCTATCCGTATTTGACGTACATCTTTTCTACGGGCGCGGCGATCGATTCCCTGTCGCTGGAGGGGACACTTAAGGATGCGCAGTTGCCCAAGCCCGATAATTTTGTGAGTGTGATGCTCTACAAAAGGGACAGCACCTTTACGGATTCGACGGTGTACCAAAAGCCGCCCCGATACATCACCAACACCTTGGACAGCTTAAAGACCTTTGCCCTGAAGTATTTGGAGGCGGGGACCTATGAGCTCATCGGGTTGAAGGATGCCAACAAAAACAACCGATTTGACCCGCTGGTGGACAAAATTGGGTTCTTTAACCGCCCGGTGCAGATCCCGGCGGACAGCGCGAGTGCGCCTGTACTCACCTTGTTTCAAGAAATCCCCGACGCCCGGGTGCTGTCGACCAAACTAGAAAGTCCAAACCGCATTTTGGTGGCCTACCAAGGAGCGCGGGAAGAACTAACTCTTCGAAGAATCACGGCGCTTCCAGACAGCGTACCCATGCGGGTGTTGCCCGTTCAGGGCAAAGACAGTTTGGAAATCTGGCACGGGGCGTTTGAAGCGGACTCATTGGCCTTTGTGGCGAGCAACACCCGTACGGGTTGGGCGGATACCTTGGTGGTCAAGATGCGCAAACTCAAGGCGGACACCCTGGTGCTCGCTCCGGTAAACCGCAAGAATGTGCTGCCCACCAGCCCCTGGCGCCTCCAGGCCAATGTACCCATCACCAAAACCAACCCCGCCAAGATCCTAGTGCTCGACAAAGACACCCTGGCGCTCCCGGTACGAACAGACATCGATACCCTGGGCAACCAACTGATCCTCAACTTCCCCATCACCACGGACCAAAACTACCGGGTGCAGCTCTACCCCGGAGCCCTGACGGACCTGCTCGGACACACCAACGACACGGTTCAATACAAATTTTCGGTCAACCCACCCGAAGATTTCGGGACTCTAAAAGTGATTCCTAAAACCCTTAGAGGCGGGCCCGCGACGCCGGTCTTGGTGCAACTGCTCAACAACGACTTTGAGGTCGAGCGACAGCAGAGCGGGCCCGCCGGAATCCCGTACACCTTTGCCTTTCTGGAACCCAAAAAATATTGGATCCGCATCGTGGAAGACACCAATCAAAACGAAGCCTGGGACACCGGTGCCTACCTGATGCGCCGACAACCTGAACCTGTGCACTACTTCTCCGAACAAGTCAATGTGCGGCCCAACTGGGAAATTGAACAGGTGGTGGATTACGAGTAAACACCTATTTTGGTGAATTGATTCACCAAAAAAGGCTATATTTGGTGAATTAAATCACCAAAATGATAAAAAGAGCCCTATCTACCCAGATAACATCCCAGATGGGCAGCGGAAAGGCCATTGTGTTGATCGGCCCGAGGCAGGTGGGAAAAACCACCCTCATCCAAACACTCCTGGCCGATATCCCCCACGCGTATTGGGACGGAGATGATGCGCTATTGCGGGGCACTTTAAACCAAGCGCATACCGGCACCATAAAAATGCTGTTGGGCACGCACACCACCCTATTTATCGACGAGGCACAGCGCATCGAAAACGCCGGGCTCTTGATCAAAATACTGGTCGATCAATTCAAACACGTTCAAGTGCTGGTCAGCGGTTCATCCGCCTTGACCCTCAAAGCCGAGTTGCTGGAACCCCTCACCGGTCGTATGTGGCTGCACACCCTCTACCCCATCAGTTGGGGCGAATGGGAAGCCCAAGTGGGACACCTGGAGGGGATAAGACTACTCGAAAACCAGTTGGTCACCGGGATGTATCCAGAGGTGCTCAACCACCCCGACCAGGCCCAAGAAAGGATCAAACAACTCACGGAAGGATATTTGTACCGGGACGTATTGGCCATGGCACAGATCAAAAAGCCACAAGTACTGGACAAATTGCTGCGGGCACTGGCCCACCAAGTCGGGGCAGAAGTGAGCTACAACGAACTCGCCCAACTGTTGGGGGTAGACAAAAACACCGTGGCCAAATACATCGACCTGCTGATCAAAAGCTATGTGCTCTTTCCCCTGGGCAGCTACAGCGGGAACCTGAGGAACGAAATCAAGCGCAAACAAAAGATGTATTTCTGGGACAACGGCCTGCGCAACGCCATTCTGGGAGATTTTACCCCTTGGGCCATGCGCCAGGATCAGGGGGCCTTGTGGGAAAACTTTGTGATCTCCGAACGCCTAAAACGCAACAGCTACCAAAACCATTGGGCCCCCTCCTATTTCTGGCGCACCATCCACCAACAAGAAATCGACTACCTCGAATACCACCAAGGCAGGCTGTACGCCTATGAAATCAAATGGAGTCCTAAGGCCAACGTCCGTACACCCAAGAACTTTAAAGCTGAATACCAAACAGAGGTCACCCGGATCGACCGCAGCAATTTTAGCCCCTTACTCCAATAAAAAAGATGACTGATCCGCCAAAAAAGGAAAGGTAGTGCGGACTTGATTTAGGGTGTCTTTGGAAAGTTCGGCGTATAAAACATCCACCCCTCCAGAAGTATCCTGGACCAAGAGGTCCCCCATGGGATCCAAACAGGCGCTGTGGCCGGGATACACCAAATGGTTGGCGTCCGTGCCTACCCGATTGACCCCCACCACGTAGGCTTGGTTTTCAATGGCGCGGGCGCGCAGCATAGCATCCCAATGGCGAATGCGCCCCTTAGGCCAGTTAGCGACATAAATCAGCGCATCATAGCGGCGCTCCTCGGTGTTGCGCGCCCACTCCGGAAAACGCAAATCGTAACAGATTCGGGGTAAAATCTTCCAACCCCCCAATTCAAACAAGGCCTCATTAGAGCCTGAGGCGTACACGGCTGATTCGCCGGCCATGGTAAAGGTATATTTCTTATCGTAAGTACTGAGCAGGGTCCCATCAGCACCCACCACCACACAGCGGTTTACATAAACCCCCAACTCCTGGTCCCAAAGGGCCAATGAGCCCATCACAGCCCCCCGAACCCGGGTGGCCAGCTCCTGCATCCATAAAAGGGTCAGCCCGCCTTCAGCGGGGTCCAAATGTTCGGGATGCATCGTAAACCCTGAAGTAAACATCTCCGGCAGCACCCAAAGATCCACTGGGGCGCGCTGCAGCGCAGCGCGCCCTTCAGCACCCCCCAACACCAAATCCGCCAAAGCAACCCGATTCCCTTGGGGATCCTCCCAAAGCAAATCAGCTTGCACCAGTCCGAGGTGGAGTGTTTCTTTCATCCCTTAGTTGATTACATCACTAGCGCCTGAACCAAAAGCGTGCTCTTGAACAAAGCGCTGAATATCGTCTTCGATGCGCTTGTGGGCCTTCCAACCCAAAGCTTCTGTTTTCTCGGTGCGCACATCGGCAGACATGCGGTTTCCTGGCCGCTCAGGCAGCCAGGAGATAGGGGCGCCGAACATCCCGGCAATTTCCGCAATCGAATACGACTCCGGCGCCCCCATCCCAAACTCATCTCCCTCACCTTCGGTACCCACCAACATCAAACCAGAGACAATATCATCCACATGGGTAAAATTCCTTTTCTGGGTTCCGGGCAACACCACCCCTAAGGGCTCCCCCATCAAGTATTTGTGTTTAAACAAAGCGATTAAAGTTGCGTACTTACCCGTAGCGATCTCTCGGGGGCCATACACATTGTAGAAATAAGTAATCGCATAGCGCAGACCAAACCAAACCCCGTAATTCATCACCAGCTCCGTATTGCTCGCCTTGGTCCACGCATAGGGGCTCTGGCTGCGCCCGAGCCCCCCATCCCCAAACTTGGTCGAGGAACCCGCATACACCAACTTGGCACCCACCCGCCTGCAGAACTGCAAAACGGCAAATATCCCCAGCTTGTTGTACTCCCAAACCAAAGAAACATCGGCAAAACTCTGTTCCACCCGAGAATATTCGCCCAGGTGGTACACCAAATCCGGCGCAAAATCAATCAAGGCCTCAATATCCGCAGCAGCACCCCGCACATATTCTACACCCGCCACGTGATTCGCTTCCGAACCCGTAAAATAATTATCCAAAGAAACCACGCGAACACCCGGCTGCGCCGCCCAAGCAGCACACAAATGGCTCCCCACAAATCCAGCACCCCCCGTCACCAAAACCGTACGCACTACCCCCATCACCCAACCGTTAATCCCGTACCAAATACTTTTCCAACCCCCGCTTCAACGTCGAAGGGTAGTACTCCTTAATGTTTAGCAAGGCATTCTCGCCTGCGTAGAAATTAAGCCCCACTCCGGTGCCCGAATAGTAATACGGTAGATAAAAGAATTCCCGTGTCATCGGACGTACCGCCATGGGCTTCAGATGTTTCTTAAACCCAACGGGCACTTGAAATTCGAAGCCAACATTTTTGGCTCCAGTCGTTGCTTTATTGATAAAAAACCCAATAAACACCTCGTCGATTTGGCGAGTTACATTGAGCTTATACCCTTCATCTCCAAATAAAAATCTTCCATACCTAACATCAACGTCGGTATGAAACTGCCTATTTCGGTACGTTATACCCGCATGGTACATGCGGTAATTCTCAGGAACCTGGATTAAAGAAAGTTTTGAATCAAAAAACCCGTAATCAGTCTCCGCCCAAGATGCCTGCAGACGCCACTGCTCTGAATTAGTGAAATAATACTGAGCATTAGCTACAATACCCAACCGGTTACGCGTAAAAGCACCTCCTGTTAGATTCATGAAAAAATGATTGCCCAGGCGTATGTCTTGTGACAAACGGGCAATAACCAAACGAGACCCATTTGAATTATTTAAATCATTCCAGGTAGACATCGTGTACATCGCCGAGGCCGTTAGTCCTTTGGTCAGCACTGAAGTAACTTCGGGCTGAACATTAAACTTAATACGCACTGCATTGTCAAAATTGCCCAATTGGTAGTCCAATTGTACCCCAACAGGTAGGTCTACCTTACGGTAACTCTTATTCTCTAGGACAGCCTCCTTCAAAACTTGATCTAAGCGGGACACCTCCCAACCAAAACGAGCTTGATCAGACCAAGACGCATAATCAAGGTTCCTCTTAACAAGTGCTCTTAATGCGCCTAGGGAGGAAGTAACTGAGGACATCGGTATTCCTTTATGGCGAATCAATACAGAGACCAAAAGCTCGTCAGGGCCATCATAGTGATGCCCAACGGCATCAATTACAAACCCTAATGCTTCAGCCTCATAGCGGTATCGGTTATTCTCATAACCCAAAACCAACTCATGATCCAATACAGCGATCTGAACATTCTGAAGACCTTCCGCGACCAAAACATCGACTAATTCATGCTGGGCATACATATCACGGCCAAAACCCAAGAAGTACACCAAAACCAAGTAAAAAAACAGATTGCGCATACCCCCTAAATTTGATAACGATAGGCCAAAATCCACGTATACTTACTCATATCCAATAAACCTAAAGTCACATGAAACCGCTTTAGGAAATATCCGTTGATACCGATATTCATCAACTGACTATCATAGTCCCACAAAAGACTCATGTTTTCTGCATAGGGGGTAAATACCTCTACACCCCCAAAAAAGCCTAGAAAATCCTTGGCCTCCATACCTCGAAAATCACCGCTATACCCTAAACTGGCATCCACTCGATAACCCCTATAAGCAAACTCTTTAGAGGTAACCACATAGGCTGCCGAATAATTGGAACAACCTTTACAGGTTAAATCAAAGGCCGCAGACACATCTTGCAAACCAACTAATAGCGCCGGACGATTGCCTTGCTCATCCATTAATCGGACTCTGGCCGTAAAC
>ENA-OUVC01001092-OUVC01001092.1-marine-metagenome-genome-assembly--contig:-NODE-1092-length-16474-cov-2.452461_pt1 | contig 16474 bp, 18 predicted proteins | sample MGYA00248622_ERZ508571 | MGnify/ENA primary metagenome ERZ508571 (study PRJEB26236, sample SAMN06267175) | marine metagenome | isolation source: Columbia River Estuary | place: USA:Columbia River... | reverse complement strand
GGCATCCAGATCGCAGGCTTTGCCGGTCCCTCCGCCTTCGGCCCGAAAACAGAGCTCCCGCAGACGGCCGATTTCCTGAAGGCAGGCCGGTGCATTGCCTGCATTGACCACGTAGAGAAGGTTGTTCCCTTTGTTGGTGGTGCGTAGCAGGCGTTCAGGCAACAACTCTGCTTCGATCACTGCGGGGTCTTGGGCGTTAATGAGCGTCTGCATGGGGATTTTTTGCGGGCTTGGCTGGGTCTAGGCTGTAAACAAGGGAACGAACGCGCTTGGTCCAAGCGGCATCTCCTTCGCCATTGGATAGGCTTTCAGGCTGCAGGGGCGGACCAAGGTGCAGGGTAACTCGGGTGCCGCGCAGGCGGTACATTTCATCCGGCAATAGGATCATTTCTATGTTGGCTTTGATTCCTAATCGCTTACGCCAAGTATAGGTTTTATAAAATCGTTCTGACAACCGTCCCTCAATAAACAGCGGTACTAAAGGAATCTGGTTCTTGCGAGCGATGGTTATGGCTGTTTTTTTCCAAGCCAAATCACCGATTGCTCCGTCATGCCGACGCGAAACCAAACCGGATGGAAAAATGATGATTCCGTAACCGGAAGCAATTTTGTCCTTTAGGTTGGCGAGGTTTTCCTTCGACTGACGGCCGTGTTTATTAACAGGAATAAAAAGTCCTTCCAAGGGCTGAACCTGCATGATGATATCGTTGCTAAGGGACGCAAAACGATCCCTCACTTTTCCAATGACATCGTAGATCGCTAGGCCATCCAATCCTCCGAGGGGATGATTGGCTACCAAAACAAAAGGCCCTTGAACCGGTAGATGCTCCAGACCCTTGACAGCAACGCTCACCCCAAAATGCCGGAGTACCTCCCTGGCAAAGGGTAAATTCCGTAGGTGACCGTATTCAGCTAGAAAACGGTTGATTTCGTCTTGGTGTATTAAGCGTTCGAGGGCCTTAAACAGCCAAGACGGTATCCAACGGGCCAGCCCGGGGTTCTTGGCCTGGAAGGCCGCACGCAGGTTGATTTTCATAGCCCCTTAGGCCTCTTTAGGTGGCGAACAATGGAAAGGTGGGGGCAAAGGCTTTGACTTCCTTTCCAACCGCTTCGGCGACCGAGGGATCCTGGTGTTGACGAATAACACGGTCAATCCAATCGGCTATTTTTTCCATATCCCCTTCATTCATACCCCTCGTGGTCACAGCGGCTGTACCCAAGCGAATACCGCTGGTCACCATCGGGGAAGCGGTATCAAAGGGGACCATGTTTTTGTTGATGGTGATATGGGCCCTTCCCAAGGCCTGCTCGGCTTGCTTTCCTGTGCATGATTTGTTACGAAGATCAATCAGCATGAGGTGGTTGTCTGTCCCCCCGGAAATGAGTTGGTAACCTCGATTCACCATCGCTGTTGCCAAGGCCTGGGCGTTCCGACGGACCCGTACGGTGTATTCCTTGAAGGAGGGAAGCAAGGCCTCACCAAACGCAACGGCTTTGGCCGCTATAATATGTTCCAAAGGTCCTCCCTGGGTTCCTGGGAAAACGCCGGAATCCAAAAGCGATGATAGCGAACGCAATTCGCCCTTGGGGTTACGTAGATTCCAAGGATTGGGTAGGTCTTCGCCCATCATAATGATGCCGCCCCGTGGACCCCGAAGGGTTTTGTGGGTGGTGGAGGTTACGATATGGCAATGCGGAAAGGGATGGTTCAACAATCCCGTAGCGATCAAACCGGAAGGATGGGAGATATCTGCCATTAACAGAGCACCAACTTCATCAGCAATCCGTCGAAGACGTGCATAATCCCAATCCCTGGGATAGGCGGATGCCCCGCAAATGATGAGCTTTGGCTGTACTGCTTTGGCTTTTTCGGCCACTCGGTCCCAATCGATGCAGCCTGTTTCTTGTTCCACCCCGTAGAAATGGGCCTTGTAAAGTTTGCCGGAGTAATTCACGGGTGAACCGTGGGTCAAGTGTCCTCCGTGGCTGAGATCAAAGCCCAAAATCGCGTCGCCCGGTTGGAGGACAGCCAGCATAACCGCAGCGTTGGCCTGGGCCCCGGAATGGGGTTGGACGTTGGCCCAACTTGCTCCAAAAAGTTGGCAGAGCCGGTCGATGGCTATTTGCTCGATTTGGTCAACAATTTCGCAACCTCCGTAATATCGTTTTCCGGGCAGGCCTTCAGCGTATTTATTGGTCAAAATGGAACCGGCCGCCTCCATGACCTGATCGGAGACATAATTTTCGGAAGCGATCAATTCCAGGCCGATGCGTTGGCGTTCTTCTTCGGCTTGGATAAGGTCCGCCAGGAGGGTGTCGTTCATAGGGGTCGTTAAATGGTCTTAGGAAACGGAATCTATAAATGGATTGGTTATAACACAGGATCAGATGCTTGGTTTTGTTCCCAGGCCCAAGCGGTCCGCATCATGTCTTCGAGGCTGTATTGAATTTTCCAGCCCAAGTCACGGGCCGCTCGCTGGTTGTTCGCATAAACGGCCACAACGTCCCCGGGTCTCCGTGGGCCAAAGTTCCAATTAAGACGCAGGTGGTTGACGGATTCAAAGGCTTGAATCATTTCCAAGACGGTTTGTCCCACGCCGGTTCCCAAATTAAAGACAGACCAGGGTCCAGCAGGTGCTGCGTTTTGGTCCAGGTAACGCACGGCATCAACATGTGCTTGTGCTATATCGCAAACGTGTATGTAATCCCGAAGACATGTCCCGTCCCGGGTTGGATAGTCGTTGCCAAAGACGGTGAGCTGCTTCCGCAGTCCCATGGCCGTTTGCGTAATATAGGGCACCAGATTATCGGGAACACCGACGGTGCATTCCCCCAGACGCCCGGAGGGATGAGCCCCTACCGGGTTAAAGTAGCGCAAGGCCACCACGCGTTGACCCGCGGTGCGGGCCGGTGTTCCGGAGAGGACCCAGTCACGGAGCAAAGCCTCGCCGACGGCCTTGGTACGCCCGTAGGGGGATTCGGTTTCGAGCAACGGAGAATCTTCGGTGACTTGGGTTTGTTCCGGATTTCCGTAAACGGTACAACTTGATGAGAAGACCATGCCGGGTATTCCGTATTCTTCGCAGGCCTTCATCAAATTCATTTGCCCTACCAGGTTGTTTTGAAAGTAGAACAAAGGATGTTGGGTGGACTCACCCACCGCCTTGAAGGCCGCAAAATGTATAACACAAGAAATATCGCCCTCTTGTTCCAAAACTTTGGCCAGCTCTTCCTTGCGGGTCAAGTCGGCCTGGTATTGATGGTAGTCTTTTTGGGCGATTTCTCGAATTCGATCCGCGATGGCTGGTTTGGAGCGGCTGTAGTTGTCTACGCCTACCACCTGATAACCTGCTTCAAGCAATGCTACGACCGTATGCGATCCGATATACCCGGTGCTTCCGGTCAACAAAACCTTGGGCATGGTCTAGGAGCGCAATAGTTGGAGGAGGTATTGGCCGTAGCCGGATTTGATCAGGGGTTGGGCCACCGCCCGTAGGCCCTCATCGTCGATAAAGCCCATTCTCCAGGCGATTTCTTCGATGCATCCGATTTTGAGACCTTGACGCTCTTCAATGACTTGTACAAACTGCCCGGCCTGCATCAACGATGCAAAAGTGCCCGTATCCAACCAAGCGGTTCCCCGATCCAGTACCTGAACCTTGAGCCGACCCTGGGCCAGGTAGTGCCGGTTGATATCCGTGATTTCGTATTCGCCTCTAGCGGATGGTTGCAGGTTACGGGCAATTTCGACCACGTTTTCGTCGTAGAAATACAAACCGGGTACGGCGTAATTCGATTTGGGTTTGGCTGGTTTTTCTTCGATGCTGAGGGCCCGGCCTTCGGCATCAAATTCAACAACACCGTAACGCTCTGGATCGTTGACATGGTAAGCAAAAACCACGCCACCTTCGGGATCCGAATGCGAAGCCAATAAACGACTCAGTCCGGATCCATAAAAAATATTATCCCCCAATACCAAGGCGGATTTGTTGTTACCAATAAAGTCCGCTCCCAAAACAAAGGCCTGGGCCAAACCATTGGGAACCTCTTGAACACAATATTCAAAACGACACCCGATCCGCGACCCGTCCCCCAGCAATCTTTCGAAGGAGGGAAGGTCCTGGGGGGTTGAAATAATCAAAATTTCCCGGATTCCGGCCATCATCAGGACCGAAATAGGGTAGTACACCATGGGCTTGTCGTAGACCGGCATCAGCTGTTTGCTGGTGGCCAAGGTCAAAGGGTGCAAACGGGTTCCGGATCCACCGGCTAAAACAATACCTTTCATGATCAAGAAATAGGGTTACGAATTTGGTCAGCCAGTAGATAGAGGACGGCCATCCGCACAGCCACACCGTTTTCGACCTGCTGCAAAATCACGGAATGCGGTCCATCGGCCACATCGGATTGGAGTTCCACGCCGCGATTGATAGGCCCCGGGTGCATGATGACCAGAGGATGGGAAAGCTTCTGGAGACGGGCCTTGTTGATCCCAAAATACAGAGCGTATTCCCGCAGGGAGGGGAGGTATCGAATGGCCTGTCTTTCGTGCTGAATGCGTAGAACATTGGCGACATCGCACCATTCAAGGGCTTCATCCAGCCGTTGCATGACAGGGAATCCCATATCTTCCAGATGGGGAGGCAACAACGTTGCCGGTCCGGTGACCCGTACCTCGGCCCCTAATTTGCGCAAACAAAAGAGATTGGACATGGCGACCCGCGAATGCAGAACATCCCCAACCATCAAGACTTTGACACCGCGTAGGCGTCCCATCTTTTGACGAATGGTGAAGGCATCCAAGAGGGCCTGGGTTGGGTGCTCGTGGGCCCCATCGCCGGCATTGATAATGCGGGCATCGACCCGGTCTGCCAGGTAACGACAGGTACCGGCATGGGCATGTCGCACCACGAGCATATCGATTTTCATGGCGAGAATATTGCGGACCGTATCGCTCAGGGTTTCACCTTTGGATACGGAGCTCCCGCTACTCGAAAAATTTACGACATCGGCCGAAAGGCGTTTCTCGGCCAATTCAAAGGAGAGTCGGGTCCGGGTGGAGTTCTCAAAAAAAAGGTTTGCGATGGTCAAATCCCTTAGAGAGGGAACTTTGCGTACCGGGCGATAAAGGACCTCCAGAAATTGATCCGCGGTTTGCAAAATCAAATCCAGGTCGCTTTCGCTGAGGTCTTTGATGGCAATCAGGTGCCGGGTGCTGAGGGTTCCTGTTTTCATCCAGCGGAGGGTGTTTGAGAGGCCTCAAAAGTTTCGATCCACACGAAATCACGCCCCGATTCTTCCATCCATTCCACGTGGATGCGTTGGTTGGGCATGGTATTGACTTTGCGCCCGCAGTAATCAGGCCGAATCGGAAATTCCTGGCTGTAAAGTCGATGCAGGAGTACCATCAGCTCCACTTTGGCCGGGCGGCCAAAATCCAGCAAGGCATCCAAACCTGAACGCAGCGTCCGACCCGTGAAAAGAACATCGTCAATGAGCACAACGGACTTTCCTTCGATGGAAAAATCAATGCGGGTATCCGAGGGAAGAAGGGGGGCTTCGCGGCGGCGAAAATCATCCCGGTGAAATGTAACATCAAGTAAACCAAGCGGAACGGCTGTTCCCGTTTTGGCTTCGAGGATCCCGTGAATGCGGCGGGCCAGGAGGGTTCCCCGCGGTTGAAGCCCAATCAAGACGCTGTTCTCAAAGCGATGATGGGTTTCGATTAATTCCTGACTGAGTCGATCCAACATCAGGCTCAACTGTACGGGATCGAGTAGGTTTTGGCGTCCTGGAGTCATCTTAGAGGGCGGGCCGCTGAGCGTGTGCTAAGATAGTATCAAAATGAGCCTTGCTCAAGGGAACAACCGACAAACGGGTATGGGTTAACAGGGGCAATCCAAGCAGGGCCGGGTCGCTTTTCATTTCCTGCAGGGTTACGGGCCGTTGGAGGGCTTGGAGGGGGCGGACCTTGACCGCTACCCAGGGCTCATTCGGGCCTGCGGTGGGGTCCGGAAAGGAAGCCGAATCGATCTCCATGATGCCTACCACTGCTTTTTGGGTCACGCTATGGTAAAAAAGCGCTTGATCGCCCTTTTGCATGGCTTTGAGATTCAGTTTGGCCTGGTGATTGCGTACCCCATCCCAGGTTCCTACTTTTTCCCGGCATAAATCATCCCACGCGTAGGTTTCGGGTTCCGATTTGAGTAACCAATAAGCCAAGGTGAGATTTTCAGGATTTTGAATCCTAAATTTAAGGCACAATCCGTGCCCATGCCCCGTTCAACCCCCAAGGAATCCGTGAACGCCCCCGATGCGGGCGGCCCAGGTGCCTTCTCGCAACGTATGAACCGCGCACGGCATTGGGTTGAACAGATGGAAAGGCAGACCGAGGACCTGGACCAAGCCATGGAGGCGTATCGTCAGGCCATGGAGGACTTGGAATGGTGCAGGGAATACCTGCGCAAGGCTCGTTTGCAGGTGGAGGCCTTGGTCAAAAGCCCGGATTAAAGGGGCAACGAGGCCGGCTGAATATCGTGGACAAAGGCCAGCCAGGATTCGGCGTATTTGCCTTTGAGAACCCGAGGAAATTTATTTTGACCCCCCATTTTGTTAAGGGTATTCATCCATTGCAGGGGTACTTCTTCGGAGAGGATGACAATTTCCATGATACGCAAGGCATGCCGTCTTTCCACATCGTAGTCGTCGTTCAAACCCCGAAGAATGGCATCTAATTTGAGCAGCAGGTCCACTTGCCTTTCCCGCGCTTGGGCGACTTGTTCCTTGGCCACCGACAGATACCAACGATGCCCGTAGCCACCGTTCGTTGACAACCCCATGACGGCGCATTCTCCCAATGTAAGGTCTTCATCATGAGCTAGTTTGAGACATCCTTCGTTGATGTTTTCCATCGAAAGATGCTCTCCACATAGGCTCAAAAAATGTTTAATCCGGCCGGTGATTTTAATTTCGATATTTTGCAAACACTCAAAGCGAATCGTATCGCCAATCAAATATCGCCAGGCCCCGGAGCAGGTGGTAATCAAGAGAGCGTAATCCTTGTGGGCCTCCACTCGATCAAGGGGAATCGCTTGGGCCTGCGGTCGGACCTGTCCGTCCTCGTCAAAATGATCTTCGTCAAAGGGAATGAATTCGTAATAAATTCCGTTGTTAAGACTGAGGCGCATGCCTTTTCGTTCCGGAGCAATCCGGGTATCGTAAGCCAGGAATCCTTCGGAGGCCAGATACGTCTCGATGTAGGATAAGGGCCGGGCACAAATCCGCTCAAAAGCAGGGAGGTAGGGATCCATTGCCACACCACCGTATGCAAAAACCTGCAAATTGGGCCAGATATCATGGATGGTACGGACCCCGTGATGTTGAATAATTCGTTCAAACAAGAGTTGCATCCACGACGGGATTCCGGTAACAACCCAGATATCCCATTCTTTGGCTTGCAATGCAATTTCTTCAATTTTTTGGTCCCAATTACGAATTCTTGAAATGCGATCGCCGGGTTTAAAAAAGGGGGTGAACCACAAAGGAATTTTGGAAGTGTTGATGCCGCTGAGGTCACCGTAATAATAATGACCCGAGTGTTGAAGATTGGCCGAACCTCCCAACATCAAAATTCCCTTTTCAAAGAGTTCGCTTGGGAAATTAAAGCGGGACAAAATCAGCATCTGCTTGATCGACGTGCGACGCATGGATTTGATCATGTCCCCCGATACCGGAATGTATTTGCTGGCGGCCTCCGAGGTCCCGCTGCTCAGGGCGAAATACTTGATTTTGCCAGGCCAAGTGATGTTGGCCTTGCCCTCGTGATAACGTTTCCACCAGCGGTCGTTGATGGCATTGTAATCATGAATAGGTAGGCGACGGCTAAACTCATCCAGCATGTGGCCGGAGTCCAAAATGGAAGAGAAACCGTAATAACGACCGATATCCGTCTGCCGGGCCTTGCGAAGCAAGCGGGCCAGGACCAACTTTTGTTGGAGTCTGGGGCTTAATAGATTGAATTGAAGGGCCTTCCCTGCTTGAAGGGTGCGTTTGAAGAGGGTCCCAAGCAGTGCCATCGTTTAGGGTATAATGGAGTCTGTTGTCCAGGATTCTGGATGGGTTCGCCAAGCTTCCAGCGAGGTGAGGGCATCCGAAGAGAGGTAGCCCTGTTCAACGGCTGCTTCCAAGAGGTCGGAATAGGAGCAAAGGCTGATGGAACGAAAACCGGCCTCCTCAAAGCGCTGGTCGGCGATGGGAAAACCATACGTAAAAACGCTCATAACACACAAAACATCCAGGCCCTCACTGCGCAATGTTTCGGCCGCTTGCAGGGAACTCTGTCCGGTGGAAATTAAATCTTCGATGAGGACGGTTCGGGACCCTGGTTCGGCTCGGCCTTCAACGAGGCTGCGGGTACCGTGCTCCTTGGCTTTGGCGCGAACGTACGCAAAAGGCAGACCCAATTGTTCGGCCACCAGGACCCCTTGGGGAATGCCAGCGGTGGCTACTCCGGTGATCAAATCACAGCGGCCAAAGGAGGCCGTTATTCGATCGGCCAATTGCTGCCGGATGAACGTACGGTATTTGGGATAGGATAAGGTGATCCGGTTATCGCAATAGATGGGCGATAACCAACCCGAGGCCCACCGAAACGGTTGGGAAGGTGAAAACTTCACAGCTTTGGTTTCTAACAATATCTTCGCAACGGCCAAAGCGGTTTCTTTCATTTCCATGACTCAAAATTACTTGTTTTTTTGCCAGGACGTTCCTTTTGAACTTCGAAGCCCCCGACCCGGAGAGTCCATTCAGTCGGTTGAAGAGGTCTGGAATGGGATCCAAGGCATCTTGCACAGCCAAGAAAAAAGCAGCGAATCTCCTGGTTTTTGGGCTGCCCGCGATGTGGTTACGGAAGATCAAGAGGGAATGTGGGCCGAATTGATGCAGCGATGTTGGTTGCTAGAGGCCGGTGGGGGGCTGATCTATAGTGAAAATCAGATGTTATGGATTCTTCGACACGGTCGATGGGATCTGCCCAAGGGCAAAGCCGAGCCCGGCGAAACCATGCTGGAAACGGCCATCCGGGAATGTGTTGAGGAATGTGGGTTGGTTGATTTGACATCTTTGGAGTCTTATAACAAATTGGAAACCAATCATTTGTACCTATACAAAGGCCGCATCGCCTGGAAGCGGAGCCATTGGTTCACCATGACCTGTCCGATGGACCGCAATCAGCAGCTCCAACCCCAAATCGAAGAAGGCATCACCGAGGTCCGTTGGATGTCACCCGAGGAGGTGCAATCGGTTGCCTTGCCAGGGACCTACCCATCGGTACGTAGCCTGCTGCAAGGGGCCGGCCCCGAATACCTCAAAGGTTTGGGTCGGATTTGAGGGCCGAAATACCTCTGGCGACAACGGCGGGTACCAAGGGAGCAGGGTTGCCACCGTGCAATACGATATCGCGAACTACGGAGGAAGAAACCGCCTGCAATCCTGGGTCGCAGACCAAAAAAAACGTCTCAACCCCAAAAAGATCCCGGTTTAATTGAGCAATGCTCTTTTCGCTCTCGAAATCGAGGGTGTTGCGCAGGCCCCGAACAATGAAAGAGGCTCCGATTTCCTGACAAAAACGAGCCGTCAAATCTTCGTAGGTCAGGACCTGAATGCGACTATCTCCAGCCAGCAATTCCTGCAACCATCGCAATCGGGTGGCCAAGTCAAAAAGGTATTTTTTGTCGCTATTGTGTCCAACGGCGACCACCATTCGATCAAAATGCACGAGGGAACGCTGAATGAGGTCCAAATGCCCCAGGGTAATGGGGTCAAAGGACCCGGGAAACAAGGCGGTGCGAGGGCTCATGGTCGGAGGGTGGGGGCTGAGGGGAACTTCGATGCAGGTAGCAGGCCTCCTAATGGAAGGCTAATCGTTTTCAAAAATACAAAAACGGCTGAGACCGTAGGTTAGTTCATGCTGTGCCTGGTGTCGAAGGCTAAAGCGTCGGTAGGTGATGGCATGCTCAACAACGAGCAATCCCCCAGAAATCAGCAATCCCCCGTCCAAAATGCGCTCAACCAATCCCTCTTGGCGGGCATCGCCGTAGGGTGGGTCGGCCAAAATCAATCCAAAAGGCTGCCCTCCCAAGCTGGACAAGGAGAGGGGCCGGTCATTGGGTGTGAGAAGGTCCGCATGAACGACGCTCCAACGCGGGTCGCTTGAACGATCGCGCAGGCTGTTCAGATGCCGAAGAGCCGCTGGATGCCGGTCCACACTCATCAATCGACGGGCACCCCGGTTCAGGCAGGCCAAACCCAGGCTGCCTGTGCCCGCAAAAAGGTCCAGTACATCGGTTTCTTTCCAATCCAATCGCGTATTCAAGTGATTAACGAGGCCCGATACAGCTTTAGCCGTTGTGGGCCGAACCACCCATTCGTTGGACTTGGCACCGAGGATGGGTTGTCTTCGGCCTTTTTCCTTCATTCGCAGGCCGCCTGCCATAGACGCAGGCCTTCTTGGAGGCATTCAAGACGGTCGATCGCACCGTCACTCGCCCCTTCGCCTCCCACCGCTAAAACTTGTTCAAATGCGCCCTCCAAGGCGGCGCGCAATTCGGGGTCCTCGGTGATTGGGCCCGCAAAATGCAAAACGCTCGCCCCGTGTTCTTCTTTTTGACGCAGCAGGTGAAAGAGGATGTCATGCGGATGGCTGATGAGGTAGCGGCCGTGATGGCAAAGTTTATGGGGTTCCATGACCCAGATGGAGGCATCCCGCTGACCGATGAGCAGGGCAATATGACGGGTTTTGGAATCCGATGCAGCGATTCGATGCTGCCAAAAAGCCGTCCATAGCGCCGAGGAACTGTACACGGGGCCCAGGGTTGGGTTCTTGGCCAAAGCCTGGTGCCAGGGTTGGGGCAAGGCAAAGATTTGAACCGCCTGAAAGGCCGGCCACGCCTGCCAGCCAAGTTCCTCCCCACCGAGTGGACCGCAAACCGATTCAAAGAGGGGCAGCAGACCCGATATACGTTCAGGGTCCTGAATCAAGCCTTTGCGTCCGCTTCCCCAACCCCATTCCGAAACCAAACCGAGGGGCATCCAGGTACTGCGTGGAAAATCCGCGACCCAAGCCTCCCAAGAGGGAACTTGTTGAATCAAAGCATTGAAGTAGGCCAAGGCCTGATCAGGGCGGGTGGTATCCCGTTCTAGGAACACCTCTTCGGTTTCTGAGGACCGATAAGCGCGGAGTGATTCAGGTAGAAGGAGACCCTGAGAGGGTAATTCCAAGCGTTGCCAAGGGGGACCGGCGTACAATTCGTCATCCAGCTCTAGCAAGCAGGGATTGGGAAAGGTTTGAAGGCGTTCCGTCAACCAAAAAAGGGCTTATTCCCAGTTACCGCTCAAATTCGCGTCGACCATGGAGCCGACCCGGAGGACTTTGCGGGTGTCGAAGGGAGCTGAATCTTCCACCTCAAAAACGTTGAGCTCCAGATTGCTTTTTTTGACTTTGCCGGCCCGCAGGATGAATCGTGCCGTATCGGCATAGGGAACATAAGGCAAGGAGTCAATGGGGTAGTTTTTGAAAAGAGAATCAGCCACCGAAATCAAGAGAGTCTCGTAGCGGATTCCTCGACGGATATCCGCCGAATCATCGGGGTTACCGATGACTTTGGTGATTTTCATTTTCCCGTTCTTGGTGTATTGAAGGAGTTTTTCCCAGGTATCGGCAAACTCGCCGTTGTTTTCCCGGTAGGTCACTTGGGCCGTACGGATTTGCTTGAGGCGTTCAATAACGGCTGCATAGCGGCGGTCCCGCTCCTTTTCGAAACGCAAAGGTTTGGCCACGGTTTCGATGGTTTCGTAGGTGAGCCAAACAATCAGACCCAGGAGAACGAGTTTGAGGATGTTTTGGAGATTCATAAAGCGGATTTGCCCTGCAATATTACCAACAACCCCTTGAATTAGGGTTTGCCCTCGTGTAAACATTTTGCCCCCCATGGTGTTGGTATTTTGGAAATGGACCGTTTTTCGATCAAAGACATGGAGGCCCTCACAGGCATCAAGGCCGCTACCCTGCGGATGTGGGAGACCAGGTACAACCTGGTGGAGCCCAAACGCAGCACCACCAACATTCGCTACTACGATCAAGACGACCTTCGCAAGCTTCTCGGAGTAGCCGCCTTGATGCGCCAAGGAGCCAAAATTTCCCACCTGGCCAAAATGACCCCGGAGGACTTGCATCAGGCTGTTTTACATCAGGAATTGGGTCCCCTGCCCTTGGATGAACGGCTAGAGGCCCTCACCTTGGCCATGATTAGCCTGGACGAACCAGCCTTTCAGAGGCTCCTAACCCGGGCGTTTGATCAATGCGGGGTCGAAGAGGCCATGATGGATTTGATATTTCCTTTCTTCCGACGCATTGGAATTCTTTGGCAAACGGGGTCCATCAATCCGGCCCACGAGCATTTTATTACCAATATCATCCGCCAAAAATTAATTGTGGCCATTGATCGATTGGCTGAACAGGCCGGTCCCGGCCCATCAGCAGGCCCAAGCCGGAGCGCACGGCGCTACTTGTTGTACCTCCCCGAAGGCGAGTTCCATGAATTGGGTTTGCTTTTTGCGTCTTTTCTCCTCAAGGCCCGCGGTCAGCAAGTGGCCTATATTGGGGCGAATGTGCCTTACCCGGATTTATTTGTGCTGGATCAGCAATACCGGCCTGATTTCACGCTTTTTTCGATGACATCCTCTTTGGCACAGGATTCGGTGGCTGATTATTTGGCCCGAATCAGGCAGGATTTTCCCCGTTGCACCCACCTCGTGACCGGGCCCTTGGCCGTGCTAGCCGAAGGCCAGGTCCGCTGGGAAAGCCCCCTGGTTCTTGTCAAGGATTTCAAGGAACTGATTGAGCGGGTGGAAGCCTATGCCGCCGGGATGTCGGTGGCCATCTAACGATAACTTCGCTCCTTCGAAGATGGAAATGGTTCTATGGAAAGTCGTTTTGGGTGGGCTGCTCGGCTTTGGCGGAATGGAAATTCTGGGTTGGGCGGTGCACAAATACCTTATGCATGGTCCGTTATGGTTCATACACCGGACCCATCACCGTCCCTCCGGGCGGGGTCTGGAATGGAACGATGTTTTTTCGTTGGCCTTTGGGAGTTTGGGCTTGTATCTGGTGCTTGGATCCCTTGAACCCCTACATTCCTTTCAACTGGGTGCAGGTATCGGTGTCTGCATGTACGGTTTGTTTTATTTCGTGCTCCACGATGCATGGGTTCATCGCCGCTGGGTGCTGCCCAGGCCCTTGGACGGGCCTTATCTCCAGGCCATGATCCGTGCCCATCGCGCTCATCATGCCTCCTTGCAGGCCAAGCCCTCCGAATCCTACGGCCTGTGGCTGTTTCCGCGCAAGTTCTGGGCCGGAAGGACGAAGTAGCCTTGAACCTATCTTTGGGTAAAATTCTTACCCATGCCTGATTTTTCTAGAATATCCTTGGTCGAAGCCGCCAAGGCCACCCTCGTTTTCCGCACGTTCCCATTTCAATCGAAGAGCTGTTTGACGGCCCTTGCTTTGGTTCTTTGGGCCGGAATGACCCCAACCCAGGCCCAACCACTCCAATACCCCGATACCCGCAAAGTGGATCAGGTGGATACCTACTTTAACCAGGTGGTGGAAGATCCGTATCGCTGGCTCGAAGACGACCGATCCGAAGAAACAGCCGATTGGGTTCGCCGCCAGAACGAGGTCACCTTTGGCTACCTCAAGCAAATTACGTATCGCGATAAAATCCGAAAGCGTTTGGAGTCCTTGTGGAATTACGAGAAATATTCGGCGCCTTTTCAAGAGGGGGAATACACGTATTTCTACAAAAACAATGGATTGCAGAATCAGTCTGTTTTGTACAGGGAATCCAATGCCCAGCCAGGGCTTGCCGAAGTCTTTCTGGACCCCAATCAATTCTCCAAGGATGGGACCTCGTCCTTGGCCGGAATTCAGTTTTCGGAGGACGGATCGCATTGTGCTTTTCAAATCAGCGAAGGGGGATCGGATTGGCGCAAGGTGGTGGTCCTCCATACCAAAACCCGAAAGCAAGTGGGCGATACCTTGGTGGATGTCAAGTTTAGTTCCCTGGCCTGGAAAGGCCGCGAAGGGTTTTTCTATTCCAGTTACGACAAACCCCTGCAGGGCTCGGCTTTGTCCGGCAAAACACAGTTTCACAAATTGTATTACCATCGCTTGGATCAAGCCCAAAAATCGGATGAACTGATCTTTGGCGGAGAGGCCAAGCCTTACCGTTACGTCGGTGCGGTGGTCAGCGAAGACGGCCGCTACCTCTTTATCTCAGCTGCCCAAGCTACTTACGGCAACGAGCTTTATTTCAAAGATTTACGCGCCAAAAATTCACCCATTCTGCCCATCATTCAAGGCCTGGAAAACGAAACCGATGTGGTGCATGTCGAGGGCGATTCGGTTTATTTGTTGACCAACCTCAAGGCACCCAATCGCCGTTTGGTTTGGACCAGCCTCAAGTCGCCTGATTCCCGCCAATGGCAGGATGTTATTTCAGAAACCGAATTTCCTTTGTCTGTATCAGCCGTTGGAGGCTACTTTTTTGCGAGTTATCTGCAGGATGCGGTCAGCAAGATTGTTCAATACAACCAAAAGGGAACGATGGTCCGCGACATAAAACTTCCGGGGTTGGGAACTGCCTCCGGTTTTGGTGGAAAACGCAATGAAAAAATTTGTTACTATTCATTTGCGTCCTATACCAGCCCTCCGGTTATTTACCGCCTGGAATTGTCCGAAGGCACCTCAACAATTTACAAGCAAAGCAAGGTCGATTTTGAAACGGATCAATACGTCAGTACCCAGGTTTTCTACGAGTCCAAAGACGGCACCAAGGTTCCGATGATTTTAACGCACCGCAAGGATGTGGTGCCCAACGGAGAGAATCCGGTTTTGCTCTATGGATACGGGGGTTTTAACATTAGTTTGTCACCATCCTTCTCGGTTTCAAACTTGTTTTTTATGGAACAGGGCGGCATTTATGCGGTAGCCAATCTGCGCGGTGGGGGAGAATACGGAGATCGTTGGCACGATGCGGGCACCAAGATGCAAAAACAAAATGTATTTGATGACTTTATATCCGCGGCCGAATGGTTGATTAACAACGGATACACCCAGTCGGGTCGTTTGGCAATCGCCGGGGGTTCCAACGGGGGGCTTTTGGTAGGGGCTTGCATGACCCAACGCCCCGATTTGTTCAAGGTATGTTTTCCCGCGGTGGGCGTTTTGGATATGTTGCGCTATCACACCTTTACGGCCGGTGCCGGTTGGGCCTATGATTACGGTCGTTCGGACGATTCCGAGGAGATGTTTCGATACCTGCGGGGCTATTCGCCGGTCCACAATGTCAAGGCCAAAACGTCCTACCCTGCGACCATGGTGACCACCGCCGATCACGACGACCGGGTGGTACCGGCGCATTCTTATAAGTTCATCGCAGAGCTCCAAAGCAAGCAAAGCGGGCCCTCCCCCGTTTTGATTCGCATTGATGTCAAGGCAGGCCACGGCGCAGGAAAACCCACCTCCATGATTCTGGACGAGGCTGCGGATAAGTGGGCCTTTATGTTCTATAACATCGAATTTGAACCACCGTTTAGTCGATAGCATCGACGGATTCGTCTTCGGTGTAGACCAGGGCTCCGCTGCTGGGGTATCCGGCTTTTTGGAGGATGTCAAGGTATTGTTCTAGCTGGTCGCGGTGTTCTTTGCGGGGTCGTCCTGTTTTGAAATCCAAAACACGGGCGCTTCCGTCTTGACCCAAGAGGATTAAATCCGGTTGAAGGCTGCTACCGTCTTGCAAGAGGACCGGATGCTCGCGCAGTACCGTGGATCGGCCGTTAAAAAAGGCTTCCAAATCTGGTCTATGAAGTAAACTGCGAGCCCATTGGCTTACTTTTTGACGGAGGCCTGGCGCAATGGATTCATCGTTGTCCCAGGTTTGGAGCACGCTTTCTGATTTTTGTCGATCATGAATTTTGGCCATGAGTCGGTGCAAATAGACCCCTGCTTCGATGGCTTCGGTCGGAAGTTCGGGCCAGTGTAGATTTTGGTTGAGAGCTAACCGCGCGGATGAAATACGCTTTGGCGCAGGCTCCGATTCCAAGGGAGGGGTGGGGGGCGGTTGGGTGGTTTCCGACACCAAGGGGAGGTCCGGGGTTGAGGCTGGTTGAAGGCTCCAGGTTTCAGGTTCACCGGGCCATTCAGAATCACGTTCGGTCCGGGTCCATGTTTCCGAATCGGGTTCCTGGCCTTGGATGTAGGCACCCCAAATATTACCAAGGCTAAACAAACCGTCTTTTTTGCCATTCCATTTTTCGGTGAGAATTTCCATATGGGTTTTGGCCCGGGTCAAGGCAACATACAGGATATTGATATAATCCAAATCGTTGAGTTCATCCTCGCTTTGGGCCAGATCTG
>ENA-OUVC01001091-OUVC01001091.1-marine-metagenome-genome-assembly--contig:-NODE-1091-length-16493-cov-2.032103_pt1 | contig 16493 bp, 20 predicted proteins | sample MGYA00248622_ERZ508571 | MGnify/ENA primary metagenome ERZ508571 (study PRJEB26236, sample SAMN06267175) | marine metagenome | isolation source: Columbia River Estuary | place: USA:Columbia River... | reverse complement strand
CGATCTCTGGGCCTGCAGACCGAACTATCGTACATTCACCAATCGGGATTTCTCCTGAACCTACGATACAACGCTGGGCTTATGAATTTGGGAACCAGCGACTTGGTAGAAATGCGAACGTCCTACGTGGCCGTTGGTCTGGGGTACCGTGTCTTCTAGGCACACCTCACTCAATTCCGGTGATTAGGGTCTAAAAAAACGCAAACGCTGGAGCAAACGTATTTACACGTACTGCTTTCGCATTTGGTCGCGCTGGTGTATTTCCAAAGGCTCTCGCTGAGATTGATCCAAAGCACAAGACTCCACGCAACGCAGTTATCGTCCAGCTTGTAATCGGACTAGCTCTTGCACTCGGCCTTGGCGCTAAGTACACACCTCAGATGGCATTCGGAATTATTGCAACAGGACTTGTTGTTGCAGTAGTACCTGTCTACATGATCGCAAACCTTGCTTGCATTGGTTACTTCTCAAAGCATCGCAAGGAAGAGCGTCATCCAATTATCCATATCTTGGTTCCAATCGTTGGCTTCCTCTTCCTTATTCCTGGCTTCTTCAATGCAGCAGGAATTACAGGAATGCCAGGGTTGAGCTTCATCGTCAAACTTGCATCACCACTTACATACGGCGCTTATGCAATGGGCGCATGGATGGTTCTTGGCCTCATCGCACTGGCTTATTTGAAGTCAAAGAAACCAGCTGCAATCAATGAGGTTGCAACTATTCACGGCTAAAGATCTATAGAGGAAAACCCGTCCACATCCGTGTGGGCGGGTTTTTCTTTATCTCTTTGAGTTACAAGCCTTAAAGTCGAAGCTCTTCTACTAAATGAGCTATCGATGAACCCAGCTCTTTGACTAGGGGAGCAGGGTTATTGATGCATTTATTGATATCTGATTCAAGTGAAGTAAGTGTGTAGATACCTGCAAATGCTGAGCCATGTTGCGTATCCGCATCACCACAGACTAAGAAGGTTGGCACGCCATCTCTTTGCGCGCGCTGCAGAATTCCCCACGGAGCTTTGCCTTTGATGCTCTGTGAATCAAAGCGACCTTCACCGGTGATGATGTAATTGGCACCGATACTCCTTGCATCAAAGTCCACTAAATCCAGAATGACATCAATTCCACTAGCAGCTGTGGCGCGCAAGAATGCATAGGCCATAAAGCCTAAGCCACCTGCAGCACCTGCACCTGCTCTATCTGCACAATCTCCACCAACAAGGGATGCAAAGTGTGTGAGTGATTTCTCAAAGAGCTTCACTTGTTCAGGTGATGCACCTTTCTGTGGTGAGAAAACATGGGCAGCGCCTTGACTACCCAGAAGAGGATTCTGGACATCACTAGCCAGAATGAATGAGACATCTGCAAGGCGTGTATCTAGATGAGTGATATCGATAGATTCACAATCAATGAGTGCACCACCACCGCGTGCAATCTCATTGCCATTGCCATCAGTAAGGCGCGCACCGAGTGCTTGCAGCGCACCTGCTCCTGCATCCGTTGTTGCAGACCCACCGACGGCCAAAATGATCCGGCGTGCACCCTTATCGAGTGCGTGAAGAATGAGTTGACCTGTGCCGAAAGATGATGCAGCAAGTGCTGACTTCACACCACCAGGTAATTGTGAAAGCCCTGATGCCTGCGCCATCTCAATAAATGCAGTCTCACCTTTGATTGCAATCTGTGCGCTCACAGGATTGCCAAGAGGGCCTAAGACTTCACAAGTAAATGCAGTAAATCCTGAATCAACAATCGCATCAAGGGATCCTTCACCACCATCGCCAATTGCAATCTTCACAATTTCACATGTTGGGATAATTGAGTGAATGCCAGCTTCAATCCATGTTGCGATGTCACTGGAGGATGCACTGCCCTTAAATGAGTCAGGGGCTATGACAATCTTCATATATGAATCTTAGAAGGGCTGCGCTAATCTCAAGCCATGAAAATCGCTCGATTTGGCGCAATTGGTTCAGAACGTCCTGCAGTAATGCTCAATCAGAGTCAGGCCATCTATGTGGATCACCTGATTAAGGATTGGAATCGCAGCGAACTTGAAGCTGGTGCCTTTGAGAAGGTGAAGTCGGCAGATCTTTCATCACAGACACCTTTTGATATTGCAGGTCTTCGCATTGCAAGCCCAGTAGCGCGTCCCACAAAACTGATCTGCATTGGTCTTAACTATGCCCGTCATGCAGCTGAATCTGGAATGACGCCACCACCAGAGCCTGTTGTCTTTATGAAGGCACCTGATTGCCTGATTGGCCCTAATGATGAAATCGCAATTCCACCGAATTCAACAGCGACAGATTATGAAGTTGAACTTGCTATCGTCATTGGAAAGCGCGCACTGTATTTAAAGTCTGAATCAGAGGCTCGCAGCCACATCCTTGGTTACTCCATCAGCCAAGATGTCTCTGAGCGCCACTGGCAGATTGAACGCGCAGGACAGTGGGTCAAGGGAAAGTCATTTCCCACATTTAATCCCATGGGTCCTGCAATTGTTACTGAGGATGAATTTAAGCCAGATGATGTGCGCCTGTATTGCACAGTCGATGGCGACAAGCGCCAAGATTCACGCACTAGCGATCTGATCTACGGAATCGATCACATTGTCTGGTACCTAAGCCAATTTATGGAGCTATTCCCAGGTGACATCATCAATACCGGAACACCAGAAGGTGTTGGTATGGGCTTTAAGCCAACGAAGTATTTAAGCGCAGGTCAAGAAGTCATTACTGGCATAGAAGGCTTAGGCGAAATGCGTTCGAAAACTATCTAGCGCTCAGACTTGTGGCGATCAGCCATCATCTCCATCAGTGCAAAGAGAACGCCTGAAATCACGAAGGTCATGTGAATACCGATGCGCCATCCTTCACGGTTGGCATCGAATTCTCCCTCTTGCATAAAGTCTTTCAGGAGTTCAATAACAGAGATTGCAACGAGTGAGCCGATGAGCTTAATCTTCATGCCACTTGAATCAACATGTCCCATCCAATGAGGGCGATCTTCAGCGCCGTCTGCAATCGAAATCTTAGAGACGAAGTTTTCATAGCCAGCAAAGAGCACCAAGATAATGAGATTGCCGAGCAAGACTGTGTCGAGAAGTTCGAGAACTTGTAACGTTACTTCGCTCATGGTTGAAGTCGTTATGTGGCTCATGATGTGCCAAAAAGAATGGAAGAAGCGGTAGAGAATTGGGATCAAGGCAAAAAGTAGGCCTATATAGAGAGGCGCAAGTAACCAGCGTCCGGCGAAGATTGCTTTTTCTAAGAAGTGCTCAAGTTTTAACATGTTGCCGATTATGGCATTTGAGTGTGACAAATCTGGTGCGACATACGATGATGCACTCATGAAGTTGCGCTTTTTCACTGCCCTAGCGCTGACCTTCACATTCCTGACCCCCGCTACTGGAAGTCACGAATTCATCGTCGGTGGCGATCGCCCGGTCACCGTCCACCTTCCTGACGCACTCACAAACCCGGCACCACTTCTTATTCTCTTGCACTCGGCCTCAACCTCAGGTGCTCGCCTAGAGAGCTATATGAAGATTGCACTCGTTGCAAAGACCAATGGCCTTATCTATATCGCACCCGACGGCACCACGAATCTTGAAGGTAAACGATTCTGGAACGCATCAAAATCATGTTGCAACAAATACAGTCAAGAAGTAGATGATGTTGCCTATATAGATGGGCTCATCGATGAGATCAGTGCAAAGATTCCGGTTGATCCAAAGCGCATCTATCTGATTGGCCATAGCAATGGCGCCTTCATGTCATTTACCTATGCATGTAAGACAGATAGGGTCACAGCAATTGTCGCTCTTGCAGGAGCTATGGATCAGAACCCAGAGTGCGCGCCCACAACTCCGGTCTCACTTCTTAATATCCACGGCACCGCCGATGCAGTGATTAAGGTCAATGGGGGAGTAATGAATAACAACTCCTACACAAGTGCAACAACGACAGTCAATAAGTTTGTTGCTGTCAATAGATGCGCCCAAGCCACAGCTCTGAAGAAAGATTTTGACCCCGTCATTAAGGGCACAGAGACCACGATCTATGACTATGTCTGCGGCACTCAGGCAGAGTTACAGTTTTGGAAGATAAAAGATGGCGCTCATAAACCCAATCTGCCCAGTGACTTTGCGCAGCAGGTAATCTCTTTTCTGCTCAAGCAGAGTAAGTAGAGATAGGGCAGAATCACCACCGTGCATGAATTCACCACAGAGGTAGAAGAACTCGCAAAAGCTGTCATGGAATACAGCCTTGCCCGTTTGAAATCAGATCCACCCCTGGATGGTCCTCGTAGCGAAGCAGACCTCTATGCAGAGCTCGGTAATACCATCACTGCAGCAGGCCTCGGTGGCAAAGAGACCTTAAAGGTATTTACCGAAACTCTCGCACTTGCCTGCATCTCAACAGATCACCCACGTAACCTTGCATTTATTCCATCTGCTCCCAGTGAATACTCCAACCTCTTTGATCTCGTAGTCGGTGCATCATCTCTCTACGGTGGATCTTGGCAAGAGGGTGCAGGAGCTGTCTTTGCTGAGAACCAAGCTATTAAATGGCTTATTGATATTGCAGGACTACCAAGTTCAGCAGGTGGCGTCTTTGTGCAAGGTGGCACGATGGGCAATCTTTCAGCACTCGTTGTTGCGCGCGATCAAGTGCGCAAAACACATCCTGACACACAACGCTGGGTCATTGCATGTAGCGCAGAGTCACATTCATCTATTACCTCTGCTGCCCACGTCATGGATGTTGATATTCTCAAGATTGAAACAAATAGCGAACTACGCCTTGATGGAGAACACGTTGCAAAGGCAATCGATGAATTGCATGCCACTACCAATAAGCGCGTCTTCGCCATTGTGGGCACAGCAGGCAGCACCAACCTCGGCATCGTCGATGATTTAGCATCTCTTGCAAAAACTGCGAAGGAACGCAACATCTGGTTTCACGTCGATGGCGCTTATGGTCTTGCAGGCTTATGTGCACCATCTGTGCGCCATCTCTATCAGGGCGTTGAAGACGCAGATTCCTTTATCGTCGATCCCCATAAATGGCTCTTTGCACCTTTTGACGCATGCGCACTTGTCTATCGCAATCCACATTTAGCGAAGGAGACTCACACACAACATGCCAGCTATCTTGAGACTCTCCATGATGACTCATGGTCACCATCTGATTACGCAATCCATTTAACACGTCGCGTGCGCGGACTGCCCTTCTGGTTCTCACTTGCTGCCCACGGCACCGATGCATATTCGCAGGCAGTGGAGGCAGGAATTCGCCTTGCAAAGGAATCTGCAGAGCGTATTCAAGCTCATCCAAACTTAGAGTTAGTATGCGCACCAGAACTCTCCATTGTTGCCTTCACACGCAAAGGTTGGACACCTGCCCAATATCAACAATGGTCAGATGCACTTCTTGAGAAGCAGATTGGCTTTATCCCACCTTCCAAGCATGCAGGAGAGAGCATCTTGCGCTTTGCCTTTGTTAACCCGTGGACATCAATGGATGATGTTCAGATGATCTTAGATACGCTCTAACGATCCAATAAATTCTGCGTTGGGTTATAGGCACTTCCATTACGGCGCTTAGCAATTGCGCTCAGGGCCTCAAGCACTACACGGTTAGCCAAGATTGCAGTGATATCTGCGCTATCAAATGCTGGTGCAACTTCCACCACATCAATACCCACAACAGGTAGCTCAAGACAGATTCTGCGCACAGCTTCTAACAACTCACGAGAAGTCATTCCACCTGGCTCTGGAGTTCCAGTTCCTGGCGCCATTCCAGGATCGACCACATCGATATCAACGGATAAGAAGACTCCATCGCAGCCATCAGTCAGCGTTGCAAATGATTCATCGAGTACTGCCTTAAGTCCACGGTGATGTATCTCAGTCATTTCGTATGAGCGCATACCTTGATCGCGCATCCACTCAAGAGTTGCACTATCTGGCCAATATCCACGCAGACCCAATTGCAAGAAGCGATCTCCGCGCACATAACCATCGTTAATCAAATTACGCATCGGTGTTCCATGTCCCACAAGTGCGCCCCACTGATCTTCACCGGTATCGGCATGTGCATCAAAGTGCACCATAGAAACTTTGCCATGACCTAAGTGATTTGCTATTCCTGCAACATCAGCAGACGCAATCGAGTGATCGCCCCCTAAGACCACAGCAATTGCGCCAGCACGAGAGATCTTCTCTGTTGCCTCGCGCAATACAGCCAAAGACTTCACCAAATCTCCACCCGGCATGAGCAAATCTCCTGCATCAAATACTTTCAGATCTTTCAAACCATCTGTGCGCAGAGCTAAATGTGGACGCTGTCCATCATGTGGCAGGTAATCGCCACCACGAATTGCCTGCGGACCAAACTTTGCACCAGAGCGATGTGATGTTCCGCTATCAATCGGTGCCCCCACGATGATGACATCAGCGCCCTTATATGTAGATGGGTCATCGAGATCGCATGCGGGAATTCCTAGAAAGGTAAATGCCGGTCCATACATATTGCCGTGGTTAGCCATGCAGACAGGATATATCTCACCGTCATTCGACAGGAAGTTCTCACGGTGAAGGAGTACCGTAAAACCAGAAAAGGAGCCTGCCATGCAGATTACTATCGATAAGAAGACCGGCGTATTACTAGCCATCATCGCACTTCTTGGTGCCACCGTCGTGAGCTTTGCCATCAATGGCAAGAACGATCAGATGGGTGGCATGAGCGCACATGAGAGCCATAACTCCAGCAACTCCAACTACACAGGTGCTGACATCATGTTCTTACAGATGATGATTCCTCATCACCAACAAGCAATTGATATCTCAAATCTTGCAATGAAGACTTCCAAAGATGCAGAGCTCCTAGCACTTGCGAAGATAATCGCACGCGATCAAGCATCAGAAATTACAAAGATGAAGGCGTGGCTGGCAGATGCAGGCGCTGGTATGGATGCAGGCCACTCGATGGATGGAATGGGTGGAATGCTCAGTGGCGCCGAACTATCAGCACTGAATGTTGAGACAGGCACCAAGTTCGACATCTTGTGGCTTAAGGGAATGACAGGCCACCACGATGGAGCAATCCATATGACCACCATGATTCGTGATGCCAGTAACCCTGAGATCAAAGCATTTGGTGAAAAAGTGATTGCAGATCAAGCAGCTCAAATCGAGCAGATGAGAGAGATGATTAAGCGCCTTAGCTAATTGAGCCAACTTTTTCTCTAAATACAGGGGCGGGGCACTAAGTGTTGCCTCTCCTTTCTACAGAAGTGACTGTTGCCCTAATCCCGCCGAAATTCGTAAATGCTTCAAGTGCAGCGGGATCGCCATTGAGCATTCTTTCAATTACTTCGGGGTTCTGTTCAGCGAATTCCATGCGCAGGCGACTGATTTCTTCCCAGTCCTTCTCTGCGCTGTTCTTCATAATTTCCTTCTTGGTCTTAGTTAATTTCATCCTCGAAGGGTAATTATTTCCCAAGACAGTGAATTCCACAATCACCGAAACTGTGGATTACTCTGCGTAACTATTTCCTTAAAGAACTTTAAATCCGTACATCTTGAGGATTTTAACTCCCTTAAATTCATACACCCATACCCAATCTTCGGTATGCCCATCGGTATAGCCCTTAAAAGATTCGGTATGTGTTACTAGATTGCCCACCTGCAGACAGATCGAACTCGAATTCTGCACATCAGGATGCTCAGCCCACAGCCCATCAATAATCGAAAAGAAGCTATCGGCTCCCTGAGCAACAATCTCCCCGCTCTGATCGATCCATGTGAAATTCGGGTCTATATCTTGAACCATTCCAGCACGATCACGCTTTTGAAACTTAACGACAAAATCATCAATGACCTTTGCTTGCTTGTTCATAGAAGGCGCCTCTCTCTGGGCTATTGCATTGTTACATGCCACGGTATTGGGTAGATGCGACAAAGTCGATAGGAATTCCCTTTTATTACAGAGCCGCAATCAAAGAGAAAGTAGGATGCATCCATGACTGCGAGGCAAGAATTCCGAGTGATACGCACCTATGGTGATTTTGAAGTTCGCGAGTACTTACCCTGCGTAATCGCTGAAGTAAAAGTCACTGCTGAGTACTCCTCCGCCACAAGTAGAGCCTTCTCTCACCTCATTCGATATATCTCCCAAGGCAATTCATCCCAGCAAAAGATTGCGATGACAGCTCCGGTGATTGTTGCTCAACAAGACCAGAAGATCACATCTGATGATTGGTTCATCTCCTTCGTCATGCCATCTGGCAGCACCATGGGCTTCATGCCCGCCCCCAATGATCCAGAGGTCACCTTGCGCGAACTCGATACACAAATCTGCATCGCCACCTCATTTCGCGGTAAGGCCACACGAGAAAAATCGGCTCAGGTAACGCAGCAACTGCGCAAAGCCGCTGCAAAAGAAAATATTGCACTCTCAGATGAAACTCGCATCTGTCGCTTTGACCCACCCTTTAAACCAGGCTTTTTGCAATATAACGAGATCGTTATACCTGCATACCTCTAGTAATCTCTCTTCCATGAACGCCACAAAGCTCACAGGCCTGCGTAAAGCATCACACTTTGGCCCAACGCTGATTGTCACAACAATTGGCTTTCTCTTTGGCACCTATTACTGGTGGGAAGGTCCCGCATATGTCATCGCCTTTGGAATCTTCTGCGGACAGTTAGTAGTCGGTTGGAGCAATGATCTCTATGACTACGAAGATGATCTGCGCCATCAACGCATTAAGAAGCCACTTGTCTCAGGTCTGATTACTCCCAGCTACTTACGTAAGTGGATCTACTTCATGACCCCCTTTGCCTTCTTTGCAAACCTTTTTGGCCCACTGGGCATCAACGGTGGTCTTGTTTACATGCTCGGCATCGCATGCGGTCTTGGCTATAACTTCTACCTTAAATTCTCACCTTTCTCACCACTTGCCTATGCCATCGCATTTGCAGCCCTTCCATCATCGGTTGCAATCTCTAAAGAGATCACACCACCTGTGTGGATGTGGCTCGGGGGAGCGCTCTTTGGAATGGCTGCCCACTTCATCAATGTCATTAAAGATATGGATCAAGATCAACAAAGTGGCATCAACGGTCTGCCACAGCGTTTAGGAAAGAGACGCTCCATCATCGCCGCCACAATACTTATTGCGCTAGGCGCTCTCACTCTCTGGCTTAATCCACAGGGGTTTTAATAGGTAACCTTTTGACACCTTCCCTGATATACTGATACAAAGAAGTAGGAGGCCACGGTGGCTCAAACTGTAAAACTCTCTGATGAACTTGTTGAAGATGCCAAGCGAATCGCAGCGCTCGAGCATCGCTCAGTGCCGCGCCAGATCGAGTTCTATTTCCGCATGGCCCTTGTTGCCGAAGAGAATCCAGACCTTTCATTCTCACTTATCCGCGAAATCATGAAAGCCGATGCTGAAGATGCAATTGAGGAATACACCTTCGGTTAATGAGGATTAATCAATCTCCCAGCTTTGCAAGAACGGTAAAGAAGCTTCACCCAAACCAGAAAAAATCCCTTGATCGAGCTATCAAGGCTGTCGCAGCGAGCCCCTCTTTAGGTCAAGCCAAGGTGGGAGATCTCGCCGGAATTTCAATCTACAAGTTCAAGGTCAACAACCTTCTTTGGCTCCTTGCATACCGGATGATCTCAAAGCGGGAGATTACTCTGCTGGTGGTTGGCCCACATGAAAATTTCTACCGAGACATTAAGCGAGAGAATTAAGGCAGCCTAACAACTAACTCCACAATCGAATCAGCATCGGCTGTTGCCCCCAGCTCAACGCTGACATTGGTACTAAAGCCTCGAAGAGTTGCTTCAGAGAGTGTGACCATCTGCGCTGCAATATCTGTCATCCAATAGAAAGCACCTGGTCCCACCTGCTCAATAATGGATGCAGCATCTGCTAACGCCTCATCACTGAACTTCTCCACACCATCACGATTATCTGCAAGCACTCGCAGTAAGAAATCTCGTATGAGAGATGCATCAGAGCGCACCCGCTCATGCTCATCCAATATCTGGGTTAATTCGCGATCGATTGCCCTATGCCGAAACCAAGTGAACATGCCTTAAGGCTAGAACCCCCCACTGACATCTAAGGGAAATGAGAAAGAGCCGCCGCGCGAACGGCGACTCTTCTAGCGAAAGCTAGTTCAGTCCTCACAGCAGAAGAACCCCTCGGAGATTTATTTCCGAGGGGTTCTTTCTATCAGAGAGAAAATGACAAAATCAATGAAATGACACACCCACGGGAAAGTTATTTGGCCTTGGTGACTCAGAGTAATTCCATCGCCTACGCCAAGTTTTACGCATAGCCCCAACGCTGATCGCCACTGACAAGTAATTCACAGAATTTTCAACGAGCACGCTAGGAGCGCCCGTAATAATCTTTGAATATGCGCCTCAGACTCACACCCCTCCTAGCATTCGCCCTGGCTATCTCTCTGGCAGCGCCAGCATCAGCGCATCAACCGGTCATCTTGCTCGATACCGACACCACTGCAGCTGCCGGCCCACTTCTTGTCGATGGCACTATCTCCTTTGCTATTCGCGCCAACTTCACTAAGTCAGGACAGAAGAGAGCATTTCGCGCAGCGCTAAAAGAGGGCGATCAATTAGCGGTGCAGTATCTGATTGTGGATAAGAAACCTGAGAGCACCTTAAAAAATACTTTGCTTCCACAACTAGTCATCACCTCACCCACAGGTAAGAAGATCACCATCGCAATCACTGAGCGCACCAAATTCTTTGAGCCCTTTGGCCGCACCAACTATCTCTATCTCGCACGCTATAACCAACCCGCTGAAGCTGGCATCTATCAATTTGTAGCAACATCGAGGGCAAAGGCTGCAATTACTATCGCAGTCGGTGAGAAAGAGATCCAAGGTGAAGTGGTGCGAGGTGCAGCGCCAGCGCCAGCGCCAGCAGATACTCCGGCACCAAAAGTCTCTGCAACCCCAGCAGCAAAAGCTTCACCAACTCCCACCGAGCCAACTCCATCACCAACTCCATCACCGGAAGTAACAACGCAATCTGAGTACACAATGGCAAATGTGAAGAAAAATAACTCAGCGCAAAGTTGCTGGTCGCTCATCAACGGCAACGTCTATAACCTCACCACATGGATTAACTCTCACCCAGGAGGTTCAACTGCTATTCGTGGCATATGTGGCGTTGATGGCAGCTCATCCTTTAACGGCAAACATGGCCGCCAAAGTAATCCCAATGAAACTCTCTCTGGTTATCTCCTAGGACCGCTCGCTAAGTAGTCACTGATTACTTACAGCAAATAGAGCCATCCGACAATAGGTGATGAGGCGGGGTGGCTAGGGCTTCTTTCATAGACTTCGAAGTACCAACTTAGCTATTGATCGTTTTGAACATGAGGGCGAAAAGGCAGATCCCATCCACGCGGGATTTACTTAGGGGTAACGCGGAATCACCCAGGAAACCCCTTGTTTGTTTTTGAGTGACTCAATACCCTTTCTAACAATCTCAAGCACTACCAGGGATATCCATCTAACCAAGGAGGAGAAACGTGATTAATTCACGCGCTACACGCAAGGGTTTTGCAACAGTTGCTGCTGCTTCACTTGTCATCAGCGTTCTGTCAATGGGTTCAAGCTCTGCTGCAGATGCAACATGGGCATGTAAGCCAACAAAGGCAAAGCCAGTAACAGTTCGTCTTATCGAGTACTTTGCTGGACCAGCTCGTACACCGCTGCTTAATGCATATGCACGTCAGTTCGAAGCTAAGAATCCAAATGTGAAGGTAGAAATCATTTCTCCATCACAGGCAGACTCTCCTGCAAAGATCACTCAGCTTCTACAGGCTAAGAATGTAGATATCGTCGAACCTGCAGGAGCAATCCTGGGTCAAGCGATGTCTGCCAAGCAGATTGCAAATATCTATCCATATTTCTCAAAGACCAAGGGCTGGGCTGGCTTAACTGACTACTCCAAGTTCCAGGCTGAACTATTTGGTAAGAAGACCACATACATGGTTCCAAATGGTTACTACGTAAAGGCTGCATTCGTTCGTCCAGAACCAATTGCTGCAGGAGCTCCTGCTGTTCTTAAGAAGATCAAGGCCGGAACTGCAACATGGACTGACATTCTTGCTGCTAAGTCTTCAAACACTGCAACATCTTCGATGTATGCAATGCGCGGAGCACGTGCATCATTTACTCAGGCTATCTTCGTAATCCGTGCGTACAACGCACCAGATCTCAACTCTGGCGGATACTGGAACAAGAGCACTTCAACAAGCATGTTCAACAGTGCTAAGTCGAAGGAAGCTCTTGATCTGATGATGCAGATCTGGCGTGAAGCATCACCAAAGGCATCTGTTTCATGGGGTTACCCAGAAATGGTTCAGGGCTTTGTTGATGGAGTAGCTCACTACCTCATTCAGGATAACGAAGTTATCCAGATTGTTGATGAGAAGTTCGCTCCATACGACAGTGGCAAGTGGATCATGGCTCAAATGCCAAAGGGTCCAACAGGCTACTCAGCTCAGGATGTAAGCGGTGGCGGATGGTCAATTGCACAGTCTTCAAAGTGCAAGAACATCGCTGCTAACTTCCTTGACTTCATCACAACAGACCCACAGCACTCATCATTTGCTCGCGCATATGGTGTCGGTCCTGTGACAAAGACAGCTGCATCAGACCCATTCTTTAAGACTGGTGCTTGGGCTATCTACGACAAGATCGGTAAAGATCCAAAGGAGCTAAAGCTCGATGGTTCTGATGTTGCTCAAGTTTGCTACGGTGAGTTCTTCACTCAAGCAGATAAGGACATGCAGGCAATGTATGCAGGTTCACTTTCTACAACAGATGCGCTCAAACAATGGGCAACATTCTGGGATACAAAGTGCATCAACCCTTATAACAAGTAGTAAAACTGCTTAGTTAGAAGCGGAAGTTGTAAAGCAACGGTGGCTAGTAATTTAATTACTAGCCACCGTTGACACTTCATAAATATGAATCATTGAAATCGGGGTATTTTCGCAGTGAAGAGTTCAATACATAAAGTGGCCCGTAAGGATGGAAAGAGTGCGCAGAACGTTCTTGCACCTCTATGGTTCTTACTCCCAGCGCTCTTATTGGTTGGAATCTTTATCTACTATCCAGTTTTTGCCACTGCAAATCTCTCTTTTAAGAATTACAAGCTCTTTGATCAGAGCAATATCTTCTATAACGGTTTTGAGAACTTCCGTGGGATATTCAAGGATTTAGCTTTCCGTCGAATAATCCAGAACTCAATTTTGTGGGTGACAGTCTCACTCTTCTTCCAATTCACCATTGGCTTTGGCCTTGCGCTCTATCTGCGCACCAAGTTTCGCTTCTCTGGTATTTACCAAGGAATTATCTTCATTCCCTGGGCGCTTTCAGGATTTCTTATGGGATTGGTCTGGAAGTGGATTTTCGATGACAACCTAGGCGTTCTCAATGACATGATGCTCAAGGCTGGAATTATTGATGTTCCTATCCCATGGCTTTCAAATGCCAACTGGGCGATGGCTGCTGTGATCATTGCAAATATTTGGTATGGCGTGACCTTCTTTGTGATCATGATTCTTGCAGCGCTGCAAGGTGTGCCCAAGGAGATGCTGGAGGCAGCTGAGCTAGATGGTTGTGGAAAATCAAAGACTCTTGTCTTAGTGATAGTTCCCTATATTCGACAGACCTTGATTCTCATTGTCCTGCTGAGAGTTATCTGGATTACCAACTTCCCGGACATCATCTTCGGTATGACAAGTGGTGGTCCGAATCAGCAGACACACATTCTCTCATCGTGGCTTGTTCAGAAGATTACCTACGATCAAGACTGGGGTAGTGGTTCAGCCTTAGGACTCCTGATCCTGAGCGTTCTACTGATTTTTTCAGTTTTCTACCTCTTGGCAACACGCCTCGAAAAAGAGTCGGAGGAGTCATAAATGTTGAAAGCTCTCGGTAAAGGAACGAAGTTCACAGTTCTTGCAGTGTGGTTGATTTTCACCGTATTCCCGCTGTATTGGATGGCGCTGACCTCAATTCGCCCGGTGCGCGAGGTAACGCAGAAGATCTACTTCCCTAAATCTAACTCGACTCTTGATAGCTACCGCACTCTCTTTAGCCAATATGCATTTGGTACCTATCTACGTAACAGTTTATTGGTGGCACTTGCTGCTGCAGCATTTGTTATCTTTGTAGGTCTACTCGGTGCATATGCTCTTGCTCGCTATAAATTTAAGGGCAAGTCACAAATCATGCTCGTCTTTCTTGTTACTCAAATGATTCCAGCACTGATTGCACTGGCTCCTCTCTATCTCTTGCTCAGCAAGGTGGGGCTACTCAATAGTTTGATTGGGCTAACCCTGTGTTACGTGGGTGGCATGGTTCCATTTGCAACGATCATGCTCCGAGGCTTCTTACAGCGCATCCCACCAGAGCTGGATGAAGCAGCGATGATCGATGGATGTAATCGCTTCACCGCACTCTTTAGAGTGGTATTTCCTGTGGCCCTTCCTGGCATTGCAGCAACATTTATCTTTGCCTTTGTGCAGTGCTGGAATGAACTCTTCTTGGCAATGATTCTTATTGACTCAGATGGAAATAAGACCTTCCCTGTTGCTATGCGCTCATTTATCGGCGCCTACTACATCGAATGGGGCGGACTAGCCGCATCAGTCATGATCGGAATCATCCCAACAGTTCTCATCTTCGCACTCATGTCGAAATTTATGATCTCAGGGTTGACTGCCGGAATTGTGAAGGGTTAACCGTGGAGTTTGATCTTCAAGAGTATAAAAGCGCCTGGAAGTTAGATGAGAGCGTTCGCCACTGTAATCACGGCTCCTTTGGCGCAGTGCCCACTGTGGTTCAAGATGCTCAGAAGAAGATTCAAGATCGAGTGCAACTTAACCCAGTGAAGTTCTTCGCTCGCCATGCAATGCTTGAGGTGCAGGAAGCGCGCGCAAAGGTTGCCACCTTCCTCAATCAAAAGCCTGAACAGATTGCGCTCGTGCGCAATACAACTGAAGCTGCAAGCACCACAATGAGAGGTTTTCCTTTCAAAGCTGGCGATGAAGCGATAGTCCTAGATCACGAATATGGCGCTGTTATTTATGCAGTCCAACGCGCAGTTGAGGCAGCAGGCGGCACACTCGTCACCGTTGTCATTCCGCGTCTTGCTACAGATGAAGAAGTCATTGCAATCGTCACAGCATCCTTTACTCCTCGCACACGCCTCTTTGTTGTCGATCACGTGACATCAGCGACTGCTCGCACCTTCCCAATCCAGGCGCTTAGTGACTTATGTCGAGAGAAAGGGATAGCTATTGCAATTGATGCATCCCATACTCCGGGTAACTTTGATTTAGATCTCGATAAGCTCGATGCTGATTTCTGGTTTGGCAATCTTCATAAGTGGGCATCGGCGCCACTAGGTTGCGGTGTCTATCGCGTTGCAGAGCGTTGGCAAGAAGTAATGAGACCACTCATAGTCTCCTGGCAAGATCATGAGCTATATCCGCTGCAATGGGACATGTTGGGCACAGTTGATTTAAGTCCATGGCTTGCAGCACCTTCTGCTATTGAGTTTTATGAAAAAATTGGATGGAAGAGAGTGCGCGCTGCAAATACCGCACGTATGAGATATGGCCGAGATTTAGTAATGAAAGAACTCGGTGTGGGCCTTGATGAACTACGCGAGGAAGAGCTACCCCTTGGAGTCATTCGCCTACATAAGATGGATGGCGGACGCGATGGATGTATTGCTCTGCAACGTAAGTTTGCTGAGATTCACAAGATAGAGGTACCCATCACTACTGCCTGTGATCAGTACTTCATGCACGTATCAGGTCAGCTCTATAACACCCCTGCAGATTATGAGGCCCTGGCAATTGCGGTGCGTGCGGAGTTTAAATAGCCATGGGCATATCTGAAAAAGATTGCGCACTACTGGAGGAGATTCAATCTCGCGCCTTATGGCTCGCTGTTCGAATGATCGACCATGCAAACCATGATCGAGTCAATATCGATGGAATTAAAGTGGGAGGTCATCAAGCATCAAGTGCTTCTATGTCCTCAATTCTGACATCGCTCTATATGTATCACCTCACCGCCCAAGATCGAGTCAGCGTTAAGCCTCACTCATCTCCCTTCTTTCACTCCATTCAGTATCTTCTAGGAAATCTTGATAAGAAGTATCTAACGATGCTGCGTAGCGCAGGTGGATTACAGAGCTATCCATCGAGAACGAAAGATCCCGATATCGTAGATTTTTCAACAGGTTCAGTTGGATTAGGCGCCGCAGCTCCACTCTTTGCTGGAGTAACTAGACGCTATGTGGATGCTCACTTCGGAGCACGACCACAGTCTCGTTTTATCGCACTCATTGGCGATGCAGAACTTGATGAAGGAAACATCTGGGAGGCGGTTGCAGATCCAGCAAC
>ENA-OUVC01001089-OUVC01001089.1-marine-metagenome-genome-assembly--contig:-NODE-1089-length-16514-cov-3.388757_pt1 | contig 16514 bp, 15 predicted proteins | sample MGYA00248622_ERZ508571 | MGnify/ENA primary metagenome ERZ508571 (study PRJEB26236, sample SAMN06267175) | marine metagenome | isolation source: Columbia River Estuary | place: USA:Columbia River... | reverse complement strand
AATGTTTATGTCGGGGTTTGGTTGTCTTCGCCAGAAGAACTCGAAGATAACGAGATGGTGGTTCCAGACGGAATCGTCCAACCAGGATCAAGTGTTGTCATGGTTTATTACTGGCCGTAAAATGTTGCGTCAATCGAAGCTGCGACCATTCTCTCGCCTAAAAGAACAACCAACTTCCAGAAGCACACGTTACACAGTCTCAATAGAACTCGAAATTCAAATGAAGAATAAGTTTTATTCTCAACTTGACTCCATAAAATAAGATTTAACTGAGTTATTGTTTCGGCGCTATCCAGAGATCGTGGCTGCGACCTTTAAAGACTTTCGGAAATATCGGATTGAGGAGTCTCGTCGTTGAATATTGAGAGAAAGGGCAACAAGTGAGTCGCGCGATCAATCGAGCTTTGCCCGTGATGTCGCCTGCTGGATATCTTGTTTTGGACACTGAGACAACCGGTCTTGGTGCTGACGCCCGAGTGATTGAGATAGGGCTAGTTTTCCTTGACAGCCACGGCCAAATCGAGGGTCAATTCGGGACTTTGCTTCGTGGAGATGGATCAGCTGGAAATGTTCATGCTCGAAGGGTGCACGGGATTGAGCCCGACCATCTGCGATCAGCACCAAAATTTGAAGAATTTTGTCCGACGCTCTCTAGTCTTCTTCAAAGCCGCATAGTCCTTGCACATAATGCATCATTTGACAAAAGAATCATCAATGGCGAACTCATGATTGCAAAGATAGAACCGCTTCCACAAATGGGTTGCACGATGACCCTTGGTTCGCATCTTGGTTATGGGCGCATGAAGTTAGAGGTTGCTGCTCAGCAATTTGGGATACCGACTGGGAAGTCCCACAGCGCATTAGATGATGCACTTGCTGCGGCTGGGATTTTTAAGTATTACGTTAAAAAACACCCAAAAGAAGTGGTGAATTATCTGGTGAAATTGGGCTATAGGTTCCGCTAACTTTCATCAATAAGATTGTTCATTGATAATTCTCAAGTAAATGAGGTATCTTCATCACAGGCTCTCGGAATCAATTGACTTAACGGAAAGGAACGTGGATCATGTATCCAAAGTGTTCAATTTGTGGATCAAATGACTGCGAAAGAATGACTCGATTCATGAAAGTCTGGTACCGCTGCCGCAAATGCGGGTATCAATTTGAATGGCAGGGAAATTAGTTGGTTCTGATTCCAGATGGCTTCCTTCAAGTGTCGAGACGTTCTCGTCAATGAAGTCAAATCGGTAACTGTAGAAATGTGTTTCTATTGCACGGAAACCATGTGAAACTGAGAGCAGATAGGCCTAAATAGCGCCCGTTCCGCCTTCGCTTATTATGCTAATAGGAATAGTGGGTGGGTTTCCAAATAGGGTGGCAATCAAGCAGTCCGTAAACGGAGAACAAGATGGCATTAAACAAGACACAGGGTAATCAGCTCGCAACTCTCATTCGTCAGTGGATGTCAAATAGCAAGCAAGGCAATCCAGAAGGTGAGTTACTCAATTTTGTTCATGACTTAGAGAATGCGAACAATGTTGGAATATGGGCGGGCGTGAACTACGAGCGGATTATTCCGTTTCGTGCAACTATGCCCAAGGTAGTGCGATGGATGTCGATCTTGCGAAACGCACTCGTGTTTTTCCCGGTTGTCGTGACTTGGGTTGCCCTAGAGCGAGCATCTGCCACTTGGAATCCTCCAGAAACAGACGCCAATTTTTTGATGCATTGGCAGACTATGGACGGTTTGTTCACCCTTCGAAATGTCGCTTGGTTTGATGCAGCAATCATCGCGTTGCTTGTTGCTCTTACAATTATTACAGGCATTTTAGAGGAGTCAAATAAGGGTCGATTAGCCCTAGAACGTGAGCATCAAAACCTCATGATCGCCCTTGAACGTAATCTAAGTGGGTATCGCTACCTTTCGATTCAAGATATTAATAATGCAGCCCAGGACACGTTAACGACGCTACAGAAATCCACACAGTTGGTCGAAGACGCTGCTCAAAAGTTTCTGGATTCGTCCACACAGGCCCATGATGCAATCGTGGGTGCCAATGATGTAGTGCACAGAACATTTGCTCCAGCAGTTCAGCGACTTGATGACACGATAAGCGCATTGAGTAATGCTGCTGTAGTGCACAAAGATATGGTGCTTGTTGTTCAAACAGTTCAGTCGGGCTTCGCAACACAGATGGCTAAACTTGACCAGGGTGTGCTCACTGTGCTGTCGTCGGTTGATTCTCAGATGACTAAGGTTATGCAAAACTTGGATGGGCAAATAACTAATGGCGCCTCATCGCTTGCTAATGCTTCTCAGTCTGCAATTGCAGATGTAACTCGCGTGGCCCAGGACGTGGCGACGAGTGCGTCGCGTCAAATAGGACAACAGATGCAATCGTTTTCTTCAAGCTTTGATCAAGCAGTACGTGATTTAGGTGGCCTAGCCAACTCTTTAGACACAACAATTTCTGCTTTAAATTCCACTTCAAATAGTGTCATGGTCAACACTGCGACATTAGCGGACGATCTGCACGCGATCCATGAAGACTTGCAACAAACGATTCTGCGTCTTCGAACAAAATCATGAATTCACGGAGTAAAGTCGCCGATGAGCAAACATCAAGTCTAGGTGGTTGGTTATTTGCTGATCTTTTCTTGCTTATTATGGTGATTGGGCTCGCTGGATTTACGATTATTCCGGACAAAAATGCACCCAAAGTGGTTACTGGAGAAGCGAGAGAAGCTTTTGGGATTGTGTTGCTGACGGGAATCGTTGATTCTGGCGATGAGGATACGACAGCTTATTTTCGTTGGGGAACTAATTCAGGACTCAGCGGTGATGTACAAGCAACGTCCGCCGAAGAGTCCCCAGTTGACGCAGGCCGTTCTGGTGTAACTATCAATGCGCAGCTTGAAGATCTAAAGCCCGGTACAACCTATTATTTTCAGGCGAAAGTTGAGAGCAAGGCCGGCTCTGACACTGGCGAAATTCGATCATTCAAGACAGCTGTTCCTGCTGAACCGCCAACAGATGAAGTGTGCTCTGACGCTCCCGTTTTTATCAAACTACCTTTTACTGGAACGTATACCGCCGTCACTGCACGAAAGAATATGAATGAGGATTTGAGTAACTGGGCATCAGAAAAAGGATTTGTGAAACCAAAGGTTGCAGTCGCGATCGTTATCGGTTGGTCGCCCTCTGAAATTGGTTCCGAGGGGAAAAAAAATGCCATTGATTTTTTTGAGACGACGATGAAAGTTTCCGCGGCAACTTTCTTTGATGTCAATACAGCGCTTACGGCCATCCAGGATCACCAGCTTCAGCCATTGAATTTCAGGGTTAATTTGTATTTTGTTGAAACCGCAAATCAATGTGATTGATTACTTGTTGCGATTCCGATCTAGATTCAGCGTGATGACTGGCCGGTCGATGTTCTCTGGTCTCTGATTCTGTTCTTTGATTGCTTTTCGAATTCGCGTTCCGTGAGGTTGTCGCTGCAAGGGTTGAGTCTGGGATTGATTTGCAGATCGACCAATTTCTTTGCTCCAGGCCAGTCCCGTACCTGGTAGGGATAGCCACAAATATCTGCGACCATTTGGCGAGGTGCTCACACGAATCCCGGGGATGCCCCAAGAATATCCAATGCCGCTTTTACTCATGTTTAATCGAAATGGACCGAATCCCATCGATCGTCTGAAACGCCAACCCATGGGATAATTCTAGCCAGTTATCAGATGATGAGGAATTATTGAATTGTCTTATCACGCCTGGATGATATTGGTACTCAAGGCTCGTCCAGGTCCTATGCTTTAAAACAAATTGTGTTGAGTATTTCGTCATTCCGAATGGCGGCGAAACTTTTAGACTTGTAAACAAATTGTAGAAAGGGGAATAAATTGTCTCTATTCGACAAATTTAAAAATCTGCCTCACCGACAGCGCACAGTCATTGCGGTTATAGGGCTTCTTGTTCTGTGGTTTTCAGGAATTTTCTCCGTGGTGTCTATTGCACTTGGCTCATGGCTACTGTGGAACTGGTGGCGGAAGAAGTCTGCTAGTAAGAATTTGAAACCTAAATTCTTTCAAAGCCCGCAGCAGGTGAACCAGCAAAAGCAATCTGCTTTCCCGGTTTCTACTCAGCCGGCCCCACCTCAACAGAATTCCAGTTCTGGGCCTCGACCCACGATTGGATGGCGCAAGAAACCCAAAGTTTAGAACTCCGTATCTACGCTTGGATTACATGATCATTGTTTGGCAGAGTCAGGCCAAAAGGATGGCGATCATAACAATGAGCATGATCGGAAACGAAACAGCAAAAGTCGCGATCCCGAACAGAATCGCAATTGCAAAGAATGTCCAAGCCAAACAACTTTTCATGATCCGTACCATAAACACGGGGTGCGAGAAAGATTCGTAGGTTTCATCGGACCTCATTCTGTGGCTTCGACAAGCAGCTGGAGTTAGCCCGCTAATTCGTTGACTGAGCGATCCTTAATTTATTGATCAATTGTCTCACCGAATTAGGGCGAGGTATCGAGCTAGATCCACGCTGCGAACGTGAACTACTAGCACCAAAATCAACATCGTTAGTTGTTCTTCCCTCTCTTAAAAATCGTGAAATCTCTTGAAGCTTTTCAGTCTGGGCCGCGAGCTCGACTGCAAGCTGATCGACCACATCCTCACCATCTGATTCAAAGTTAAGGTTGGAAATTTGATTGTCTTTGGAAGATCTTGAAAACCTATTGAGAAATCCTCCGGGTGTACTGGGGCTCAATTTGTATCTGCTCGCCAAATCGTTTGACCGAAACTTGGCGAATTCTCTCTGAGGTTCAAATTGATCTACCAAGGATGGATTCATTGAAGCTGCGGAGAATCTTTTTACAAAGGCCGCGGCTTCTCTGAGCTCGTTCCAGTTGGAAGTTTCATTAATATCTGCGATTTCTGGCAACTCTTGATCATTTGTGATGGACAACAGACGCCTAACTACTTCAACCGTTTGAACTCTGACCCATGAAGAGAAGAGCGATTCATCAAAACTAAAAGCAGTGAGTGTGCGAAGAATTGCATCACATCTGTTCGCTAGATCTGAGCGATTGGCGATTCCTTTAAAGATCAGACGCGACTTCTCTATATCTGTTTGCAGGGTTGGATCTGCTTCACTGAGATTCGCAAAATCCGATGCTTGAATGACTGTTTGCATTCGAGCTGCGACATTAGCCATGATTTCTTTGGCGAAATTTTCGGCTCTCTGGTTCCGAGTTGAAGACTCATCAAGAAGTGTGTCGTGTATTTCAACACGTGTGGAGTCCTGTGAGTAGGCAAACTTGGTTCGATACAAAACAAGATCCTGGATGCGTTCGGTAGTTGGGTGCAGTTGTACACGTGGATAGTCCCTCCCGTCGACAACCGAGGCGAATACCTCAACATCGTCAAACTCAACTAGTGCATTTAGTTCTAAAGCTCGTTGATCGGGAGTAACGGTAAACCATGCCCGGTTGACAAATGCGCAATCGACATCAAAATCATCGATCAGAATTGCATCGTTGGGAATCATTGGCCTGTGAAGACTCTTCGGCACCGGATATGCGGGCGTTAACGATTCCCTGAGTAACGAGGCGAAGGTTCGGGTGTTCTGAAATTTTGGAAGTTCAGGAGACTTGCCGCCGTAACAGTCGAGGACTGCTTCAGAGAAGAGGTCAACGGAAAATTCTCGATTTGGGAGGGCGGCATCAAAATACATATCAGCGATTGATGAAAGACCTGGTTCGGCGATTTGGGCCATGGATCGCAGAAGAGCAGGATTGGATTCTTCTATGTACAAAGACTCAAGAGCATAAATGTCAGACAAATGGGTTCTCAGATTCTCGGCTGTGGCTAATCTCCGGACTGTTTCGAAGAGGGAGATAGATGCGGCGTTACGAGAATACTGCTGCAAGAAATCCTGATAGTTGTCTGCATTGATTGCTGTAATTTGGTGAATCAACTTAATCTGAGATTCGTTCCAGTTCGTATCCGCCGAAGGCGTGAGAACGATGAGTTCGTTTAGTTGACTTGGATCCCACGTATCAACACCAAGAATGACATCGTGGTCAAGTGAAACGCGGGTCGTTCCGGCGACACCTTCTTCGGTTAGGAGAAGTTTCGAAACGCCCGATGTGTCAATAGTGATTCCGGGTAGATGCTTGTTCATGATTGTGGGTCCTTCTTATCTAATCCGCTGTCATCCAGCCATTCGTCGGGGTGATTCTCCAAAATGCTCTTGATCGTGCGTCGTCGCGCCGCGTAGTCGGATTGCTTTAGGCCGAGGTGATTGCAAAGTACTTCGGGTTTATCCATCCCATTTTGCCAGAAATCAATGATCCGTATGAATAAGCCCAGGTGCGGACCCTTGTAGTGCGTTCGAATGCATTTGCGCACGCGTGCCCACATTTCTTGTGTGAAGAAGTCGCTCAATGGTCCGTCATCTTGGCCGAAATTTGGTGCGGCCATTTCGTCGTCGAAAGGATCAAGTGGGCTCTTTTCTCGGTCTCGACCACCGTTTTTATCTTTTTTGCCAAGGTCCTTGAGAACATTGTTAAACGCATTCTTCAGGTAAATGGTGAGCAGATCCAAGTCTTGATTTTGCCAGTAGCCACGCATCCTGTTCGTGGGATTGCCATAACGATTTTGAAGCGCGATGTATAGCTCTTGCCAGGCGTCTTCGTTGCGCCCGTAGGATGTCCCGTACTTTGAGTCACGGTGGGCAAGGAGCGCCGCATTAATCGCAAACCAATTTAGGAACTGGTCACGCTCTTTGATGAAATCATCATCCTTTTTGAATGAATTGTCCTTCGTTGACATCGACGAACGTGCTCCTTTTGGGCGCCGACAATCTCGGACACCTGAGTCGTATGAGTGGAAGTCCCCATAAGGAGAGGTTCCGGTATGGCTCTTGGTTTTGGGCACGGTTTGATGCATCTGAATAATCACTTCCTGTTCAACTGTCAAACGACAGGAACAAACAGAAATATGCGGCTTCAGCAGAAATTTTTTGCGCCCAACCCCCCAAGAATTATTAAACAGTCTGAAGGCCAGAAATCAACACTATTTAAGCTCATTTATGAAAAATAGTTTAAGTTCCAAGAATTATTCTGCGAAACGCATATTTTGGCTTTGGTTAATCGTTTAGCCAATGATGACCGACATTATTGATGACGAAGATGAAGTTTGGGAATATGACGATCTAGGAGATCTGTCCGACCTCGATGACGACATGATGAAGTTGTTCGACGACGATCCAGACGAAGACCTAGACATGGATCTATCTGATCTCGACGATGACGATTTCGAACTTTTGACCGATCTGTGGGCGACTTTACGTCAATGTTTCCTTGATGCCGAATACCGCGAAGATGGTCGGCCCCGTTTTCTGAGCAACATGACCCTTGAATGCGACGCAATTGCCTATGAATGTCTGCAGCAACTCATTCCCAAGTACCCAGTGGTTGACGATGGGCGTTACTACGGAGCGGACGTTCTACTTCAAACGCTCTTTTCTTTGACCTATGGCGAGTGGAGCGAGGCCGCAAAGATGCTTCGCCACGTGAAGCTAGTTTCAAAACCTGAATTGTTAGAGAATCTTGCGACAGGCATTCGCCAGTTGATCGAGCGGGCCGAGATTGACGAGGTTGTCCTGAGCCCAATGATGTCCCAGTTATTGGAAAAGTCAAAAACAATCGTGACGAGTAAGAATCCGCCGCCACCGATAATCGGAACCCGCGAGGCCAGGACGAGTGATCCAATTCTCGAAAATGAGAAGTCTCAAGTGATGAAACTTCGCTCGGTCGATGAGATTCTGGCCGAGGTTGATCAGTTGCCCGGTTTAGGTGATGTTCGCCATCGCGTTGAAGCTTTAGTTTCAAGTGTTGAGATGTCGCGCCGGCGGGCGCAAATCGGACTACCTGAGAGCGAATTGCCACCTTTAAACCTGGCACTGGTAGGACCCCCAGGGACTGGTAAGACCACCGTAGCTCGCTTGTTTGCAGAACTGTACGCCGCGCTCGGTCTGATTAAGGAACCAAAGATTGTTGAAGGTAGTCGCCAATCAATGGTGGGCATGTGGTTAGGAACGTCGGCACCCCGTACTGCGGACACTGTCCGTGAGGCCATGGGTGGTGTGTTGTTTATTGATGAGGCGTATTCGCTCGGTAAAGACAAGTATGGCGAGGAAGCTCTCGCCGAGTTGGTTCGTCTCATGGAGATTCATCGAGGGAACTTTGCTATTTTCTTTGCTGGTTATACCGACGAAATGCGGAAATTTTTTGAAGTTAACCCAGGTCTTGCGTCACGCGTTACAGAACACCTTGATTTTGTTGAATACACAAACGATGAACTGTGGTTAATTGTGGATCGTTTCGCCACGATGCGCCACTACATAATTGATGACGCAATTCGAACTGGTGTTGAAGCCTGGTTTGACGAACAACGTCAACTTCCCGGGTTTGGCAATGCTCGTGCAGCGCGAAATCTTGTAGATCAGATGATTACGACGCATGCCATTCGCTTGCGCAAAACAGAATTAACAACAACGGATGAGTTGATTCTGCTCACAGTTGATGACCTGCCTCAAGTTTCTCGCAGCGATCAACGTCCAGTCCTCGGCTACCTCTAGCGTTGTAGAACAAGAGTCCTCCAACTCTTGCCAATATGCAGCGAGTCCAAGGTCTGCGTTCTGCTTAGTTCCCATTGTTCGTCAGGGTGGAGCAATCTTTGTAAGTAGTTGTTATTTGTCCTTGCGAGAAATCGGTGCAAGTAATCCCTGGATGTACTTTGAAACTAAATGATCTTCATCGTTCAGACTCTTAAGTTTGATGAGAATAGCTTTGAGTTCAAGTTCTCGATCATCAAGCATTGATTCGTATGTATCGTCCAAGAGAAACTCTGAAGGGTTCGCTGAATCGCGACAGATTTGATTCAGAACAATTGATAACTCGCGTGACGCTATCGCGATTGCTTCTGGTAAATCCTCTGCTCGAGGAGTGGGCAACATATGAATGATGTCAAGGTCATCACCCCACAGTTGAGTGAACAAAGTATCTTCAAACAACGTAAACACTGTCCCTATTTTTGATCCCGACTGAGTAGGCCGAGCTCGCCTGACCTCATGAATGACTCGATGAAATGAATCATCTGTTAGCGAGTATCCGGTAAACAACATATGTTTGGTCATCAGCATGGCCTGAACAATGCCGAAGAGCGCTCCAGAGTTTTGCGGGAGATTGAGGTAGTCATCTCGCGTGAGAACAATCGAATCAGGATTGTCAAGACTTCCATGGAGTTTGAGGAGCCATCTGCCATTGTCTGTGACGGGATTGCCTGGAAGTATTGATGGTTGATCTTCACTACCTAATGCCATTTCAAGCATCTGATCGTAATTCGTAGTAACGATCTCCGATGGATGAAGACTGGCAATTAATCCGTGCAGTAGGGAATAGTGCTGGCGATTGAGTTGTACTTCAAGGAGCTTGAAATACCGCTCCGAAGAAATCTTGTCCACTAAAATTTTTGCTTGATCTCGGACATCCAATTCGTGAAGCCTGGATCGAAGTTCAGGAGCTAAGTCTGCCGATTTTGCAATTTCATTCAATAGAGATTGCCAACTTGGAAGCCCGGCACTTGAGCTGACTCCTGCGCCAATGAAGTGAACAAGGCGATTCCTCAATGAAAGATCGGCAAGTTCTAAAACTTTAGATTTGATATCTGGGCGGTCAAGGATGCTGTCGCTTTGTTGAATTCGACGAACTCTCTGTTCGGCTCGCCGTGCAGCCGAGTATTGTTTTCTACCGAAGCAAACGAGGATCACATCAACTGACAATTCAACTGCAGTGACCGTCAATTGTTCAACGAGTAGTTGAAGTAGGTGCCCTTTATCGTTTCGCTTTCCGCCTTCTCCTGTCCCAAGAATATTCAAGGCGAGAGTAGGAGAGGTTTTTGATTCACGCAACAACAGAGCGGCCTGTCTCACGAATTCTTCTGCGACGCGAACATATTCGCTGTCCTCAGGAGATCGATGACCCACGTTTCCGAACCAAAGTTGATATGAGTTTTCAACTTCAAGCGGATCTTTAACAACAAACCACTTCGGCTCAACCAGATTTTCAACTCTTGTAAACCATCCGTCCCGTAGCGATCTGTCCCATTTACCCGTCATTACGAAAGATTCGTCTGTTGGTATTAAGAGCGCATCACATCGGATTTGATTGAGATCGCCGTCAATAATGAAGAGTTGTCCGTGTCGTGAACTATGTTTCTCGGTCTGCATGATCGTTTCTCACAAATAGAGAGGCCCACTGCCTTCTCGGACTGATAGGTAACTTGAGTCTTTAGATTTTTTAAAGCAGGGAACTCCTCCGAATTCACCGACTAGGTGATCACCGAAAGTATCCACAGCTGATGCGATGTTTTGACAAAGAGAATTGAAGTCCTCTACATCCATTGTAAGAGCTAGACAATTTCCTTCCATAAGAATTTGCCGGTTCACCCAAAGTACTCGGAGGAATACCAGGCGAGAGTTGATTGTATTGAGGACATCAAGTAGTTCCGGCACCTTTGTGACTTGATCACTGATAATCGCATAGACCCGGCAAATAGGTTGATCGTCCCCATCAATTCGTGCCCAAAAGGTGGCGCCCTTGATGTGCAATGAATAGTCGCCTTCAGAATCAGGGGCTGCCTTGGTCGCTCCTGTCAGATTCTCGATAAGGGTTTCAAGATGAGACATTGCAATGTCTGTTTGAAGACTCATACCTACATAGTTATTGATCTAGATGGTACTGCCACTATTGGAGGTGAACCCTGATTTATGCCGGTGTACACGCTTCCATTTTGATGATGTTGATTTTGTTCTCGTCAAGGACCTTGGCAACTGTCGGGTCTGCGGTGGTCGCGATGATCTGGCAAATTCGCGACGCCTTCTTCATGACTTTGGCCATTAGGCGTAGATAGTCATCACTCAATGTTTGCGGAAGATCGTCAATGATGATCGGTAGGCGGATGTTCTTCGCTTTACATCTGTTGATAAGACCAAGCAGCTGGTAGGTGAAGTTGATGAGAATCAGATTATTTTCTCCTCGTGCCTTCAGTGCCTGGTCAAGTTGTTCGGTGTTTTTCACTGAGTGCACGATTTTACCGAACTGATTTGTCGGTGGACAGACGTCACGAAGTAACTGCAAAGATTCGGAAACCAGGAACTCAATATTCTCTTTATGAGAAGGTTTTTTCGCCGCATTTAATTCTTTGAAGATTGAGAAAGACGATAACTGTTCAACATTGAGCACATTATTCTGTTTGAAAGCCACGTAGAAATAACTCGGAAGTTCGTCATAATCATCGATAAAACAGCCGTTCTCGTCTTGAAATGCAAGGCCGTCGCTCAATTTCATGTGAGTCCGAAACGGCGTATCTAACAAGTGACGAGGAGCGCGCAGAGTTTCATCAACTGTATATGCATTCACCCAAATAATTGACGGAAGATTGAAAACCGTAAAGGCGAGGCTGCATTCAAATAAAGAATAATTATGAAAGATGTAGTTGCTTTTCTGACTGCATGGTGGACTTGCGATTATCCAAGAAATTACTTCCATCAAGGTCGTCTTTCCCGACTTATTCACGCCATAAAACACATCAACAGATCCACTCATCCCATGAACATCAAAAGAATCAAAGTGATCAAATGTCAACGAGTTGATTGAAATGATTGATAATCGCTTATAGCGATCTTCGTTACGGGTCAGATCAGAAAAAATGGTCATAGTTTCTACAAGAAGCCGCATTCATCTTCGGCATAACTATATGAAATTCCGAAGATCTGCTGATAGGTCGAGTTAAATTGTTCGCGCTTTGAGGTTTGTTCGCGATCATAATCACTGGCGGAATCAAGGTGCGATAACTGTAGTTGAGTTGCCGAAGGCCACAAGACAGTGCCGAATACCACAAGGGAATCAACGTCATCGTCTTGAAGATGGCAATGTTTGTTTAAGGAGCCCAAATCATCGGCGCTGATGGCTGTGAGGTCAAGCACGAAGGTATCGCCAATTCGAATAATTTTTGTGTTGGCTGTTCCACCCGGCTTCTGGTAACGAGAATCGGGTCGGTCAATGTACGTGAGACCATATTTGGGGTGGTATCTAATTGACCAGGGCACGACGTAGGTGAATTCACCGGGGACCATATGAATTGTGGTTGAGTTATTTAGGTGCTCAACCAACATGTGGGGTATCTGACTAGGGGAGTCGATGGGATCGCGTTTGATGTCCATGCAGATCTAACGATGGGGCAACATCAAGATATGCGTTTTTGACAGAAAATGTCTGGTATCCGGTCTTGACCCCCGCAGCCTTCGCATTCTGTAGGGAAAACCTCGTCAGAACCAGTCCCGTTCGGTATTTTCGTGTTCGCTTGACTTCCAAACCAACGCGGGCGGAACTGACTCAGCCGGGATAAAGCGCAACTGCTCTTCGGTCGCTGTTGCTAAATCAAAAGTTTTCAACACGTACTCGGCCTGATTCTTGACGATCTCATTCAGCAACTTCCGCATCTCGCGACCATTGGCAAAGCTATGTGGCCGCGGCATGGGCAAAGCCTTGATGTAATTACTCACCGCCACAAATGCCTCGGGGCTGAGTTCATAATCGTTATTGGCAATCATCTCTAAGAAGATCTCTTCGAGTTCTTTGTCGTCGTAATCATCAAAGATGACCGTGTTGTCAAAACGAGAGCGCAAACCAGGGTTTGAACGCAACAACTTGTTCATTTCAACTGGATAACCAGCAATCACCAAAGCCACTCGACCACGGTTGTTCTCCATGAAGGTGAGCAAGGTTGCGACTGCTTCGGGGCCATAGTCGGAGTCAGAGTCTTCGCTGTTCAACGTGTAGGCCTCGTCGATAAACAGAACTCCATCAAGTGCAAGCTTGCAGATACGCCGAGTCTTCACGGCCGATGAACCAACAAATGCACCGACGAGTCCGCTGCGTTCGGTTTCAACCACGTGACCGCTCTTCAAGAGACCAATTGATTTATAGAGTTCGCCCAGTAGTCGAGCCACAGTTGTTTTGCCGGTGCCCGGATTACCGACGAATACCAAATGGGGTGAAAGTTGTTCGCCGCGCATCAACAACTCGCGGCGTCTCACATCTACTCGCTGAGCGGCCACAATCTGACGAATTTCATTCTTCACGTCGGGGAGGCCAACGAGTTGGTCGAGTTCGGCCAAGATCTCTTCAGTTGAAAGATTACGAACCTGATGAACCACGTCGTGTGCGCTGCTGAGGTGATCGTGCTCAATACCTTCGTTGTTGTTGTATCTAGCTATTCTTTCAGCAAATTTGCTTTCGCCGTCATCAACTTCGCTGGTTGAGCGTGGCGCGACTAGGCCACTGTAGCGATCGTTAAAGGTGTGGCGAAAATCGTGAGCGATCTGGCGCATGCTGTTGAGAATGCGACGAAACTGTGACTTGTAGATTTCCCCGGCCGATGTTGAAAACGAGAAATACAGATCATTCAGTTCTGGATGATTTTCGTTGCTCTTGAGACTGTTGCTGAGACGTGTCCTTTTATTGAGATGGTACTTTCGTGCCCAGTCGAGTTCATTGGCCGCTGATTTGGTCGGTGCAACGAAGATATCTATGGTGAGCATGACCTCCGGTTTGCCTTCGATTTCGCTGATGCGCACGCGATAGGTCTCGTTCATAAAGACGAACTTGAGGCGCTGGCCCAACTCAAGCGACCCCCGCTGGGAATTACCGCTTAGGTCAATGACGTAACCACGAATCTTGGCGGTGTTCTGGTCGACATTCACGGGTAATTCCCACCTTATGGTCAGGGCCTTGCGGGCCGATTGAGTTTGTTCATAGGAGTAACGCACAATCCACATCATTTTGTGCAGTGGGTGGGAGATAAATTCCTCTGAATCGGGCACAAATCTTACAAGAAATTTCGTTGAAGACTTGAAGAGAATTTGATGAATGGAGTCCTTATGGCAACCAAGAAGAAAGCAATTTCAGGGAAACGTACAGCGGGAACCTATCTCCGTTTGTGGGGTGGCGGAGCAGCAGATTTTTCGTATTCGGTGGAAATAGATCGTAAGGGGAGAGTCTGGGTATTTGGATGCATTGACTTTGATGACGATGATTGCAACTTGGGCCCAGTTCAGGAGGATTTTGATGCCTGGAAGGTTCTGAAGCAATGCTTGTCAGGCATGGAGTTTTCGAACGTCATGACTATTGATTCAGAAGTGCTGAGTCGAGATGAATTCAGCGCAGTTGTTGCCGGCGTTCTAGGCAACGATGCCAATGAGAATCCTTTTGAGTGTGAGGTAACGTGTGTCGATTTCTCTGGTACGGCAGCCGAATTGTTGGGAATAGAGCCCGAGGATGATGAATCATAGGAGTTATTGGGCAAATAGGAGGACTCAATGAAATTAGAAGTTGCAATTGGTGGGTTACTGGCCGGACGTTCATACTCGCCTGCAGATCGTCAGGTCATTGAGGAAGTGGTGAGTCTTCTAGGTGCTCAAGACTTTGATCTCACTAAGGATTACATTTTTGATGTTTCTGACAAGGTCCATATACATCGCACCATGATTGTTTCAAGTATTCCTCTGCCTGGGTTTGTCCACCGTGGACCAGATCCATATCCGAATTATCAGTATTTCAAGGCGCTGACTCGATTCCGTCGGACCGATAAATAGTGGTTGACGAATTGAAATAGTATTTCTTAACAGTATGAGCACGGTTTTCTGACGACGGATCGTTAGATCAATATTGATCAACGAAGGGGAAAAAATGATTGTTTCAATTCCGGCTGATGAGTGGGCGATGTCCAGGTTCGTCACTCCGCATCTTGAAAATACTCTCGGCGATCTCAGAGGATATATTCATGTACGAGCCGCCGATGGATACCGTTGGTGGTACGCACATGGGGAATCAACGGCTGTCCGTTTGAAGGGCGGAGCCGACTCTGGTGAATGGTCACTAAATCTTCCGATCAATATCTTCCGAGCATTTCAAAGCGTAATTACTGAGGTGGGGGAAGTTTGCTTAGAGTTTGAGGATGAAGACAGCCGCGTGATTGCGGGCTACGAAGAAATCAGTTTCTCTTTTGACCGTTTTTTGGGTGAGCATCCAGCCCTAGAACTCAATTTTGATCGTCCTGAAAATAGTGCAATCGTGAAGATCTCGGGGTCAGCTTTTGCCCGAGCATTTACGGCTCAACCAGTGCATCCCGTTAATAAGGATGAGGAACTTTGTCCGATTGAAGTACTCATCACCGATGGTTGCCTTGGCGTGTCATCAAGATTTACTGGCATCGGATGGGTAACCCTCGCCGTCGACTGTGAATACGCAGGCGAAGAACTCTTAGTAAGTACTTATCCTCATCACTTCAACCGGGTGGTTAATACTTTTACTTTTAACGATGAAGTTGAAATCAGTTTGTCCCCAAATCCCAATGACCCGATTCGGTTTGAGAATGGCGAAACAATTGCCTTGTTGAGTACTGTTGAAAACAGTTTTCTCAGCGCTACTCACCACGTGCGCGTGACAATTGAGGCCGAACTCGGGGCACTTGCAGTGAAACAGGATGATGATGGGGATTATCCGTTGCGTCGATTCGGAATTCCTATATATGGCCGCATGCTTGATGGGACACCCCCACTATTCCAAGTGTTCGCGGTGGTTCTTGATGGAATTGAATCATCTCCAGAATTGCTATCCGAGTTAAATGCCTACAACTCGAATATTGAACAGGCCCGAATTTTCCATGTAGACGACCAAGTATTGGCTGAGGTTGATTTAGTGGCGGAATCTCTTGATGGTATTGAACTGCGGACATCAATGAATCGAATCGCGACGTTTGCAGAAAAAATTTCACCGACACTCCAGATTGTTTTCGGCGGAGAAGAATTGGTCAGGGTTGAGGACGAACGTTGGGCCAACTATAAGGACACCGTGATAAGTGCGGAAGTATCGCCAAGTCAGACATTGTTTCTCAATGGTCCAAGTGCCGCTATCGATTGGCCATTTCCTGGGCCGGCGTACGTCATTACCGGATGGAATCCGCAGGGTGTTGAATTAGTCGGAGACAATATAAATGCGCTGATTGCCAAAGATGTATTGGCCGCAGGTGGTCGGGTCGTACTTGGCGCTGGTTCGTTTTATGACGAGAAGAATTCAGAGCCAAGCATCATTGCCTGGGGAATCCAACTTGATCAGGCACGAGATTTTGGTCGCCGAGCTTCACAAGAAGCCATTTTTATGATTGATGAAGAACATGTTTATTTGGTGGCGTGTTTCAGTGACCGCACCGAGCATTGGCCACGCCTAGCTCAGTAGCGGAATGAAGAAACTGAAATCAATATGGCGGTACTACCGATATTGGTGGCCCCGTCTTGGTTGCCAAGAACGCTGATCAAAGATTCCCATTCCTTCTAATCGTCCCAATGGTCAGGTACCGAATGGTGGGCGTACTCATAT
>ENA-OUVC01001084-OUVC01001084.1-marine-metagenome-genome-assembly--contig:-NODE-1084-length-16563-cov-2.715456_pt1 | contig 16563 bp, 10 predicted proteins | sample MGYA00248622_ERZ508571 | MGnify/ENA primary metagenome ERZ508571 (study PRJEB26236, sample SAMN06267175) | marine metagenome | isolation source: Columbia River Estuary | place: USA:Columbia River... | reverse complement strand
CGGCAATGCCCGTCGATTTCATCAATTTTATATTGATGCCATGAAATGCATTGGCAATATTTTCAATATCGTATAAGCGTCTGCAAGATTCGTCTGCAAACAATGGTAAAGGAGATTTTAGTTTTAACCACTCCATATCTGCCAGCTGATTAATTTCTAGTGGCTGTTCAATTAGTTGCACATTTTGCGTAGCCAACCATTCAATCATTTCTAAAGCATATTCTTTACTGCCCCAGCCTCTGTTTGCATCAACGTAAATAGGCTTATCGCTGATAGACCTAATGGTATTGATGATTACTTGATCTTGCGCTGATCCAAGTTTAACTTTGATAAAATGAAAGGGCGCGGCATCTTTCATTTTAATAGCAATAATTTCGGGATGATCGATGCCTATAGTAAAAGAAGTGAAGGGCATTTTCGCAGGATCAGAACCAAGCAATTCGTAACAGGGTATTCCTTTTATTTTAGCAATTAAATCGTGTAAGGCAATATCTATAGCCGCTTTTGCAGCATGGTGGCCTGGCTCTAAATTATCGATATATTCAATGATAGATAAATATTGGCTTGGTTCGAAATTTCGTAAACTCACTTTGGAAAAAAAATGACTCGCGCTTTCTTGTGTTTCTCCCAAATAAGGCGGCATAGAAGCTTCTCCATAACCAATCAATCCTTCGTACTGCAAACGAACCAATGCAATTGGGGTATTGCTGCGCGAAAAATTTGAAATACTAAAAGGGTAATTTAATTCTAGCGAGAATGCTTCTGTGTGAAATTCGATCATAGCTTTTCTATAAAATCAATACAATTCAAATCATTTATTACTTTTGTAAATATAGATTATGCAAGAGACATTATACAATCCATTTATCAATTTTGAGTTTAGGGCAAATACCTGCTTTTTAACCGGCGAAAAACTCGACGAGGCAAGCGCGCCATTATATATATTTCCTGAATGGCTAATGGATGCTTTTGAGTTAAAAGAGCAACCTTTTAAATTATTAGACGAAACCTATACCACTTACGGAAAACTAAGCTTACCCTGCAGCCAAAAAGCAAAAGAAAAAATTGAATTGCTACAAAATGAGGTTGCCGCAGCTTTTGAAAACCCAGCAGGGCTTGCACAAATTTCGGAATGGACCTTATTTTTTTGGTCTGGTTTAATTTCTTACGGGTTAATTTATAAAGAAGTAAAGCACGGCCTTATTAACCAACAAAGAGGAGAAATTTTTGATTTATCTCCGGCACTTGTAGAGAAATTTAAAAATCTATTATTTTTTTTACAAGGAATTATTTTTGAAATAGATACCGAAGATACTAAGCCATTCTCCTTATTTATTTTAAATGTTAAAAACGACGAAAGCCTTGCTCCATTTGAGCATCGAAACGAGATCAACACCATGACATTTTTATTGCGAATAAAAAATAAAGCTATTTTAATTTGTTTACAAGACAATGGCTCGAACAAAATTTATCACCAAAATTTATTCGAAAAAATAAATAATCAGCCCATTACTGCAAAACAATTACAAGAGTTTTGCGCAAAAGTATTTTACGCTAATTATTTATTTAATCAAATTATGCAATATGATTTTGTGATACAAAAAGATAAAATTTATGTGAGTGCTTTAAATGGTTTCTTTACTAAAGCACCATTCGACGAATGGGTAAATAAAACCTACGCACAAGTACTCGAAGCGTTTTGGAAACCTTGGAATTACACTTTAATGGATATTTTAAAAGACCCAAATAAGCCTATTTCGGCTTTTGAAAGCTAAATTTAGCTCGTTTCTTCCAATTTTCTTTTAAATAAATGACTAAATAATAAATGATTTTCTCAATTTTATTATCTTGCAATAGATTAAAACATCCACAAAAAAATACATTATGAAAACAAAACTTTTACTCTTATTAAGCTTAGTGGCAGCTGGTTTTTCAGCATCTGCTCAACAAGCATTTCACATTCAAAATTCTGGCTTTACCGCAGCCTCAAGAGGAATCAACGACTTTGACGTAGTAGATTCAAACATTGTATGGGCTGTTGCTTACGATGGAACTGGTGGTAATGCAACTATTCGCGATTTTAGCGTAACTACCGATGGTGGTTATTCTTGGTTAGCAGGTGCGGTAAAAGGAACAACTGCTACAGCATTAAACAATTATGGTTTAGCAAATATTTCTGCAATTGATGCAAATACGGCATACGCTGCTATCTATCCAGCAACTGCTGCACTTGGCTTACAAGGCATTTACAAAACTACAAATGGTGGTGTAAACTGGACAAAAATTTCTGCTGGTACATTTACCGCTGCAAGTTCTTTTATCAACTTGGTGCACTTTTTTGATGCACAAAATGGTGTTGCAGCAGGCGACCCAGCAAGTGGTTATTTTGAAATCTATACAACCTCTAATGGTGGTGTTAATTGGACTCGCGTGCCTAACGCAAATATTCCATACACACCTTTAACAAATGAATATGGAACTGTTGGTTATTTTGCTGCACACGATAGCACATTTGTTTACCCAACAAATTTTGGCCGTATTTTATTGAGTAAAGACATGGGCCTAACTTGGGCTTTAGGCACAACGCCTTTAGATAGTACAGACGGAACCGCAATTCCAAGCATCTCATTCCAAGATAAAGATTTTGCAGTTGGAGTAATGGCAAATTCAACCGCACTAGTTAATACATTAATCATCTCAGAAGATGGTGGTTTAACTTGGGAATATGCAGGCATCGATACAGTAGCTGGTGTATATGATTTCAATGCAATCGAAAATGTATCTGGAACAGATACATGGTTTGCTACTTCTGCCAATTCAACTTCGGGTGGATTGGGTGCAGCATATACAGAGGATGCGGCACAAACTTGGATCAGCATCGATAAAGATCAACATACTTGTATTCGTTTCAACGACATCAACAATGGATGGGCTGGTGGATTCAATACCTCTGCAAGTGCAGGTGGTGTTGCTAAGTGGGGTTCTGTTAGAACCGCTGCAGGCTTATCAAATAGCAAAGTAGAAGGTTTCGAAGTATATCCTAACCCATCGAATGGTAAGTTTTATGTTAAAGCAAATGTAAAAGGTGCATCTTCAATTAAGGTAATGGATTTAACTGGTAGAGTAATCTATCACGAAAATTATCCAACTAAAGCATTGTTATTTACTTCGGTAGATTTAAGTAATCAAGCTACTGGAATATATTTTGTAGAAGTGCGCGAAGGAAATAACGTGGCAATTCAAAAAGTAAGCGTTCAGTAATCTAAATAACTCATTGAAAAGGCGGGCTTGTCCCGCCTTTTCTGTTTTATGCCTTTAAAATAATTATATTCGCTTATGCAAGTATATCATGTAATTGGGTTGATGTCTGGCACTTCTTTAGATGGTGTAGATTTAGCCTATTGTAAATTTATTTTAACGAATAAAGTATGGGAATACGAAATTATTCACACAGCATGTTACCCTTATGCCGAAGATTGGAAAGTTAAATTAGCCAATGCAGAAAACACTTCGGCCCTAGCCATTCATTTATTAAATGTAGCATTAGGGCAATATTTTGCCGAAAACATTGCCGAGTTTATACAAAAATATAATATAAAGGAGATTGATTTTATTGCCTCGCACGGTCATACTATATTTCATCAGCCTGCAAATGGTTTAACATTACAAATTGGTGCTGGTGCTGTAATTGCAGCAAACACAGGCCTTACCACAATTTGCGATTTCAGAAAAATGGATGTTGCCATGGGCGGACAAGGTGCGCCTTTAGTGCCAATTGGCGACAGGGATTTATTCTCATCGTATCATTATTGTTTAAACATTGGCGGTATCGCTAATATTTCATTTGAATTAAATGGCGAAAGATTAGCCTACGATATTTGTCCTGCAAATATGATCTTGAATCATTTTTTACCAGATAAAAATCTTTTGTTTGACAATGAAGGATTATTAGCGAGATCGGGCACGGTAAATGCCGAGCTTTTAGCCGAATTAAATAAATTAAATTATTATCATGAGGCATTTCCAAAATCTTTAGGAAAAGAGTGGGTATTGCAAAATATTTATCCAAGGGTAGCAAAATATAATTTAAGCGCCAATGCAATTTTAGCTACACTGGTAGAGCATATTGCAATTCAAATTGCGGTTAATGTTAATAAGAGCGAAATACCTGCTTCGATGCTAATCACAGGCGGTGGAGCATATCATAGCTATTTAATAGAAAGAATAAGTGCGCATACTAATACACAGCTAATCATACCCAACCGAGTATTAATAGAATTCAAAGAAGCTTTAGTATTTGCATTTTTAGGTGTGTTAAGATATAGAAACGAAGACAATTGTTTAGCATCTGTAACTGGCGCTTCTAAAAATAATTGTGGCGGGCAAATTTTTATCGTAAAAAATGAATAGCATAAAATACACGCCTAAGTTTTTTATTCTTATTGCACTGTTATTTTCTATAGCGGCTGCAATCAGCATGTATTTTTATCAACCACAGCAGTTACTAAGCCGCAGTGCAAAAAATATCCAAACAACCATCAATCAGGATTTAAAAAATGCAAAGGCAATTTTAGCAGATACACTCATTCAAGATATTCTTTTATCGCAAAGCCCTAAAGCCAATAAAAATAGCTGGATAGCGCTTAAAAGATTAGCAGAATCAAAAAAAGCAATTGCCATTGTTTATCATCAAAACCGTTTAAAATACTGGACTTCCAACATGCTTGGGTTTTCAGAAAACGAATTAAAAGCGCTACCAAATTTTTCTTTTAAAAAGCACAAAAATGCCTATTACATTATATTTAAAGAAACAAAATTAGCCAATACAATACTCTTTGTATTGCCGGTTAAATCTTCATTTGCATATGAAAATGAGTATTTGCAAAATAAATTCGATGCGCATTTAAATGTTCCCGAATATATTTTGCTGAACGAAGCTAATGGCAGCGATTCTAAAAACATCCTCGACCTCAATGGCACAAAATTATTTCAGGTGTCAATGGATCTAAATAAACTGGGAGCGCAACATTTTTACGCAAGAGCTTACTTAGAAATACTCGCTATTATTTTTACACTCCTTGCACTAGCAGTATATTTAGTGCTATTAGCCAAAAGAAAATCTAAAGCTATTGCGCTATTAACCTTATTGGCTTGTTTGTTAGCCATTAGAACCGCCACCTATTATTTTAAATTTCCAGCAGAAACTTTCAGGCTTCCAATCTTTAATCCCAATTTATTTGCTAGTAATTTTATTTTCCCATCTCTGGGAGACTTAGCTTTTAATCTAATTTTAATTTTCGTATTGGTCTGGTTTATATCCAAAATATTTATACAGCATAAAAAAATCAATACGATTGCTTCGCTATTGCTGTTACATTTAACGGTATTAATTCTTAGTTACGGACTGTTAGCGCTCATTCAGGCCTTAGTTTTAGACTCAAGCATCTCTTTTGATTTTTTTAATATAGAGACACTTTCTATTTATAGTTTGATGGGCTTGTCTATTATATCATTAGCTTGTTATGTAGTGTACTTAGGCCTATTTACATTAGCAGCGATAGTCGATCAAAACTTTTTGCGCAAGCAATGGAAACTTGCAGGACTCCTATTGCTTTTCGTATTGTCTTTTGCTTATTTTTTATCAAGCACTTTATTCGTAATTGCGCTATTGTCTTTTGGTGTATTATTCATACTATTTAAAAGTAAATTTTCTAATCGGAATCATTTTACAGTCGCCGCAATTCTTTCCATTATTTCTTTATTTGTTATTCAATCGGTTTATTTATTAAGTATAAATATTGAATCAAAAGAAATTCAAAACAGGGAGTTGCTTGTTGCTAAATTAGAAATTGCAAACGATCCCATTGCGGAATATCTCTTAGATAGCATATTAATCAAAGCAAGCAATGATCCTAGCATTATCAATCAATTAGCTAAAACGCAGCCAAATAGTCGCCAAATAATAGAAAAATTAAATGCGAATTATTTAAATGGATACTTTTCGAAGTATAGTAGAACTGGAAATGTTTATTTTCTTAATAATAAAAAGGACCGCGAAAAATACGAGCAATTAGATTCGTTTATCAATAAAAATTGTGAGCCCACTTCTAATCAAGGTTTATTTTTTCTAACAAATAATTATGGGCAGCTAAATTATTTTGCGAAAATTAAGTATAGCATAAACAATAGCGCCGTTTGGGTAGTTATGGCTATCAATGCAAATTATTTTAGAGAAGACAATATTTATCCAGAGTTATTTTTAGAAGGGAATTTAAGAATCAATAAAGATTTTAACCAATACGCATATGCAATTTATAAATCAAACAAATTAATTTCTCATAAAGGCGATTATCCATATAAAACAAAACCAAATGAGTTTTTAGCAAATAACAATACAAGCCTAGTTGTTAATGGCTACAAACACTTGGTTTACCGGCCTAATCAAGAGGTGGTAATAGTAGTTAGTAAAGCAAAAATTAGCCTAGTTAATTATATTTCGTTTTTTGCCTATGTATTTTTAATTTTTCTTGTACTATTTCTTGTAATTTATTTCATTGGCATTTTGCTTACCAAGCAACAGGTTCAATTTACTTTTTCGGCTATTACTAACCGATTACAATTGTTGTTTAAAACCAGGGTGCAATTATCTTTACTTTTTACGATTATTATTTCCATTACTATTATGGGTGTGGTAACCTATCAATTCATAAGTAATTTAAACACCTCGCAACAAGAAGAAATATTAAGCAAAAATTTATATGAAATTCAACAGGTTATTATTAAAAAAGTAGGTACGCAAGCCATAGCTAAATCTGTTCAACAAGATGATTTTGTGCAGGCCTTTCAACAAGTAGCAGATTTATATCAACGTGATATAAATTTATATGCTCTTAATGGCGATTTGCTCTTAAGTACGCGCCCTATGTTGGTTCAATCTGGCATAACTGCTAACTGCATGAATCCTAGCGCCTATATCAGCTTGTCGTTAGATGCACAATCTGAAATTATCAATAAAGAACAAGTTGGAAATTTAAATTATTTATCTGCTTATACGCCTATTAGAAATACAAATTCAGAAATTATTGCTTATTTAAATTTGCCTTATTTTGCTAATGCAGCAGATTACAATCAAAAGATTGCTGTATTTATCACTACCATTATCAACAGTTATGTTTTAATCGTTTTCTTCATCTCCATTATTGCCTATTTTATTGCTAAATCAATTACTGCGCCACTTAGTTTAATTCAAGATCAACTTATTAAAACTAAACTTGGTCAAAAAATGAAAATGATCAATTGGAATCGAAATGATGAAATAGGTTCCTTGATTAAAGCGTATAATAAAATGATCATCGATTTAGAAGAAAGCGCAAATAAATTAGCAAAATCGGAAAGAGAGAGTGCATGGAAAGAGATGGCAAAACAAGTGGCACACGAAATTAAAAACCCTTTAACACCAATGAAATTAGGCTTACAGCTATTAGAGAGAGCACACAAAGCCCAGGATGAAAACTTTAAAGATAAATTCGAAAACTTTGCGAAAACATTTATTCAGCAAATAGATAACTTAACTAACATTGCAAACGAATTTGCAAACTACGCACAAATGCCGAATCATAAAACCGAAGCGGTAGTTATTAAAGATGTGCTTTGGGCTTCTTTAGATTTATTCAAACATTTAGCAAATGTAAAATTTACAATCAATGATGAGACACCGCATGAGCTAAAGGTTTTAGGTAACAAAGATAATTTCATCAGCATATTTAATAATTTATTTAGAAACGCCATTCAAGCTGTTGATCAAGTAGCGCATCCAATTATTCAATTGCATTTATCCATTTCTTCCAATAAGTTATTGATAAAATTCGAAGACAATGGCGTAGGAATACCCGAGGATATACAAGCAAATATTTTTGAACCAAGTTTTACGACTAAAAATAGCGGCATGGGTTTAGGGCTGGCCATAGTTAAAAACAATTTGCTACCTGTTGATGGAGAAATTTGGTTTGAAAGTTCATCCAATAAAGGCACTACTTTCTTCGTTTTACTTCCAATTGTAAACTGAGGATGCACTTAAAGGGCTTTATTGTATTTATTTTATTGATTACCGGGGCAAATGCTTTTGCCCGTACCCATCAAATAGGCCCTGATTCTACCAAAACCAGTGCCCTTCCGCCTTCATTCTTAACTAAAAAGTATTTTCATAAAGACAGTCTTTCCCTATTTCAAAGAAAAGCAATCATAGCAGATCCTTTTTTAATGACCACTCAATCGGCCTCCTCTTTGGCTTTAGATAATGGCTTGTCGAAGTCGGGTAGTATTGCGCGCGCTATTAGCGTTGGTAATGCGCAAGATTTAGGGGTATTGTCTTCATTCAATTTACAATTAGCCGGCAAGCTCAACAATGAAATAGATTTATTGGCTGTTATTTCGGATGATAATATTCCAGTGCAGCCAGAAGGCAACACCCAACAACTACAAGAATTCGATAGGGTATTTATTCAAGTGAATAATACAAATAGTAAATTAATAGCTGGCGATTTTGAATTAAAAAGCAGGGAGAGCTATTTTTTAAATTATTTAAAAAAAGGAAAAGGAGTACTGCTGAGTACCCAACAAAATAATTATGATATAACCATAGGATCTGCCATTGCAAAAGGAAAGTATTTTAAATATGAATTCCTTGGAACCGAAGGCAGTCAAGGCCCCTATAAGATTAAAGGCCCTAACAACGAATCCTATTTAATCGTTATGGCTGGCACAGAAAGAGTATACATTGATGGCGATTTATTAAAAAGAGGAGAGAATCAAGACTATACAATAGACTACAATTCTGCAGAAATAATTTTTACCAATAGAAAAATGATTACTGCTTATTCCAGAATAATTATAGAGTTTGAATATTCGGAAAGAAGTTATAGCAGAACGGTTAATATTGCAAAGGCAAATATGAAGTTGAAAAAGCTCGATTTCACAATCAACTATTACAATGAAAAAGACAATAAGAATATTAATTTTTTACAAAATCTTTCTAGCGACCAAAAACTTTTTTTAAGTACTATAGGTGATCAATTAGATCAGGCGGTTTATAGTTCTGCAGATAGCACAGATTTAAATCCAAACCAAATTTTGTATCAAAAAAAAGACAGCTTAGGCTACCTAATTTATGTCTACAATCCTAAATATACTGGCCAACAATATAAATTAGTCTTTACAGAGCTGGGCCCCAATGCGGGTAATTATGTTTTGCTTAATAACAGCGCAAATGGCCGTGTATATGGCTGGGTGCAGCCTATATCGGGTATACCACAAGGGAATTTTGAGCCTATTGTAAAACTCGTTACACCAAAGCAACAAGAACAAATGAGCATTGGCTTTTCTTATTCACCCAAAAAAAATTGGTTTATTTCTAACGAATTTGCTTTTAGTAATAGAGATTTAAATTTATATGCTAGTATTGATGATAAAGACAATATTGGATTTGCAAACAAAACGATTATTCGCAATCAATTAAATTTAAGCGCCGACACTAGCAATAGTTTAAAATTAATTAATTCGATTGCAATAGAATTAGTAGACAAGCATTTTAACGCAGTAGAAAATTATCGACCTATTCAATTCGCGAGGATATATAGTTTAATTCCCGCTATTAAAACAAACGAAATTTGGCTTACTTATAATACTAAGCTTATAAAAAACGAGCAAAATTTCCTTGAATATAAAGCAAACTTTTTGAATCAACAGCATCAGTATAATGCAATACAGCATGTTGTTTTAGGGAGTTTTTTAAACAAAGATTGGAAGCTAAACAACAATACAGCGCTAATGCTTAGCCGATCACAATTCGACTTAACAAGCACAAATTACTTTAACCAAAAATCTAATATAGAGCGAAACTTTAAATTTATTAATATTGGGTTTTCGCAAGAATTAGAAAACAATCGGAGTAATTTTAATTTAACAGATTCGCTTAAACAAAATAGTTTTGCTTTTAGCGATATTGGAATTTATATAAAAAACAGCACCACAGTTAACAAGACTATTCAATTAGCTTATAATCACAGAATAGATAAGAATCCATATTTAAATGATTTAACAACCAGTACAAATGCAAATTCATTAAATTTTAATGCAGAATTTAATGGGAACAAAAACTCCATGTGGTCTGTAAATTATTTATATAGAAAATTAGATGTTATGCGGTCTAATGTCAATTTAAAAAACGATGAAAATAATATTGCTAGAATAAAACACGAAGGCAATTTTTTTCAGGGCATGATCAGTAGCACTACATTTTACGAAATTGGTTCTGGTCAAGAGCCCAAAAGGGCTTTTACCTTTGTGGAAGTGCCTTTAGGGCAAGGTATTTATATATATCAAGATTATAATGGGAATGGAATTAAAGAACTAAACGAATTCGAATTAGCCAAATTTTCTTACGAAGCCAATTACCTAAAAGTAAGTTTACTGTCTACCGAGTTTGTGAGAACAAAGTCGACAAGTATAACCGAAAATATTTTGATAGATCCTGCTAAATATTTTTCAGCGGATAATGTATTTGGCAAAGTTGGCAGATTGTTTAGTAATCAATTAACATTAAAAATAGATAAAAAAGTAGCCGACGCCGCTAGTTTTGATATCAATCCTTTTGCAGTTAATAAAAATGACACCAACTTGGTTACCTATTCAAATGCGATTCGAAATACCTTATATGTTAACAGAGCTAATCCAGCTTTTGGATTAGATTATACCATTCAATTAGTCGAAAACAAAAATTTATTAGTCAATGGCTACGACAATAAAAACAAATCGGAACATATTTGGCAGGTTCGCGCTATATTTTTAGAAAATTATTTAGCCAACGGAGTTATTAAATATGGCTCGAAAGCCTACCAATCATTGAATTTCAAAGAAAAAAATTATAATATAGACTACTTTGAATTTAAACCAGAGCTTACCTGCCAAATAAATTATTTTTGGCGAATCACTACGGCGGCAAGTTATGCTACGCAACAAAACAATAGTATTTTAAAAGAGCAATCACGCCGTTTAAGTTTTAATATAGAAACAAGTTATAATGCAGCAGGAAGTTTTAGTTTAACAAGCAAATGCAGCCTTATTAAAAACCGTTATAACGCAGGAGTAAATAATGCCATCGCTTACGAAATGTTAGATGGATTACAAATAGGAAATAATTATACTTGGAATTTAGTGTTTCAAAGAAACTTTGGATCCGGCATTCAATTAAGTATAATATATGATGGTAGGGCATCGGCATCCGCTCCAACAATCAATATTGGAAGTGTGCAAGCAAGAGCGTTTTTTTAATCGCCTTTTTTATTTCAGCTTTAAAATTGTTTTTCCGATCGAAGTACCGTCTGCGTAAAGCATAATGGTATAATCTCCAGGGTTTAAACTAGAGCCTTTGGTCCAGTAAATGCTATATTCTTGGTTTGGGTTGTTTTGAAAATCAAAACTTCTTTTTACAGAATATTGTAATGCTTCGCCATTCGCATTAAATTTACTTTCGTTAGCATCTGTTACTACTTCGGCTTTATTTTCCGGATTAATAATTCTAATAAAAAAATCTTTATTTCCAGTTGCCGCTACTTGATTATCTGCTAACGTAAAATTAATTTTAATTTTTTCTAAACTTTTTACGCGATCTGTTGCCGACTCTTTTCCATTAGTTCTAAATTTAATTCCAGTGGCAATTAAACTAGTTGGCTTTAAAATTTCTGCGACGGCAACTTTATTCGAAAGCGAAATATTTTTATTTAACAAATCGCTCGATTTTTTTTGTTCTGATTCAACCGTTTGTTTTAAGCCAGAATTTTCATTGGTTAAATCTTCGTTTTCTTTTTTTAATGCGGCAATTTGTTCTTGATATTTATTAATGTAATAACGCAACTGATCAATCTCATTTTTAGCCTTAGAAAGCTGAGCTGTATTCATTTTCCCTCTTTTGAGTGCAGCTTGCAATTCTGCAACTTTGCCTTTTAACTCTTCATCTTTAGCAATTAAATTTTGATTAAGCGTATCGGCGTTTGCAGTAGCGGTATTTAAATCAACTTCTAATTGATCAAGTTCGCTTTGTAATTTAGATTTCTCATCGGTGGTTTGTTCTACTTTTGTTTCCGATTTATTTTTTTGCAACCAGAGAAAAACATTTGTTGCAATTAACAATGCAATTACAACTAAAAGGATATATACCTTTTTAGTATCTTTTTCTGCGTTTGGGTTATTTTCCATTTTTTTTAAAATTAATTTTTGGCAATTTCATCAACATAGTTTAAGCGTAAATCAGATAAAAACTGTGTTAGTAATTTTTCTGCGTCTACACTAATATTGCCTTTGGTTTTATTTTTTAACATATCAAGCATGTCAATTGCTTGTTGCGCCTGCTCTATATTTTTTTCGATAGCATTGGTCATTGGATTCATTACCTTTCCTAAACCTTGCATTCCCGTTGAATGAAACAAGTAAATTAGCGAGGCAAATAGTTGTTCGTCTTTTTCCATTTCGAAAATATTTAAACAAATATATAAAAAAGGCCGAAATTTACATTTCGGCCGTTTATTATAGAAATAGAAAAGATGAATTATTTAATGCTATTGATAAGCTCTTCGCTTAATGGCTTAGTGGTAGAGGGGAAATATTTGATCAAGTCGCCTTGCTCATCTATTAAATATTTATTGAAATTCCAATTGGGTTGTTGACTATTCCATCCATTTTCGTCTTTATTGGCCAACCATTTAAACAAATCACATGCTTTATCTCCAGTTACATCTACTTTTTCGAAAAGCTGGAAACTTACGCCGTAATTTTTTTGACAAAAAGCCGCAATGTCATTATTTGATCCTGGCTCTTGCCCTCCAAAGTTATTTGCAGGAAAGCCTAATACCACCAATTGCTGGCCATATTTTTTGTGTAAGGCTTCTAGCGCTTCGTATTGTGGTGTAAACCCACACTTAGATGCGGTATTTACAATAAGCACTTTCTTGCCTTTGTAAGTAGCAAAATCAATAAGTGTTCCGTCTATTGATTTCATTTTAAATGAATAAAAGTTGATGCTATTTTTCATTTTTAAATTGGCTGGCTTGCTTTTTACTTGGTTAAATCCCAAGCAAGAGGTCAGTAAAGTAAGTAAGGGTAAAAATATTTTCATACTCTTATTAACGATTTTCATAGCCATTTGTTTTCTTAAATATATACTATTTAGATCCACGCGGCAATCCTTTATAATTCTTAGACTTTTGTTTCATTTCTAATTCTACTTTCTCGGAATACCCAATGCTTTCTTTGCATCCTTTTAAAATAGACTTCCAAATAAGGTTAAAAAACCCTTGCTGAGGCTTACGGGCTAAGTAAAATTGAGGATGAACGAATTTGCCGTAAACACTTGGATTATCATTGGATAATACCATAATATTTGCCAAAAAGGAGTACATTTTCTGATGTTTTAATTGATTGTCGCGGCTATCAACGGCTAATACCTTAACCCTTAAATTTTTATATTTCATTGAAATATTTGCATTAACCCCCATTTCGTCGCCTTTCAGTTTAATTTGTAGCTGTTTTAACTTACAATTTGCAATCTCAATTTTGGCAAGGGGCTTTAAAATACCGTTTAACTTTGCCAAATTATAAGCACCCATTTCTCCATTACAATAAAAAGACCTTTTGTTATCGGCATAAAACAACCCTAATGATAAATTGGTTTTGGCCGCGTTATTTAGTAAAAAATCGAAATCAATTTTCAATAATTTGTTTTGATTGATCTCCTTTTTTTCATTGGTAAAATGTTCAATCTCGCCCTTTAATTTATTAAAGGAAACGTGCCATCGTAAATTATTTTGTGGCAAAATTTCGGAATAATTAATCTCCGAATTAATTACCTTAATTTTATTAATGGTTAAAGGCAAGGCAAGTTCAAATGGAATTTGTTGCGGAAACTTACGCGCTCTTAATGTATTTATTTTAAATGTTTTATTTAAATTGATACTACATTTCATTTTATTTATTTCAAGTAAATCTGAATGAAAAACTTGACGATAAATAAAGTCCTCAAAATCAAATTTTTTAAAAATCAAACTTTTAAAATTAAATACATACCTGGTTTTTTGAAATCCAAATTGGTCGCAGAAATTTTGTTCGGGTAGTTTTGGAGTTATCGCTAAATTATAGACCGAAAAACTCTTAGACGCAGTGCTTGCAGTACATTCCTCTATTTTAAAATTATAAGAGCTATCCTTATTTGTATAGCTAAAATCTCTAATGCTTAAGCCAATATCATCTGCATAAAACGGATTATGATTTGTTTGAGAAGCAGCATCTATCGCTAGATTTTTTACATAAAAATTAGATAGGAAAACAAATTGTCTGTTTTTATTTGTTGCACTATCTATTTGAATACACAAAGTTGTGTTTTTGAAAATGATATCTTTAACATTCAAAGAAATCATGGTGTTTTTTATTAACTCGTATGGATTTTGATATTTGTTTACTGTTGTCTTATTTCTATTAGCGTATAATTCATTATAATAAACTGTTATAATTGGTTTTTCTACTTTGAGCTTATTGATATATAATTTTTTGTTAAAATAGTATTGAATTGGATGTGTATTTTTTATTTCTAATTTTTTAATGATAATACTAAATAAATAGCGTGGCGCTTGATTGGTTTGATCTAGTTTTTTATAAACCAACACATTTGGTTTTAACCTTAAACTATCAATACTAAAATTACCAGTTAGAAAATTGATATGAATGTCTTTAAATGCTACGCTGTATAAATTATTGGTCGATAATTCGATGTTTTTGCGAATGGCCTGAGCAATAGTTGGTTTCCAATACCATGCAAGTGAAAAGGCAAGAAGAAGGACTGCAGTAAATAATACTGCCAAAATTTGCAATAAAAGACGCCTAGTTTTTTTGTTAAATTGCATTAATCTGATCTATAATATACTAATATAGGCTTATTTACTTGTTTTTAGCGCAAATTGATAAAAATTAAAAACTGACATTTTTTCATATTTTTAGTATTTTTGTAGCATAATTATGGAAAACATAAAAGGGATATTTCAAAAAGAGCACGATGAGGCTAGGCAAGGTGAGGCGATCATGATAGAGCCAACCATTGCGAATGCTTCAGCGAGGAAGTTATACATTGAAAGTTATGGCTGTGCCATGAACTTTGCCGATTCGGAAGTGGTTGCCTCAATCATGTTAGATATGGGATTTCAAACAACTTCAGATTATAAAGAAGCCGACGTTGTTTTTATTAATACCTGTTCTATTCGCGAAAATGCGGAGCAAAGAATTCGTAAAAGGTTAACCGATTTTAGGGCACAAAAAATTGCTAAGCCAAGCACCATTGTTGGTGTTTTAGGTTGCATGGCAGAAAGACTCAAAGCAAAATTTATTGAAGAAGAAAAATTAGTTGATTTGGTTATTGGTCCAGATGCTTATAGAGATTTGCCATTATTATTATCTCAAGCAGATGATGGTCAAAAAGCAATCAATGTATTGTTATCTAGAGAAGAAACCTACGCAGACATTACTCCACTTAGATTAAATACGAATGGCGTAAATGCTTACGTTTCTATTATGCGCGGATGTGACAATATGTGCTCCTTCTGTGTGGTCCCCTTTACAAGGGGTAGAGAGCGAAGCAGAAATGTGAATTCGATTCTTAAAGAAGTAGCAGAATTATTTTCGAATGGTTATCGCGAAGTAATTTTATTAGGACAAAATGTAGATTCTTATAAATGGTTGGATGAAACCACGCAAGAGCTTACCAATTTTGCCGCTTTATTGGCGCTCGTAGCAAAGGTAAATCCACTCATGCGTGTTCGATTTTCTACCTCACATCCAAAAGATATTACCGACGAAGTTTTACAAACTATTGCCGATCATGCTAATATTTGTAATTCAATTCATTTGCCTGTTCAATCTGGAAGCACAACTGTTTTAGATCGCATGAATAGAAATTATTCGAGAGAGTGGTATTTAAATAGAATTGATGCCATTAGAAGAATTATTCCTGGATGTGCAATTTCAACCGATATTATCACTGGTTTTTGTGGCGAAACAGCCGAGGAATTTAAAGATACTTTAAGCATGATGGCGCTTGTGAAATTTAATTATGCCTATCAATTCTCTTATTCTGAAAGGCCCGGTACGCCTGCCGCAAAGAAAATGAAGGATGATGTTGATGATGTTACAAAAGCCGCAAGACTAGATCAAGTGATTGCCCTACAAAGAGGCCATAGTTTGGAAAAATTAAAAGAATTTGTAGGCCAAACGCATGAAGTATTAATTGAAGGGTTTTCTAAAAAATCTGCGAATGATTTTGCCGGCAAGAACGATCAAAATGCAGTGGTTGTTTTTCCTGTAGTAGATTCATATAAAAAAGGTGAATACGTCCAAGTACTAATTGAAAGTTGTACATCAGCTACGCTGATAGGAAAAATTGTAAACTAAAAAATGGAATTACAAGTAATTAAAAATAGATTTGGAATAATTGGCAATTCGCCATTATTGAATAGAGCAATAGACATT
>ENA-OUVC01001083-OUVC01001083.1-marine-metagenome-genome-assembly--contig:-NODE-1083-length-16571-cov-3.804232_pt1 | contig 16571 bp, 13 predicted proteins | sample MGYA00248622_ERZ508571 | MGnify/ENA primary metagenome ERZ508571 (study PRJEB26236, sample SAMN06267175) | marine metagenome | isolation source: Columbia River Estuary | place: USA:Columbia River... | reverse complement strand
TTATCACGAACGGCATCTAAAATACCTTTCATCACATTTTCTCTGTTCGGATAATTGATCATTTCAATTTCGGCACCTACTAAATCGATATGAGAAGGAATTAAATCTAGGTTGGGTACTTCCGATTTTAAAATCACATCACCGGCGGTTGCATTGTTTACCATGCAATCATATAAACTGCTCGTGATGTTGTGCAAATCAAATCCAACACCTGTGGTGCTATTTGCCTGAGGGTCGGCATCAACAAGAAGGGTTTTAAATTCTAAAACAGCCAAACTTGCCGCTACGTTGATAGCAGTGGTTGTTTTGCCCACGCCTCCTTTCTGATTGGCTACGCCTATAATTCTCGCCATAATATTTATTGCTTGTAAGTTGCCAAAAATAAGCTTTCAGCTACATCTTTTGAAACAATCTTATCCATACTTTGTTGTAGCATTAACCCCTTGTCAAATTTCCCTAAAAACGGCTAAAAAAGGGGTAATTTTGCCTTTTTCCAAACGATTTTGGCATAAAATCACCCAAATAACCCAAACCTATGCGTAGTGCAACAAGCTGGTGGATCATCGCTCTTGTCATTTTTTTACTGGATTTATACGTTTTTCAGGCCTTAAAAACAGTTAGCCAGCAGGGTTCCGAAAGGGGGCGTCAGGCTATTTTTATTACCTACTGGGTGGTGTCTTTTTTTACCATCGCCACCATGCTTTCTTTTCCGTACCTCCAATTTTTGCAGACCTCAAAAATTTTTAGAAATTATGTGTTTGCGATTTTGATTGGACTTTTTTTAGCTAAGTTAATTGGGTCTCTATTTTTTGTTGCCGATGATATTAGGCGTGGTGCACTTGTACTCATGAATAAAATTTTTCCATTGTCAGGCGCGCAGTATATGGGGCCAGAAGGACAGGGTATTCCAAGATCTACTTTTTTAAGTTGGTTGGGTCTTGGACTAGGTGGTACTTTATTTGGTACTTTATTATTTGGGTTCAGTAACAAATACAATTACCAAGTTAAAAAAATAAAACTCTCTTTTAAAAATTTACCAGCGGCATTTAAAGGAATGCGCATGGTACACATCAGTGATATTCATAGTGGTAGTTTTCAGGATATTAGAGCGGTAAATAAAGGCATCGATTTAATTTTAAAGCAACAACCCGACCTTATTGTTTTTACTGGTGATTTGGTAAATGACAGAGCCACTGAAATGGAGCCTTATCAAAATTCTTTTGGACGTTTAACAGCGCCACTTGGTGTTTTTTCTACACTCGGTAATCACGATTATGGCGACTATGTGCAGTGGCCTACTGCACAGGCTAAAGTTGATAATTTAGAAGCGCTTAAAAAAGTGCATGCTAATATGGGCTGGCGATTACTGATGAATGAACATGTGGTGCTTGAAAAGAATGGTGAAAAAATTGCATTACTAGGTATCGAAAACTGGGGTGCTAAAGCAAGGTTTCCGAAGTATGGTAAAATGGATTTGGCGCATCCGGGTACAGAAAATATTCCGTTTAAAATACTTTTAAGTCATGACCCCAGCCACTGGGATGCACAAGTACTACCTGAATACCCGGGTATTGACTTGATGCTTTCTGGTCATACACACGGAATGCAGTTTGGACTCGAAAACCCTTATTTTAAATGGAGTCCGGTGCAGTGGATGTACAAGCAGTGGGCGGGATTATATGAGCAAGGCGCACAAAAATTATACGTGAATAGGGGGTATGGTTTTATTGGTTATCCGGGTAGGGTGGGGATACTTCCAGAAATTACGGTGATAGAATTAGTTTAACTATGTTATAGTTAAGCCATTTAACAATTAGTTGTTATTTTTTTCGTTTAAAATACTAGAACTTAGTTTTATTAAACTTTCTTTTATGAAAAAGCTATTTATTTTAATTGGTTTTGTTGTTTTCTTTTCTACGCAAGCAGCTGCACAAAGCGGTTTTAGACTTGGTATTAAAGGTGGTCTGAACTTAAATAAAGTAAACGGACAGTCATTGAACGACGCTTTTGATATGGGTTATATGGCTGGCGCTTTTGCTGAAATTGACATCAATAAGTTTATTGGTATTCAGCCGGAACTATTGTACAGTCAAACCATGACCAAGCGTTCTAGTTTTTCTACTTTATACAATTCAAGATTTACGCAGGCTTTTTTAATTGACAATGCCTATACAAGACTTAATTATTTAAGCATCCCTATTTTACTCCGTCTTAATTTAGGTAAGCTCATTACGTTTAATGCAGGCCCTCAATATGGCATACTTATTGGTCAGGATAAAAATGTTTTAAACAACGCGCAAAACGCTTTTAAGACAGGCGATATCTCTGCAGTAGTTGGTGCGCAATTAAACTTAAGTTCTTTTAGAATTTATGGAAGATACGTTGCAGGCTTGCAAAACATTAATGCCATTGATGATCAGGAAACATGGAAAACCGCTTCATTGCAACTTGGTATTGGACTTAAATTTTAATTCGTTAAAGGAGTAGTCCTTGTAAGAATAAATAGGCAAAACTAAAGTAGATAATGAGCCCGGTTACATCTACAAGTGTAGCAACAAATGGTGCCGAAGAAACGGCAGGGTCAAATCCTAAACGCTTTAAAAAGATGGGTAGCATGGAGCCTGATAAAGTGCCCCATAGTACAACGCCGATTAATGAAAATCCTACGGTAAATCCAATCATCATCCAGTGTTCACCATAAATATTGGGGAAGATAGAATGCCATACACCTACGCGTATAAAACCAATGATACCAAGTACGGTGCCAAGTAACATGCCGCTCGTAATTTCTCGACGTAGCACGCGCCACCAATCGGTAATGGTAATTTCACCAACAGCCATCGCCTGAATAATAAGGGTAGAAGCTTGTGATCCACTATTACCGCCACTAGAAATAATAAGTGGTACAAATAATGCAAGTACAATAGCTTTTGCAATTTCATCTTGGAAATAACCCATGGCAGTAGCCGTGAGCATTTCACCAATAAATAACACCACCAACCAGCCTACTCTTTTTTTGAAGAGTTTTAATAATGGAATATCTAAATAAGGTTCGTTTAAGGCTTCGGTACCACCCATTTTTTGCATGTCTTCGCTAAACTCCTCGTTGGCTACCCAAAGCATATCATCGATGGTAACAATACCTAATAAAATATTATTATCATCCACCACCGGAAGTGCCACGCGGTTGTTCATTTTAAACACCTGATTGGCATGCTCCTGATCGTCATGTACATTTAAAGAAACAATACGACCATCAATAATTTCATCTACTCTTTTACCCGGTGCCGCTAAAATAACGTCTCTAATTCTGATGTCATCTACGAGTTCACCCTTTTGATCAATGATATAAATAACATCGATGGTTTCTGAATTTTTTCCAAACTTTCGGATGGTATCAAAAACTTCAGTTACCGTGTTGTGTGCATATACATACACATAGTCGGGGGTCATTAAACGGCCCACACTATCCTCGGGGTACCCAAGCATGGCGAGGGTAATTTTTCTTTCTTCGGGATCGAGTAATTTAATTAAATCACGAATGGCTGCTTTAGGAAGTTCCTCCAAAAAGTCGGTTCTATCATCGGCAGGGAGTTCATTTAATAACTCGGCAGTTTTGGAAGAAGGCAGTTCTTTTACAATGTCTTTTTGCTGGGCAATATCCAAAATTTTGAACACGCTAGCCGCCCTATGAATAGACATATTGGCTATAATTTGGGCTTCATACTCTGGAAATTCATTGATAAGCTCCGCCACATCGCTAATATTTTGATCATCTAGAAACTCTTTAATTTCTAGTTTATCTTCTTTAGCAATGAGCAGTTCAAACTGTTCAATGATATTTAATTGGTCTAGCTCCAAAGACATGGGCGCAATTTAGTCATCATTTGTGAATCGTCCATATTAAATGATATGAAAAGAGGCTGTATCTTCATATCTGACATTGATTTATATGATATTACCCATTTTAACCATTGCTCCATCTGATCAGCGTGGAAGAGGTGTATTCGCTACCGAAAGTATTGAGGTAGGCACTACCATAGAAATTTCGCCAGTGCTGGTGGTAAATCCAGAAGAGCGGGCGCATCTTGAAAAAACAATTTTGTATGATTATATTTTTGAGTGGGGTGACGATTTGTTGAGTGCTTGTGTAGCGCTTGGTTATTTATCTATTTACAATCATTCCTATGCCGCAAACTGCGTGTATGAAATGGATTTTGATAACGCCACTATTTCTATAACAACGGTAAAACCAGTTGCTGCTGGTGACGAATTATTTATTAATTATAATGCAGAGCCTGATAATACAAAACCCATTTGGTTTGAGGCTTCTTAAAAATAGAGCTATGAAAAAAAATATTTTAAGTGTTGTTGCTTTTTTAATGTTGAGTGTTAGCGTTTTTGCACAGCGTGATAGCGTGGTGTCAGTTACAACGGCTTACATCACACCACTTAATACCGGTTTGCAATTGGCGGATGAAGAAGAGGAGGCGCAATTTGTAAAAGGGAATCCTGATTATTACAAATGGAAACAAGCGGATAAGCAAATTCATTTTTTTGTAAAAATTAGAAAGCCTGGGGAATTGAGCGTTCAGTTACAGTTTGCTAATAAATGGGCCCTGCCTATTCGTGTAAGTGTGGGTGCTACTGTATTAAAAGCGGTGCTACCGGCTACTAATAAATTTACAACCCTTAAGCTAGGCAAGGCTTTAATAGCTGATACAGGTTTTGTTCAAATTACGTTGTCGGTTCCAAAAAACACAGCGCGTATGCAGGCATCTATTGCTGGTATTTTGCTCGGCGGCACTGCTGTTGAACAAATGCATTATAACCACAAGCCTAGGCTTAATGCGGCATCGGTGCATTTAAAATATCCGGTTGCTGATAGTGTTAAAACGGTTTCATTTTACAATGAAATAACCGTCCCTGCTGGCTTTGATCCAGTGCATACCTATTATATGGCCTGTGGTTTTGCACGTGGTTATTTTGGTATTCAGGTAAATAGTGAAAAGGAAAGACGCGTTATATTTTCGGTGTGGGATGCTGGAAACGAAGCCGTAGACCGTAATAAAGTAGGTGCCGAAAATAGAGTAGTGCTACTTGCAAAAGGAGATAGTGTTATCACCAATGATTTTGGTAACGAAGGCACAGGAGGGCATAGCCATTTTGTTTACCCTTGGAAAACCCAAACCACGTATAAATTTTTAGTAACTGCATTAGCAGATTCTGCTTCTCAAACAACTATTTATTCAGGTTATTTTTATGTACCAGAAAAACAACGATGGAAATTAATCGCGAGTTTTTCGGCACCAAAAGATGGAAAAAACCTGCGCGGCTTATATTCTTTTAGTGAAAATTTTGTAGGCATTAATGGTCAATTAGAAAGAAGAGCGTTGTTTGGAAATCAGTGGATTCAAAATGGTGCGAATGGCCAGTGGCAGGAGCTTACAGAAGCCCGTTTCTCTTATGATGTTACGGGTAAAATGGGCGACCGAATCGATTATGGCGCTAGCGTTACAGCAAATGGTGCGTTTGAACTTTGGCATGGTGGCTTTAAAAATGCAACAGCAAATTATGGTCAAGCTTTTAATAGACCAGCTAGGCAAAATAAACCGGTAATTGATTTTACAAAAGACGCAGACTCTTTGAGTTTGGCACAAAAAGATATTGCACAAATTAACGCAGCTATCACTGCGCGCGCAATTGACACCACTGGAATAGTTGGTGGTGTTTATTATAAAATTGTAAAAGAAGGCAGTGGCGATTATGTACATGTAACGGATACCGTTACTGTTTTTTATAAAGGAACACTTTTAAAAGACGGCTCTATTTTTGATCAAACAAAAGACAAGCCCGCACGTTTTCCATTGCAGCGTTTAATAAAAGGTTGGCAAATTGGGGTGCCAAAATGTAAGGTAGGAGGCACCATAAAAATTATTATTCCAGCGGGTATCGCTTATGGTATGCGCACCAGAAGTAAAGCCATACCGCCTAATAGTGTGTTGGTATTTGAGATTGAGGTAGTTAAAGCAGAGCCTGCCAAAAGCTAGTTTTGTGGAGGCTTTTACGTTTTTTGACGTCTAAATTTCAATTTTATTTGCTCAATGCCCACCAAGGCGCTATTTTTGTACTCTAATGAAGCAATTTACACATAACCACCATCATCATTTCTTACCAAACGGGTAGGCTGTAGGTGTTTGTGTCATTATAAAACATTGAAGAGGCTTACCATTTGGTAGGCCTCTTTTATTTTAAACCAAGTATATGAAATTAAGGTTAGCGATTCAAAAAAGTGGAAGGTTACACGACGATTCTATCAAACTTTTAAAAGAGTGTGGGATTGATATTAGTAATGGCCTAAACAAGTTAAAGGCAGAAGCTTCTAATTTCCCCATCGAAGTTTATTTTTTGCGTGATGATGATATTCCTCAATACGTAGAAGATGGCGTTGCGGATATTGGTATTGTGGGAGAAAATGTAGTGTATGAAAAAAACAAGCCACTAACGGTGCTCAACAAACTAGGTTTTGGTAAATGTAGATTAAGTGTTGCTGTGCGTAAATCTGAAAATTATACAGGCTTATCATTTTTAGAAGGTAAAAAAGTGGCCACTAGTTACCCCGTTATTTTATCAAAATATTTAAAAGATAAGGGTGTAGCTGCTGAGGTACACGAAATTAGCGGAAGCGTGGAAATTGCGCCTAGCATTGGACTTGCAGATGCTATTTGCGATTTGGTAAGTAGTGGTTCTACTTTATTTTCAAATGGCTTAAAAGAAGCTGAAACCATTTTGGTTTCTGAAGCAGTACTCGTTGCAACCAATTCAATTAGTGTCGAAAAGCAGGCCATCATTGACCGTTTATTATTTAGAATTGAATCTGTAAAAAAGGCGCGCAATACCAAATACATTTTATTAAATGCACCCAATGAGAAACTAGCAGATATTATTGCATTATTACCTGGTATGAAAAGCCCTACCGTATTACCTTTGGCAGAACCAGGTTGGAGTAGCGTACATAGTGTACTCAATGAAAATGATTTTTGGGAAATTATTGAGCAGTTAAAAGCTGCTGGTGCACAAGGGATTTTAGTGGTGCCCATCGAAAAAATGGTGATATAAAAATATTGTATGAAAATAATTGTAAACCCTTTATCAGAAACCCTGCCGGAATTACTTCAACGGCCTGCGATGGATCATGCTGCACTCTATTTAGTGGTGCAGGATGTTTTGGATGCGGTAAAAAAGGAGGGTGATAAAGCAGTGGCTGCTTATACCCAAAAATTTGATGGGGTAACTATTGATAATGCAACCGTTTCTGAAGCAGCAATGAACGAAGCTGCATTAGCGCTTTCACCTGCATTAAAAGAAGCGATACAACTAGCTGCAAAAAATATCAGGTGTTTTCATGAAGCTCAAGTATCGGAACCCCTAAAAATAGAAACCATGCCAGGCGTCAATTGCTGGCGTAAAAGTGTAGGTATTGATAAAGTGGGGCTTTATATACCGGGCGGATCGGCGCCTTTATTTAGTACGGTTTTAATGTTAGGAATACCGGCAGTGATAGCAGGTTGCAAAGAAATTATTTTATGTACACCTCCATCAAAAGATGGATCCGTTCACCCTGCTATTTTATATGCAGCATCGGTGGTGGGTATTACACGTATTTATAAAATAGGCGGCGTGCAAGCCATTGCCGCCATGGCATATGGCACCGAAACGGTGCCGCAAGTGTATAAAATTTTTGGTCCGGGTAACCAGTATGTAACTGCAGCAAAACAACTGGTGCAACAAAATGGTGTGGCCATTGATATGCCTGCAGGACCTAGCGAAGTATGTGTATTAGCAGATGAAACTTGTAACCCTGATTTTGTGGCTTCCGATTTATTGTCGCAGGCAGAACATGGGCCGGATAGTCAGGTATTACTTGTTAGTACAAGTAGTAAAGTTGTCGATCAAATAAACGAAGCTTTAGTATCGCAATTAGCGGTACTTCCAAGAAAGGAAATAGCGCAGCAGGCATTAGAAAACAGTAAAGCGGTTGTAGTTGACTCCATGGAGCAGGCTATTTTTATTGTAAATAGTTACGCTGCAGAGCATTTGATACTCGCATGTGACAATGATGAAGTGGTTTCAGAAAAAATTACCAATGCGGGATCTGTATTTTTAGGAAATTACAGTTCAGAATCGGTGGGAGATTATGCCAGCGGCACCAATCATACACTTCCAACAAGTGGTTATGCAAGGGCTTATAGTGGCGTGAGTGTAGATAGTTTTGTTAAAAAAATAACCTATCAAAAATTAACGCCTGCCGGATTACAAGCGATTGGCGCAGCAGTTGAAACCATGGCAGCCGCCGAAGGTTTAGAGGCACATAAAAATGCGATTACTATTCGATTGCAATCATTATAAAAACTAGAAAGTATAAATAAACGCACATGTTTGACGTACAAAAATTAGTTAGAGACAATATTAAAAACCTGGCACCGTATTCATCGGCAAGGGATGAATTTAGTGGAACTGCTAAAGTGTTTTTAGACGCCAACGAAAATAGTTTTGGCTCACCGTTAACCAAGTGGTATAACCGCTATCCAGATCCGCATCAAGTGGCTATTAAATCCGCTTTATCTACCATAAAATCGGTTCCCGCTGAGCAAATATTTATTGGTAATGGTAGTGATGAATGTATTGATTTATTGTTTAGAAGTTTTTGTGAGCCGGGTAAGGATAATATTATTATTTGTCCACCCACCTACGGGATGTATGAAGTGTCGGCTAATATTAACAATGTACAAATTAAAAAAGCGCCACTACTTCCTGATTTTCAGTTGGATCTTATTCATCTAGAAAATTTAATTGACGCCAACACTAAAATCATATGGATATGCTCACCCAATAATCCTACGGGAAATTCTATGGAGCGTTCCTCTATTGAAATGGTGCTTAATAATTTTAATGGTATCGTTGTTATTGATGAAGCCTATATTAATTTTTCGAAGCAAAAATCTTTTATTCAGGAGTTGCAAGACTATCCCAATTTAGTGGTGTTGCAAACCTTAAGTAAAGCTTGGGGACTGGCTGGATTAAGACTTGGAATGGCTTTTGCTTCTGAAGCCATTATAAATATTTTAGATAAAGTAAAGCCTCCGTATAATATCAATACCGCAACCCAAGAGCTTGTGTTAAAAGCACTTGAAGAAGTGGGGCAGGTAAACGATATGATTAAAATTATTGTAGACATGCGGGAGGCGCTAGCGAATGTGTTTAGAAAAATGCCTACTGTAGAAAAAGTGTACCCTTCCGATGCTAATTTTTTACTCGTTAAAATAGCAGATGCCAGGGCGGTATATGACTTTTTGTTAACCCAGCAAATAGTGGTTAGAGACCGCAGTAACGTAGAGCTTTGTGAAAACTGCCTCCGCATTACCATTGGTACCGAAAAAGAAAACACTTTGCTGGTAGATGCCATGCAGGCCTGGTATAACAGGTAAACAAAATGACCATCACGTTTAAATAATAATTATATTAGGGTTCTATTTATACACCAATTTTTATACCATGAAAAAAGTTACTCAAATTTTAGTTTTCTCAAGCTTGTTTGTTTCGATGTTGCTTGCGCATGTTAGCACATCTGCGCAAAATATTAAGCCCGATGCAGACAACGCAGGCTTAACATTACCAAAAGGATTTGCTGCATTAAAAGTGGCAGATAATTTAGGTCGTACAAGACATATTGTAGTAAACAAACAAGGTGCTATTTATGCTAAACTTGAAAGACTTGATAATGGCAAAGGTATTTTAGTTTTAAAAGATACCGATGGTGATGGAAGAGCAGAAACTAAAACATCATTTGGAAATTATACTGGTACAGGTATCGCTATCAAAGGCAATTATTTATATGCTGCTTCTAACAAAGAAGTATTTAAGTATGCGTTAAATGATAATGGTGACATTGTTGATGAAAATGCAGCAGCTACTATTGTTACTGGGCTCGTTGATAAAGGACAACACAACTCAAAATCTATTACACTAGATAACGCAGGTAATATTTATGTAAACGTTGGTGCACCGTCAAATTCATGCCAAGAAAAAGACCGCACCAAAGGTTCGATGGGTATGATGCCTTGTCCAATACTAGATTCGGCAGGTGGTATTTGGCAGTTTAAAGTAGATCAGTTAAACCAGAGCTACGCGTCAGGTGTGCGCTATGCAACTGGACTTAGAAATGTGGTAGGACTTGATTGGAACAACCAATTAAATCAGTTGTTTGTGACACAGCATGGTAGAGATATGCTTAATAATTTATTCCCTGATTTATACGACACCACAGTTAGCGCCGAGCTTCCTTCAGAAACCATGTACGCTATTAAAAAAGGCGACAATGCAGGCTGGCCTTATATTTATTACGATCATTTTAAAGGTAAAAAAATGATGGCGCCAGAATATGGTGGTGATGGCGTTAAAACAGTGGATGATAAATACATCAACCCAGCTATGGCGTTTCCTGCGCATATGGCGCCAAATGGCTTACTGTTTTATACTGGTAATCAATTTCCTGCTCGTTACAAGAATGGCGCGTTTATTGCGTTTCATGGCTCATGGAATAGATCTCCACTTCCACAAGAAGGCTACTATGTTGTTTTTGTGCCTTACGAAAACGGAAAACCAACAGGTAAATGGGAAGTATTTGCCAACGGATTTTCTGGAAAATCAGTGGTTAAAAATCCACGTGATGCCCAACACCGTCCTTGTGGTTTAGCAGAAGGGCCTGATGGTTCTTTGTATGTATCTGATGATGTGAAAGGAACGATTTATAGAATTATGTATCAAAAATAATAAAGCATGCAGCGCATTTTTATAGTGTTTGTTTTTGTATTCTTTTTTGTTGCGGGTGCATCAGCGCAAACCAATAATAAAGTGGTGGCAGCAAGTATTGCGCGCGGAAAAACAGTGTACCTACAGCGTTGTATGGTATGCCATCAAGCAGATGGAGGCGGTGTTCCAAAACTCAACGCACCACTAGATGCATCGACTGCCGTTAATGGATCTGACATATCTAAACTGATAAAATATATTGTAAAAGGTTTAAATGATCGTATCGAAATTGATGGCGAATTTTACGCCAATGCCATGCCTGCAGCCGCCGATTTAACGGATCAGCAAATTGCAGACGTACTCACTTTTATTAGAAGTAGTTGGTCTAATAAAGCAGCGGCTGTTACAGTTGCACAGGTCAAACAAACAAGAAGTAAATTAAAATAGAGATTTAAACAAGCGGCATGAAGCGGATTTTATTTATTGATAGAGATGGTGTGATTTTACAAGAACCGCCGCAAGATTTTCAGGTTGATAGCACAGATAAGACAAGCTTTTTGCCGGGCGCCATTGTGGGGCTATCAAATATTGCCGCATCACTCGATTATTATAAAGTAATGGTGACCAACCAGGATGGACTTGGTACGCCATCCTATCCGGAAGATACTTTTTATCCCTACCAAAATTTAATGCTTCGTACACTCGAAGGGGAAGGGTTTACCTTTGATGAAGTCATTATTGACAAAACCTTTGCACACGAAAATGCACCTACGCGTAAGCCGGGCACGGGTTTACTTACGCATCTGATTAATAATCCGGCTTACGATTTGAGTAACTCATTTGTTATTGGCGACCGCTACACCGATATACAACTGGCCAAAAACCTAGGTTGTAAAGCCATTTATTTTAAAAGTGATTTGCACCCGCTTACACCGGAGCAGGATCAAGATTTACGCAGTACCATCGCACTTGAAACAAGCAGCTGGCCCGAGGTGTATAGTTTTTTAAAACTAGGCCTTCGAAAAGTGAGCCATGCACGAAACACCAACGAAACAAAAATACAAGTAGAATTAAACCTTTCAGGATCTGGTATAGCAAACATACATACAGGCCTCGGTTTTTTTGATCATATGCTCGAGCAAATTGCGCGTCACGGAAATATTGATTTAGCTATCACCACTAAAGGGGATTTACACATTGATGAGCACCACACCATTGAGGATACTGGACTAGCGCTTGGCGAAGCGTTTGCTTTGGCGCTGGCCGACAAGCGCGGGATGGAGCGTTATGGTTTTGCTTTACCTATGGATGAAGCAGAAGCAAAAGTGCTGATTGATTTTGGTGGTAGAAACTGGCTTGTATGGGACGCCAGTTTTAAAAGAGAAAAAATAGGAGAGATGCCTACCGAAATGTTTTTCCATTTCTTTAAATCTTTTTCGGACGCAGCAAAATGTAATTTAAATATTAGTTGCGCTGGTGATAACGAGCATCATAAAATAGAAGCTATTTTTAAAGCATTTGCAAAAGCGATTAAAATGGCCGTTAAGCGTGATCCATTCTCTAATCACTTGCCTTCTACAAAAGGGGTACTTTAGGCCAAGGCGTGATTTACATTTACTGTAAAATGCTCGTATTGTTGATTTTGTCTAAAATTTTATGGGCCACTTCCATTGCTAAATAACCATCAATTTCACTTACAACCGTAGGCTTATTATTTACAATCGCGTCAACAAAAGATTCAAGTTCTAATTTAATAGCGTTTAGTGGTTCAATGCTAGGATTTGCAATTGCAATGGTTTTTTTACCATTAGGCGTTTCTATATCAAAAGAAAATGCATCTACGTCTTCTGGTTGTTTTAATTTAATGATTTCAGTTTTCTTTTCTAATAAATCAATACCAATGTAGGCGTCTTTTTGGAACAGCCTTACTTTGCGCATTTTTTTCATTGAAATGCGGCTACTTGTTAAGTTAGCAACACAACCATTATTAAATTCAATTCTCACATTGGCAATATCAGGCGTATCGGTCATAACGGCCACACCACTTGCTGATATTGATTTTACATCTGATTTTACAAGGCTTAAAATAATGTCAATGTCATGAATCATTAAATCTAAAATCACACTAACCTCTGTTCCTCTAGGATTAAATTGTGCTAATCTATGCACTTCAATAAACATAGGGTTGAGGTTCATTTCTTTTAACGCTAAATAAGCCGGATTGAATCTTTCTACATGACCCACTTGCATTTTTACGCCCGCTTCTCTCACCATGTTCACTAAATCTTTACCTTCTTGAAGGGTGTGGGCTAAAGGCTTTTCAACAAATACATGTTTGCCTTTTCGGATGGCCATCATACAAACTTCGTAATGCAAATCGGTGGGGGTGATAACATCAATAACATCACAGGCTTCAATTAATTTTTCTTCATCAGAAAATCTTTTGAGGCCATGCGTATTAATGACATCATTGGCGTTATCATTATTAGGATCAAAAAATCCGATAATTTTTACGCCTTCAATTTCTTTCCAATTAGATATATGAAACTTGCCGAGGTGTCCAACGCCAAAAATCCCTACTTTAAGCATGTATGTGTTTATTTGGCGTAAAGGTAGGCAAACGGGGTCCTTTAACTGCCTGGGCGTATTGTATGTGGATATTTTACTTCTTTTTCTTAACTGGTGCCTTTTTAGTAGGGGCTTTCTTTGCCACAGGCTTCTTTCCAGTAGTAGCTTTCTTCTTAACAGGTGCGGCCTTCTTCTTGATTGGTTTTTTAACAGGCTTTTTCTTTTTACTACTTGATTTTTTGCCTTTTTTTGACTTTTTAGATTTACTCGTTGGCTTTTTTTCTAAAGCATCAATAACCGGAGATGTAGTGGGGTATCTATAATTTACCAGGTCTACTTTGTCAAATATAACGGTCTCAGTCTTTAACTGTTGCGTGTTTAAGTCAATTAATAATTGGGGGTCAAAAGAGTAATCTTTGTAGCGCATTTCAAAATGCAGGTGCGGTCCTGTTGAGTGTCCGCTCGTTCCGCCAAGTCCAATGTGCTGTCCACTTTTTACGTATTGATTTTCTACAACATCTATTTTACATAAATGTCCATAAATCGTTTCCAATCCATTTTTATGTCTAATAACAACGCAGTTTCCAAAACCTGATTTATTAAACTGTGCATACCTAACAATACCATCAAATGCAGCCACTACGGTATCTCCAATGTTTAAATCTACATCTAAACCATGGTGCTGTCTGCCCCATCTTTTTCCGTATTCCGAATTTATTTTTCCATACCAGGTTAAAGAAAACTTTTCATCTTTATTAATTAATGGCAAATAAATTTCTTCCGGTAAATCATTAAACTCTACACTGTCGTACACAAATGTGATGGCATTGACCCAATCTTTTGTGTAAACAGTATCGTTTGTTAGTAAAGATGAAGTTATAGTATTCGCACTATCAGAAGGTAAGGCAGGTGTTGAGATCCAGTTTTTTTCACTTAAAATAATTGGATTTGGAATAGGGTTGTAGTAGATGCTTCTTACGGGTCTTCTACTTCTTTTAGATTTCCTTTTTTTACTGCTTTTCTTTTTTTTGCTAGTAGGCTTTTTTGAACTGCTTGTTTTTTTCTTGACAGGTGCTTTTTTCTTGGCTGGCGCTTTTTTTGAAGTAGACTTCTTAGCTGGAACAGGTTTTTTCTTTTGGGCAAATCCTTCAGGAGCAACAACGCTTATAGCCACCAAAATGGTTAAAACTGCTATAATTTGACGTAGGAAGCCCTTAAAACGCATTATAATTTAATTAGTTATATTAACAAAGCAGCCCAAGATACTAAAATCTAATAAAAAGGGGGGTAATATGTTACCCCCCCCTGCTATCTTATTGATATCTAATTAGGGTTACGTTGCCTTGTCTTATAACAGGTTTATTGTTGTAGTCAAATCCTTGTATGATCCAAGTGTATGTTTCCATGGGTTGATTTACGCCATTACTTGTGCCATCCCAGTATTTACTCATATCTGAAGTAGTAAATACCTCGTGACCAAACCTGTCATAAATTTTAAAGTATTTAATAGCGGTAACTCCCACATAAATTGGTTTAAATATGGCATTGTCTCTATTATTACTCGAAGGTATAAATGCCCTTGGCAAGAATATGTCTGTTCCTGGGAATCCCCATATTTCTTGTCTATCTGTGATGGTACAACCTGCCGAATCGATGATCGTAATTTTGTAGGTTGTTTTTGGATGTTGCACGTTAATGTTAACACATCTGCTATCAATTGGATTGATATCGGTGCTTGGAGACCATGTATATTTATCGCCACCAGGGACTGCACATAAACTTTGTGATACATTGTACTGTAAGTATTTGATAGCATACACAGAATCTCTTCTTCTATCAATAATTTTCAATGGCACTGTAATTGAATCTTGCATCGATGGACAAAGATTTCCACCAACAATTAATTGAACAGGGAAAGTGCCAATATTCTTATAAATATGAACGGGACTAGCAACACTACTAAAAGAGTTGTCTCCAAAATTCCATTTCCATGATCCAACTTTGTCTGCATAGCCAGCTATACTAGAATCCTTAAAGAAAATCGGGGATTCGACACAATAGTTTACGATGCCAAATTTAGCTTTTGGATAGCCGATAACAATGACCGAATCTACAAAAGTAGAAGTCAGACATGAACTATCTGCTCTAACAGTTAAGCGAACCTTAAACGTTCCAGCAAATTTAAATCGGTGTGTAGGGTTAGCTGTGTAATTGAGCGGAATTCCATCACCAAAATCCCAAGTGTAGGATATGAATCGTGTGCTGCCATATCCAAGCGAAGAGGTATTTACAAACGGTATGGAGTCTGTTAAACAAATTTGTTTAGGCATTACAAATGCTGCTTTTGGTGGACCAAATACAGTCAATTTTTTTCTAGTTGGTAATGATGAGCAACCTTCGTTATTGGTAATCACCAATGATATTGTATAAGTACCTGGTTTGCTATAAAAATGCGACGGATTTTGACTACTGGAAGTAGTGCCATCTCCAAAATCCCATAACCAACGTATGATTGTTTCAGGTGTTCTAGGAATCGATTCATCTTTAAATTTGATCGTAATAGAGTCGATACATGTAGTTGTATCGCTCATGCTAAACACGGCGGTAGGAAGTGCTTTGGCGTCTAATTGAACAATAGCTGAGTCTACGCAACCGTTAACAGTTGTTGCTACTTGTTTAATATAATAGCTCACTAAATTTCCGGTAATATTTGGTGGCACTAGTACTTTAGGGCTTATTGCTGTTGCAGATGGGAAAAATAAAAGCGGGTTTCCGGTAGGCGATATATATGACCAAACTTTGGAAGTTGGAACATTACTTGTTTGATCCGTTAACTGCAAAGTATTTTCACCACAAACAAGTGCATTACTAATTGTAAACTTAATATTTGGTCTTCTATATAATGAGATATTGGTAGTTGTATCTGCGGTACATCCATTGATTGAAGTTGCAGTTAATTTAACGGCATACACGGTATCTAAATTTCCTGCATTATCGCCAAACTGAAGTTGATATCGTTTGTTGACACTTGTAGGTAATGCTCTTAAATATGAAGGTGTATTGGATGTTAAATTGGTAACTGACCAAGCTGCATTATAGGTATTGTTTTTTGCTACAATAGATTCGGTTAGATAATTTTTAAATCCAACAGGAACGCCGCAAATTTCTTTGCTCGTAACTGTAAATATGGA
>ENA-OUVC01001081-OUVC01001081.1-marine-metagenome-genome-assembly--contig:-NODE-1081-length-16573-cov-3.689016_pt1 | contig 16573 bp, 13 predicted proteins | sample MGYA00248622_ERZ508571 | MGnify/ENA primary metagenome ERZ508571 (study PRJEB26236, sample SAMN06267175) | marine metagenome | isolation source: Columbia River Estuary | place: USA:Columbia River... | reverse complement strand
CTCAGTGATGTTGGGCTTGGGCCCGGTCACCGCATCCAAAGGCAATTGCGCGACGTCAGGGCGCGTAATGTACCACACGCCGGCAAGCGCCAACGCGATGAATATCAACGTAATGTTGCGAACGTGCTTCCACATTATTCTGACCCTTATGTGCTTCGTTTACGATCAAACAACCATATCACCACCGCGATCAGGCTGCCGATCGCCATACCGATAACCAATCCGGCGGAGGGTTGGTCCAATGCCACACCCAAAATAGCGCCGATTAATAAACCGAGAGCGACGAAAATGCCGCCGGCAAGGCGGGGCTGATTGTTTTGTGTTCCAGACATATTCGCTCTTTGCCACCAAGTGCCGCAGCCTAGCAAGCCCGATGTTCATGCTTAATTTGCGCTAACCAATTGCTTTGACGGAAACGCGACACGTAATTTGTAATAAGGCGTTGCAGATGGGCCACCCCCCCCCGGGCCTGTCTGCGACCCAAAACAACAATCGAAAGCCGCTGTCTCTATGTATCTGCCGCTCTATGTCGAACCGCGGGATGTTGTGGAAGCCACGACGTTAATGGACACATTCGGCCCCAAAGCCGGCATAGAAGCGGCGGAACGCGCGATAAAAAGCCGTAACATTGGCAATCATCTGCATTATTGCCGCTGGCGCCAGATCGAACGCCTCATCATCATGCTGAGCGCGCATACAACTTTGGGAACCATTCACTGACGCTGAAAGTCAGCTATCGTCCTCAAGCGACAGCAACGATGCGTTGCCGCCCGCGCTGGTTGTATCGACAGATGTCGTCCGTTCGGCGCAGAAGCGGTACAAATAATGCGGTCCGCCTGCTTTCGGACCAGTGCCCGATAAGCCCTCACCGCCAAATGGCTGACTGCCCACCACCGCGCCAATCATCGACCGGTTAATGTACAAATTGCCAACGCGGGCAAGGTTTTCGACCAACGCACTGCTGCCCGCAATCCGGCTGTGAAGCCCCATTGTGAGACCAAAGCCCTTGGCATTCACCCGTGCGATTGTATCCTCAAGCTCGCCAGCCTTCCATGTTGCAACATGCACCAATGGGCCAAACCATTCGCGATTCAGGTCATCGAGATCGTCCAGACGGATAACCGACGGGGGCACAAACAGGCCTTTTGCAGGAACATCGATCTCATGAACTATTCTGTCCTTCACCTCGGCACGATAGGCCATCAGCTTGTCATAGGAATCCTGATCAATGACAGGTCCGATGTCGGTAGAGGGATCAGCCGGATCGCCCACGTTCAAAGTGTCCATCGCGCCGCGCAGCATCTCAAGCGTATGTTCGGCGATATCTTCCTGCAGAAGCAATAGGCGCAACGCCGAACAACGCTGCCCTGCCGATTGAAAGCCAGAGATGATGATATCGCGAACGACTTGTTCGGACAAAGCCGTGGAGTCGACGATCATGGCGTTGAGGCCACCCGTTTCGGCGATCAGCGGCACCAATGGCCGCGCGTCGTCCGCAAGCAAATTGCGGGCAATGGCCTTTGCGGTGGGAACGGACCCGGTAAACACCACGCCAGAAATGCGGACATCGGCGGTCAGAGCAGCGCCAACGTCGCCGCCGCCGGTAACAATCTGAAGCACATCTTCGGGAACGCCGGCTTCATGCGCCAGCGCAACTGCATATTGCCCGATTGCGGGTGTTTGCGGAGCAGGCTTCGCAACCACGGTGTTGCCGGTGACCAATGCGGCCGCCACTTGCCCCAAAAATATGGCCAGCGGGAAATTCCATGGCGCAATGGCGACCCACACACCCCTGCCTTCATGCCGCAGAACATTTCGTTCGCCCGTCGGGCCGGGCAATTCAACAGGCATTAAATCCGTACGGGCGCGCGCAGCATAATAACGGCAAAAATCAATCGCCTCGCGTACTTCGGAGAGCGCGTCGGGGATCGTTTTGCGTGCCTCTTGCACCAAAATAGCCATTAACCGGCCACGGTGTGTCTCAAGCAGGTCGGCCAGTCGCTCCAGACAGTCCGCGCGTTCGTCCAATGGGGTATTTGACCATGCCGGATAGGCGGAAAGCGCCTTGGTCACCGCACTTTCGGGGGCAACTGTTGTCTGGTTGCCCAATGGAAGCGGGAGCGCGATCTCCGCCGCCGTTTCTTGCAGGATCACCGCATCATCAAGATCAATGCCAACGCTATTCGTCCGCTCTGGCTGGAAAAGATCCGCAGGCGCTGCAATCGCCGGGTGCCGTGTGCCGCCAACGGCCATAATTTTCTCTACCGGATCGGCGAGCAGCTCGCCCTCACTGATGGATTGGTCCGCCAGTTGGTGCACAAAACTGCTGTTGGCGCCATTTTCCAGCAGTCTGCGGACCAGATAGGCGAGCAAGTCGCGATGTCCGCCGACCGGAGCGTAGGTGCGGCATTGATAGCCTTCTTCGCGCACCAGACGTTCAAACAGTCCTTCGCCCATGCCATGCAGGCGCTGAAATTCGAAATCTCGATTGTCCCCCGCCCATTGCAAAATCGTCGCAACGGTAAGCGCGTTATGCGTTGCAAATGCAGGGCGAATTTTGGCGGCTTCAAACATATCTTTGGCGCACGCAAGGTAGGATACGTCCGTTGCCGGCTTGCGGGTAAACAATGGGAAGTCGGTTAGTCCGCGTTCCTGCGCATGTTTGATCTCGCTGTCCCAATAGGCACCTTTGACGAGGCGCACTTGCATGATGCGGGACGTATCATGGCCCAGTGCATTGGCCCATGCGATGACGGGACGGGCGCGTTTGGAATAAGCTTGCACTGCCATGCCCAAGCCATCCCAGCCGCGCAGTTCACGGTCACGGGCGACGCGCTCAATAATATCTAAGCTCATTTCCAGTCGCGCGGCTTCTTCGGCATCAATGGTGAGCTGCACGCCAAGCGACGCGGCAGACCGGGCCAATTGCGTGATCATATCGGCTAATTCTGGAACGCATGTTGCACTCTGCGCGGTTTCATAACGCGGGTGCAGCGCCGACAATTTTACAGAAATGCTATGCCCGCGCGCCGCATTGCGGCCGACGGCTGCGATGGCCGCGGCGTAGGATTCAAAATATCGCTCTGCATCATTTTTGGTTCGCGCGGCCTCGCCAAGCATATCGAAACTCGCGGTGAAGCCACGGTTGTCTTTTGATTCCATCCGCTTGATGGCTTCGTCAATATCGCGGCCCATCACGAAAACTTGGCCCATGAGCCGCATCGCCGCGCCAACGGCTTGCCGCACAAATGGCTCGCCTGCCTTTGCAATCAGGCGCTTCAACGTGCTTGTGCTGTCACCCAGAACCGCTTTGCCGAGGACAAGCCCCCACGTCGCGCTGTTCACCAACAAGCTCGATGACTGCCCCTTATGGTTGCTCCACTCCGCTTCCGTCAGCTTGTCGGCAATCAGCAGATCAGCCGTCTGGGGGTCCGGTACGCGCAAAAATGCCTCGGCAAGCGAAAGGAGCGCCGTGCCCTCCTCCGTTCCCAGACGGTATTCCTGCAGGAACTGGTTCACCCACCCATCGGCTTGCACCTGACGCAAATCAGACAGCAGGGTCCGCGCCGTGCGCACAACTTCAGCGCGCGCTGCGCCATCGATAGTGGCAGCGACCACCAATGGGGCGAGCACTTCTGGTTCAGACTTGCGATGGAAGGGCCGGATGGCAGTTCGTGCGGATTCGAGTGATGAAGTCATTGCGGCGCTTTGCCGGATAAAGCACAGGCAGACAAGTTTCAGTTGTAACGAAAAAGCCAGCCCTCGGGTGAAGGCTGGCTCAGGATCGTCAGGCTATCGCCTAATCGACCATTCCGTCCATAATTGATGAAGTTCCGGTTGCCCTCTGCCCCGGACAAGAAAAAACCGGAGGCAGTGGCTGCCCCCGGCTTTGATTCGTTCTAACTACAGGCCGCAAAAGCAGCCGTTGGGCTTACGCCGCAGCTTTTTGCTTCTTGGCGATTTCTTTTTTCACCTTGCGCGCGTTTGTCGAGAGCTTCTCGTCCGAAGTCTTCAACAACCAGTTGTCGAGACCGCCGACATGCTCAACCGAACGCAGACCGTGGGTCGAAACGCGGAACTTGTAGCCCTGCTCAAGGGCATCCGACAACAAAGTGACATTCTGCAGGTTAGGCAGAAATGTACGCTTGGTTTTGTTGTTGGCGTGGCTCACATTGTTGCCGACCAGACGGCCTTTACCGGTGAGTTCGCAGATGCGCGCCATGATGTATGTCCTGTATAAAAAAGTGTATGCGGAATCACTGTCCCGCGAAAGTCGCTGCCCCTAACGCTCCACACCGAAAAGGTCAAGCCGATGTGTGGTCAAAAGCAGTAATCTACGCTAGCAAAATAACATGCCCTTGTCCAAAGCCCGCGAAATGATGAACGAAGCGCTCAACTTGGCGCGGGCAGCCGCCGCGCAAGGCGAAGTGCCCGTTGGCGCGATTGTCGTCAAGGATGGGGTCATTATTGGCCGTGGCGCCAACCGCCCGCTTGAGCATCATGACCCCACGGCCCATGCGGAAATCCTCGCCATCCGCGCCGCTGCGGCGCATCTTGGCAATGACCGCCTCACGGGATGCGACCTGTGGGTCACGCTAGAGCCCTGTGCGATGTGTGCAGGCGCAATCGCCCATTCGCGCATCGCCCGCCTCTATTATGGCGCTGAGGACCCCAAGGGCGGCGCTGTGGCGCATGGTCCGCGCTTATTTGAACAGCCCACGGTGCATCATCGCCCCGAAATATATTCGGGCATATCCGCCGACGAATCAGCGGAACTGCTTCAGGCGTTTTTCAAAGACCGGCGTTAACGCAGATTTTTGCCGAAAAACGCGAGCGTGCGGGCCCATGACAAGTCCGCCGCTGCTTTGTCAAAGCGGGGCGTGCTGTCATTGTGGAAGCCATGCTGCGTACCCGGATAGAAATGCACCTGAAACGCCTTCTGGTTCGCAATGAGCGCGGCTTGATAGGGGAGCCAACCGGCGTTGATGCGCTCGTCGGCCTCGGCATAATGGATCAACAACGGCGCCTTAATGGCAGGAACTTCAGCCGCAGTTGGTTGGCGACCATAATATGGCACGGACGCAGCCATTTCCGGATAGGCAACAGCCAACGCATTGCAGACGCCGCCGCCGTAGCAGAAACCCACCGCGCCAACCTTGCCGTTGCTGTCGGCATGATCGCGCAGGAATTCATAGCTGGCGAAAAAATCTTCCAATAATTTGCCGGGGTTCAGCTTTGCCTGCAGCTCACGGCCTTTTTCGTCATTGCCCGGATAACCGCCAAGCGACGACAGGCCATCGGGGCCAAACGCCATATAGCCGGCCTTTGCCAGACGGCGCACGACATCTTCGATATAGGGGTTCAGCCCGCGATTCTCGTGGATCACCAATACCGCCGGCAGCTTGCCGCTTGCCTTGGCTGGCCGCGCCAGCAACCCGCTGATGCTGCCATGCCCATCCGGGCTTTGTACCGTCACCCGCGACGTGACAATTGCCGGATCGTCGGCCTTAACCTGCTGCGCCAAAGCATAATCCGGCTGCAACTGGTTGAGTATCATAAGGCCGGTGACGCCCGCAGCCGCGAATTTGCCGGCTTCGCGAATGAATTCACGTTTGGTCAGCTTGCCGTGGACATAGCCATCGAAAATTTCGAGAATATAGGGATGGAAGTCACTGGCCTTCATGCGCGGTGAAGTATCGGCTTCTGCCATCCTTATTCTCCTTAATGGACAAACCTGGCTACAACGTCACGATAGGACCGGCTGACTTTCACCTGTGCACCGGATTCGAGCACAAGGAAGCATTCGCCGTTCGTATGCGGCTTGACCTGCCGCACCTGATCCAAATTGACAATTGTCGAACGATGGACGCGCTGGAACGTTCTTGGATCGAGGCGTTTTTCCAAATCCTTCATTGTCTCGCGCAGGATGAGCGAGTTGTCGGCGGTGTAGATGCACATATAATCGCCAGCCGCATCAATACGTTCGATGCTTTCCACATCGACGCGGAAAATCTGGCCGCGATCTTTGATATTGATAAGCTTCTCAAACCGCGTTGACGCCACGTCGTCGTCCATCGAACTCAGATTGTCAGCAGCATCCGGCGCGACTTCATTGATGACATTGCGAAGCCTGTCCAGCTCATCCGATGTGCGCTTGTCGGCAAGCCTGCTGCGCACACGGTCCATGGTGTCTGCAAGACGTTCTGGCTCGACCGGCTTCATGAGATAATCGATCGCCTGCGCTTCGAACGCCTTAATGGCATGCTCCGAATAGGCCGTCACAAAGACGAACAACGGCGGATCAATATCCATCACGCCCTGAACGACCGAAAAGCCGTCAAATCCCGGCATCTGAATGTCGAGAAACACCAGATCCGGTTTCAGCGTTTTAATCTTGCGAATGGCTTCGCGGCCATTGTGGCAGGTGGCGACGATTTCGATGTCGTCGAACGGCTGCAGCCTTAATTCAAGGCCTTGGATCGCCAGCTTTTCATCGTCGACCAATATTGTACGAATGCTCATGCGGATATTTGTCCTTGCTGCTTAGCCCCCGTTTGAATGTCTTCCCCTGCTATAATCCGGCTTTGATAGGGTAGTTCCAACAAAACCTCAAACCCTCCGCCCGCTTTTACATAATGTTCAAAGCGTTGATCGTCGCCATAAGCTTGTGAAAGTCGCTCGCGGGTGTTGGCCATACCAACACCGGTGGAGAGGCTGTGATCTTGCTGCCCGGGCTGCAAGCCCGGTCCCGTGTCCGATACGGTAATCCGCACTCTTTGACCGACGAGTTGAGCGGTGACGGAAATGTCCGCGCCCTCTTCTTTCGGGGTCACCGCATATTTGATGGCATTTTCCACCAATGGCTGCAGCAGGAGTGACGGCACCAGAGCGTCTTCGACAGCGGGTTCAATCGTGAAATATGTCCGCAGCCGTTCTTCAAAACGCATCTTTTCGATATCGAGATACAACTTCAGCGTCTCAATCTCTTGCGTCAGAGGCACCTTGGCCGCCGCTTCGTTGATGAGGGTGAAGCGCAAAAATGACGATAGCCGCGACAACATGGCGTTTGCCTGCTCCGTCTGCTTCAGCAGCACGAGCGTCGATATGCTGTTCAATGTGTTGAACAGGAAATGCGGGTTCAGCTGATACCGCAGCATCGTCAGCTGCGCACTGGTGGCCTGTGCCTCAAGCCGCATCATCTGGTCCGCTTGCTCTTCAGCACGCACAAAATAATTGATTGCGTAATACAGCGCGGACCAAGCCGCCAATAGCACGGAGTTGATATAGATCGCAGCGAGCCATAACTGCGCAAAGGGCGTTTCATCCACCCCGTCGCGAATGGTTTGCAGCACCCACACGTCCATATACGCGTAGCCAATCGTGGCCAAGGACACCGCGACGAACGTCAGGCTCCACGTAATAAATGGCCGCTGATCAATCAGAAATCGGTAAATAACCGATAGCAGAAGCGTGATCGAATAACCGGTGACCGCTGAAATCAGGATGGGCACAAGGAAGCTGACAGGCTGCCCTTGGGCAATACCCGACGCAGCGCGCAAGATGACTGCGCCTGCCCATCCGGCTGAATGGAGATTCCAAAATGCGCGATTTTTATCGGCAAAGAAGGGTTTGTCTGTAAGCTCAAGTACCGCCATAAAATCGGTCTAGCCGCATTTTACGCGCGCATGAAGCACTTGTTTCATCACAAGGACATGATAGGGTTTTGGGGAGAGGATATCGACCATGGACAACCACGAAGACCGCGCAAATTTCCACGACATGTCACAGAGCACGCAAGAAGATTGGCAAATCATCATGCGGCACAATATCCCGTTCTCGCAAAATGGCGGACAACGGATATTGGACCATCTTCGACTGCTCGATGGCGATTTTGGTGGATTCGCGGTGGACCGGTTGACCCATTCCTTGCAAACCGCGACGCGGGCCCATCGTGATGGACGGGACGAGGATTATGTCGTCATGGCGCTGCTGCACGACATTGGCGACACACTTGGCGCCGCAAACCACCCAGACATTGCTGCTGCCATATTAAAGCCGTTCGTTTCCGAAAAACTGCACTGGATTGTCCAGAACCACGGCATTTTTCAAGGTCACAACTTTTTCCACTATCTTGGGCTCGACCGTGACATGCGCGAAAAGTTCCGCGGTCATGAATGGTTTGCGGACACCGAAGAATTCATCGACAAATATGACTGCCCATCGTTCGACCCAGAATATGACACGCTGCCATTAGAGTTTTTCGAACCCATGGTGATGAAGCTGTTCCGCCATCCGCTCAACAGCATTTACAAGCGTGAAGCCGAGGCAGTGGCTTAATCACCTCATTTTGGTGGGTGCCCTTATAACCGGGGCCATTCGTGCATATAGATAAGGATCACCGGACGTTCGCGTGAACGATCCGGCGCTTTGCACGTTGTCCCCTCCACCCCCGAAAGGAAAACATCATGGCAAAGAGCCAAAAGAAATCGAACCGCGAAGTCCGCAAACCAAAGGCTGAGGGCCCCAAAAAGCAAAATGCTTCGAACCCCTCAACCAAAGGCAACCCGGCCGGGTTGGCTCCATCCAAGAGCTAAGGGCTTAACGCCCCAATAGCACCCGTGCCTGACCTGCAACCTGTGCCAGCATCGCGGGCGTTGGTATGCCTGCCATGCGGGCACGGTCGACCATCGCCTTGAATGCACGCACACGCACGGCGTTGGCATGCAGCCAGTTCTGTGCATCCTCGAGTGGCTTCTTGGCGGCACGGCGCCGTAGGAAATCCAAACGCATCGTTTGGAAATCGCGCGCCAGACCCGCAACTAGCAATCGCTCCCACGGGTCATGCGGATCAATCTGCATCGCCGCCCCTTGCGCCCAGCTTAAGCCAAGCGCATCGCCTAAAGCGGTGAAGGCACGCGTAAGCGCGGTCACATCACCCTTTTGGGTCGATGACAACGCCGCGAGGCCAATCGCGCCATCCAACTGCGCCAATTCAACCAGCCGATCGGCAATTTTGCGTGGCGCGCCATTTTCCGTAAGCCGTGCGCCAAAACGTTCCGTCTGAAGCCGGACGTCATTGGGCAACAACCCGTCCAGCGCGGCGGACAATTTCTGCACAACGGGGGCATATACCGCAGTGGCAGCACTGACATCGCGCCCTTCATGCGCGTTGCGAATGATGTCCGCCATCTGTGCCCGAATTTCAACGGCCGCTTGGTTGAACAACATCAACCGCGTTGCCTCCGGCATCGGTGTCGTATCGATGGCCTGCCACAGCGCTGGCAGATCATAAATGCGCTCCGCAATCGCGAACGCCGCCGCAACATCACCAAGGCCGCAGCCTTCTTCCTCAGCCAGTTCAAACGGGTGCAGCATGCCCAGCCGGTTGATCATGCGGTTTGCCAATTTGGTTGCGATGATCTCCTTGCGCAAACGGTGCGACAAGATCGCGCTTTTGTGCGCCTTGACCATCGCCTCTGGAAACGCAGCCAGCAGTTCGCTGTCCATTGAGGCATCTTGTGCCAAAGGCGCGTCCTCAACGCCGTCCTGCGCGGCCAGCTTTGCCGTCGAAAGCAGCACGGCCAATTCAGGCCGGGTCAGACCACGTCCTTCACTTGCGCGCCGGAACAGTTCCTCGTTCGGGGCAAGCCCCTCAACCGCACGGTCGAGCTTGCCAGAGCCTTCGAAGATTTCAATGAGCCGGACATAGGCAGGCAAATCCCCCGCCCCGCCCGTTTCGGCAATGGAAAGCGCGAGCGTTTGCAGGCGATTGTCCTCAAGCACCAAATGCGCAACGGCGTCGGTCATATCGGCGAGCAAAATGTTGCGCGCAGGCTCCTTCAACTTGCCGGCACGCATTTGCGCATTCAGCGCGATTTTGATGTTCACCTCATTATCCGAACAGTCCACGCCGGCGCTGTTGTCGATGAAGTCGGTGTTGATCCGGCCACCGCGCAATGCGTACCCAATACGCCCCGCCTGCGTGACGCCCAGGTTGGCACCTTCGCCGATGACCTTTGCTTGAACGTCCGCGCCATTGACGCGGATCGCGTCATTGCCCGGATCGCCGACATCCAAATGGCCTTCGCTTCGGTCCTTAATATAGGTTCCAATCCCGCCAAACCACAGCAGCTGCACAGGTGCCTTCAATATTGCGGTCATCAATGCAGATGGTTCAATCTCTTTCGCATCAATGCCCAATAATGCCCTGATTTCAGGTGAAATTTTGATCGATTTTTCGGTCCGGGCAAATACGCCGCCGCCCTTTGAAATCAGCTTGCTGTCATAATCGAGCCAGCTTGAGCGCGGCAGATTGAACAAACGTTGACGTTCTTTCCAGCTGACCGCCGGGTCGGGATCGGGATCAAAAAAGATGTGGCGGTGGTCGAATGCGGCGACAACTTTCAATGTTTTCGAAAGCAGCATTCCGTTGCCAAAAACGTCACCGGACATGTCACCGACGCCAGCAACCGTGACCGGTTCTTTTTGAACGTCGATACCCATTTCGGCGAAATGGCGCTGGACCGAAAGCCAACCACCCTTGGCGGTGATACCCATCGCCTTATGGTCATATCCAACCGATCCGCCGCTGGCAAAAGCGTCACCCAACCAGAAATTGCGCTCAAGCGCGATGGCATTTGCGGTGTCGGAAAATGTCGCCGTTCCCTTGTCAGCGGCAACAACGAAATAGGGATCATCGCCATCATGAATGACGACATTATCGGGATGCACGATACGGTCGTTGACGATGTTGTCGGTTATCGACAGCAAGGTGCGGATGAATATCTTATAGGCCTCTGTGCCTTCGGCAAACCATGCATCGCGGTCAACGCGCATGTCGGGCAACCGCTTGGGGTAAAAGCCACCCTTGGCACCTGTCGGCACGATCACGGCGTTTTTAACACGCTGTGCTTTCATCAGGCCGAGAACTTCCGTGCGGAAATCGTCCCGCCGGTCTGACCAGCGCAGGCCGCCACGCGCCACGGGGCCAGCGCGCAAGTGGATGCCTTCAACGCGCGGCGAATACACAAACACTTCGCGCCATGGCAGCGGCGCAGGAAGGCCGGGGACTTTCGCGCAATCAAGCTTAAAAGCCAGCGCTTCTGCGGCGGCGGCCGAAAAGGCGTTGGTGCGGACCGTCGCCAAAACGATCGCCAAGAAGCGGCGCAATATCCGGTCTTCGTCGATGGCCGATACTGCGGCCAAGTCGGTGTCGATCGACTTCACATATTTGGTGATCTCTTTTTCGCGGTCACCGGAATGCGCTGGGTTATGCCGGACGTCGAACAGGGCAATGATCGAACGCGTGATATTGGCGTTTTTGGCCAGTGCCGACACCACGGTTGGCATGCCGTAGGTCACACCCGTTTGACGCAAATAGCGATACCATGCCCGCAGCCAGATGACCGATTGCGGATCGAGACCGCCGACCGTCACCAGTTGGTTAAAGACATCATTTTCAAAGCTGCCGTCCAAAACCTGGCTAAGCGCGCCTTCGATAATATGCGGACGTTTCATCACCATTGCCACATCGCCGCCGCGCAGCGACAATCGGAAATCATGGATATAATTGCCGTCGCCCAATGCGGTGGGCAATTCTTCCAACACGTCGAAACCGAAATTCTCAAGCGCCGGAACAACATCGCTGAGCGGAAGCGCACCGGTACCGCTATAAATTTTGAGCCGAAGATTATCGCCGTCCATGAACAATCGGGTAACTTTACTATGGTCGCGCTCCATGGTCAGCAGGCCGACCATGTCACGCGCGGCTTCTTCGGTAGAATACGTGCTGCGATAATTGGCGGGGAAGCCGGCGCCATAACGCACGAGCATGGCGGCCGCGCGCTTTTCGTCGGTCAGCGACGCGAGCGCGGCTTCAACCGCAGGCTCCCATCCGCGGACCATGAGTTCGACTTTGCCATCAAGCGCGGCCTCGTCGACCTTTTGGTCGCGATCTGGCAGGTCGAGTGTGTAGCGCAGCAAGGCGACGCCGCCATCCTCCAGACCAATCGTCCAGCCGAGCAAGCCACCGCCTGTGGCATCTATGAGCATATTCTGGATCTGCTTGCGGATGCCTGTCGAGACATCGTCGCGCGGCAACCAGACGAAGATATAGAGATGACGGCCAAGCGGCGACCGCAGCGCAATCAGCTTTGGCCGTGGGCGATCCGTGAGCGACATTGCGGTCAGTGTGACTCGCTCCAAATCATCCAATTTTAGCGCAACCAAAAGATCGTGTGGCAGCGCTGTCAGCGCATGTGCCATCGCCTTGCCCGCATGCCCCGAAGGGTCAAAGCCGAACCGGTCCATAAGCGCCGCCAGATGCGTTCTCAGCACGGGTATTGCCTCTGGGGTAGTTGCGAGTGCTGCGCTCGTCCAAAGCCCTGCAGTGACAGCTACGCCCGTAATGCGGTCGCGGGTTGTGACTGGAATGACGATTAGATCTAGCTGGACATTACGGTGCACCGTCGAGACCCGGTTGGATTTGAGCACCAATGGCGCGACGCCGCCGTCTTCAAACCATTTGATCGCAAGGCCGACGCTGTCTTCTGCAAGAACGGGCGCATCGGTCACGCGCGATAGACCAAGGCGGTCGGACCGCGTGCCATCGCGGCTGATCCGTTCGTGCGCCAGAACCGTCATATTATTTTTGGAGAACCAGCGAAGGAGCGCAGCGCCCTCGCTTTCAGGCAGGCTATCAGCGTCAACCGACAACGCCGCGAGCATATCGCGCCAATCCGTCACCGCGCCACGCACATCGGCCAGAACGGCGGCGAGGCGCGCTTCAAGCTGCCGGCGTTCCCGCGCATCGACCCGTTCCGTTTCGAGATAGATGAACGATTCCCGGGCCTGACCGTCCATACGCTTCCGGCTGATGTCGGTGAGCGTCAGGGCATTATCACGGACGACACTCAACACGGGGTGAATGATGCGTTTAACGGATATCCCACTTGCGGCAACGGCGGCGGACACCGAATCCACCAAAAATGGCATGTCGTCGTTATTCAGCGCGATCCGCATCATCAAACGGCCGTGCGCATCGGTGAAGCTATCGAGTGCGATGGCGGCAGTGCCAGCTTTGCGAAGCAGACCCGTTTCAATAGTGAACCGGGCGGCCTCTTCCGTTGCCTTGACATCAAAGCCTTCATTTTCGCCGGGCAGCGCCGTTTCAGCGAACGCCGAAATCATTGCCTTCAGCAGGCTTTTGTCCAGTTTTCCGGTAGTTTTAGCAATTTTGGCGGCCGCCATGAAATCATCTCCTGAGCCCGCAAGCATTGGGTTAAGTGCCATGTTTAACGACAAAATACGTTGTAATTTTATTACAAGGCTTATGACGCCGTTCGAATGCTTAAACAAGTCGCGTTTGTAACTTGTTGCGACAGTCATTACTCCTGTGTAGCGTGCGCAAAAGTTAAAAATAGGAGAGGCTCTGCGTGGATAAACGGCTTACATTGTGGATTTTGGTGGGGATGATCCTCGGCGTCGCCGTGGGTTACGCAGTCCATGTCAGTTTCGCGCAGGACAGCACGCAGTTCGAATATCTCACAAAGACGTTCAAACTGCTTTCCGATATTTTCCTTAATCTCATCAAGCTTTTGGTCGCGCCGCTGATCCTGTCGACCATCGTCGTCGGCATTGCGCACATGGGTGACAGTAGTGCGCTGGGCAGAATCGGTTTCCGCGCCATCTCTTGGTTCATCGTTGCCAGCTTCATCTCGATTGGCCTTGGTCTGTTGATGGTCAACCTGCTTCAGCCCGGTATTGGCGCGCCGGTAGATAGTATCACCAATGCCGCAGCCACGATTGGCGAGGTCAAGAAGCTCGACTTCTGGGATTTCATCCTGTCGATTTTCCCCAAAAATGCGTTCGAAGCGATGGCAACGAACAATATTTTGCAGATTTTGGTGTTCGCATTGTTCGCTGGTATCGCATTGTCCGCTGTGGGCGAAAAAGGTGCGCCGCTCGTTCGGGGTGCGGAAGCCCTTGCCGAAATGATGCTGCAAATCACACATTATGTGATGCGTTATGCGCCTGTTGCGGTGTTTGGCGCGCTTGCCGCCGTGGTTTCCAAGAGCGGCCTAGCGATTTTGCTGACCTATCTTGAACTCGTGGGTGAGTTCTATCTGTCGCTCGCATTGTTGTGGACGATCCTGCTGTCGATTGGAGCGATCTTCTTGGGCCGACGCATTTGGACGCTCATTCGTTACATCCGCGAACCGATGCTCATCGCTTTTTCGACCGCGTCTAGCGAAGCGGCGTTGCCGAAATTGTTTGAACAGCTTGATCGTTTCGGCGTCCCGCGCCGGATCTCGGGTTTCATGCTGCCATTGGGCTACAGCTTCAACCTTGATGGTTCGATGATGTATATGAGCTTCGCGACCATCTTCATCGCGCAAGCTTATGGCATTGATTTGCCTATCGGAACGCAGATCCTCATTCTGCTGACACTGATGATTTCATCGAAGGGCGTAGCAGCCGTGCCCCGCGCATCATTGGTGGTCATTACCGGCACGCTGGCGATGTTTGACTTACCTGTGGAAGGTGTTGCCTTGATCCTCGCGATTGACCAGTTCCTCGACATGGGCCGGACCGCAACCAACGTCGTTGGTAACGCCGTGGCAACGTCCGTCATCACCAAATGGGAAGGCATGCTTGAGGTGGAAGAGCCAGAGTTTGTCGAGCCATTGCATGCGCCTGCGCACACGGCAGCGCACGGCAAAGCCGGGCTGGACCTTGCCAGCGACATGGTGACGGACAAACGAAAGACGAAGCTTTAAGAGGGGTGCTTGTGCCCCAGCAAGGTGCCTTTGGCACCTTGGCTGTCGAGCGTGAAGTCCATATTATGATGCTCTTTGCGCCACCGGCGGGCGACCACACGCTCGCCGGGACGCGCAGCATCATCGAGCAGCACGCGGCCACCGGGCCGCAAATGCGGAAACAGGCTCGCCGCCGCACCGCGCACATGCGGATGAAGCGCCCATGGCGGTCCGTCGATGATAAGTAGGTCAATTTCTGCTGGGACGTCGGACAGCTGATACCAATGACCTGGCCATCCTGCGGGCGGCGCGCCCAGTGGTGCATGACGAATTTCGACCGCCATGTTGTTGTCGTGGATCCAGTCTTGCGTGGTTGTGGCAAACGCGGCATGCTGATCATAACTGGCAAGCTTGCCACCGCCAAACAGCTGCAAAGCGCGCGCTGCCACGAAGGTAGACGCGCCGCAGCCAAGTTCGACAACCTGTTCCGGACGCATTTCTTCAATTGCCAAAATGATGTGCCATAAAAAATGGGTGTCGGCTTTCCAGCTTCCCAAATTGGGCAGCGCATCAAGCGGCAGGTCGAGATACGCAAGAAGCGCCGCTTTATCTTTCTTGCGTCCGCCATCGAGGCTGCGCAACAACCAAGGCCACTGAATGGCACCATAAGCCATGACCATGAAACGATCCCCCAATGGCAGGTTAAGATCCAAATCATTGAGAGGCATATACGCCGTCGTTTCGCGAGTTGTCATTCTACCCCCAGAGCCGTCCCACACGCAACAGTCAATGACAGACTTGTGGGACTAACTGATTATCTAAACCTTCCTTTAGTCACACCCGATTATAATGACCGTTTCATGAACCCTCCAAGCCTTTGACAATGTCAAAATTTATTCCATAACGAAGACAGAGGAGAAGGCAGTGATGAACGAAGGCCAAAAGGCACCCCCCGCAAAGCATCAGGTTACAAATCCTAAATTGCTGTTGTGGGTATTGATGATCGTTTATGTTCTGAACTTCCTCGACCGGCAGATCGTGAACATACTCGCCGAACCCATCAGTCGCGATCTTGGCCTTTCGGACACCCAAATCGGTCTGCTGACTGGCCTTGCTTTCGCGCTTTTTTACACGCTTCTGGGCATTCCGATTGCGCGCTATGCCGATAATAGCGGAACCAACCGCGTAGGCCTTATATCAATATCTCTGGCGGTTTGGTCGGCTATGACAGCCTTGTGCGGATTAGCGCAAAACTTTACACAGCTTGCGCTCGCCAGAGTGGGAGTTGGTGTTGGTGAGGCGGGATGCACGCCCGCAGCGCATTCGCTTATCACCGACAGCGTGCCTCCCGAAAAAAGATCATCCGCCATCGCCTTTTACGGCCTTGGCATACCCATTGGCAGCTTGATGGGCCTCGTCATCGGCGGCGTATTGAACGATGCCTATGGCTGGCGCTCTGCCTTCATGGTGGTCGCCATTCCGGGTTTGATATTGGCCGCTTTTCTGCCCTTCATATTGCGGGAGCCCCGCAAGGCTGAGGCAGCTGCGCGCGCTTTGTCAGGCGAAAAAGCACGTGAGGTTCTCTCCACCAAAGAAGCGTTGAGAGAAGTTTTCAGCTCACGCGCCTTTATCATGTTGGCCGTCGCTGCATCATTCACGGCGTTTTTGTCCTACGGAAAAAGCGTTTGGGCGGTCATTTTGTTCATCCGTTCCCATGGCCTAAGCCCCGGTGAAACAGGGTTGCTGCTTGGGCTTGTGTTGGGTGTCGCTGGCATGATTGGTACATGGCTTGGCGGCATGATGGCCGACAAATTTGG
>ENA-OUVC01001074-OUVC01001074.1-marine-metagenome-genome-assembly--contig:-NODE-1074-length-16614-cov-3.546048_pt1 | contig 16614 bp, 15 predicted proteins | sample MGYA00248622_ERZ508571 | MGnify/ENA primary metagenome ERZ508571 (study PRJEB26236, sample SAMN06267175) | marine metagenome | isolation source: Columbia River Estuary | place: USA:Columbia River... | reverse complement strand
GAACTAAAAGACCAGCCCAAGCACGAGTAAGTGCTTCAGGAGATCCGGCATTAAATGACTTCCAGATGTAATACGGCAATGAACCCATTGGGCCATTGAATGCATTTGGATTTATTTTGTCTCCACCACCGGTAAGCAAAAGGATTGGAGCGGTTTCTCCTGCGATACGAGCAACACCAAGAATTACCGCTGTGATCAATCCACTCTTTGCCGCAGGCAAAACAATCATGGCAACTGTGCGCCACTGAGTTCCACCGAGTGCAACACCAGCTTCACGAAGATCATTTGGAATTAGATTTAAAACCTCTTCAGATGTGCGAGCAATTGTTGGAATCATCAAAATAGTTAAAGCAAGTGCTCCCATAAATCCTGAGTATGACTTTGTAATTGGGTACAAAATCGCAGACAAGATAAATAGTCCTGCAACAATTGAAGGCACACCACTCATCGCTTGGACCAAGAATCGAATAGGACCAATGAAGCGTCCTTTGATCTCAGTTAAATACAGTGCGGTCAAAATTCCAATAGGAACACTCATAACAAGTGCAAGTGCAACTAAAGTCAATGTTCCGGTAATTGCGTGCAACAGGCCACCATTAGTAAGCGGATCCGTTGGTGTGGCCATAGACATATCGTGAGTGAAAATACTTGGCTTAATGCCTGGCAAACCCTTTTGTAGCACTGTAAATAAGATACTTCCGATAGGGATAACGGTAACGATTGCACCAATTGCTACTAAGGAATTTACAAGTGCGTCCTTTGCTGCAGCATTTCCTCGCTGCAATCCCTTAAGAGCTGCCGTTAAAAACATGTAGACCAAGAAGAAAACTGCAAAAAGCGCAAGCTTTCCCTTCATTGGCGTTACTTCAACGATTAAGTATGAAGCCAGTAAGGATCCTGCAAAGATTGAAAAATCTATCAGGCGATCCTTTTTAGAGGCCTTCCATGGCTTTGTTGGTTGCACTGTTGTACTCATCGTCCCGACTTTCCTGTGCGCTTGACGATGACATTAGCCATTGCATTGACTACCAGTGTGAGTAAGAAAAGAACTAAACCAGCTGCCATAAGCGCCTTAATTTCATAAGGGCTTGCATCACCAAATTTTAAAATAATTAATGATGCAACGTTTCCACCGGCGCCCAGCAACATCTGCCAGTTGACCTGAAAGACAATATTGAGAACGGTAAATACTGCAACGGTCTCTCCCATTGCACGGCCAAGACCTAGCATCGCTCCGCCGATTACACCACTGCGACCATGTGGAATAACTACGGCCTTAATCATTGCCCAACGTGTTGCACCAAGTGCGTACGCAGCTTGAATGCGATCAAGTGGTGCTTGCGAGAAAATTTCACGAGAAACCGAAGTGATGATTGGAATAATCATGATTGAGAGAACTACACCTGCAACAAATGGTGAGCGGGTATAGACAGGTACTTGCATATCAAAAATTGGAATAAAACCAAGATAGCGATGCAAAAGCTTTGCCCAATATTCAACACTTGGCATGAGGACTAAGAAACCCCAAATACCAAAGAGGATTGATGGGAAAGCTGCCATCATGTCGATGATTGTTATAAGGATTTTTTTGAGCCAACCAGGTGCATAAAAGTTCAAGAAAAGCGCTGAAAACACTGAGATTGGCACCGCTATGACCACCGCAATGAGAGAACATAAAATCGTTCCTACGAGCATTGCTGCTAAACCAAAGTGACTATCTAGAACGTTTCCTGCATCATCTGTTGAGATTGACCAATCAGAGTGAGTGATAAATCCAATTCCTTCTTGGCGCAGAACTTCAAATCCGCGATACCCAAGGAATACTGCAATTAAACCTAAAATAACAAGTGAGGATAAACCGCCAGCTGTTACTACTGATCTGAAAACTTTGTCAGATCTACGAGGCTCAGTTGAGATCTCGCGTGGTGTTGGTGTTGCCACAGTTGACAATTTATTTACGCAAACTTTCCTGTTACAAGGAAGTACACGCGACGAGATACAGAAACTGCATGGTCTGCATAACGCTCGTAGTAACGGCCAAGCAAAGTAAGGTCAATTGCAGTTTCAACTCCATGCGCCCACTGAGGCGCAATAAGAGAGCCAATTAATTCGCGGTGCAAAGAATCCATTTCATCATCATCGCGTTCAACTTCAAGTGCAACATCTGTATCGCGTGAGCCGATAACTGAACCGGTCTTACGTGCAATCTTTTCTGCTGCTGTACCCATGGCTTGAAAGATATGAGTCAATTCTGAAGGGATGGCAGAGTTTGGGTGACGAAGACGTGTAATTTTGGCAACGTGATGGGACATGTCTCCCATACGCTCTAGGTCGGCGCTCATGCGCAGAGCAGTTACCAATGCACGCAAGTCACTAGCAACGGGCTGCTGACGAGCAATGATGTCGATGATGCGTGCATCAAGGTCATGCTGAAAATCATCAATCGCATCATCGCTGGCGATGACATCTTCTGCGAGCTTCAAGTCACTTGTTAAGATTGACTTAGTCGCCTTTGCAATTGATTCAGCAACCATGTTGCTAAGGTCAACTAGTGACTGAGATACGCCGTCGAGTTCATCCTGGAAAACTGATCTAATAAGAGCCATGCTGGAAACCTAGGGCGCGGTCATGAATAGATTCTGACGCTTAGGTGAACGCAAGGTAAACTGCCCAAATAGCGTTATACAGTTCCCTCATGAAGCTCTTCCGCAAGGATTCACCCGGGTTAGAGGCTTCAATTTTGCCCAAAATCCTGCTTGAAACCCTTGAAGAGCTCGATGGAGATTCCCTTATTTTGGCTCCAGGCGAGGTCCCGGTTTTTGCCACCGAAGGTATCGAACGGCTTGGCGTCTTGCGAGATGGCAAAATCCAAAGCCCTGAACTAATGGCTACTGTCAGAGTTGTTCGCAGAACGCACTCAAAGCAGGTTGGGCAGATTGAAATTCCACGTGGACCAATCGGCGAAGGCAAGCACGAGTTAACCGTAAATGTGATGCCCCTGGTTAAGGACAATCTAGTTTTGATCCACATGAGCGATGAAAGCGAAGCGCAAAGAATCCATGATGTTCGTAGAGATTTCGTAGCTAATGTTTCGCACGAGTTGAAAACACCAATCGGCGCGCTATCGCTACTGAGTGAAGCGGTCCTTGGTGCAAAAGATGATCCTGCTTCAGTTGAAAAATTCGCCTTACGAATGCAATCTGAGGCAAAACGCTTAACTGACTTGGTGCAAGAAATTATCAACTTGTCTCGCCTGCAGGATTCAGATCCTTTGCAAGTTGCTGACGCCGTTAGTATTGAATATGTAATTCGAGAAGCAATAGATGAGTGTCGAATTAATGCTGAGAGTCGAAAAATTGAAGTGACCTACAATGACAAGTCAGCATCACAAGTACTAGGTGATCACGATCAATTAATTATGGCGGTCCATAATTTGCTCGAAAATGCAATTAATTATTCGCCTGAAGGAACCAAGGTTTCTATAACTTGCAAAAATCACGATGGCATCGTTGATGTTTCAGTTACTGATCAAGGAATTGGTATTCCCGATTCAGAGATTGATCGTATTTTCGAACGTTTCTATCGCGTCGATCCAGCACGCTCGCGTCAAACAGGAGGAACTGGGCTTGGTTTATCAATTGTTAAGCACGTAGCAGCAAAGCACGGAGGCGATGTTTCGGTATGGAGCGCGCCAAATGTTGGAAGTACTTTCTCTTTGTTATTGCCAATTTACGAAGAAAATGAGGAACAAAAGTAATGTCGAAGATTCTAATTGTTGAGGATGAGTCATCTTTTTCTGAAGCATTAGCTTTCTTGCTTGGCAAAGAAGGTTTTGAAACCGTTGTCGCAGAAGATGGGCGACAAGCGCTAGATATTTTTGCAAAAGAAGGAGCAGATTTAATCCTGCTCGATCTCATGATCCCTGAAGTATCAGGTGTTGAGGTTTGCCGAACAATCCGAACAACTTCAAATGTTCCGATCATTATGTTGACCGCTAAAGATGCCGAAATTGACAAGGTTGTTGGGCTTGAACTCGGCGCTGATGATTATGTAACAAAGCCTTACTCTTCACGTGAACTCATCGCCAGAATCAAGGCGGTGCTTCGTCGAGGCGTGCCAGAAGATGGCTCTGTTCAAGAACAGGATTTAATGGAAGTTGGACCTGTTCGTCTTAACATTGGTAAGCACCAAGTTTCAGTTAAAGGTGTTCCCGTATCACTTCCACTGAAAGAGTTTGAGCTTCTTGAATTCTTGATGCGGAACTCAGGCAGAGTCCTGACTCGTTCGCAGCTTATTGATCGCGTTTGGGGCGGCGACTATTACGGAGATACCAAGACTTTGGATGTTCACATCAAGCGTTTACGCGCAAAGATCGAAGCGGATCCTGCAAATCCAGTGCTAATCCAAACTATTCGTGGACTCGGCTACAAGCTAGAAAGTAATTAACTCTTTCTAATCATTCGTTGGTGAAATTTTCCAGGCTGTCGAGTACTTGGAGTGTCTTCTCCCATTCGTACAAATCCCAACTTTTCATAAGCGGCAATTGCGCTGTAATTATCAATCCAAACTCCTAAGCCTTGAATCTTCCAATCGCGATCTTGCGCATCGATGAATTCAAACATTTTTCGAAAGATCCCTTTACCCCTGTATGAAGGATCGCTCCAGCAACCACCAATCCAGCAAGTAGCGCCAAAATCTCCATCTAGCTCTTCAATTGACATCAGCGCTACATCAATTCCATTTACCGCGGCAATAATAAAATCCAATTTCTTAAACTTCTCACGCCACTCTGTTTCATTCTCGGCGCTTTCAGACTCAAAATTACCGCCAAAAGCTTCTGGATTTTCCCTTAGTGACTTCAGTCGAATACTGCGCAGCCTTTCCCATTGATCAGGATCAATCAACTCAATAACCACGCTCTGTTCCATCCCCCAATAATGCCATCTGCACGATCAACTGTCAGAAAGATTAGACTGAACCAATGTTGATCAAGTGGTCACAAGCGGCGGTTAAAGCGAGATCTCTTGTACTTGCAATCTGGGTTACGCTCACCGCTTTTGGAATCTTCGGTGCTAGTCAGCTGGATCAATTTCTAACAACTTCCCTTGAAGTACCTGGCAGCTCATCTGCAATAGCCAATCAACTCCTCACTGAAAACTTCAAGGAAAACACTGAAGGTACTTTCACTGTTATGTATAAATACAAACAGGCATCAACAGCTGAAATTGAAGGATTCAAAGGTGCGCTTCGAAAAGCATCCGCAGTTATTCCTGAATCTGAAATTACTCAGGAAAAAGCATTTGCCGGGACGCTTTATGCCAGCATCGGAACCCCTTTTGATCTTAAAGATGCCGCCATCTATACAGAAGCACTTCGTTCAGCCTTATTAACTCAAGGTTTAAAGGGAGCCTTGGTCAGCGGTCCCCCAGCGATTGAAAGTGATGTAGTTCCGATCCTTACGAGTGATCTACACCGAGGACAATTATTAGCCGTTGTTTTGGCAGCCATACTTCTTATTGCAACTCTGGGCTTTACTTGGGCCGTTCTAATTCCACTTCTCTTTGGGCTTGCAACTATTTCAACAACGCTCGGAGTTATTTACTTACTGGCACAGAAATTTCTGATGGTTCTATATGTTCCAAATATTGTGGAGTTGATCGGACTCGGCTTAGCCATTGATTACTCACTACTAATGGTCAGTCGCTATCGCCGAGAATTAGAAATAAGTAAAGATCCTTTAGCTGAAACCATCAAAACCGCTGGCAGAACAGCTGTTATATCAGGAGCAACAGTTGCATTGGGTCTTTCAACCTTACTTTTAGTCCCCGTTCCTTTTGTTCGATCGCTAGGTCTTGCCTGTTTAATCCTGCCGATCGTTTCCATTGCTGCAGCGGTAACACTGCAACCGATTTTGCTGTCGGCATTAGGCAAGACGGGGGAAGCTAAGTTCAATGGATTGTTGAACTTCTCATTTGATCGCATAACCAACATAGCAATCAAGCGACCTCGTGCGGTACTTACTTCAGTACTAGCTGTCATCACACTTTTGATGTCCGCGCTTTTGTGGTTTCAAATTACTCCGAGCTCATTAAGTGCGATTCCTGGCAATTTAGAGTCTGCTCAAGCCCTCAACACCGTCACCTCAAAGGTTGGCGTTGGTGTAATAACCCCATCCGAAATAGTTGTGGACCTTGGACCAAACACAACCGCACAGGAATTAGCGCAAGTTCGATTTGAATTTGTGAAAAGAATCGCTGCAAACAAAGAGGTTTTCACAGTAGCAAATGGCGAGAAATGGCCTTATGTAGATTCAACCGGACGTTACTTGAGGATCTATGTCTTCGGTAACCATGATCTCGGTTCACCTGAAACACGAAAGCTAGTTTCAGATCTGAGAAATACATACATTCCAGAAGCTGGCTTTCCGAAGGAAACAAAGTTCTATCTGGGTGGAGCCCCAGCTCAGGGTATTGATTTACTGGATGCAATTGGTTCTTCACTGCCGTTAATCATCGGCTTAATCTTGCTATTAACCTTTCTTATTCTGCTGCGCACCTTCAGGTCTGTTGTGCTCGCAATTAAGGCAATCATTCTTGACTTAATTTCCATCGCTGCATCTTTTGCCGTTCTTGTACTGGTCTTCAAATTTGGAATTGGCACTTACCAATTAGAGCAACTTGAAGCCTGGGTGCTTGTGTTGCTCTTTGCAGTGTTGTTTGGACTCTCAATGGATTACGAAATCTTTATAGTTTCTCGTATGCGTGAGGCATGGGATCGTGGTGCAACCAATGAGGAATCCATTCGCGAAGGAATGCGAAGCTCTGGAACAGTTGTTACTGCTGCTGCTTTGATCTTCATAACCGCTTTGACTGGTTTGATTACAGGACACTTCGCAGGTCTGCAACAACTAGGCGTTGGATTGGCAGCTGGTGTACTAATTGATGCCACCATTATTCGTGGATTACTTTTGCCAAGTGCAATGGTGTTGCTGGGTAAGTGGAATTGGTGGATGCCAGGGCAAGGAAAAACCCCGACTAACACCTGAGTGCTAATCGGGGTTTTACTCCCGAAACGGTTTACTTAACGATTTTGATTGCGAAGTAAACGGTAGGAATTTGATAACCAAGTGCTAAACCTGGAAGATCATTTTCCGATGAAAGAATTGGCACCATTCCATATGGAGTATTAGCAAATGATGGCTGTTGTGTGTACAGCAAAGGACGCATTGAAATGATGTGAGTTCCAACGCCTCCCATAGCCTTTAAGTGAACAACTAAGTAGCCATTTGAATTGAATCCACAGCCATATCCAACATAACTATTGTCATAGGCAACTGCCAAAGTGTTGTCCATCTGAGTCCAGCCAACACCCTTCATGCTAAGAGTGAACTCTTCGCCTTCCTTGAATGTATAGGTTGGAGTTCCCTGTCCACCGCGAGCAAATGCTTCAGGTGATCCGGATAGATCAGCCTTTGCGACTCCGAGTGTTAGAACCTTTCCCTTGCTATCTAGAAGTGGCTGAATACTCTCTTTCACATAGAAGACCTGCTGAGCTTCAATGACATCGCCCAACTTGATTTGTACTACGTGATAGCCGCCAAGGTGATCTGGAATTGTGATCTCTTTGTTAACAGTTCCATCAGTTACATCAACAGTTCCTAATGGAATTGGGTTGTAAATCCAGCAAGTACCTGTTGTGCAGTTAACGCGATTTCCAGTAACAGTTGACCACACAATTGTGTGAACTCCCTTAGTTGGAATTCCTGAAACCTTAACCATGGCTTTACTTCCAACAATTCCACGATCTGGTGAAAGTGTCATCACAGCTTTGGTATTTGGATCAAGACCGATATCAGCAAGTGTTGTTCGCTGAGAAACAGTTGAAGTCATAAGCTTTGGGTAAATCAAATATGGCTTGAAAATACCCGGATCTTTTGTGACCTTGAAGGTTCCCATTGTGCTGTTTGCAAATGGAACCGGTGATTGCATCTGATTCAAGTAAGAGAAGCTAATCGCTTCATTTGCTTGAATGAAGTGGTTTCCAACTGGTCCTGTTGCAAGGATTGTGGTTGTTGCAGTTCCACGAGTCCATCGTGCTTGCATTGAGCCTGTGTACTTACCGTCATAATAAACGGCAGAACCAGCTGCATACAGAGTTGGTCCAAGGCCGTCATATGTGATTGTTATAGGTGTGCCAATTGGGCCACTTGTCGGTGATATTTTCAGAGTTCGTGCTACCTGAATTCCACCATGTGCCAAAGCAACATTGTTATTGACGGCATAAATATCATGTACTCCACCAAAATCTGATGGAACCTTAGTCTTGTAAACAAATCCACCAAGTGCATCGGTAGAAAGTGTTGTCATCACAACGTTGTATTTAACATATGAGGTACCCATGTAGTTAACGGTGTTTGGCTGAACATCGGTAACCCAAGTTGCATCATGTGTTGACCAGGTAAGGGTTACAGGAGTATTGCCTGGCAATCCTTTGCCGGTGATTGTGATGGCGTCACCAACAAACATCTGAGTCGGTGTGATCTCAAGATTGACCATATTTGCTGGTGCGGTAAATGCTGGAACGGTAAGCCCCGTAAATGGAAGAGCCGGGACGGTAATTTCCTTAGGTGCAGTTAATTTAACTGGATTATCTGCTGCCTGAGCAGGAGTAATGAATCCTAAAGCTAGGACGGCCACAACTCCTACTCGTGCAACTTTATAACTTTTGCGCATTGTTCTCTCCGTTCATTAGTGAGATTGAATAATTACTTAGTTGCAGTTGGGGCTGCGAACAAACTCAATTGTGAGTTTGCAGTGAAGTTTGATGACCAAGTTCCTGTTGCACCCTTAAGTGGAATATCCAACTTAACTGTGCGGTAGTAGCTAACGCGGTCGTAAACAGTTCCGCCTGAAGCGTTAAGCACGCGCTTTCCATCTTCCATACGTGGGGTCAACTTTGTTGAAAGTACCTTCATAGTTGAGGAATCCTTCGCAACCATGGTGACCTTAAAGTTGATGACACCGATTGTGTTGTACAAAGGTGCAGCACCTGTCTTTAGCACAGCGGTCCAGAATGCAACTCCGCTGTGGTTTCCGTAGGCCATCTGAATTGGATCCTTGATTCCGGCAACTTCGATGTAGGCCTTTGATGTGTTGGATGAATCCAGAACAGCGCCACCTTGATCTGAGTTATTGGCATAAACACGGAAAACGATTGTTTGACCAACCATGAACTCATTCATAATTGCGCATCCATTAAAGCGTGGTGCAAGTGCGCCGGTAGACCCTGTCGCCAAGATTGTGTCCACGTACATGTGAATCGGTGAAACAATTCCTTGAACCGGAATACCGATCTTCACATTGAGTGTGTTTCCTGTTGCAGGAGCAAAATTAACTGCATCAGTAGGAGTAAAAACTCCTGTGATAACTGTTGTTCCTGAAGCTGATGGAATCCAAGAGCACTTAGCTACAAATGGAGTAACTGTTGTAGTTGGAACTGCTTCACACCCAGTTACTACTTTGCCGTTGACTGAAAAAGCAACAGAGCCAGCGACACTTGCAGTGCCATTTATGACTATTGGACCGAGGTCAAATACGCCGTTACCGCCCGACATCACTACAGTCGTCGCTGCTGGTGCGGCATATGCAGCTCCGCCAGTGGCGACTCCTCCGGCTATTGCTAGAACCGCAACTGCGATTCCTGAGATTACCTTTTTCATTGTGTGCTCCTTAATTCGTTTCGGGGTTAAAAATTATTTGGTTTTAATGTTTCCACTGACATCCATGGTGAAGGCAGCAGTTTCCTTTGCTCCACCCTTCACGCTGAATACTCCGGTCACCTTCAAGTTGCCTGTTGCGCCTGCATACTTGCCAGTGCCACTTGTAATAGTTGCGCTACCAGTGATCTTGATGGTTGTTGGAGCAGATTCATCTTCTGCGCAACCTTTTGAAGAAGAATCGAAAGTTACGTTGATTGTGTTTCCGCCTCCGCCGATAGATCCTTTTGCATCGAAGCCATCGCAAAGTCCAGCTGGTGCAGCTGCGCCGGTGCCAGACATGTCAGTTAGACCTAGAACATTTCCAGTTCCTTTGCCTGTAACTGAAGTGATTTGCAGGTATGTATCTCCCCAAACAATGTTCAGGTTTCCCTTGTAATTACCAGAAAACGCAACGGTGCCGCCAGCTGCTGGTGCAGGTGTTACCGCCTTTGGCTTTGTTGTTGAATATCCAGTTGGGCACTTTGGAGATGCAGCAGTTACTTTCTTTACCGTTGTACCTTTATAGCAAGTAATAGTTTTGCTTGCTGCACTTGCTGGTGCGCCATTAGCAAACATAAATGCAATGGCTGTAAAAAGAACAAGCGCCTTTGCTTTTCTTGAGTAATTTCTTTTCATTGTGAACTCCCATCTCTCCCTGAGTTGTGCTGTTCTTACGAGAGAAAGGCTTCCACTTTTAAAGTATTAATAAAGAGTTATTGCGAGGGCTACCCCTTTGCAAGGTATTGCGTCTATCACCTAAATGATGTGATGTGTTACTAAGAGTGCTAGCACTTGATAGTTAGTTTGACTTTACGACTGACGTGAATAATAAACATTCATTTCGGCTGTCGAGATAACTTTTCCATTCATGGCTGCAAGTAAGGAATTCTCTGTTGCATCAGCGGCGGTAATTGTTAATTTAGATGAAAGCGCATAAAGATATATTGTGTATTTCTTGCTTCCCGGTCCCTGTGAGCATGGCGGGGTAAAACCTAACTTTTTTCCTTGAAAATTCTGTCCGAAAGTTCCAATATTTGTGGCGCCTGCAGCGATGGATGTGACCGTGGTTGGAATATTAAAAATCGTAAGATAAAAATGTTTGCCGATATCAACCTCGCCAGGTCGCAAGGGTCCAGGAATCGTGTCCATTATTACAGCTAGAGATTGAGCACCTGTGGGCACATTGCTCCAACTCAAAGATGGGGATATTCCCTTACCATCGCAGGTGAAATCTATTGGAAGATTCCCTCCATCTTTAAAGTCAGGGCTTCCTAGTGTCATGCTTTTGGATGCTATTGCCACCGTAGGTGCTTTCAGCACCTTTCGAAGCAAAATTGTGTTATCTAATTTCAAATCAGAGGACCAAACCAAAGCAGCGCCTGGAGCCCAGGAGTAATCAAAGTAGCCGTCCTTTACCCCAACAGTTTCTTTTGAGAACTCGGTGGCATATTTCCACGTAGAGTCTTTGTAGGTACTCGATGTCCAAGTAGTAGGGATAGTTGTATTTGAATATTTGCAATCAGTAGTTGGATTAGTAGAAGAAACACATTCGGGATTTAATGGTGCCTTGTTTACTGTAAGAACCTTCCAATCCCTGCCAGAATAGGCAACAACTTTTCCAGTAGAAACCTCTCTGATCTGGAAAATGATTCCAGCATCTCCAATTTGCTGGTTCGGCTTGCCAATATATTCGAGCCCAGATGAGTTCTCAGTGAAGTCCTTAGCAATTACACCAATAGTTAACGGGTACGTTGCAGAAAACTTGATCTTCTCACTGTTGAAAGATTTTTCAGTTGTGATAGGAACAGAGTCCTCCCCCACCTTCTTTCCATTTATATAGAGTGAGAACCAGTTATCCGCCCATAGTTCAGCTTGGAAAGCTACGCTCTTGCTAACCACAGCTTGTGAAGCTGCTGGAACGGGAAGAACAATAAAAGCAAGTACAAGAGCTAGTAGTTTTTTCATCTTCATGCTGTTCTTGTGTATGTATCGGCAACTTTTCCATCAAATAGGATGAAATCGACCTTTGCCTGGTTGCCACTAGTGGAAACCTTGAGGAAGCCAGAACCTCCAACACCTTTTCCAGATATGTATCCATATTGAGTTACATCGATTTTTTCACCAGGGTGACTTGGCTGAGGAACTGTTTGATAGATAACTCCATCAAGCTCCTGCTTCACATAAAGGTGATCATGTCCCTTGAATACAAAACCAACTTTGTAATCTAGAAGAAGTTGATGGATTGGCTTACCCCAACCAGGTCGGTTGGTATCAAAACCATAAGTTCCGTCATTATTTTTTCCACCCCATTCGTTTTTCATTGCTATTTCAACGCCACCGCGCGACTGAGGGTCACCAACTAATAGGTGATGAATGTAAATAAATTTATGTTTTTCCTTGGAGTTCTTAAGGGTTTCAACTAGCCAGTCATACTGAGTCTTGCCTAATGTCCATTCCCAACCGACGGCTGTTGGATTCTTCATTGTGTAGGTAAAAGGGTCCAAAACAATATGTAGCTGGTCTGGTCCGGTAAATGAGTAATAAGCAAGTTCCCCTGTCTGTTCTGGAAAATACTCTTTCCGGTATTTCTTTGTATTGAAGTTGCTGTATCCAAGTTCACCATCATGGTTACCTAGACAGATTTTGAGTGGGACATTTCCAAGTTTTTGGTAGTAACCCTTCATGAGCTCAAAACGAGCTCGGATATTTGCCTCTGTCTTACTTTGCAATTTATCAACCATGAAAATGTCACCAAGATCCATCAGGAACGCTGGCGATGCGGCAACAATTTGCTTCAAAGTACCGTCATATACCGCGCCGCTTGAATTCTCATCCATATGAGGATCTGCTTGAACTGCAAAGGTGCTTGCAGAAAGTGCTTGGGTGGCGGCAGTTTTTAGACTCTTTTGGGTAAGTGATGCGTAATTTAAGCTGGTACCAATCGCGTACTTCACTCGGTAATACACCACAGTGTTTGCTTTCAAACCGCTAATCGTTAAATTTTGGGTGGTGCCTTTTGAAACAGTTATAAAAGGTGTTTTACCTAAAATTGTGCTCTTACCATAACCGTACTCAATGTACGCTCGAACAGTCGTCGAAGCGGTAATAGCAAGAGTAAATGAATTAGAACTGACATCTCCTACTACTTTGCTCGTGACAGGAACTGCCGCCACCGCTTTTCCAATAGGAGTGCTCGCTAGTGCGGCAAGAAAGGAAGCCTTAAGGAAACCACGACGATTCATGAAGTTGAATGGATTGCTCATTTTCTTTGATACACCTCTGTTCGAATAGCACCTTGTGGATCGATGAACTGCATATTTACCTCTGCAAGAGTTGCTGTGTACTTAACGTGATAATCAACAGCATTGACGGTGTACTTAAGATCAAAGGCGTTTTCTCCTACACGATCCAATCCAGTAATAACCGCTCCCTTTAATGGAGCACCAGCAGGTCTAAAAGCCTTTGTTAATGCCTGAGGATCCACTTGACCTTCAATCTCAGTCACGACGCCTTTGAAACCACCATTTATATATGGATAGTTTTTCGTTGCGTGGTAGTGATAATTCTTTTTAGAGTCAAAGTGACCGTTGAATGAGTCAAGCCCAGTAACTTTCTTGCCATCAACTTCAGTTTCTCCATAAATCGGAAAGCCATCAAGTGCGTATGCAATAGGTACTTTCTTGCCTACAACTGTCTGTAGGTGTGTTGGTGCGATGTGGTAGTGGTAATCATCGGCACGACCGCAGTGACCTCCCCAATCATCAAGCTCTCCCGCAAGTAGCGCATCATCTCCTCGATTATTGAGCGCATTAAAAATCGGTACCCCATTTACCGCAATGGCGATAGCCCCACGAAGAAAGTGATCCTTCGCAGAGATTGGATTTGAAGCGATGACAGGCTTGATTGGAATCGACCATGCATTGCTTCCTGAATAGTTTTGAACAGTTGGTACTTGTTGCTGCCAACTCTTGATTCCCACCATCATTTGATGTGCCGGGATTCCATTGCTCTCTACTAAGTAATACTTGTCTGCTTTAAATACCTTTACAGATTTTGCAAATGCAGTAAAACCTGGCAATTTGGCTGCAGGTAAAGCTGTTGCGGATTCAAGTGAAACTATTGAATTAACAAATGCTAACCCAGTTGCCAATCCGCCTATTTGTAAGAACTTTCTACGGTCGAACTCGCTGAGATGTCGAACTTCATGTTCATGTTCCATTTTTAGGCCTTTGGCTTAATAATGTAGCTATGTGCCACACTTAAATTCTTGCGACTTGTGTCCTTGCTGCGAGCCGCTAAGAAATACTCAACTTTGGCTTGTGATGGCGCAACTGTTACGCGCACGTGACCAGAATTTGGTGCTTTTGTTCCGCTCTTATATGCATCATCGTTAAACATTGAAAAAGTGTCATCCGCGGGGTTTGGCATAGATTGATAAATCAATCCGTCTCTCTCTTGAGTACAGAAGATATGGTCATGCCCTTGGAAGAAAATTGAAACTTTATTTTTGACCATTAAGTCGTGAATCGGCAGCTCCCAATTTGGACGCTCCTTAGCGAAGGTTGTTTGACCCTTTGGATCCTTACCGCCCCACTCATAGTTGGTCGAAACCTCAACCGCGCCGCGACCAGTACCCATAACATGGTGAGCAAATACAAACTTGTACTTGGCCTTGCTGCTTTCTAGCATCTTTTTCAGCCAGGCATACTGCTCATCGCCAATACCGATACTCCATAAATTTGTTACTTTTCCATTACCAGTTGGTGCTGCAGGAGCAGATGCAACTGGAGTTGCGCCTCCTTTTTTGTTGCCAGCGCCGCCACCCTTTGTTGCTGATGCATCTTCTACACCAGCAACGTTATCTACTGGATTTTTTGAATGCCAATATGGATCAAGAGTTACAAATAATGCATCTCCCCACGTCCATGCGTAATAGTCGCGAGGAAGTCCAACACCTTCTACAGGTGTTGCATTTCCAGAATAAAAACTATCGGGTGCTGGAAGTGGGTAATACTTCAAACGGGCATTGCCGGCCAACACCGCAGGATTAGTTGCAGTTCCATCAAGTAAGTAGGCAGCTGCTTGCTCATGATTGCCATTGACCAGATAAAGTGGAACTGAGCTTGTAGCTGTTGTGAGCCAATTTCTATGGGTGCTATAAATTTTTTCAACATTGGCTTGATCGGCCTGTCCCTTACCAATTAGGGGATCAATACTGAAATCATCACCCATCATGATGTGAAAATCTGGCTGCTGCGCTGCAATATTTGCCAATGTCACGCCATAAAGTTCAGCATTAAACATTTTGCCTGCACGCTCGGGGTGCGTGTCTCCATGTACTGAAAAACTAAAAGTTGATCCTGCTTTTCGAGCAGTAGTAAATGAATACTGCTTCCCATTTACAAAGGTAGTATCTGATGCTCCTTTGTAATTAACTCGGTAATAAACCTTGGTTCCAGCCCGAAGTCCTTTAATGTCAAAAACTGCAGGAGAACTTGGAGCTGTTTGCAATTGACCCGTTTTACCGGTGTATCTAGTTTTTGTTGTTCCGTATTCCACAAATGTTGTAATCGGCTGAGATGCCAAGACACTTACAGCGATTGAGGTATCAGTTGGACGACCAAGCACCTGGGTAATCACAGGGGCTGTAACTCCAATAGCCTTTCCGATAGAAGTACCTGCTACAGCTGTTGTGGCGGCCATCAGCAGCAATGAGCGGCGCGTAATAGGAGCTTTGGCCCAAGATTTCAATAAGTATGTGGAGTCATTTGTCATAGGAAAACGGTAGAAGTTCTGCAAATGATTTGCACCAAACTTTTGGTAAGGGTTTAGGTCAAATACCCTGAGAAATCCATGTGTTACGCGGGCTGACTACGCTCAATTCGCTCTCTGGCAACCTGCATAGCTGGTGGTTCTGGACCAAGAATCGCCAAGAAGATATCCAGGCTTACACGTGAAATTCGAAGCCAGATCTTTGATCTTTTCTTCAAGCCAAGAAGTGTTAATTCATGCTGATCCAAAGTTGCAATCGCTGCATTGGATATGACTTTATAGAAAAACTTACCTGCTCCATCAAATGGTGGATTCAAAATAAAGCGAACAACTTCTGCGGTACGCGCCACGGTTGTTAAATCATTCTTTCTGAAATCAGCTAAGGCTGCTTCGAGTTCGGCAACTGACATGGGTGCATTTGTTAATCCAAGAGGAACTGCACTTTTGCTCCACTGTGCCACGTAAGCATCTGCTCCTTGATCGATGGAATAGCCAAGAGCAAGGTGATTGCACTCCCTGTTGGTCGAGACACTTTGAGCCAAACACAGGCATATATCAAAGAGATGCGATCACGAAAGATATACAACGTCATTATTGCAACCGATGCCTATCACTGCCAGCGAGCAATGACTATGGCAAATGATTTAGGAGCTGTTGCTACATGCTCACCTACGCAGAGCGGGCCTAATACTCTGGAGAATTCACGCTATCGCTATCTCATCCGTGAAGCAGGTGCCTATCTGGCATACATCACCTTGGGACGCAGGGGCATTCACATCTCAGATCATCTAACCAATAGTGGACTTGTAAGGTATGTGCATGAGCTCATCTAGTAACTACAGCGCATCAGATCAAGAGCGCTTCCTGGATGAACCAGCAAAGCGCCCAGGGCGCACAGAATTTATGCGCGATCGAGCACGCGTTATTCACTCTGCGGCGCTTCGTCGCCTCGCTGCAAAGACTCAGGTAGCTGTTCCTTGGGAGAATGATTTTCAGCGCACACGCCTTTCCCATTCACTGGAGTGTGCACAGATTGGGCGCGAACTCGGTGAATCATTGGGCGCAGATCCTGATCTTCTTGAAAC
>ENA-OUVC01001071-OUVC01001071.1-marine-metagenome-genome-assembly--contig:-NODE-1071-length-16627-cov-2.969063_pt1 | contig 16627 bp, 14 predicted proteins | sample MGYA00248622_ERZ508571 | MGnify/ENA primary metagenome ERZ508571 (study PRJEB26236, sample SAMN06267175) | marine metagenome | isolation source: Columbia River Estuary | place: USA:Columbia River... | reverse complement strand
CGAAGTCTATTTTTTAATTGCAAAGCAGAAAGCAATCCTTTTTTTAAGGATAATGTAAAAGCATTTATTTTTTGAGTGATATGCCAAGTCTTTATTTTTTTTCTTAAAAAGAAAAATAAAATACCAAATACTAAAGCAATTCCAATGGCAGGTATAATTAAACCAACTGCGCTATTTAATTTAGTAAAAAGAGGGGTTATAAAATTTTCAAAAACAAATACATTTATTTCTTTGTACAATATTAATATGGCCAATAAGCCTAATCCTAATAAAAAAATTACATCGATAATTCGCTCAACTACTACCGTTCCAATAAGTGTAGAAATGGGCATGTTATCTGTTTTATTGAGCACGGCACACCTAGAAACTTCTCCCATTCTAGGAAATGCCAAATTGGCCAGATAGCCTATCATTACTGCATAAAATGTATGTGTTGTTTTGGGTTGGTAGCCAATGGGCTCAAATAACATTTTCCAACGCAAAGCCCTTAGCCAATGTGCAAAAAGAGAAACCAATACCGATAAAGCAACCCAATAATAGTTTGCCGATTTTAAACTTTCACCTAATAGCAATAAGTTTTGATTACGAAAACTAAACCATAAAAGGGCAGCGCCTAATCCTAAAAATAGGATATATTTGAGGGTGTTTTTCAACGATTTATACTAAGCGGTTTTGTTCGTCAGTGAAAATGGAAATAGGTTGGTGCTTTTTAGCCGCTTCAAATTCCATGCTTGCGTAAGATATAATAATAACAATATCTCCTACCTGTACTTTTCTAGCAGCTGGTCCATTTAAACAAATGGTTCCCGATGCACGTTCACCTTTGATCACATATGTTTCAAAACGTTCGCCATTATTGATATTGACTACTTGCACCTTCTCGTGTGCAATAATATTGGCTGCATCCATTAAATCTTCGTCGATAGTAATGCTACCAACATAATGAAGTTCGGCTTGCGTAACCTTTACGCGGTGAATTTTAGATTTTAATATTTCTATATGCATAGTGGGGCAAAGGTAAAATAATTTAGATTCCTATTCAAGCACCATATTATCTATTAATCTTACGCTTGGAAAGCGAAGGGCAACAATGGCAATTGGTGCCTTAGGCTTACTAATATCCCATGTGTTGAGGTCATCTTGTGCAACAATGGCAAAATATTCAAGTTGAACGTTAGGAATTGATTGTAGGGCATTTTCGGCGGTTAATTGAATAGTCGCAATCGCTTCATGCTGTAAAAATTCGCTTTTACAGTTGTTTAACACTTCATAAATTTTAGCTGCATCAACTCTTTCTAGCTCATTTAAGCGAATGTTTCTAGAGCTTAATGCCAAACCATCGGCCGCTCTAAGTATAGGGCAAATCACTATTTCGGTTAATAAACAAAAGTCTTTTACTAATTGCTTTACCACAATGGTTTGTTGGAAGTCTTTTTGGCCAAAATAGGCTTTATCGGGTTCAATCAGCGCTAAAAGTTTGTATACTATTTGCCCCACACCTTTAAAATGTCCGGGCCTGCTTGCGCCCTCATAGCATAATTCAATTTCGCCAAAAGAGTGTTCCCAAATTTCGCCAGGGCTATACATCTCGCTAATTGCTGGCAAAAACAATACATCACAATTTGCCGATTCGAGCAATTGCATATCGTTTTCAATTGGACGAGGATATTTAATTAAATCGCTAGGATCATTGAATTGAGTGGGATTGACAAAAATGCTACATATAACCAAGTCGTTTTCGCTTTTTGCCTTATCGATTAAAGAAGTATGGCCAATATGAATCGCACCCATTGTTGGCACAAAGCCAATAGATTGCTTATTTGTCTTGGCTAAGGCAAGTATTGCTATTAATTCCTCTTTTGTTTTACAAATTTTCACCTGAAGCGCATTGATTAGGCAAAATTGTCATTTTTTTGATAATATCAAGCATCATATTGGTTTTTCAAAAAATTATCCAATATTATTAGTATATTTGCAATCCCAATTTAGCTCGTTATTCCACGATAAATTGTTGACTAGGAGTTAGTTCAATATGGCAAAAACAAAGATTCTCTTTATCGCCCACGAAATGTCACCATTTCTGGAGCTTACCAAAATCGCTAAAATTACTAGGCAATTACCGCAGGCAATGCAAGAAAAAGGTTTCGAAATTCGAATCTTAATGCCGCGTTTTGGTAATATCAACGAAAGAAGAAACAGATTACATGAAGTAATTCGTTTATCTGGTATGAATATCGTCATCAACGAAAATGATAATCCATTAATTATCAAGGTGGCATCGCTACCAACTGCAAGAATGCAGGTTTATTTCTTAGATAATGAGGAATATTTCCAACGCAAACAAGTATTTAGAGATGCAAAAGAAAAGTTCTTCGACGATAACGACGAGCGCATGATTTTCTTCTGTAAAGGTGCCATTGAAACAGTAAAGAAATTAGGATGGATGCCAGATGTGGTTCATTGCATGGGTTGGATGAGCAGTTTAGTACCGATGTACTTAAAAACAGCTTACCGTGAGGATCCAATGTTCAAAAACACCAAGGTTGTTTATTCTGTTTACGAAAATTGTTTTACAGAAAACCTCGATAAAAATTTAAAAACTAAGGCTTTAACTCCCGATATGAATGCTACAGATGCAGCATTATTAAAGGATTCAAGCTGTTCATCTCTACATATAAGCGCAATTAATTATTCAGATGCTGTTATTAAAGCAGACGAAAACATTGAAGCAAGCGTTTTAAAGTTTCTTAACAAACAAACCGATAAATTAATTATCGAAAAAACAGACCACGAAACGTTTGATTTTGATAATTTTGTTCAGTTTTATGATGAGGTAAGTGTAGATTTAGTAACAACTTAAAGAATTTTAAGAATGAAGTGGAAGACATCCAAAGACTTATTAATTATGTTAATAAGTCTTTTTATTTTACAATCTTGTAAAAAAGAAGGTTCGATTGGGCTAGAAGATCAATTAAACGAAACAGGTATAGGCGTTGGTAAAAATGATACATCTAGTATTGTTCTTTGGACAGTGAAAGACGATACCTTAATTTCTTCCAATTATGCAAGAAACCTTTTAGGAGAATTTATCGATCCAGTATTTGGCGAAACCAGAGCCAGTATTGCTTTTCATGCCACGCTTTCTAAAAACAATGTGAGTTTTGGTACCACACCAACGCTCGATTCTATTGTGATGGTAATGGGATATATTGGAGATACTTCCCAAAGATTCTATGGGGATAAAAATGCTATATTTAATATTTCCGTATCGCAATTAGACGAAACCATTAGCAATGACAGCATTTATTATTCCAATAAAAAATACAAAGTAAAATCAACCGAAATTGGATCTGTTCGTTATAGACCAAATACTAAAGACAGTTTGATTATTCAAAATATTATTGATGGTAAAAAAGATACCGTCATGAAAGTGTATCCTCAAATCAGAATTAAATTAACGGATGATTTTGGTAAAGAATTATTAGCAAAGTCTGGACTAGTTGATTTATCTGATAATACCGCCTTTTTAAATGCCTATAAAGGATTTTATTTAACCGCAAAAAACTTGAGTGGCAATGGTGGTGTAATGTCTTTTGATTTAACAAATGCCAATCGTTCTTATATTATTTTGTATTATAAAAATTCAACAGACACCAGCAATTTTATTTTTAATATCAATAGTGTTGCAGCAAATGTGAATCGTTACGAACACGATTATTCGAATACCAAAGTACAATATCAATTTACAGATACCGTTCAAGGGCAACAAAATGCCTACGCGCAATCTTTAGCAGGTACAAGAGTGCGTATTCGTTTTCCCGATTTAGAATTAAGAAAAGATTCTAATAAAATTGCCATCAATAAAGCAGAATTAATTATTCCAATTGAGACTGGTTCGGATAGCAAATTTGCTCCAATTAGTACGCTTTCGTTAAAGGCCAGAAGAAAAGGAAGTAGCACCGAATACCTTATTTCTAGTGGAGTTTATGATGCAAGTAAAAAGCAATACACCATCGAAATGACTAAAACTGTTCAGCAGTTTATTTTAAATAAATTAGATTTTCAGGCACTTTATTTAGAAGATGCCAGCAAACAAATTAAGGCAAATCGCAGTATTTTAAATGGTCCAAAACACCCAAGTAGACCAATCAGATTAGCTATTAGTTATTCAAAACTTTAATTATTAATTTGCAAAAAAATAAGATTTCAAATTATGTGTGGAATTGTAGGATATATTGGACATCGTAATGCATACGATGTAATTATAAAAGGATTAAAAAGATTAGAATATAGAGGTTACGATAGTGCCGGCATTACTTTGTTAAATGGTTCGATGAACATTTACAAAAAAGCAGGTAAGGTAAGCGATTTAGAAAACTTTGCCGAAGGCAAAGACATCAATGGCAAGGTTGGTATGGGTCATACCAGATGGGCAACACATGGCGAGCCAAATGATCGCAATGCGCATCCGCATAAATCTAACAATGGAAAACTTTCGATTATTCATAACGGAATTATTGAAAACTATGCAACCATTAAAACTGAATTAACAAAAAGAGGGCATGTTTTTCATAGCGATACCGATACCGAAGTATTAATTCACTTAATTGAAGAAATTCAACACAAAGCAAATGTTTCTTTAGAAGAAGCTGTGCGTTTATCGTTACACGAAGTAATAGGCGCATACGCCATTGTGATTATTTCGGAAGATCAACAAGACGAATTAATTGTAGCGCGTAAAGGAAGCCCAATGGTTATAGGCATTGGCGATGGAGAGCATTTTATTGCTTCTGATGCTACACCCATTATTGAATACACTAAAAATGTAGTGTATTTAAATGATAGCGAAATGGCTATTGTAAAAAAAGATTCTTTGGTTATTAAAAATATCGAAAACATTGTTCAAAATCCGGTTATTCATGAACTGGAAATGCAATTAGAAATGATCGAGAAAAATGGCTACGAGCATTTCATGATGAAAGAAATTTACGAACAACCAAAATCTATTTATGATAGTATGCGTGGTAGAATTCGTGCAAACGAAGGTTTAATTTCTTTAGGTGGATTAAAAGAATACGAAACTAAATTTAAAAATGCAGACCGAATTATTATTGTTGCATGTGGTACTTCGTGGCATGCAGGTTTAGTGGCAGAATATATTATCGAAGAATTTGCACGTGTACCTGTTGAAGTAGAATACGCTTCGGAGTTCAGGTATCGTAATCCAATTATTACAGAAAATGATATTTTAATTGCTATTTCGCAATCAGGCGAAACAGCCGATACGCTTGCTGCCATTGAATTAGCAAAATCAAAAGGGGCAACAATATTTGGAATTTGTAATGTGGTTGGTTCGTCTATTCCGCGTGCTTCACATGCCGGGGCATATACACATGCTGGTCCAGAAATTGGTGTAGCATCTACCAAAGCATTTACTGCGCAAGTAACCATATTAACTTTATTAGCTTGGTCATTAGCACAAATCAAAGGAACAATTTCTCGTACACGTATGGTAGAATTGTTAACCGCTTTAGAAGCTATCCCTGCAAAAGTGGAAAAAGCATTGACATCAAATGATCAAATTCAACAAATTGCGGCAAATTTTAAAGACGCACCTAATTTTTTATATTTAGGCAGAGGATTTAATTTCCCAGTGGCTTTAGAAGGCGCACTAAAATTAAAAGAGATTTCTTACATTCATGCAGAAGGTTATCCTGCTGCAGAAATGAAGCATGGTCCAATTGCTTTAATAGATGAAAATATGCCTGTGGTAGTGATTGCTACTAAAGGTTCTATTCTCGAAAAAACCATTTCTAATATTCAAGAAGTAAAAGCACGTAAAGGTGTAATTATTGCGATTGTTACCGAAGGCGATACCGAAGTAAAAACAATGGCCGATTATGTGATTGAAATTCCAGACACAGAAGAAGCTTTGGTGCCATTATTGGCAACCATTCCATTGCAATTATTGTCTTATCATATTGCTATTATGAGAGGTTGTAATGTAGATCAACCTAGGAATTTGGCAAAGAGTGTAACGGTAGAATAATTCATTATTTTATCCCATAAAAAAAGCCGCTTGAATTTTCAAGCGGCTTTTTTATTCGAAAAATTCCATTAAAATCAACATTTCTAAATTCCTCCAAAACGCTAATATGTTCATAACCTTATGCTTGCAAAAAGGCATCTGAGAAACTTATATTTTCTAAATACTTGTAAATCAGTCTATTAAATCAGCAGTAAAATTTACTACAAAATCAATTGGGGAAAACTTATTGTGTATGAGGCTTTTACAATGGGTAGATTAGAAAAAACCTAAAAACCAAATATGAAAAAAATCATTCAACAAGTGCTAGATTTTCCGCAGTCGGTTAATCAGCAAATTTTCAAAGGACGCATCAACGATGCAGTAGATTCGTTTGATGGTCAGAATGGAGTGAGGTCTTATGTGAGCTCAATTTACGAGTATATTGCATTCGCTGTTTTCGTGTGGATGGAGTACAATTTATTAATGGCTGCTTACACTTATTTAACAGGTACAGCTACAGGAATAGAAAAAGCAGGAAGTTTGTTAACGATCGCGTTATTAATTTTATCTGCATTTCCGATTGCACAATTAATTAGGGCAAGAGGAAATTCATTTAATTCATCGCACAACGGAATGGTTAGTTTTGTTTTCAACGATTTTGTGAAAACAAACATTCGTTTAGTCGGAGAAGTAGTGGCTATCATGGCATTATTTTCGGCATTTAATTTTACCTTATCGTTCTTGTTGGATCAGGATTTATTTAATCCAGCAACATCGGGTGCAAACTTATTATCACCAATGGCACCTTTAGCAACTTTACCAATGAATTTATTAGCAGGCATTATGGCTCACTTTAAATTTGATGGAATTACAAGTATGATCAACGGCGCAATGGCTTATAGAATGGACAACAGCGCGGGTATCTATTATGGTAATTTTGTTTGGGATGTGAGAGATTGGGCATTGGTATTAGGATCATATGTAAATGTAATGGTAGGTTTAATTATGATGTATATTAGTTTAGCGATATACGGTTATATTTATGGTATCATCTCAAGTGTGATTGCATGGATTGCAAATCCATCATTCCCTATTTCAATGAGAAATAAATAATAGCATATATAAAAACAAAAAAGCCGCTTGAAATTTCAAGCGGCTTTTTTTATTAAGTATATTTTAACTTATGCTTTTTCGTAACGCTCTGTTACCGCATCCCAATTAATAACATTGAAAAATGCAGTCATATAATCTGGGCGTCTGTTTTGATACTTTAAATAATAAGCATGTTCCCAAACATCCATTCCTAAAATCGGTGTACCTTTCACTTCCGCAATATCCATTAAAGGGTTGTCTTGGTTAGGAGTTGAACAGATCGCTAATTTTTGATCAGCGCCTACAATTAACCAAGCCCATCCAGATCCAAAACGAGTCGCACCTGCTGCAGCAAATTTAGTTTTGAATTCGTCGAAGCTGCCAAAAGCTGCATTGATTGCATCTGCTAATTTTCCACTTGGCACGCCACCTTTATTAGGGCTCATGATAGACCAAAACAAAGAATGGTTGAAATGTCCACCGCCATTGTTTCTCACGGCCATTGGATATTTTGAAATTGATTTACAAATTTCATCGATGCTTAATTTTTCTGCGTCGGTTCCTGCAATGGCATTGTTTAAATTAGTAACATATGCTGCATGATGTTTGCCATGGTGAATTTCCATAGTCATTTTGTCGATATGCGGTTCTAAAGCATCGACTGCATAAGATAATGCGGGTAAGGTAAAACTCATATTTTCTTTGTTTTTAATTGTTAAATTCTTAGTTCAAATATAAATAAAATTAAGGTTTATTCGGTTCTTTTCTGTTGAAAGAAAGATTGCATAATTGCTTTACATTCATCTGCTAACACACCAACTTTTACAATTGTTTTAGGATGTAATATTTTTTCTCCAAAGCTTGCATACCCACGTTTTTCGTCGCCTGTTCCAATCACAATTTTTCCGATGTGTGTCCAGTACGATGCGCCTGCGCACATGACACAGGGTTCTACCGTTACATATAGTGTGCATTCGGGTAAATATTTTGCGGCTAAAAAATTAGATGCGGCGGTAAAGGCTTGCATTTCTGCATGAGCCGTAACATCGGTGAGTCTTTCGGTTAAGTTATGGGCTTTAGCTATTATTTTATTTTGGCAAACAATAACGGCGCCGATCGGTACTTCGTCTGCTTCGAAAGCCAGCTGCGCTTGTTTGAGCGCTTCGTTCATAAAATATTCGTCCGAAAATAAAGTATAGCTCATATTGAGATTAGTATTTGTATTTTTGGTAAAAATAGAAAAATGATTCAGGTTAATTTAGCAAAGGGGAAAGAAAAACCAGTTAAACATCACCACAGTTGGGTGTTTTCGGGAGCAATTGCCAAAGTGATAGGCCAGCCCGCCAATGGCGATTTAGTGAGTGTGAACGATTTCAATGGACAATTTTTGGCTTACGGTTATTACAATCAAGCGTCTAAAATAACAGTTCGTTTATTGGCTTGGTCCGAATCCGAAATTATTGATGAACAATGGTGGTTTCAAAAAATAGTTAAATCGATTGAGCGAAGAAAAGAAGGAATAGATTTAAATGCGACCGATAGTTATCGTTTAATATTTTCGGAGGCCGACGAATTACCCGGATTAATTGTAGATAAATACCAAGATTATTTAGTTTGTCAATTTTTAACTTTAGGAATTGATCAAAGAAAACAAATCATCATCGATGCACTTATTAAAATTTTAAATCCAAAAGGAATTTTTGAACGCAGCGATGCATCGGCTAGAATACTAGAAGGATTAACTGTTTCGAGCGGTTTACTTTATGGATCTATTCCAGCTGAGCCTATTTTAATCAAAGAAAATAATATTCATTTTTTAGTAGATGTGAACGAAGGACAAAAGTCGGGTTACTTTTTAGATCAAAGAGAAAATCGTGCATACTTAGCCAATTTTGCAAAAGGTAAAAATGTATTGGATTGTTTTTCTTATTCAGGTGGCTTTAGTTTATACGCTAAAAACGCAGGTGCTAAAGAGGTAACATCTGTAGATTCTTCTGCCGCTGCCATGGCAAGTGTTCAAGAGAATTACCAGGCTAACCAAATTCCATTTGCCGAAGAAAATCTAATAGTTGCCGATGTTTTTCAATATTTAAGAGAGGCCAATTCGGCAAATAAGCATTGGGATATGATCATATTAGATCCACCCAAATTGGCGCCATCCAGAAAATCTTTGCCTCGTGCCGAGCGTGCCTATAAAGATTTAAATATGCAAGCACTAAAATTGATGAAAGAAGGCGATTTATTGGCTACTTTTTCTTGTTCTGCAAGCGTTACGCTAGAGCATTTTAAGCAGATTTTGGCTTGGGCTGCAGTAGATGCGGGTAAAGAATTACAGTTTATACACGAATTTGGCCAGCCAATCGACCATCCTGTAAGAAGTGCATTTCCTGAGTCTTATTACTTAAAAGGGCTTTTATGTAGGGTAATTAGCGCCTAAAAGCCTTAATTCAGGCTATTTTATCAAAGTAAATTTTTTTTAAAGTACTAATTGTGTTATATTTGCAGTGCAAAACAGTGATAAAGAGGGGACATAACAGGTCTCCTCTTTTGTTTTATAAATATATTGAAGGTGAAATTAGCAGAACAACTTAAGGTTTATATTGAAGAGGCCATTGCCGATACCAATCTTTTTATTGTAGAAATAAAAGGAATTGCCGTAAAAAGGGCCATGGTATTATTAGATGGAGATGAGGGCGTAAAAATCGAAGATTGTGCAAGAGTGAGCCGACACATCAATCAAAAGATGGAAGAAGATGGTTTAGAAGAAGCTTTAATTTCATTAGAGGTTTCTTCTCCAGGAGTAGATTTTCCATTAAAATTTGAGCGTCAATATCCGCAACATGTAGGCAGAACATTGGCAATTAAATTACTTGATGGTAAAGAGATAGAAGGAAAATTATTAAGTATCGACGCAGCAGTTATTGCTGTCGAAGAAAAAATAAAAGAAAAAGGAAAGAAAGTAAGTTTAAATAATATTAGCCTTGCGCTTTCCGAAATAGCAGAAGCAAAAATTAAAGTAACATTTTAAAAAGAAATAAATTTAAGCAATATGAATAATATCAATCTGATTGATTCCTTTCAAGAGTTTAAGGAATTCAAAAATATTGACAGGCCAACAATGATGAGTGTGTTGGAAGAAGTTTTCAGAAGTATGTTGCGTAAAAAATACGGAACAGACGAAAACTGCGATATCATTGTCAACACAGACAATGGTGACTTGGAAATTTGGAGATCTAGAAGAGTAATGGAAGATGGCTTTTCGGAAGATGACGCTCTTGAAGTAGAAATTGCAGAAGCAAAATTAATTGATGCAGACTTAGCCGTAGGCGATGATGCTATTGAATTAGTAACCTTAGAGAGTTTCGGTAGAAGAGCAATTTTAGCAGCGCGTCAAACATTAGTTTCTAAAATTTTAGAATTAGAGAAAGACGAAATCTTCAAAAAATATAAAGATAGAATTGGCGAAATTGTAACTGGCGAAGTTTATCAAGTTTGGAAAAAAGAAATGTTGATCATGGATGATGATGGTAATGAGTTAATCTTACCAAAAACAGAACAAATTCCAGCAGATTTCTTTAAGAAAGGCGAAACGGTAAAAGCTTCTGTGTTAAAAGTAGAAATGCTGAATAACAATCCAAGAATTATTATTTCTAGAACTTCACCTGCATTCTTAGAGCGTTTGTTTGAGCAAGAAGTGCCAGAAGTATTCGACGGCTTAATTACCATTAAAAATATTGTACGCGAACCAGGCGAACGCGCTAAGGTTGCCGTTGAATCATACGATGACCGTATCGATCCAGTGGGTGCATGTGTGGGTATGAAAGGTTCAAGAATTCATGGTATTGTGCGTGAATTGAAAAACGAAAATATTGATGTCATTAACTTCACCAATAATTTATCGTTATACATTCAAAGAGCTTTAAGCCCTGCAAAAATTACCAGCATTAAATTAGACGATGAAACTAAAAGAGCATCTGTGTTTTTAAAACCAGATCAAGTTTCTTTAGCAATTGGTAAAGGTGGATACAATATTAAATTAGCCGGTAAATTAACTGGTTACGAAATTGATGTATACCGCGAAAACGATGTAGATGAAGAGGATGTAGACTTAGATGAATTCTCGGATGAAATTGAAAGCTGGATCATTGATGAATTAAAATCGATTGGTTGTGACACTGCAAAGAGTGTACTCGCTTTATCTGTTGAAGATATGGTTAAGCGTACAGATTTAGAAGAGGAAACGATTCTAGAAGTTATTAATATTTTAAAATCAGAATTCGAATAATAAATACAATGTAAAACACATTGGTTTAAACATAAATAAAAAGCATAAACTGCATAATTTTCAATAGATGTCTGAAGACAAAAAAATAAATTTATTAAAAGCTGCCAAGGAATTTAACTTGAGTATTGGAACTATCGTTGACCATTTCAAAGCAAAAGGAATGGATATCGACAATAAGCCAAATACAAAGTTAACTGAAGAGCAGTATTCGATTCTGACAAAAGAATTTCAAGGCGATAAATCAAATAAAGAGGAAGCCAAAAGTATTGCTATTGGAAAAATCCGAAAAGATGAAACGCCTGAGACTGTTGCTACACCTGTAGTAAGCAAAAAAGTTGCAGAGCCAGAAATCGAAAAAGAAATTTTAATTAAAAATGTAACTTCGAGTGCTCCAAAGGCACCTAAACCCACAGTAGTTGTTGCACCTATCACCGAACCAGTAATTGTTCCAGAAGTTAAAGCAGAAGCAAGTGCTGTTAAGATTGTAGGAAAAATAGATTTAGTAAAAGTAAACTCAAAAACGCGTCCAGATAAAAAGACAAAGGAAGAAAAGGAAGAAGAAAAAGCGGAACGTGAAATTGAAAAAGTAAAAGCAACTAAAAAAGCAGCTGAGCCAAAAGCAGAAAAAAAACCAGCGGAGCAAGCGCCTGTTGAAGCACCTGTTGCTATTGCAACTCCTGCAAAATCTCCTGCTAAAAAAGAACCGAAAGAAGAACCAGCAAAAATAGCTGAACCTATCGTTACTCCAACACCAGATGCTGAAGTAGATTTAGAAGTGATTCGTGCAAAAGCACAAAAATTATCAGGGCCTAATATTATTGGTTCAATAGATCTTTCGCAATTTGCTGCAAAGAAAAAAGCAGCTCCAGTTGCAAGTTCATCAGGAAATTCTGCGGCAGAACAAGCAAAGAAAAAAAGAAAAAGAAAAGAGCATCCTCATACAGGAACGCCTAATACAAATACTAATACAAATACTAGCCCAGGCGGACGCCCTCCAGGAACTTTCCATAGAGCAGGCGATCCAAAACCAGCTAATAGCGGAGCCAACAGAAGAAACGCACCTTTTGTAAGAAATAATCCTTCGGGACCAAAAGCAGAGCCTACCGAAAAAGAAATACAAGATCAAATTAAAGCAACCCTTGCTAGATTAAGTGGAGCAGGTAAGTCGAGTAAATTTGCACAACGTACCAAAATGCGTCGTAACAAAAGAGACGACAACGCGGCAAATGCCGAAGCAGCTGCATTAGAGCAGGAGTTACAATCAAAAATTTTAAAAGTTACCGAGTTTGTTACGGCAAATGAGTTAGCAAAAATGATGGATGTACCAGTTACGCAAGTTATTTCTACTTGTATGAGTTTGGGCATGTTCGTATCAATTAACCAAAGGCTTGATGCAGAAACATTAACAATTGTTGCAGATGAGTTTGGTTTTGAAGTACAATTTATCAGTGCATCAGACGAACAGGAAACTGTTGCAGTTGTGGAAGATAAACCAGAAGATTTAATTCCACGCGCACCTATTGTTACGGTAATGGGTCACGTCGATCATGGTAAAACATCTTTACTCGATTTTGTGCGTAAAGCAAATGTGATTGCAGGTGAGGCCGGTGGTATTACACAACATATTGGTGCTTACGAAGTACAATTAGATAGTGGTAAAAAAATTACTTTCTTAGATACACCAGGTCACGAAGCCTTTACAGCTATGCGTGCTAGGGGTGCATCGGTTACGGATATTGTAATTATTGTAATTGCAGCAGACGATAGCGTGATGCCACAAACCAAAGAAGCGATTAACCATGCACAAGCAGCGGGCGTTCCGATTATTTTTGCATTAAATAAAATTGATAAACCAGGTGCTAATCCAGATAAAGTGCGCGAGCAACTTTCTGCCATGAATATTTTAGTAGAAGAATGGGGCGGTAAATACCAGTGTCAAGAAATTTCTGCAAAGCAAGGTTTGAACGTAGATGTATTACTTGAAAAAGTAATGTTAGAAGCAGAATTGTTAGAATTAAAAGCAAATCCAAACAAGCATGCGGTAGGTACTGTAATCGAAGCAGCCTTAGATAAAGGCAGAGGAATTGTCACTACTATTTTAGTACAATCTGGAACTTTAAAAGTTGGAGATCCAATTTTAGCAGGTTGTTACAGCGGTAAAGTAAAAGCATTATTCAACGAGCGTGGCAATAAAGTAGAATCTGTTGGTCCTTCACAACCTATACAGGTATTGGGTATGAACGGTGCGCCACAAGCAGGTGATAAGTTCAACTCAATGGAATCCGAAGTAGAAGCAAGAGAAATTGCAAACAAGCGTTTACAATTACAACGCGAGCAAGGAATTCGTACACAGAAACATATTACTTTAGATGAGATTGGTCGTCGTTTAGCGATCGGTAACTTTAAAGAATTAAATATTATTGTGAAAGGTGATGTGGATGGTTCTATCGAAGCATTATCAGATTCATTATTGAAATTATCTACACAAGAAATTCAAATCAATATTATTCATAAATCAGTAGGTCAAATTTCTGAATCAGATGTATTATTAGCATCTGCATCGGATGCGATCATCATTGGTTTCCAAGTACGTCCTTCGTTGAATGCTAGAAAATTAGCAGAACAAGAACAAATTGATATTCGTATGTATTCAATTATTTACGATGCCATCAACGAAATCAAATCGGCAATGGAAGGCATGTTGGCGCCACAATTTGAAGAGAAAATTGTTGCCAATGTAGAAATTAGAGAGACCTTTAAAATCTCGAAAGTGGGTACTATTGCAGGTTGCATGGTTTTAGATGGTAAAATAAACAGAAACAGTAAAATTCGTATCATTAGAGATGGAGTCGTTTTACATACTGGCGAATTGGCTTCTTTAAAACGTTTCAAAGACGATGTGAAAGAAGTGGCTACTAATTATGAATGTGGTTTAAATATTCAAAACTACAATGATATTGAAGTAGGTGATATTGTTGAGGCATTTGAGCAAGTAGAAATCAAACGTAAATTATAATTATCAAAGGATACTCATTAAAGCGCTGATTTATCAGCGCTTTTTTTTATTTTAGTATATGCTAAATCAATTTTCCTTTCCAAAAGCACATATCATTTTAATCTGCGGAATTATTGTGGGCGTTTTTTCTTATGCGGCTATCAATAGCATTTGCACAGGTTTATTGGTGATTAATTGGATTGCAGAAGGAAATTTAAAACAAAAAATTAATACGCTTCGAAATTCAAAAATATTTTGGGTGCTCATTAGCCTATTCTTATTGCATTTGCTAGGTTTACTTTATACAAGTAATTTTACATACGCACTCAAAGATTTAAAAATAAAATTACCCATATTCTTTTTGCCTATTGTTTTTATTGCTTCGCCATCGCTTAGCGTTAAGGAATTTCGAAGCATATTAAAAGTGTTATTAATTACGGCTTTGCTTTCTTCGATTTACGGATTGTATTATTACCTCCGTTATTTTCAAGTTACTTTTTTTGAATTGAGAGAAATGTCTCAATTTATCTCTCATATTCGTTTGAGCTTATTGAATACCATTGCAGCTTTTGCAGCTTTTTATTTATTGGCCAAAAATAACTGGAGAAAACTTTCTTATACCAATTTGTATTATTTAATGGCAGGTATTTGGTTGTTTATTTTCAATGGTATTATGGGTGCTAGAATGGGTTTGGTCGTGTTTTTTATATTGCTCTTATTAGGCTCTATTTTTCTAGTCATTCGCCATAAGAAAATTTGGTTAGCTGCTGTTTTATTGGGTTTGATGATTGCTTTGCCAATTCTATCCTATCTAACTTTGCCGAGTATAAAAATGCGTACGCATGAAGTTGTTTATGAGTTACAATCTTATCAATTGAACCAGGATCCAAACGGTAAATCAATTGCACAAAGATTTGTATACTGGAATATTGCATGGGATATTTTTAAAACCGCTCCGCTTATTGGAATTGGCACAGGAGATGTAGCCGATGCATTCAATAGCTATTATCTTACACATCCTAATTTACTGCAGCAGCAATATCAACACCGCGCACACAATCAATGGCTCACCATACTGCTTACCTTTGGTGTTCTTGGATTGCTATTATTTATGCTAGTAGTTTTTTATCCACTATTTTATAAACGCAAATACCTAGATTATTTTTATATCGTATTCTTTATCGCATTTTCGCTTTCGATGCTTACCGAAGATACGCTCGAAACGCAGGTTGGCGTTACCTTTTATGCTTTGTTTAATTGCTTGTTTTTATTTGCTAAACCGGAAGAGTATTTAGATTAAAATAGATATGAATACGCCGAATTATAATTATCCAATGCAGAATTTTAAGCGGGCTAACAACCCAAGCGCTCAATTTTCTATTGTGATACCTACATGGAATAATTTAGCCTATTTACAATTATGCATTGCCAGTATTTTAAAAAATTCAACTTACCCGCACCAAATAATTGTTCATGTTAACGAAGGAACAGACGGAACATTGGAATGGGTAAAAGCGCAAGCAAACATCGATTATACTTATAGTGAAAATAATGTGGGCGTCTGCTACGCTTTAAACAATTGCCGTTCACTACTCAGTACAGATTATTTTTTATACATGAACGACGACATGTATGCATGTCCAGAATGGGATAAATTTTTGGCCGAAGAAATAGCCGCTATTGGGCATAAGCAATTTTTTATTTCTGCAACATCTATTGAGCCCAAAGCCCAAAGTAATTGTATGATTGAAAAAAATTATGGTACCGATTTGGAATCCTTTCAAGAAGAAAAATTATTGGCCGAATATGCTGCTTTGCCTATGCACGATTGGCAAGGGGCTACCTGGCCACCTAACATTGTACATAAAGATATTTGGGACGCAGTGGGCGGTTATAGTAATGAGTTTTCTCCAGGTATGTATTCCGACCCAGATTTTTCGATGAAATTATGGTTAGCAGGTATTCGATATTTTAAAGGAGTCAATAAAAGTAGGGTCTATCACTTTGGCTCAAAATCTGTGAAGCGGGTGACTAAAAATCCGGGGTATCATAAATTTATTGCCAAATGGAAAATGACTAATAGCACGCTTTCAAAATATTATTTACGAAGAGGCGAAAAATTTGATGGGCCTTTGTCAGAAGTGCATGTACCTATGATTACCAAAATTAAGAATTGGCTTAAACTACATTTTTAAAAATTATTTTACAGCGTTCCAAAGCTGTTGCA
>ENA-OUVC01001068-OUVC01001068.1-marine-metagenome-genome-assembly--contig:-NODE-1068-length-16658-cov-2.784331_pt1 | contig 16658 bp, 16 predicted proteins | sample MGYA00248622_ERZ508571 | MGnify/ENA primary metagenome ERZ508571 (study PRJEB26236, sample SAMN06267175) | marine metagenome | isolation source: Columbia River Estuary | place: USA:Columbia River... | reverse complement strand
CAGCACCGATAACAACAGCCGTGTCAGCATCTAACGGAGTATCAACACCAACAAAATCAGGGTGTGCGTTATACCAAGGCACAAAGTTTGCTGCAGATAATGATCCGCGTAGGTTTTCTCCCGGGATACCCAGTGTTTTGCCGATAGAAGTTCCTGTCGCAATAATTACAGCGTCATACCTATCTTTTAACTGTGCAATGGTTACATCATCGCCAACTTCAACATTTGCAAACAATCTAAAGGTTTCTTGTGATGCGATCTTTTCAAAGACCTTTGAAACAGTTTTAATCTTTGGATGATCTGGTGCCACACCGCTTCGAACCAATCCCCAAGGGGTTGGCAAGCGCTCAATCATGTCGATTTCAAATACGCGATCTTCAGTGACTAGGTTTTGGAGAGCTTGCGCAGCGAAATAACCTGCAGGTCCTGCGCCAACAATTGCTATTTTAAATGTAGGCAACAGATCTCCTTGATTGGTATTACTTGCGGAGACGAGGAGATTTGAACTCCTGAAGGCTTTTACACCTTACCTCGTTAGCAGTGAGGCGCACTCGACCGGGCTATGCGACGTCTCCTTGTACGTGCTAAGTCTAGCGTCTCCAGAACTCTCATTCTGCCTTGATTTACGGGCATCTTGGCGTCTTTTACCTCAGAGGCTTGAGTACTAGACTTTCCCAAACTTCACCTTCTGTCGAGGAAAAGAAAGGTTGGCAATGATTGTCACTGCGATTTTTAAAGCAAAGCCTGGAAAAGAATCTGAGCTCCACGCGGAATTACATGCAGGCGCGACTGCGTCTTGGGGAGAAGAAGGAGTACGCGGATACTACGTCCATGAACTTATAGAACAGCCTGGAACGTTTATGAATATTGAGGTTTATAAAGATGCTGGAGCATTTGCTTCGCACCTTGAAACGAACCATGTTAAGTCCTTTCTTGGAAAGCTTGACGACCTACTTTCAGAACCTTTAACTGTTTATCAAGGAAACGCCTTATTTAGAGGTGAAAGTTCAAAAGCTGCTCTTTAGCAGTTGGAGCTTATAATTATGCGACGATTACTTTCAGTGGAACGTCACCAGAAGATTCTGGAAAAAGTAGCTTCAGAGAACGCCGTAGATTTTGCGAGCCTTGCAGATGATTTAGGCGTTTCTTCCATGACTATCCGACGTGACTTGCGAATCCTTGAAGAGAGCGGATATTTAAAGACAACTCGCGGTGGCGCATCTGCACAAATTCTTAATACTCAAGATATTTTACTGCACCCGCGCGCAGCGGATCAAACACTAGCAAAAACTCAGATTGGCCAATATGCCGCTTCACTTATCGAGCGCGGAGAAGTAATTTTTGTCGGACCGGGATCTACAACCGCTGTCTTTGCACAATTCCTTCCAAACAATTTTGATCTCACTGTTATTACCTCTTCGCTTGCTCATGCCTCTTTACTTTCTTCGCGTGGGATTGAAGTTATCAGTACGGGTGGGGTATTAAGAGATCACTTAGCGCAGACTGGAGTAATCGCACAGGAAACTATTAACCGTTATATCGCAACGCGTACAGTCATTGGGGTTGGTGGAGTCTCAAAGAAGGGTGGCCTCACCGAGTTTCTAGAATCCGTGGCAGATGTCAGCCGCTCCATGATTGAGCGTTGCGAAGAAGTTATCGTCCTCGTTGACCCTTCCAAGAGTGGTGTTACAGCTAATTACCGAGTTGCCAGCCTTGATGTGGTGGACGAGTTTGTTACCTCCAGCGACGGTGTTGACTCCTTAAGGCGTCAGATAGGGGCTGGAGCGACGATACTGACCCCAAACGGGTAACATTTCATCACAATTCTTGTGTTAGATTTTGTCCCTATTGAGAGGGAGTCAGCACATGGCTATCGAATTATCTTCAATTTTTAAAGCCCAGAAACCTGTTATCGGTATGGTCCACCTTCCAGCATCACCCGGGCAACCTCAGTTTAAGAGTAAGCCAGACCTTCGCACATTCATTGATTCGGTGAAAGCAGATGTGAAGGCCCTGCAAGATGGTGGCGTTGATGGTCTTCTTTTTTGCAATGAGAGCGACTTGCCGTACACCACACGCGTCAGCTCTGAAGTTGGTGCTTGGACCACTTTCATGATCGGTGCCGTACACGATCAACTCAAACTTCCATATGGCGTCAATCTCTTGTGGGATCCAATTGCTTCAATCGAAGCGGCATCTGCATCAGGTGCATCATTTGTGCGTGAAGTTATGTGCGGTTCTTTTGCAAGCGAGATGGGTCTGCTTGCGCCAGATCCCGCTCTAGTTGCGCAAACTAGAACACGGTTAAAAGCCGAACATATTGCGCTCTTTACAAATATTGTTCCCGAATTTGCGTCCGCTCTAGAAGGGCGCTCGGTTCAACAACGTGCAAAAGCCGCTGAATATTTTGGGTTTGATGCAATTTTGATTTCAGGTCCAGTTGCAGGAGTTCCCTTTAGTAATGAAGATCTTCTTGCGGCAAAAGAGAGCGCCAAAAAGATTCCAGTCTTTGCAAATACTGGTGTCAATGCTAAAACTATTGGTGAGACCCTCAAGATTGCTGACGGTGTAATTGCAGGTAGCAGTATGAAAATAGACGGTAAGACTTTTAATCCTGTAGACCCAAAGCGAGTCATCGAACTTGTTTCGGCTGCAAATAAATCTCGTTAGGAGATAAACATGGCAAAGGTAAGTTTCATTGGTCTTGGAATTATGGGATCAGGAATGGTCGCTAACCTTGTAAAGGCTGGCCACGATGTAACAGTGTGGAATCGCAGCGATAGTAAGTACAAAGATATTGAAAAGGTTGGCGCTAAGACAGTTGCTGATCCTACGCAATTAATTCCTGGCGCAGACTTTTTAATGTATTGCCTTGCAGATGACGTTGCTGTCGATTCTTTATTTCTTAAAGGACCAGAGCTTGCTAGCAAAGTAGAAAAATCAACCATTGTTATCGACCTTTCTACGATTGATCCTGTAACAAGTGCGGCAGAGCGAAAGATGTATGAATCAAGGGGTATAGCCTTCTTGGACGCCCCTGTCTTTGGCACAAAGGGTGAAGCGCGAGATGGTGGTTTGTGGATTGTTATCGGCGGTCCAGAAGATGTTTACAAGAAATCATTGCCGGTTCTAGAACCAATCAGCGAAACTCTTCATTACATGGGCGAAGGCGGAAACGGTACAAAGATGAAGCTTGTGGGCAACTTACTTGTTGCTTCACAAATTGTTTCGATCGGTGAAGCCTTAACGCTTGCTAAAAAAGCTGGATTAGATTTAACAAAAGTTTTGGAAGTTGCTGCTGTTGCAGACTTTAAAACTCCTATTTACGCCGGAGTTGGGGCCGGTGTAATTAAGGATGATTATGAAGTGAACTTCCCGCTTAAGTTAATGCTCAAAGATGCTCGACTTATTCAAGCATTTGCAAAGCGTCTTGATTCGCCCGTTTCAATTGCAGTTACAACTGAAGAGTTGGCAAAAGAGGGCGTTGACGGTGGCATGGGTGAATTAAACGCTTCGGCAATCGTCAAAGTGATTTCAAACCGAGCGGGAGTTAACTTAAGTGAATAAACGTCTAGAAGGTATGTTTAATCCAAAATCTGGCAAGTGCATCAACATTGCTCTTGACCTTGGAATTTTCGGTGAGAGATCCTTCGCCAAGGGCATTGAAGATTTAGCAAAATCATTACCTGAAATTGTTGCTGGTCAGCCAGATGCGATTCAGTTAAATCCTGGTGGGCTTAAGATTTTTAACTCACTCAACTTAAAGACAGATGTTGCTATCGCTCTTCGCTTAGATGTCACAAACGCTTATGAAGCTCGCGATATTGAATACTCATGGGACACAGCAAATCTTGCGACCCTGCGCGATGCATTCGATAAGAAAGTAAAGGTTGTTGTTCTTAACTTGCTTAACATTGATGAAAACTCTCGTCTGCAAGAGCAGTGTGTGCAGAACATTCAATTAATCGGCGCTAAGTGCCGCGAAGAAGGAATTCCACTGATGGTGGAGCCACTCGTTATGACTGCTAAATCAGGCACCGGAACAACATCTGTAGGCGATGTAAACAAGATCGCAGCCCTTGTTCGCCAAGCAGTAGAACTCGGTGCTGATCTCATTAAGGTCGATCCAACAGTGCCAATGACAGACTTTGGCCAGATAGTTGAAATCGCTTCCCGTGTTCCTGTACTTGTTCGCGGCGGCGGTTCTGTTCCTCCACGCGAATTGTTGGAGCGCACTCGCGTCGCAATTGATTCCGGTGCATCCGGTGTTGTCTACGGTCGAAATATTGTTCAGCACCCAACTCCAGCCAAATTCATTCAATCAATTCGTGCAATTGTTCATGAGAACGCGTCCGTTGATGAAGCCATGCTCGTTCTAGAGAAATAAGTATCCCCATGAGTCAGACAATGAAAGCCGCCGTAATAACAGGAATCAAGAAAATCGAAATAGTTGATGTTCCGATGCCAGTTATTGGGCCGCGCGATGTCTTGCTCAAAGTTAAATCTGCAGGTTTGTGTACATGGGAACAACGCATTTACACAGGCCAAGCAAAATCCGATTACCCAGTTCTTGGTGGCCATGAAAATGCTGGAGAGATTGCAGCTATCGGCGAATTAGTGACGAATGTAAAAGTTGGCGACCGCGTAACAATGGGTTCTTCTTCATGTGGAACATGCCGTGCATGTCTTCGTGGGCAAGATAAAGGTTGCTCAGAACACTTTCTAAACTTCTCGCTTAAAGGTGGTTCATACGGTCCTGGTGGATTTGCTGAATACAAAATTCATAGAAGCGATGGTGTATTTCCTGTTGGCGATGCGCCGTGGGATCAAGCAGCACTTGCCGAACCTTTGTCATGTGCAATCCACGCAGCACGTCTTCTAGATGCTCGCTTGGGCGATACTGCTGTTGTATTTGGCGCAGGAACAATGGGATTACTTAACTTAATGGTCTTAAAAAAGTCTGGTCTTCGCGTTGCTGTCGTTGATGTCAATGAAGGACGCCTTGCAAAAGCAACATCACTCGGTGCAGATGTTGTATTAAAAGCTGGTCCAGATATTCGTGATCGCGTAAAGGCTGCATTCCTTGGCGGTGTTGATTTCTCAATCGCTGCTTATGGAAGCGAAGAAGTGAATCAAGATGCGCTAGATGTACTTAATAATCGCGGCAAAATATGTCTCTTTGCTTCTGCGCACCCAGTAACGCCTTTTGCTGTTGATCCAAACCTCATGCACAACCGCGAAACTTCGGCTGTTGGAGTTGTAAGCGCTGATCGACGCGATCACGCAGTAGCAACAGATTTAATCGCTACGAAGCAGATTGATTTATCACCGATTGTTGACGCAACATTTCCACTTGTAGAAGCTGCTGCTGCGTTTGAGCGAGCAACATCAACTCCAAGTTATCGAGTGATGCTGCATCCTTAATTCGTTTTAGTAATCCAGTTCGTGCAACTTATGCATGGACTCTTTAGTTGCTTGATACAAATTGGTGTAAATCTCACTGAGCGGAGCATAGGTCGCTGCAAGATCTGTATTTGGTTCGACGATGCGTGGTTTTCCTTGCCAGACACGAATCTCCTCTGGGCTAGAAACTAAACCAACTGCAACGCCAGCTAGTAGCGCATCGCCATATGAAGCGCCGAAAGTAAGGGGCGCAACTTCTTGTGGAACTCCAGAAATGTCGCTGACTGCTTGTAGCCAGACAGAGTTCTTTGTTCCGCCACCAACAGATTTAATTGCGTGTGGTCGTGCACCGATTGCAGTAAACAAGTCAACGTGTTGTTTAAATCCATGACCCATTCCTTCTAGAACACTTCTAAACAAGTGTCCGCGTGTGTGGGTCAGACTTAATCCAAAGATCATTCCCTTTGCGCGCGGATCCATAACAGGTGTTCGCTCACCACTGAAATATGGAAGAACAACTACGCCTTCAGAGCCCGCAGGCGTTGCTTGTGCTTCTTTAACTAATACTGAATACGCGTTTTCACCGCCCGCTTCTTCGGCAGCAACTAACTCTTTTGCAAAGTTATCTTTAAACCAACGTGTGAGAGAACCGCTGGTTGCCATACCCGCTAATAGACACCACGTGCCAGGGAAGAGATATGGACCGGCCCATAATCTTTTGTCACGTGCTTGATCATTATCGGTAACTTGAATCATGAAAATTGTTGAGCCGTACATCATCATGAGCTCGCCGGGTTGTGTGACGCTGACGCTGAGTGCTTCTGCGCCGGCATCAATGGTTCCAACAGAAACAGGTGTGCCGACTGCTAAACCAGTGGCTTTTGATGCTGATTCATTAACGTGGCCCGCTAATTCGTGGCTCCACATAATCTCTGGAAGTTGGTTGATATCCAAAATTTCTTTGCAGTATTTATCGCTCCACTGATTTTTCCATGGGTCATACATCGGAACCATGGTGCCCGCAGAGAAATGATCAACAACAACGCGAGATGTTAAGCGAGCAACAATGAATGTCGTTGCGTCAACAAACCAACGTGCTTTCTTATAAACCTCTGGCTCGTTTTTCTTGATCCACAAAATCTTTGGACCAGTTGATTGCGAAGAGAGAGTATTTGCTGTTGCATTAAAAATTGTGTCTTCGCCATAAATTGCATTGAGTTCGTCGATTTCTTCGACAGCGCGGGTGTCAACACCGTACAAAATTCCCATACGAAGTGGATTAAAGTTTTCATCAATTGGCAACACATCTGGACCAATCGCACTGACTCCAACGCCTTTGATGTCACTTGGTGAAACACCTTCTGTTGCAAGTAATTGCTTGGATAAGTTACAGAAATCGCCCCACCACGTTAACTCTGGATCGTGTTCTGCCCATCCTGCACGTGGAAACAAAAGCTTGTGAGGAATTGCAGCTTGTGCGATTACCTTGCCTTGTGGAGTAGTTAGAACACCCTTTGATTCATAGGTGCCGATATCTATTCCGAGAAGTAAGTCTTGTCCCATGGTGCATCCCCTTTGTGAGAGTTAACCTCTGGAGAAATTTTCCTCTGGAGAAAACTTCTCTACTACTCCGATAAGTAATTTCTTTAGTTGCTCTAGATCATCGAGTGAGCAAACTTCAACACCTGAGTGTGTGTATCTAGTTGGCCACGCTACATCAACGCATGCAACGCCTTCGCCGACTAATTGCACGTAAGAAGCATCTGTAAGTAAACCAATAGTTGCGTGACGCTGTAGATCTACTTTTTGTGATTTCGCAGATTCTTCTACTAGTGAAAGCAATCGTGGGTGCGGAATCAAACCATTGAGTGTTCCACGTCCATGGAATGTGTATGTGCCGACGACTGGACCGGCGCCTACTTTTACTGCATTTCCGCCATCAATATCTGGGGTATCTGAAGCTGCAACTAAATCAATACTTATTGCAGCAGTTGGATGTATTTGCTGCGCCGCAACCATTGCGCCACGAAGGTTGAATTCTTCTTGAACTGTGCCGACTAAGTGAAGCGTTGCTTTAGGACGATTCTTGCCGAAGTGTTGAGCAAGTTCTACTAGCACTGCGCATCCACCGCGATCATCGAGTGAAGTTGCAGCAACTCTGTTGTTGACGAGTTTTTCAAAACTTGGACGATAGAGAATTGGCGTACCAATTTTTACTCCTGCGTCATGAACTTCTTTCGCACTTGTTGCACCAATATCTACATAGCATTCGCCAATTGGCTTAACGATGTACTTATCTTCTGGTGGTGTGAGGTGGTGTGAAACAAAACCAATAACACCGTTGATTACTTTTCCAGGCGAAGGCTGCAGAATTACATTTGATGCCGCAAGAATTCGCTCTGGAACTCCACCGACTCGTTCAATGCGGATGAAACCATTTTCTTCAACGCCCTTAACAATCATTCCGAGTGAGTCGGTGTGAGCAAAGATCATTAAATCTGAGCCTTCAGGCGATGTGCCCTTGATTGTTGCAATAACGTTTCCGAGAACATCGACACGAATTTCATCAACGTGATCTTTTAAATCAGCTTTGAGTTTCTTAATCATTTCCTCTTCAAAGCCCGCCATCGCAGGCGTGAGGCAGTATTTTTCTAAACGCTCAATTAATGACATTAGGACCTCAATGACTTGGAAATGGATTTGTTAACTCTGCGATTTTCTAGGACTACGTTAAGAATCATCACGAAGATCAATACGCCACCTTGTGCTGCGAGGTATAAGAATTGACTAAAGCGAAGTGCGTTAAATCCTGATGAAACCATCTGTAAAACAACTGTTGCGAGAATTACGCCGGTAACTGTTCCGAAACCGCCCATTGGATTAACGCCACCGAGTACGACGATTACGATTGCAAGAAGGATGTAAGAAGAACCGAAGTCTGGGCTTGCAGCTGATGTGCGTGAAGCAATAATCAAGCCAGCAAGTGCTGATAAGAAGCCTGATGCTAAGTAAACCCAAGCAATGACTTTGCGGTCGCCCATAACGCTGTATTGCGCTGCTTTGCGGTTAGTTCCTACAAGGAAAATCTTTAAGCCAAGAGTGGTCTTGTTGATCCAAAGGCCAACTGCGCCAGCAATGATGACCATCAAAACAAATGGTGTTGGAATGCCAAAGAATGTTCCATTTCCTACGCGCATGAATTGCTCAGGCAAACCAGAGACTGAAACTCCGTCAGTCATGCCGATAGCGATGCCGTTGAAAAGCGTCATTGTTGCAAGTGTTGCAAGAATTGGTGTGACATCTAATTTGGCAATCAAAATTGAGTTAATGCCGCCGGCAATTAGTCCAACAATGATTCCAAGTACACAAGCGATGAGAATCCACATGAGGGATTCGGTGCCTGTGGTGTCGCTCTTGCTTCGCATCACATAAGCAGCAACTAGTGCTGCAGCATTAGAAATAGAAACAATTGAAAGATCGATTCCGCCAGTAAGCATTGAGAGCATCACCGCGATACTAAGAATCGCAATCTCTGGGACTTGATATGACATCGACTTAAAGTTATTTGGAGAGAAGAAGATGTTTGGAGAGAGAATTGAGAAGACCAAGAGTGTTCCAATTGTTATTGCTAACAACTGCGTGATTTTGCGATCAGCCAATAAACCAGTGTTTAACTTGTTCCAACGCTCATTCATGATTAAGCCGCCTCATCATTAGTTGAAACACGACGATTTTTTGCTTTTCTACTCTCGTTAATCGCTTGGACTGTAATACCGATTAATAGCAAAGCGCCAACAGCTGCGCGTTGCCAAGAACCACTTACGCCCAAAAGAATTAAGTTATTTTTAATCAAGCTAATAAGAATTACACCGAGAACAGTTCCAAAGACTGTTCCATAGCCACCCATGATGCTCGCGCCACCAAGAACAACTGCTGCAATGATGTCGAGTTCGGATCCTGCTAGATCGTAAGGATTGGCTTTACGTTGCAGCGATACGTACAAGATTCCGGCTAATCCAGATAATGCGCCAACCAACATATAAATCTTTGCTTGTGTGCGCTTTACAGAAATTCCGAGGCGACGTGTTGCTTCAACGCCACCGCCGAGTGCGTAAACGGAGCGACCAAACATTGTGCGGTTTAACAAGAATGCGACGAGCAGAGTAATAATTACTATAGGAATAATCAGAATATGCAGACGGGCCAACGTTCCTTCTTCTGGCTGTATCGCTAGTAAATCTGCAGTTGCGAAGTTATCGAGTCCAACTGGAATATCGCTGATAAATGATGAGCCGATAAATGTGAGCATGATTCCGCGGAAAACTCCGGCGGTACCCAGCGTTGCAATCAGAGTTGGAATTCCAAAACTCGCAATGGCAATTGAATTGAGCCCGCCTAAAGCAACTCCGATAAGAATTGCTAAAACAATTGGAATCATCAAGCTGTTCTCGTTTAAATCAAACTTCTGCATGATGACGACCGCGGTGTAACCAGCGAAGATTCCGACGATTGGGAATGAAACATCGATGCCACCGCTAATGATGACGACTAATACACCTAGCGCGAAGAGAAGTTGTACGAAAGAAGATCTAAAAATGTCAAAGAGTGTTGAGAGAGTGAAAAACTCTGGGCTCTTTACGCCGATTGTGATTGAGAGCAAAATGATTGCAATAATCAACGCTGTTTCGTTGCGAAGTAGAAGTTTCTTCCAGTTCATGGATCAGCTCAACTCCTTATACAAGACATTCTCATCAAGTTCTGATTCGTTGAATTCTTTTGATACCTGACCATTCTTAATAACCATTACGCGATGGCAGATTTGAATGAGTTCGGGAATGTCATCTGAGACCACTAAAAAGGCCATACCTTCTTGTGCTCTATCGCGAATGATTTCGAGAATTTCTCGCTTTGATCCAATATCTACACCAACAGTTGGGCCATTTAAAATCATTAAGTGTGGATTCATTGCTAACCACTTTGCTAAGACCACGCGCTGTTGGTTTCCACCTGAAAGTGAAGTAACAGGGTTCTGTGAATTCTTTGTTTTAATGCGTAAATCTTTAATCCACTTCTCGCCTGCTTCGTATAAACGGTTCTTTGCAAGAGTTCCACCGCGACCTTGGTATTGATCAATCCCAACAGCAACGAGGTTGCGAAGAATTGATTGATCTAAGAACAATCCCTGAGTTAAGCGATCTGGTGGCACATAACCAATGCCTGCTTTGATTGCGGCGGATGAAGAGTTCAGTTGAATTGATTTACCTTCAACGATTATTTCGCCTGAATCAACTGGATATTGACCAAAAATTGCTTCTGCAAGCTCTGTTCGGCCAGATCCCAAAAGACCAGTGATTCCAAGAATTTCACCGGGAGCGATTGAGAAAGATACATTTGAAAATGTTGGCTTGGTGCTTAAGTTTTTAACTTCAATAACTTTAGTGGTGGATGGTTTCAGTGGAGGTGCAATACGTGTCTCAGAAATATTTAAGCCTGTCATAGCTTCAGAAATAGCATCGCGCTTGTAATCTTTCATGAGGCCATCTGCAACAACTTCGCCATTTCGCAAAATTGTAATTGTGTTACAGATTTCTTGAATTTCATCGATCTTGTGGCTTACGAAGACTGTTGCAACGCCTCGAGCTTTAATTTGTTCTACAACTTCAAATAAGCGTTTAATTTCTTTCCGCGTCAGCGCTGTTGTTGGTTCGTCCATAAACAGCATCTTCACACCGAGGTTTGTTGCACGAGCGATTGCAATGAGTTGTTTGGATGCGATTGAAATATCGGCAACTGGTGTATTGATATCGATATCTACACCAATTAGGTCGAGTGCATTAGATGCAATCTCCTTAGTCTGCTTCTTGCTGAGAATGCGTGAATTATTTAAAATATAGGTTGGCATTGCGATGTTTTCAGCAACTGTCATGTTTGGAAGAAGCGAAAAATCTTGAAAAATTACTTGTACACCTTCGTGCACTGCTTCACGAGGTGAAAGTTTTGTAAAAGACTTTTCCCCCAACCTTATGAGCCCTGTATCAGGAGCATGAATGCCGCTCATAATTTTAATAAGAGTTGACTTGCCAGAACCATTTTCTCCGGCGATGCAGTGCACTTCTCCACTCTTAACTGAGATTGAAACTCCTGAAAGTGCCTTAGCACCACCAAAACTTTTGACTATATCTTTAACCCCATATTCAGTGGTGAGCAACGTAGACATTGTCTGTTACATGCCTTTCTTCACTGTCGTGGGGTGCCTTTAGTTTATTACCTTTTAAGTAAGAGTGGGGCGCGGTATTCCGCGCCCCACTCTTTTTCGAGCTTAATTGCTTGGTTATTAGATGTTGTACTGATCCATATTGTCTTTATCAACAATAACCCAAGCAGCACCTGACCAGCTGACCTTTGTGCCAGCGATCTTGTTGATGCTTTCGTAGCCAGGAACACCTAGATCCATGCCTTCAGTGATTTCTCCACCGCCGACAAGAATTTCTAGCATGTTCAACATAGCTTGACCTGCAAGTGCTGAATCCCAGAAGAAGATCTTGTCGATCGCTCCGGTAGCCAAGTACTTGCTTGTCATTGAAGGAATTGATGTACCCATAACGCATACCTTGTCAGCAAGACCAAGTTCCTCAACAGCGCGACCGATACCAACTACGTCATTAGCAGAAGATCCTTCTAGACCCTTTAGGTCTGGATACTTCTTTAGAAGTTCCTTTGTCTTGTTGTATGCAACATCTGCATCTTCCTTAGACTCAATTGGATCTTCAACACGTACGATGCCTGGGTACTTTGACTTAGCTTGATCAAAAGCTCCAGCTACCCATTCATTGTGGCTTCCGTTTGTAAGTGTTCCAACAAACGCTGCGTACTTACCTTTTCCGCCCATACATTCTTGTAGGTTGTCCATCATGACTGCGCCGTATGCAGCATTATCAAATGCTTCAATGTTAGCGTCAGCGTTTTGGATCTGATTTGCTTCGTGAGTTACAACAAAAATTCCAGCTTCTTTTGCTTTTGCAACAACACCATCGATTGAAGCTACGTCATTTGGAACAATTCCAATTCCTGTAACTCCCTGAGCAATAAGATCTTCAACCATCTTTGATTGCTTTTCTGGTGATGCATCTGTTGCACCAGTCATAGTTGCATCGATACCTTTTTCAGTAGCCCATGCATTAATTCCCTTTTCCATGTTGTCGAACCAGCCGACGCCGATCAACTTCACAGAAATTACGTAGCGCTTATCTCCAGCAGAATCTCCGCCTGAACTGCAGCCAGCCAAAAGTAAAGCTGCTGCGGCAGCGGCTGCTGCGACTTTGTACTTCTTCATTCGTGCTCCTTTTTGCGTGATTAAAGGGGATCGGGTTGGGATTGACCCCTAAGGGTAAGATGAATATATTCGCCTTTAACAAAATTGGTCAATAGTTCCGTTAAAAATAGATAACTTTTTATAACATTTTTGTTATAAAACGTTAACTTCTAAGAGGGGTACGCTTACGCCATGCAAAAGATCCTGAATGTCCCAACAGAGTTTGTTAATGAGATGCTCGAAGGCATCCTCGAGGCATACCCAACCCAGCTCAAAGCCGTCGGTGGAGACAACCACGCCCTCGTGCGAGCTGATGCGCCTGTTTCAGGCAAGGTAGGAATTACAACTGGTGGCGGATCTGGCCACCTTCCACTATTTCTTGGTTACGTCGGAAAAGGCATGCTCGATGGCGTTGCTGTCGGCGATGTTTTCCAAAGTCCAACAGCAGAACAGATGCTTGCAGTTACAAAGCAAGTTAACTCCGGTGCTGGCGTTCTCTATATATATGGAAACTACGGCGGAGATGTTTTTAACTTTGATTTCGCAGCAGAACTCGCAGCAGCCGAAGGAATTCGCGTTGAAACTGTATTAGGTGCTGACGATGTTGCATCCGCACCAAAGGGTGAAGAAGCGCGTCGTCGCGGAATTGCTGGAATTTTCTTCTTATACAAAGTTGCAGGAGCAGCAGCTGCAAAGGGTTTATCACTCGATGAAGTTGTTGCTGTTACAAAGAAGGCTGCAGCGCAGACTCGCACAATGGGTCTTGCATTAAGCCCAGTAACACTTCCTGCAGTTGGTCATCCAACATTTGAAGTAAAGCCAGGTGAGATGGAAATCGGTATGGGTATCCATGGTGAACCTGGAATTCGTAAGAGCGCACTAGAAACTGCTGATCAAATTACAGAAGAGTTGCTTACTGCAATTAAGAATGATCTTGATCTAAAGAGTGGCGACAAAGTCTGCGTACTCATGAATAGCTTGGGCGCAACGCCACCAGAAGAGCTTTACATCATGTTCCGTCACGCTAAGAAAACACTTAAGGGTTACGGCGTTGATGTTGCTCGTGCATACGTTGGCGAATTCGCTACTTCACTTGAAATGGCAGGCGCATCAATCAGCGTTATTCGTGTGGATGATGAATTACTTAACTACATCAATACTCCTGTGCACACACCATTCTTTACTCAGGCATGAGCGCATTTACTGACTCAGTAGAGAAGGTTGCGGCCGCTCTAGAAAATAACTCAAAGAAGTTTGAGGAGTTAGATTCTGTTGCCGGCGATGGCGATCTAGGAATTACCGCTGGCAATATTGCTAAGGGATTACGTGCAGGTGCTGCCGGTGCAACTGGTGATCTCAAAGCGGATCTAATGCTTATCGGACGCGAGATTGCAAAGTTTGCGCCATCTACTTTCGGAACATTATTTGCAACTGGTTTCATTCGTGCATCCGCTGCTGTTGCTGATGGCGATGCACTCAAGAACACACAACTCGCTGTTACTGCAGCCTTCGAAGGTATTGCTGCTCGCGGAAAAGCAGCACTCGGTGAACGAACACTTTTAGATGCACTACATCCCGCATCTGTTGCACTCAATAGCGCAACTGATTTACAGAGTGGATTAAACGCTGCAGCAACTGGTGCACGCGCCGGTGTTACTGCAACAGCGTCAATGGCCCCTAAACATGGTCGTGCAGGTTGGATTGGCGAACGCGCACAAGGCAATGAAGATGCTGGCGCTACTGTTGTTGCTGTTGTTTTTGAAGCTTTAGCGCAATAACTTTATAAACCACCTAGACGCAATAGTTCGCTCTTATCTGCAACCTTTACGCGTGGTTTTCCTAGTGGTTCACCGCTAGAAACTTCTGCGGTGTTGATCGCTTCCCAGTGGGTTTGAGTAATAACTTTGTGTGCACCAATTAAATCGTTGATATCGCCTGAATTTTTTGGTGCTTTTAAATCAGAGATAAGCAGTTCAATAACAGCTGCGGCGTCGCTCTTGTTCGTGCCGATAACACCAGATGGACCACGCTTTGCCCAACCAACAACATAAATATTTTCCTTTACACGACCGTCAGCGTTTAAAACTTTGCCTTTTTCATAAGTAATTCCATTAAGTGGCGCTGCTTCATAACCAATAGCGCTGATTACTAAACCTGCCTTAATTACTTTCTCGCCTGCCGGAGTTTTAAAAACAACTTCTTGCACTCGATCTGTGCCCTTGATTTCTGTTGGTACATGGTGGAACAAGAATTCCATTGTGCGTTCGTGACTTGTTTTTTCGTGCTCTGCAATTGCAGCATCGCATCTAAATTACTCTTTACATCTTTTTCAGGATTAACTCCCGCTGCAATGATTGCTGCATCAATATCTGTTTTGCTGATGATTACGTTTGTATGTTCGAGTTTTGGTAACTCACGTAATTCTGGAGAAGTAAAGGCTGCATGTTCGGCGCCGCGGCGAGCACAGATGTAAACCTTGCGAATGCCGCTCTTCTTTAGTTCTGCAATTGCATGGTCAGCGGTATCTGTTGGATCAAGTTCTGATGGTTCGAGTGCCAACATGCGGGCAACATCCATCGCAACATTTCCTGCGCCAATAACAATTGCAGTATCGGTATCTAGTGGCACGTCGACGCCTGTGTAATCAGGGTGTGCGTTATACCAAGGTACAAAATCAGCTGCTGATAAATATCCGCGCAGCTCTTCACCGGGAATTCCTAATTTTCTTCCCAGTGAAGAACCAGTTGCAATAATTACAGCGTCATACTTTGCTTGTAGATCAGCAAGTTGAACATCGGTTCCGAGTTCTAGATTGCCAAATAAACGAAAGTTTCCGGCGGTTGCAATCTTTTCAAATACCTTTGAAACAGTTTTAATCTTTGGATGATCTGGTGCAACACCGCTTCGTACTAATCCCCATGGTGTTGGAAGGCGTTCAATCATGTCGATTGCAAATGTTTTATCTTCACTCTGCGCATTTTGAAGTGCTTGCGCAGCGAAATATCCGGCTGGCCCCGCGCCAACGATTGCTACCTTAAAGGTTGGCACGCGAGAACTCCTTAACTAATTTATCTGCGGAGACGAGGAGATTTGAACTCCTGAAGGGTTTTACCCCTTACCTCGTTAGCAGTGAGGCGCACTCGACCGGGCTATGCGACGTCTCCTTGTACGCAGCAAGTTTACAGGTTCAAAGACAGTCGCGATACAAAGCGTTTCGCTTTAGACTTGCCGACATGGACCAAAAAGAGGTTGTGAAAGCCGCGCGAGATAACACTCCTTCACCTGCTTTTGCTGACTTTATGTCCAAAGGTTGGGTGCCATCTGATTTAGATGATGTCGTTGCTGGTCCCGCTGTTACATCCGCATTTATTCGCCGAGCGGCTCTGTCTGCGCAATATCCAGGTGTTCGTTTAGTTTTGCCAGCTGGTGGTTTCAAAGTTCGCAGTAATGATTGTGATTACAGATTTAGACCTCACTCTGCTTTTGCTTATTACTCCGGCGTGCAAGGTGTTGAAGCTAGCGCTGATGCAGTTTTAGTTCTTGAACCAAGTGCAGATGGTCACGAAACATATTTATATATTCATCCGCGTTCTACTCGCGATACTCACGCTTTTTATACCGACCGTCGCTTTGGCGAATTGTGGGTTGGTCGTCGCTTCACACTAAAGGAAGCACAAGATCGTTATCAGATTCAAACTCGTCGAGTTGATGATCTTGAATCACTTCTTAAAGATGGTGCTGCTGCACTGATTATTCGTGGCGAAGATCCACTGGTTGATAAAAGTGTTGCGGTGCATCCACAAGAAAAAGAGTTTGTTACTTTCACATCCGCTGCTCGTTTAATTAAAGATGAGTACGAAGTCTCTGAATTACAACGCGCATGTGATGAAACTGCAAAAGGTTTTGCCGATGTTGTTCGCGCATTTCCGGCAGCAGTGAGCAC
>ENA-OUVC01001063-OUVC01001063.1-marine-metagenome-genome-assembly--contig:-NODE-1063-length-16734-cov-2.969202_pt1 | contig 16734 bp, 17 predicted proteins | sample MGYA00248622_ERZ508571 | MGnify/ENA primary metagenome ERZ508571 (study PRJEB26236, sample SAMN06267175) | marine metagenome | isolation source: Columbia River Estuary | place: USA:Columbia River... | reverse complement strand
CCTGAAGAACCGCTAGTTCCTGAAGAACCGCTGGTTCCAGAAGATCCAGATGTTCCTGAAGACCCAGAACTTCCAGACGATCCGCTAGTTCCATTTGATCCTGAACTTCCTGAAGAACCGCTAGTTCCTGAAGAACCGCTAGTTCCTGAAGAACCGCTGGTTCCAGAAGATCCAGATGTTCCTGAAGACCCAGAACTTCCAGATGATCCGCTAGTTCCATTTGATCCTGAACTTCCTGAAGAACCGCTAGTTCCAGATGAACCGCTACTTCCTGAAGTGCCAGCCGGTCCTCTTTCAACAATATTACTAGTTGATCCTGCTGGCGCAACTGACTCTACTAAAATAGTATTCTTATTACTACTTTCAACAACAGTAGAATTAGATCCGCCTCCAACAGTTACATTTATTTGATTATTATTAGAGGAAACGTTGACATCTATATTTGACATTTTATAATTGTGTTACATCAGCTAATACGTTTAATCTAAATTCAAAAAGAGTACAATCCAGTATCCCAGTAGAATAAAAATGCAAATCACCATACAAATTAATAGGAGGAAACCCTTTAGTAACTGAAGACGGAAAGCTAAATTGCACAACGCCTGTTCCGTTTACACCTGATACCGTTGTTGGCACAAATTGATATAATAAATTACCGTCAGGATGTGGACGCAATTGTCCTGTACAAGTTATATTCGCGAAATCTAAATTAGCGGAAGTAACAGTTATTGTTTGCGTGGGAAATGTATCTCCTCTTATTATTGATAACTGTGTCGCCATTTGTTATTTATTACACGTTATATTAAATCTGGAGACAAAAAAACCCAAGCTTTCGCTTGGGTTCGCGTTGTTTATGTAAACTTACTTTACCACTGGCAAGTCTGGATTGACGACACCATTACTTGATGCATCAGCAGCAGACTTTGCGCGAGTGGTTAGTTCTTGATTAATAAGACGAAGATTGGCTTGCGCCATTTCGATCTTACCGAGTTCATCATAAGCGAAAGCCTTTAGTTGAATGTCGCTTACTTGTGATAGGTTAACTTGATTCTGATTATTCTGTTCCATAATTAATTAAGGTACTATATATTATATCTCGCGAAGAATTTTTAAAGTTTTTTGATGCTTTGGGTTCTTAGGATCTAAAATTAATGCTGGATTATTAATCAACATAGAAATACTGCCTTTATTTGTGGACTTAAATTCGCGCAATAGTTTTTCCTTAATTTGCATTCGTGAGCCGCTTGCAAATATGCCTATATTTTCGCACATATGCTGCAAATCAACAATAGCCATTTCATTTAGTCTTTCTCTAAAGATATCAATATTAGATGTACCAAATGGATTCATCTTTCTGATGCCAAGTATTTCTTCTAGCTTTTTAACTTTTTCAATGTCTGGATCAAGATGGGTTTTTCCATCTGTAAGCGTTAGATTGTCTAGCTCTGACTTCTTAGGCTCAGGCTTTTTTGCATCTGTCGGGGTATTTTTAATTGACTTTTTAGCCATATACTATATTACACAAAATATATATTATTCAATAAAAAAGGCGTTACCCTTTCGGATAACGCCTAATTTATGACGGACTTACTACATATCAGACAATCAATCCAACCAAAGCGCGATTGTCGAGAACCATACGACCCTCTTCAAGAGAACCATAATAACCAATCTTACCCTGACGAAGAGTATATTGGTCATCAGCGACTAGATTGAACTCAGAACCGCTGTCAGCATCAACAGCTACAGCGCGAATTAGTGAATCACGGCTTCTGTCAAGACCAACTATGATCTGTTCAGTAGCGAGGAATTGCTGGGCAGTTCCACCATTTGCATTTACAGCATAGTTGTCAGCGTAAGCTGTAGAACCAGCGACTGTATCGAAAATTGTGGTGAACTTCTTACCAACACCGAACTCTAGAATTTCCATGATTGAAACTCCGAAGAATTCAGGTAGACCAGCTTGATTGAAAAGTTGGTTACGAATTTCATCGGTAGCAGTGATAGGAGCATTACCAGCGCTATTAGAAGTACTGGCAGTACCAGCTATAGAAGCCTTGGTATTGATTGGGTTATAAGCCATACCACGAATTTCTTCGATGATTTCTGGAGAAACGATAAGATCGGTTAGACCTCTACGAGCGCCAGAAGGAGTACCACCAACGAATGAAGCATTAATACGCTTGATCTTAGTGAACAACTTGTTCAAGTCGTTAAGAACGAAACGTCCAACAGCAGCAGCACGGAAGGTGTGAAGGTTATTAGCAGCAGTAGCATCATTACCAGTGGAAGCGTTAGCTAGAGCAGTCATTAGAAGGTTAGCAGAAGTTCTTTCTTGCTTAAGCATAACTTCTTGAGCTATACGAGTGAAAGACTTGCTAACTACGTCCAAACGGCTCTTGGCAGCGTACTTCTTGTCGAAAGCGACGGCGCTGTCGAGACGATAAGTAGCAATCTTTAGCTCAGAAGCCAAAGGTTGAACTACGTTCTGAGGAAGACCACCAGCTACACTCTGACTATAGACCTTGATGTAATCTTCATCGAAGATATCATAATATAGGTCTAGAGGAATTGAGGGGTTATCTTCAGCATTGAATTGAAGACTTGTGAACAAATTAGAAATAGTTGGGGCGTTATTAATAACTTCAGCCAAAACTGGTCCAATGAATTCAGCCAAAGCTACTTGAGCATCGAAGGCTACTTCACGGTTCTTTGAGGCTAGAGCTTTAATTAGCTCGACTTGTTCGTCTGTTCTCTTTAAAACGATTTTCATATTATTTATTAGTTAAATGGATTAGACAACGTAAGAGGAATTACAATCGAATTGAACAAGAGCATATTTACCAGTAGTACTACCGGCAAAATAATCACTCTTACCATTCTGAGAAACACGTTGACCAGTGCCGAGAATACGGCCAATGATACTTGTGGTTCCAGTGATTGGGGATACAGCACTAGCCAATAGGCCAGAAACCTTACCAGCGTTAGCTGAAATGATAAGATGGCTATTAACAACCATGTTAGCGTCAACCCAGTCAATAGCTGTATCAGCTAGTGTGAAGATACCGCGAGTAGCTACAGGTACAGCTTGTCCAGTAAGAACGGCTTGTAGTTCTGCTCTCTTTACTGGATTGTAAAGAAGTCTTTCGCCATTTTCATCAGTAGCTAGAGTCTGATTAAGAGTCATGCCAAGAACTGGAACACCAGCAGTGGCGGCTGTAAACTGCAAAGGTACAGCAGGATATTGAACAGCTCCCAAGAAGGGATAATCTGTTTTACCAAGTGTATTTGTAATATCGGTAGCTGTGTACTGAATTGGATCGAGATCCAAGTTACCAGCAGATACCTTGACGAAAACACCTGCTGAACCATTACCATTTGTAGATGGATTGGCATCAACAGTGTCGCTCGCGAACATGTTGATAACATCAACGTCGCTATACTGTCTGAATGGATATAATCTTAGTGACATATATTTTTAAAATTTAACTGTTATGTTTTCCTTGCTGAAAGCTTTACCTAGTCTTTCTTTCCAAGAAGCTTTTGCTTCTGAAGGAGCGAGTGACTGAGCGGGTATAGCTGGCTCTTCGCGTTTGGCGTTAGCCAAAGCTGTTTCAACTTCAACTGTCTTTTCGACAACTTCAGTTCGTTGAGTCTTTGCTTGTCCCATTCTCTTTGCCAATTCGGCTTCCAGACGTTCTTGGAAAAATTTATCTTGATCTTGCTTTGAAGCTTTGTTCTTGTGTCTAAAAAGAACAGCGAGCTTTTCTTTATAAGAAGCAAACGCCTCTTCTGTGTTTGCCAAAGTAGATACTTCTTTAGCTAGAAACTGACGATCAATCTCATCAAGATCATAATCAGTATCTAGGAAACTCATTCTTGAACTATAAAGTTCTTGAGAAGCTTGAGCGGAAATTGTGTTTTCGAGTTCTGCTAATTTAGCGAGAGTCTCAGAAAGTTTTTTGTTGTTCTCATCAAGATCTTTCTTGAATTTTTCAACTTGAGCGACAGCTTCAGCCTTAGCGACTTCAGCATTTTCCATCTCTAGTTTCATTTCGTCACTCTTTAGTTTAATGCTCTCAGCGATCTTGGCTGAAATAGAAGCTACGGCTTCATCACTAAACTTGGCAGTGTCTTGCTTTTCAGCGAGAACTGTTTTTAATGCAGATAGTATTTGTTCTAAATCCATAATTTTTGTTTTGGTAATATTTACAGGTTGTTTTTGTTTTTGTGAAAATATTTTATTGTTAAAGTTTAATAATTCTACAGAATCGACTTCGTAAAACTCAGCTTCTTCTGTTTCTATTTCTTGTTTTTCGTTTTCAATTTCTATAGCAGATGTTCCATCATCAATCACTACGCCTTTAACATCAGCAGCAGGATTGCTTGTGAATCCGATACCTAAAGGATAAATACGTCCAGTAACCAAACGATATACTGGAGTTCCATCGTTCATATATCCAGATCCATCAAAGCCTTTTAAATATTTCTTGAATTCATCTATTTGTTCTTTTTTAGTGATGATCTCTGCTTGCTTCAAATCTAAACTTCCAACTGCAATATAATACTCATTAAATCCTATCTCCCAACTTGCACTAATTTTTTCATATAATGCGGAATCAGGATCGTTAGAATCCATTAATGCGTCTGCGAAATCGCGATCAACTGTTTTATAAATTACAGCGGCCAAAGCAATATTAAATGGACTAAGACTTCCTCTTACGTCTTCGTCAGATAATATTTTATTCTCTCCATAAGAAGAAAACGCTGAATTAACAATATGCCCAACTACTCTTTTTTTGTTATGTTCAATATTTGTTGGCTTATGAATGAAATAATTTTTAAACGCAATAGCTGTATTAGTATCAATACCATCACCATTTTTATTAAAACGATTTACAAGAGCCGCATTAAATGCAGCCCCAACTAAATCAACATTCTTTTCTAAATTAACTGAAGAAGGTATAATTGACTTAAGCGGTTCCAATGAAGCTTGCGACAACAAAACATTGCTATCGAAATTTAACGAAGCTGTAACTATGTTGTCAAATTTAGTTCTATAAAGGAACATATATTTACATTTTACACAGAATACTTAGTACTGTGATATAAAAGTGCTGCTGCATATGTGTCTAAATCATGTTCGCCAGCAGTAGTTTGTATCTCACTTAATATGTTTAGCTTGTCTAATTTATTTGGATCGTTTAGAACTTCTGTAGCTAAAGAAGTCCAAGATTCACATTGAGATCCTAATATGATTGCTTCGGAAATACCTTGTGCTAATTTATTCTGTTCAGCGTTTAGAGATTTTTTAGAATATTTCTTTTTCAAACCTAATTCTACAATAGAATACAAATCTTTTGTTTTATCCATGACTTTAGCGATTGCATCTTTTGCATAAACAGAAGCGTTAGATCCAACAGGGCGACCTTTTTCAGTTGGAGTCGTTGTCTTTTTGATTGGGGGTTTAACTCCTGAAACTTCAGGCGCTGGAGGAGCGATAACAGGAACGCCGCCAACAATTGGGTTATAATATCCCTTCTTTCTTTCTTCTACAAACTTAGCTTGAGCAGTGCCTAGCTCTTCTTTAGTTGGATAAATACCAGTTTCAATTACTCTCAACCCTTCTTCTGGAGGTAGTATTCCTAGTTCCATCATGCGCGTGACCACGCGATTAAATTGAGTCTCGTCTTTAATAGATACTTCTTCAAACTTAGCGATAGGGCATTTACCTTTAAATCCCAAGTTGCGAAAAATCAATTCCATTTCAGGCTGTAGGAAATCATTCAAGAAAGCTTTTCTAGCTTCCTTTAATCTTTCGAAAAATACTTGAGCTTTTACAGTTGTGTTTGCAAACTTTTCTGAACCAATAAGTATGTTCTGCAATCCTTCTTTAATGTCCTCATTAACGACTTTATACTTTTCATATCCTAAAACTTTATTCATATCTGGGATAATGAACTCAGCTTTTGTTGTATAATCTGCAACTAGAACGCGACCAACAGATTGATTGCTCAAAAGACTTTGCATCGCTTTTATATTCTTATGATTAATACCTCCTTTAGCGGGTTCGCTACCCATAGTTATCAATAGAATGACATTCTCAATTGTGCGGCAAATAGCTTGATCAATCTTTTTCATTTCCATCTTGAAATTGATATCATCAAGAACGGCGAAACCAAAAGGTATGGCAAAAGGTTCGTAATCTTGCTTTTTATAAAAAGAATAAATAATATCTGTAGGATTCAATTGAATTTTAAGCCCATCTCTTGCCCATTGACCCAATCTGATTTTTTCTTTTGTATCGTTGTCTAAACTATCAAACACAACTTTATCGTGATCGTTTTTAGGCGATCTAAGTCTTTCTAATTCGTATTCAGAAAGTATTTTTTGATAAACAATTTGATGCCAAGAACTTGTGTGATTTGTTGTTAAATAATATGGATTGAGCAGTGTGTATTGAACTGGAATTAAATTCTTTATATCGTATGGAGTAGGATAATTATACAATTTAATATCTGTATTATAAGACGCTCCATCATACGAAGCGTATGTTTCTAGAATTTTTTGAAAATCGTCGATATTAAATTTAGCATTTATCTTATAAAAGAAAACATTGCCACTGCGATAATACTCGCGGAAATATTGATCTTTAACATTCCACATCCTTGTATACTTCATCCATTTTGAGAAAAAGTCTTTAGATTTTTGACTTCCACCTTCTAAATATATTTCAGCATTAGCAAATTCAGACATAATATCAACAGCATTTCTAAAAATAGCTATATTTGCATAAGCTTTCTGACATAATTCTATAGCGTCACGAATATTATACCCGTTAATAGAAGTTTCGAACGGCAACATTCCTTCTCTAATGTTTCCGTATTTATAAATTTTTGGTCCTACATAAGCCAAATTTCTACGTAAATTAGTAGACTCCCCTCCTCCACTTCTTTCATAACTAGAAGCTTTAGCCTCTTGTTGATAGAATGGATCACCAACTAAAGAAGGTTCAGAAGCATTATCTCTTAACATAGCGTCAAGCGGCTCAGACTGCCCTTCTTGAGCTTTAGAGAATTTGCCCCAATAATCTGATCTTTTATTATATTTGCGACTCATGTTAATAATAGTTACACATTGTGACTTTAAAAGTGACTTTTTAGCTTTTAAGCTATGAACATAGGTTCAAAAGTTTCAGTCATATCTTCAACTTGAGTATTATTCATGTCGAAATAAATCTTACACAACCAATTACCTAATACTAATGCTGAGTAACTATCTTTTCTAGGTTTATCTGGTCCAGACTTACGTTTAAGGTTCGCTGGAAGATCAAAGTTCTGCATACCTTGAGCAGATGTTGTTATTTGTATGAGAGCGCATTCTGTTTTAGTTAACAATATCATATCAGTTAAATGTTCTACAAAATCAATCATTTTAGCTTCTTCATTTTCTTTTTCAGTGTCCAAAGCGTTAGAGAATTTTAAATCTGTAATACCAATACGCTTTTTAGTTTGACTTCTGAAATTATCATCAATAGCTCTACTAGCGAAATATGTACGGCGATGATCAAAATTAGCTTGTAACATTTCATTCGCTAATCGTATCCAACCTGAAGTTGGTTTTCTTAAGAAAACGTATTTATAATCTGATCTGTTGTATTCGGTTTTTGCAGAATATAAATTTTGAGCATATTCTTCTGGTCTTTCGAATTCTGTTACCATTGATTTTAAATTTATTTTAGCATCCTTAAATAATTCGCTTTCATTGCAAGAATTCATGAACTGAACGCCGCCGTTATAGTCCATGCAGATCGCTATAATATTAAAGTTCTGCAATAGATATAAGAAATATTTAATATGATCTTTTAAAGAAGATCCAGAGAGAGCATAAGAATGAATTAAAGTATTAATTTGTTTTTCTTTATCTATTTTTAATACTTGAATGGCAAAATCATCTGATGATTCAGTTTCTGACCAAGAAGGATCTACCGCCAATATATATTCATCTTCTGGATTACCAACTACCTCAACAGCAGGAAGCTCACCATCAGGAACAGTGCATAACGCCATCTTAGATATTTTAAAATAGCCAGAACTATCATCACTAAACTGTGCGCCGAACTCTCGCAAAAACTGCGACTCACTCATTGTTGATTTTGCTTGATTAATTAGATTTTGATCGTACAACTGAACTGGAGCGCAGTCATAAGAGAACTGCATAATACAACGCTTAGTCTTTTCTTTATTTTTGGGATTAGATATTAGATTTTCATACTGCTCGTACAACTTATATAAGTATTCAAATTTAAAAGACGCTGAAGATAATGCTATTAATTTATTGTTAGGCCAGATATACCTATCTTCTTCAGTCATTTCTCCTTTAGCAATCAATTGGGTTTCAAGATTGTAAAGTTCTTCTCTTTGAGTCGGGTTTTGAACGACGGATAAGAAGGGAATAATGACTTCGTTATAAATACGTTCAGGCATCAATAAAAACTCATCAATAATAATACGATGAAAACGAAAACCACGAAGCTTTTCGCCATCGCCTAGTGGAAGTGCGCGAATTCGGCTTCTACCAATCTCCATTACCCATTCATCGTTAGACTTGGATATTTTTGTAATACATTGTTTTAAAAGATAAGCTTCAGGTTTAGCAGCGATGTCTTCTATCTTTTTAAATATCATTTTTGACTGACGAAATGATCGGGATAATATACCTGTTTCAACTCCTTGATTTAATATAGCATCAAGTACGGCGTAAATACCAGTAGTATAAGATTTACTCATACCACGCGACCACACGCCCAAAAAATAATCACTTTCCAACATGCCTTTAATAGCCATATGTTGAAAAGGAAACAGTTTGACACCAGTTATTAAATCAGTAGCAAAAGTAGTATTGTTGCGAAGAAATTGATAAAACAATAACTTCGCTTCTCGTTCTTCTATATATCCAGGTATCTTCGCTAATTCCTCATTGGAAATTAACTGCGACTTCCTTGGTACTTGGTTGCCAATTTCCCAGCTCATTATCTAAAAAATACTGTATATCTACCTGCCATACTGACTTACCATGATATAATAATTTTGGTATAATATCTAAAGATTTGTTTCGACTACCAGTGAATATAAATTGTATATGCCTTGGATATTTATGACATAAAGAACGCATATTATGAAAAACATATTCTAAATTTGTTTTTCTATTGTATTTGCGCTGATTTATTAATATGCTACTTATGCTGCTTTCAATAACCACAAATAAATAACAATTCAATTCAACTGCTTTTATAACTTCCTTCTCAAATCTTTCTATTCCAGAAGCCATAGTGCCTAGAAAATCAGATTCACTTTTTCTATCAACAAATGTATTGGTGAAATATTTTTTATCAGCTATCAGATAATCTCCTACAAATATTTTTTCTATTTTAGACTTAGGGAATTCCAATGCGTCCTGTTCTCTAGTATCAATCAGTATCGGCAAATGAGATACATCTGTTTTATTAAAAGCTTCTGGTAAATTTTTATTATATAAAGGTTCAATATTTAAAAGCTTACATGCATTAGTATAAGAACTAAAATACTTCTTATAAATATTTAAACTCGGCAAATCAAGAGTTATCACTTCATTATGAAACGGCGCAAAATGATATTGTTTTTCATCTATTCTCTTCTTTAGTAGTTCAATGCATTTTGTTTTGACCGTCTCTTCGTTAGATGCGGCTTCCCACTTCAGAAACTCTGTATAATCAAGAAACTCGGTTTCAAAATATTGTTTCTTATTTTTAAAAGGTATTTGTTGGCGATAATAAAGAGAGCTTCTTGGATAATGCGTGCAATAATACTCTGCTTGATAAAGGTTATGCTTTTTTAAATGGGCATGAAAAGACTTATCGTTATTAAAAGATTCGCTACAGATTTTACACTGAATCATATAGCATCTTCTTTAGAAATTCCTAAAATTCTAGCTTTCCATGAAGACATATTCTCTAAACGATCAGCTTCCTCCTTAATAGTGCGCTTTTGCATATCAGCAATTTGAATCATCATTTTGCGTTCTTGCTCGTCTTGAAAAAGCTCTACAAGGTTAAGTATAGAAGCGTTCTTCTGATGCGTTTGCTCTACTCTCTTGGACCGTTCGCCATTGAGCTTTTGAATACTCTTGTCTATACGCCCAGCGCACTGATTGTATTCTTCAGAGATCGTCTTAAGAACCTCAGTTAGACGCATTGTGAAGTCTTTCTGATCTTGCGTCTCATTGAACATATCATTTATCTTATTCTTCTTAATATCAATCTGTCTTAGATTGATATAATCCATGCAAACATTAATATACAAATTAATTTCATCGACAGTCAAGTCAGGTTTATCCCAAACAGAGCGCACGAATTCTGCTTCAAATAATTCTTTATCTATAGAGCTATTGTATGAGTCGTAATTGCCAACAAATCTTGGACTTGACAAATAATTTAATAATTTTTCCATCCATTTTCTATGTTGCAAAGATAATTTTTCTTCAGAAATGTTTTGGCCGCACCATTTATTTGCTTTATTGATTACCGTTCTGATTGAGCGTGGAACAGAGTATTTGTCGCCAACTCCAGATTCGTTATCTACAAGATAATCAGGATATTTTTCTTTTATGTATTTTTGAACGGCTCTATACTCAGGTGTAATAAAAATATTAAAGTTTTCAAGGCCCAGAAATTTTTCATGAAATATTAGTTCTGTTACTTGCCTAGGAGTTATTCTTGTTTTAATGTTTTGTTCAATAAATTCACAATTTTCTTTTGATAGTATCTCTATTGTTTGCGTGGGCTTTGGCTTTTCTTGTTTTTTAACAAATCCAGTTGTTAAAAGAAAGTCTCTAACCAGTTTTGCCTCTTTAGACCTGCCCGTTAAATCTTCACGATTATAAAGTAGATTAGCGAGAACAACGTAATCTTGAATTCCTTCGTTAATCTTCTTTAATATAAATGCTTTATTTTCGTCCGTTAACATATTAAGATGAGAATATATCGTTTTCTTTTAATAACAATTGAGCTTTCACATACAACATTTTTTTTAAATTTTTTATTTGTTTGTAACCCGCTTTTCTTCCTTTTTCGCTCGTTTTAAACCTTAATACTTGAGCTACTTGATCATCGCTAAGATTGTCTATAAAAAACATTTTATAAATAAAGAAATGCTTATCTCCTAAATTATTTTTCATTAAACCATGAAGTTTACTTTCAGCATTTTTGTAATCGTAACTTATACTTGATTCACAATTCATAAAATAATTTTTATGGTTCTCTAAACTTACGGTCATCTTGACATCGTAAGCGGATTTTTTTACTTTCTCCCATTTAGCGTATAATGGACATTCATTACATTGTTTGCCGCTAGTTGTAAAACCACATGACATTTCTATTCCAGAATCACCTTCTTTATTTTGATTAAATGGGCAAGATAAACAAGGACGCGCAAAACTTGTATAATTATTACGTATTATATTTCTAATTTGATTCGTGACTATACGATTCACCCAAGGTTCAATCGCTCGCGATTGATCCCACAGATGCCATTTTTTATATATATGAAGTTTGATGACTTGCTCTATATCTTCAAAATCAAACCAAGTAATCGCTTTTAACTTCCACTTGTTTCTGCGCTTTTTGATTACTTGGTTAATAATCTCATACATGTCTTCAAAATTTTTCTTTTTACGATTCATCTATGTCTTGTATTGGGCGCGAACTACACTCCTTCAACGACTGACTTAAAAATTCTTCTTTACTTAGTTTTCTATAATTAGAATTCGGTCTTGAATTTATTCTTTCACTTGGATCGACTGGAGGAGCGTTAAATAAATCTTTTCCTAAATATTTATTACCTGCTGGTTTTTCTATTTCGTATGAAAGCTTCGATGGTCTAACGAATACAGTGGGAATACCATCTTCATCGACTTCTGTATTTTGTTTGCGAGAGATAGATCTCGATTGTAATGGATTTTGTAAAGTTGGTTTACTGATGTTTGCAAATCCTCCTAAAGAAAATCCACAATTGGTGCAGAATTTAGAGCCTAGAGCATGTTTCGTTCCACAACTTGAACAGTAAATGTTACTCATGGTTATTATATCAATGGATGTTTGTTTTATCTAATCTCTTAAGCGTGTGAACAATATATTTAAGAATTTCACTACGCATGATATCTTCTTCATTGAATTCAAAACAATAAATACCCTTATCTTCGCTTTCTTTATTATTAAATAAATCATAAACTTTCATAAAACCAGATTTGTTTCCAATGTCTGATTGCATAGCGTCTCCGCAGATAAACATTTTAGTATTCTCGCCAATACGAGTGAGAAGAGTAATCAACTCCTTACTGCTATAGTTTTGAGATTCGTCTGCAATAATGATCTTCTCGTTCCATGTAGCACCTCGTAAGAAGTTGACAGGCAAAGCCTCTATAATACCACTAGTTTCAAGATACTTTGATTGAGACATAGGAATAAGCTCATCCAGTTTATCATACAGCGGTATCATAAAAGGATTAAACTTTTCATCTACAGTCCCAGGCAAAGAGCCTAAGCCTCTTTCTCCAGACTCGACGATTGTTCTAATGTATTTGATCTCGTACTTTGAATTCATATTTAACATATGCAATGCACAATAAACAGCCAAAAACGTTTTAGAACTTCCAGCAGGTCCATTAATAAAAACAATTTTAGTATTTTTATCAAAAGCTATTTGAGTAAAACTTTTTTGCTTGTCTGTTAAATTAAAATTCTTAATTGTTAATTTAGTCGATTTAAAACTATTATTTGAGATAATGTCGTTCAGATCGTGTTTTTCTTTTTGAATTTTTTTCTTTTTGATTGACATACTATAAATAAATTTACACTATTATATATGATTTTTCACTGTTTGAGCGTTCCTTACTCGCCTACTAGAAAAGATGTTTCATTATGTGCTTTTGTGCAAAAAGTTTATAAGTTTTGCGACGAAATGACTAAGAGGGGTCATACTGTTTATCATTATGGTCATGAAAACTCTATTGTTAATTGCACAGAACATATTAATGTTACTAATAATGATATATTAATTAATAGCTATGGCAACTTAAATGATTGGAAGGTTAAAGGCTTTGATCAAAACGTTAATACAAAAGCGGTTAATGTGTTTAATGACAATTGTGTTACAGAGTTAAACAAAAGAATAAAATCAAATAAAGAATTTATATTATGCTGGTTTGGATTCGCGCATGAACCATGTGTTAAACACTTTTATAATAAAGCTATAGTAGTCGAACCTAGCATAGGTTATGATAGCATGTTCGCGCCAATCAAGATGTTTGAAACATATAGTCAAATGCATAAAATGCATGGACATGCTAAAACATATGTTGAATTAGGATGCGAATATGTTGTTTATCCCGGCTTCGATCCTGACGACTTTATATACAAAAAAGAAAAATCAAATACAGCATTATTTTTAGGTAGAATTACAGAAGATAAAGGCGCACAACTTGCTTATGATGTCTGCAATCATGTTGGACAAGATATCATATTCGCAGGGCCAAACATACTGAATCTTAAAGAAACTAAACACTGTAAATTTGCAGGATTCGTTGGTCCTATTGAACGAATGAATTTACTAAGCGATGCGAAATTTTTATTTGCTCCTTCGTTGTTTATGGAGCCATGCAATTGGACAGTTATTGAAGCTCAATTTTCAGGAACGCCTACCATTACAACAAATTTTGGCGGCTTTACCGAAACGGTATTACAAGGAGAAACTGGATTAAGATGTTCCGGCATAAATGATATGATTTACGCCACTCAAAACATAGATAAGCTTGTTAGTCCTGAAAATTGTTATAAAAACGCTAACTCAAGATTTACAATTAAACATCAGTGTGATTATTATGAATATATTTTTCGTAACCTATCTTTAACTCAGACAAATCAGATGTAAAAAATTTCTTTTGAAAATTTTGTTTTGCTGAATGTCTTTGATAATTACAATAATCAACGTGTTGTGCGGTTACTTCATTATTTTTAGCTTTATCAACCGCATTAAATGTTAATTCATTAGCTTTAATCATATTTTCATATTCTTTTGAATGCATCATGTGTAACCATTTTTCATTATCAAATTGATTTTGTAAATATACATAACATTTGGCCCAAGCGTCATTAGATATAGAAGATTTTTGTTTTTTAACTTCTAAAATACTAAGATAATCAAAAGCATAAGCCTCATCTACTAATAAATTTATCATAAATTAATTACGCAATCATCTATTTTGGATTTAAAACTTTCAAAAGAAATTTTCTTGGTGCATTCAAAATTCTTCTGCCTCGGACACCATAACCAATTTGTTGCGTCAAATCGCTCTTCATTCAAACAACCATTACAGATAGAATCATCATAAATTCTTGTTATATTTGTAGTAAATTCGCACCAAGGTTTAGTCACGTTCGATATTAACACTACATGCTTATTAATTCCATGCGCTAACCAAGATAATCCATTAGAAGTTCCTACATGAAACTCTGAATGATTGATATAGTTAAGACATTCTTTTAAATTTAAGCCTGATCGATCAATTGCTTTCTTTGGTATGGGGTTCATACAAGATTTTATTCCAAACGAGTAATCTCTATCTATACAGACAGTAGAAATATCATATTTAGACTTAAGGTATCTTATTAAATTATCCCATCCATTATCATTGTTCCAATAACGACCTTGATGAGTGGAATGAGTAGAAATGGTTATATACTTTTGCTTGATTGGTCGCGTACAAATATGATTATCTATTTTTGTATTTATTTCTTCGTACTCCATTCCTAAATCATCAGAAAACCCTTTCTGCAAAGGACGATCAAAATAAAAATTTATTAATTTTTGATTTTCGTATTCAAAATTTACTGGATTAAATTTTATATTAGGATAAGAATCTTTAAAAAGACAAACATAAGAATCATTTATATAAAAACCTACTTCGTTGTTTGTTAATTTTTGATATTTATCTACTTGAGCAACAGCCCCGATAGTATCTCCTAAAGAAGAAGTGGTTATAGTTATTTTGACTTTCATTTCTTTGACAAATCTTGAATACAAAGATCTATTTTTTCTTTCACCATGTCAAATGTAATTTCGCGAGAACATTCAAAATCTTTATTCTTAGCGCACCACAACCAATTTTCTCTCTCAAGCGCTAATGATGGATCGTTCCAACAACTATTACAAACATTTTTATTATGAACTCGATATGGCGTGTAAAATTCAGACTTAGGGTTCGAAAATCCAGAAATCATTATCACAGATTTTTCGCAAGCCCATGCTAACCATGACAAGCCAGATCCTAAACCTATAAAAAATTCACAATGATATAAATCATTTATTCTATCTTCCAGCGGTAAATCTCCAGTTTTATTTATGACGTTTTCAGGAATAATATTTATTATACCTTTCGCCCCATAACCATAATGCTTATCGATACATACCACATCGTAACCAAGTGAATTTAAATAGCTTACAACCTTAGCCCATCCTTCTTTATTATTCCAATATTTGCACTGGGCAGTAGATTGAGTCGCTATACAAACGTATTTTTTATTAAAATTAGATTTTTTTGTTTTATCAAAATTTAATTTGCACTTTTTTTCTTCATATTTGATTCCTAAAACATTGCTCGCAATTTCTTGTAAAGAGTAAGGTTTCCAATCGTTTTCATTAAAACAGCCTATTTTATAAACACCTTTTTTATCATCAGAAGGTTTTTCACAATAATCATAAAAATTAATCATTGGATATTCGTTTATAAATAGTTCTTTATTTGGCGTATATAAATTAACTTTTGATCTTTTTTGAATAGCGAATTCATTTACAATTGGAATCCATGCTATACTATCGCCTAAACTTCCAGATTCATTTATAATATTTATAGAATTATCAGCAGCAATATAATTTTGATTACTAATTATACAAGAGTACTTTCTATAATATGTTGTCCAAAAACAACCTAAAAAATTTTCTGAAATTATTCTATTCATATGATCGTTGCGAAAACTAGGGTTAACTTCCATCTCCAATGATGATCTTTTATCGTGATGATAAACAGCTATTTTATAATAATTTTTAGATTTTGTATAATTAAAATTTTAAAACTTGGCAACCTTTACTTACCCAATAGTAGGGGGTCGGCATTCAGAATTCTCAGGACCCAACGAGGGAATCCGCTGGGAATCGGTCTTCGAAGGTAGGCATCCGATATCGATTTCAGGGTGTTTGAGCGGTCTTGAGAGTTGATCCCGGTGAGTGCCGCTGCCACGTTAATTTCGGTCTCCAGCAAGGAGATCCAGCGGGTGGACAGAAGCATGCGCACCAACCACCTGCGACTTGCCGGGTACATATTGAGCAAGCACTGCCGCTCCAAGGGGTGTTCCTGCAAAAACCACCGGAGATAAATGGATTGCCCCTGGAGGTCCTTTCCGAGGGTGATTGAGGCGCTGTGCATGGAGATCAAATTCATTCTCATCAAACCGTCTGGATTGCTTCGGTTGCGCTCGTGACGATCGGATGACGTTGGATACGACTATTAAATTACCCAACAAAACTTTGTAACGGAAGATCCACAAAAGCAGTAACGAGCCTCTGGAGTTACAATCAAGTTGACTTCTAAAATCGGTGAAATTGGTGTTCATGTTATTATTTGAGGCGATATCGGGTGCGGTGT
>ENA-OUVC01001060-OUVC01001060.1-marine-metagenome-genome-assembly--contig:-NODE-1060-length-16761-cov-2.568029_pt1 | contig 16761 bp, 7 predicted proteins | sample MGYA00248622_ERZ508571 | MGnify/ENA primary metagenome ERZ508571 (study PRJEB26236, sample SAMN06267175) | marine metagenome | isolation source: Columbia River Estuary | place: USA:Columbia River Estuary... | reverse complement strand
ACGGTTAAAGCGGCGCACCAAAGCACCGTAACCGGTGTTCCTGCCGACACCCGGGTGTTTCGGGACAATGCCGCACAAGACAACCGAATTCAAGCCCGGTGGGTTCAGAACGTGGGCTCGGTGCGCTTGTCCACCGGGATGGAAGGCCATAGCCAAATGGTTTCCTTTTACGGAGTTCCGCTGGATTCTGCCGTAAACCTGAAGGATACCGGCGCGCGAGCACCCCAGCGCTGGATCCATTCCGCGGGAGTTTCGGTTCAACTGGAGCCCCTGCGCACCGGCCGCAAGGCCTTTTTCTACGGATTGAACACGGACTATAAATTTTTGTACGACGCTGTGGGCGCGGCTCAGGAGCATCGCGCTCAATTGGGGGTAGATTTGCGCAAAAGGGTTCAAAACGTTCAGTTGTTGTTTCCGATTTCCGCTTCTGCCTTGCAGATCAGTCAGGTTATGGGCGCAACCCGTTTGCTGGCGGTGGATTTTTCCCCGTCCATTGCGGATACGGTGGGGCTGTTCCATTTTACGGCGGGTTTTAAAGTGACTCCCGTCTTTCGGCAGAGCCCGGGAACGGCCGTACCCACCAAGCTGTATGGTTTTCCCAACCTGCAAGCGACGGTGCCTTTGGTCAAAAACGTGATCAATATTTACGGAGGATTTGTGGGGTCGGTGAACACGGCCGGTTGGAGCGGCCTGTTGGGTCAAAATCCATGGATCAGCGAATTGACCGAATACCGCGAGACGGCAGAAACGCGCTTGTATGCGGGCTTCAACGGGCGCATTACGGGGCGTTTGGGCTACCAGTTGAGCATGTCCTTGATCAGCAAAACCAACGCAGCTCAATTTTACCGAAATGCGGGCGGCTTCGCGCAGGATTCGGGCCGAATCTTTGTTGAATTCGTGAATTGGACCAACGTGCAGCAACGCGCTGAGTTGTCCTACCAACATCCGGTAGGTTTGGAATTGCGCTCTTTTATGGAGCTCAACCGCTACCGCGGTGCGGGAGGAACCGTCGGCACGATTTACCACGTGCCTGCCTACGAGGCCGGAGTTCACGGCTTGTTCAATTTAAAAGGCAAGGTTCGATTGGAGACCGACCTGCGTTGGGTGGGTCCACGAGATGTTCCTGGTACCGCGGCCGATGCGTTGCCGTCCTATGTGGATTGGCGCATGGGGGTGTACTACCAGTACAACAAGCAATTGCAGGCGTATATCAACGGAACGAACCTTCTGAACAGCAAATATGCGCTTTGGCAAGGCTACACGGTTCAAGGTATTCGCGGGGTTTTGGGCTTGGCGTACAAGTTCTAAATCTCGATCGTTTGCTTGCGCGTTCACTTTCGGCATACGGCGCGTCTTTTCTGGTTGCAGATTGTTGAAAACCTGTTGAAAATAGTGGGTTTTGAAGGGGGTGGTACCGTGCTTGCGCAGGACCACCTTCTTATCTTTGTAGGTATCCCAAAAAATAACGCATTCCATGAGCGATCCCAAGCACTACGGCGCAGATAGCATTCAGGTACTCGAAGGATTAGAGGCGGTGCGCAAGCGCCCCGCCATGTACATTGGCGACATTGGGCTCAAGGGCCTTCACCACTTGGTTTATGAGGTGGTGGACAACTCCATTGACGAGGCCTTGGCCGGCCATGCCTCCCGAATTGATGTAACCATTGAGGCCGACAACTCCATTACCGTAAAGGACGACGGCCGGGGTATTCCAGTAGCGATGCACACCAAAGAGCAGAAGTCTGCTTTGGAGGTGGTCATGACGGTTTTGCACGCCGGCGGTAAGTTTGACAAGGACTCCTACAAAGTTTCCGGCGGTCTGCACGGCGTGGGCGTGAGCTGTGTGAACGCTCTTTCTTCCGATTTGTGCGTGGACGTGCACCGGGACGGGAAGCACTACCGCCAGGAGTACAAAATCGGCATTCCGCAGTACCCCGTCAAAGAGGTGGCAAACTCAGACTACCGCGGAACCATCGTTCGGTTTACCCCCGATGCTTCCATTTTTTACGAAGTGATTTACCACTACGATATTTTGGCGGCGCGGCTGCGCGAGCTGTCGTTCTTGAACCGCGGCATCACCATCACGCTGACGGACCTGCGCAACCCGGAAGGAGCGGACGATTCGTTTACGCCCCGCTCGGAGACGTTCCTGTCGGAAGGCGGTTTGCGGGAGTTTGTGACCTACGTGGACCAAAACCGCGAGGCGCTGATTGAAGACGTGATGTACATGGAAGGCGAAATCGACGGTATTCCGGTTGAAGTGGCCATGAAGTACAACACGTCGTACTCGGAAAATATTCATTCGTACGTCAACAACATCAATACCCACGAGGGAGGCACACACTTGGCCGGATTCCGTCGGGCTTTGACGCGCACGCTGAAGAAGTACGCGGACGAGAGCGGTATTTTGACCAAGGAGAAGATTGAAGTGGCGGGCGACGATTTTCGTGAGGGCCTGACCGCCGTTATTTCCGTGAAGGTGATGGAACCTCAGTTTGAGGGGCAAACCAAAACAAAGTTGGGCAACTCGGAGGTGGGTGGCGCTGTGGATCGCATTGTGGGCGAAATGCTGGCCAATTACTTGGAGGAGCACCCCGCAGAGGCCCGTATCGTGGTTCAGAAGGTGGTTTTGGCGGCCAAGGCGCGTATTGCTGCGCGCAAAGCGCGTGAAATGGTGCAGCGCAAAACCGTTTTAGGCAACCACAGTTTGCCTGGAAAATTGGCGGATTGCCAAGAAACGGATCCGGCGAAGTGCGAGATTTTCTTTGTAGAGGGCGACTCCGCCGGTGGAACTGCAAAACAAGGTCGCGATCGTCATTTTCAGGCCATCATGCCGCTTCGAGGCAAGATTCTGAACGTGGAAAAGGCCATGATGCACCGGATTTTTGAAAACGAAGAGATTCGCAATATGTTCACCGCGTTGGGCGTTAGTATTGGCACTGAAGAAGACGTCAAGGCGCTGAATATAGCCAAGTTACGATACCACAAAATCGTCATCATGTGCGACGCCGACGTGGACGGTTCGCACATTGCTACGTTGATCATGACGTTCTTCTTCCGGTACATGAAGGAGTTGATTGAGCGCGGTTACGTATACATTGCATCGCCGCCTTTGTACTTGGTAAAAAAGGGCAACAAGCAGCAGTATGCTTGGAACGAACTGCAGCGCGATCAATGGTCTAAAGAATTGGGTGGCGAGAGCGAGTCTGGGGTTAATGTGCAGCGCTATAAGGGTTTAGGTGAGATGAACGCGGAGCAGTTGTGGGACACCACCATGAATCCCGCTTTCCGCACCTTAAAGCAAGTAACCATTGACAACGCAACGGAAGCAGACCGCATCTTCTCCATGCTCATGGGGGATGATGTTCCGCCCCGTCGCGAATTCATTGAAGCCAACGCAAAATATGCCCGAATCGACGCTTAAAGCGCCGTTTCCGAGCGTAATTTTGCACAGCAATTCCGCATAAAAAACCCTTGTCATGAAAATTACGGTCGTCGGTGCCGGCAACGTTGGTGCCACTTGCGCAGAAAACATCGCCCGATTGGAGCTTGCTCCTGAAGTAGTATTGTTGGACATCAAAGAGGGCTTTGCCGAGGGCAAGGCCATGGACATGATGCAAACTGCAGCCATCCAAGGTTGGAGCACACGCATCACGGGTACCACCGGTGACTACAGCAAGACGGCCAATTCGGAAGTGGTGGTCATTACCTCCGGAATTCCCCGCAAGCCGGGCATGACCCGCGAGGAGTTGATCGGTACCAACGCCGGCATTGTGAAGTCGGTGGTGGAAAATGCATTGAAGTATTCACCCAATGCCACCATTGTGGTGATTTCCAACCCCATGGACACCATGACCTTTTTGGCGGCCCGCACCAGCGGATTGCCCAAAAACAAGGTCATTGGCATGGGCGGTATTTTGGACTCCAGTCGTTTCAAGTACTACTTGAGCCAAGCAATGGGCGTGCCTTCCAATGATTTGCAAGGAACGGTAATCGGCGGGCACGGAGACACCACCATGATTCCGTTGACGCGATTGGCGTCCTACCAAAGCAGCCCCGTTTCAGCGCATCTTTCTGAGGAGTTATTAACGAAGGTAAAGGCAGACACAATGGTAGGTGGCGCTACGTTGACCGGTTTGCTGGGAACGTCTGCGTGGTACGCCCCCGGGGCGGCTGGAGCAGCGTTGGTGGCCAGCATTGTGCGCGACGAAAAGCGGGTTTTCCCTTGCTGTGTGGCCTTGAACGGCGAATACGGTCAGTCAGACATCTGCTTGGGCGTACCCGTTGTCGTTGGCAAGAACGGCTGGGAGAAGATTGTAACCTTGGACTTGACCGAAGCCGAGCAAGCGGAGTTCAACAAGAGCGCTGCGGCGGTTCGGTCGATGAATGCGGTACTGGACACGCTGTAAGCGTATCGTTTTTACCAAACCAAGTGTACCGGTGGGCGGCAATCCATCGGTACATTTTTTTTGTGCCCCACTCCGGCACCCGGGCCAGGACGCTGCCCAGGAACGGATAAGGAACGGGGAGTTCTCTGAGAATGGGGAATAGTGCCTCGTGTGCATGGTACCAGCGGTTTCCGTCCCAAAACGCAACACCGTCGGCTTCCGGGTTGGGGTGTGGTGCAAAGTTGAGTACGGCGCGCCGGTCGCGACGTTTAAGCCAAGAAACCGTTGCGTTACACAGGACGCAAGGCCCGTCAAAGAGTACCCATTTTTCTTTTGGACCCAATGCGGGAAGGGGTTCCGGGTACGGGCTGCCGGATGCTACCGAGGGGTTGGTTGCTCTAGTGTTTGCGTCGTTTGTCACGGAACCACCATCAAGCGAGCAGCCTTCTGCCCGGAACGAAGCACATACATACCGGCAGGCCAATGCAACGTCCGAATCGCATGCGGAGAACCGTCGGTCTCGCCGGATGCCATTACGTGACCCGTGAGCGTGACCACTTGGTAGGGGCCGGGTGTGCCGGAGAACCAAAACTCTGCTTGCGCCGGGTTGGGCCAGATTCTGAGTTCCAGCGCAGTTGGCGGGGTTTCCTCAGGCAGTCCGATGCGGTAGGCTTCTCCGCGGAACATGAGCAGTCCTCCGCTGCGGTTTCCCAAAGCCAACTCCGGGAATCCGTCTCCATTGAAATCGCGCACGGCAGGAGCGTTGTTTCGTCCGGATTGTACCCAAAAACCCATTCGTTCCAAGGCCGGTGTTCCTATAAATTTAAAGTTGGGGCGCAGGAAATCACGGCCCAACAAGGGGAGGGAGCATCCTTGTGTGGTGAGGGCGTTGAAGGTAACTGCATCCCCGTAGGCGTGAGAACGAAAGGGGGTGGCGGTGCTTGCCAGGTGCACGTCAACAAACGGGAGGTTCTTGCTGAAGCAAATTTCCACCACCAAGTTGCTGGCACCGTCCCAATCGAATGGGGTTTGCAAGGCGATGGTGTTGGGCCCAACGGAGGGGACGTGCAGGTAGTCAAAAACTTCTTTCAGGTTGCCCACATAACCGGTCAAGCTGTCTGACTGCGTGGATCCCATGCGCACGCTAAATCCTTGGCTCAAGTACTGCATGGTGCCGGGCAAGACTTCAAAACCCAAATGCGTAAAACGGTACCGTCCGATACCCAATTCGCTTTTCTTGATGAGGTATTGGTGGCGTCCGGCTCTACGGGTTCCGCCAAACGGCGTTTGTAAATAACCGTTGCCGGACAAGGTTCCGGTTCCAGCCAGCAAGGAAACGTTAGTGGGTTGGCCCAAAACGTGGGGCAATCCGGTGAATTCAACCACTCCCGAATCCGCGGTTCCAACCACCAAGCGAACCGCTCCTTGGGCGTCCACAAATCCACGAGGGACGGCCTTTCCGGCGAAGGTTCCGGACAAATCCGCAGTGATCCCTCCCCACCGCAGCACGGGCACATCCCATGCGGGCGATTGAAGGGAGCCTGTATTTTGGAGGTAGGTTAGGTTTCCTTCAAAATTGCCCACCAAAAGATCCAGGTCCCCGTCTTGATCGACGTCGAACAACTCCGGGGCAGCATCCTGGCCCACATCCAAACTGAGCCAATTGGGTACGGCGGTTTGAAAACTGGGCGCAAAAAAACCGCCGGTGTTGGTGCAAAAAACCAACGTGCCGTCCCACCGGCCCACCACCAAATCCAAATCCCCATCTCCGTCCAAGTCCCCGGCCGCAGGCGCCAGGTCTCCCGTTCCAAAAGTAGTTTGCACCGCAGGTGCCACGGTGACAGGAAGGTCTGGCTTCCACCAAGGCTGGGCCACGGTTCCCGCATTGCGGTAAAACCGCAGTTTTCCTTCGGTACCAATCAGTAAATCCGGTTGCCCGTCTGTGTTCCAATCCGCGAACGACGGTACTGCGTGCTTCCCAAAATCCAGTTGATCTCGCTGCAAAAAAGAAGAGTCTTGCAGGGTCCAAACGGGACTTTGCGGCGTACCGGTGTTGCTGTACAGCCAGGTATTCTTGAGGTATGGACCCGAAATTAGGTTGGTTCCTACCACAACGTCCGTCCGTCCATCGTTGTTGGCATCTACCGTTGATGGGCAGGGGAACGGGACGTTGACGCGGGTGTGGTTGGACGGCCAGGCGGTGTCTTGTGATTCAATATTGGCCAGTAAGGAAGTGCCAACGTTGAAGCCGGCCACGGCGGTGGGGTAGCTCATGTCCCCCAAAAGCACATCTTTTTTGCCGTTTCCGTCCAAATCCAGAACCGCAAGTGCACTGCCGGAATGGAGGGTCTGTTCCGGAGCGGCCCAACTTCCGGTGCAAGCGTCTATGACCAAGGCATTGCTCAGGGGCTTGGACTCCAGAGCGTCGCCCCAGCAGTCGGTTTCCAACACAAACTGAAGGCCACACGACTGGGTGTTTTTGTGCCACTCAATACCAAAACCGGCCAATCCAAACGTGAGGATGTCCATATCTCCGTCGTTGTCGATGTCCTCCACTACGGGGCGGTCTGCGATGGAAACGTAGAGGTTTGACAAGTTGCCCGTGCCGTTGTCCGTTAGTATGAAGGGACCGTTTAAGGCCCACTGAAAGCGCACGGTGTTGCTGTCTCGGATGGCCTGGTACACGCCAATTCCCGGGTTGGCGCCACAGAACAAATCAGCAAGTCCGTCGCAGTTGTAGTCCGCAAAAATCATCTATTCCCGAACTTTCGGAAAAAAGGTTACCCAGTCCCCGCGGTACGTGTAGCGGTTGGCCAAGCGCTGCAAGGGGATCCATCGATAGCCGTCGCGATCGAATCCGATTAAGTCCAAATTTCCGTCGTTGTCAAAATCCAACCGCCCAAATTGAATGGAATTCCACCCGCCGGCAAACCCCAACGGTAGGGAGTCTTGTGTGGAAGTCCCTACTTTGGCGGAGCGCCAAGGAGAAAACGAGGCAATGGGTTGGGCAACAAGCGTTGCGGTTGTTAAAAAAAGACCAACAAGAAGGGAAAATCGAACCGAATACAGCATCCGTATAAAGATACAATAAACTATATTTGCCACCTTATTCCAAAAGTGCATACCATGCAGAACAAAGCGGTTATTCGCCTATTTGCCATTGCCTTCGCAGCGGCTTGCTTGTACGAACTCTCTTTCACGTTTGTGGCGCAGCGCGTTGAAAGCCAGGCCAAAGAATACGCCGGAGGTGACCCCGTTAAGGAAAAGTCGTACTTGGATTCCATTGCTTCGTTCCCGGTTTACAATTTGGGCATCGCCGAATACACCTACAAGGAGGTCAAAGGACGTGAGATGAACTTGGGACTGGACCTCCGCGGCGGCATGAACGTCATTTTGGAAGTGTCCGTGCGCGACGTGTTGGTGGGGCTGACCGGCAACTCCAAGGATCCGATGTTCTTGGATGCTTTGAGCAAAACCGATGCCCGCATGGCCAGCAGCCAAGGCGCGTACTTGGATGTGTTTTTTCAAGAAATTGACGCCCTGCGCGGCGACCGAAAATTGAGCGACGTCGGCTTGTTTGGAACCAAAGACATGGCCGATCGTGTGGGTGTGGATGCTTCGGACGACGACGTCAAGAACGCGGTTCGCGGCGACGTAAATGCTTCGATTGAAAACGTTTACACGGTATTGAAGGCTCGTATTGACCAGTTTGGAGTGGTTCAACCGAACATCCAGAAGTTGGAAAATTCCGGCCGGATTTTGGTGGAACTTCCCGGTGTGAAAGAGCCTGCTCGTGTTCAGCGCCTGCTGCAAGGAACCGCGCGCTTGGAGTTCTGGCGCACCTACCAAGGCGGAGAATGGATGCAGTTCATGGTGGATGCCAACGACAAGCTCAAGGCAACCGAGAAAGTAGTTGCTCCTGCAGCGGAGAAAGCAGCCGAGCCCAGCGCATTGGACGTTGCTTCTATTCCGGATGCAGAAGGCAAATCAACCGATTCACCTAACGCTGATTCAGCCGCAAAGGCAAAGGTTGCCGCCAACGACACGGCCAACAAAGATTTCGGTCCCTTGTTGAAGGTGATGGCCTTGAACGTGAATCCTCAAACGGGTGCTATTGGTGAAGGTCCGGTCATTGGCTACGCGGCCACCAAAGACACGTCTAAAATCAACGCTTACTTGCGAAACGACGCCGTTCGTTCCATGATTCCTGGCGACAAGCGCAACGTCCGGTTTGCGTGGACACGTCCGGAGAAAGAAGCTGACGTGACCATGTTGATTGCCCTGCGCGGTACCCGTGACATGCAGCCGGAATTGGACGGTGAGGTCATTGTAGATGCGCGTCAAGAATTCGACAACGGCAACAATCCGGTGGTCAGCATGTCCATGAACGGTCAGGGCGCTCAAATTTGGAAGCGCTTGACGGGTGAAGAGGGAGCTAAAAACCCCAAAGGTCATGTGGCGGTAGTACTCGACGGCCTGATTTACAGCTATCCCCGCGTAAACGGTGAGATTGCCGGAGGACGCACCCAAATCGAAGGTGGATTTTCCTTGGAAGAAGCAACGGACTTGGCGAACGTACTTCGCGCAGGTAAGTTGCCAGTGCCTGCCCGCATCATTCAATCCGACGTTGTTGGACCGAGCTTGGGTAAGGAAGCGATTTCTGCCAGTTTGTGGTCCTTTGTGTACGCCATGGGCGTCGTTTTCTTGTACATGGTGTTTTACTACGCGGGTGCAGGATGGGCAGCAAACTTGTCCTTGGTGGCCAATATGTTCTTCATTTTCGGCATCTTGGATGCCATTGGAGCAGTATTGACCTTGCCCGGTATGGCCGGTATCGTTTTGACCATTGGTATGGCGGTGGACGCAAACGTATTGATTTACGAACGTGTACGTGAAGAATTGGCAGGAGGTAAATCGGTGGATGCGGCGGTTAAGGATGGCTACAAGCATTCCTACGGAGCCATCTTGGACTCCAACTTGACCACGTTGTTGACTGCTGTTATTTTGTATTTGTTCGGAACGGGTCCGATTCGTGGTTTTGCTACTACGTTGATCATCGGTATTCTTTCTTCCTTGTTTACCGCCATTTTCATCTCGCGTCTTTATTTGGAGTGGCGCTTAAGCAAAAAGTCGGAAGTGACTTTTTCGAACAGGTTCTCCAAAGAGTTTTTTGCCAACGCGAAGTTTGGATTCATGCAAAATCGCAAGATCGCGTATGTAGTTTCCTTGGTTCTCGTCGTTGGAAGTTTGGTTTCGCTTGCCACCCGCGGCATGCAATTGGGTGTTGATTTCTCTGGAGGTCGTACCTACCAAGTTCGCTTTGATCAACCGGTTCAGGTGGAAGAATTGGGTGCTTCGTTGATGGCGGAATTCCGCAAGATAGACCCCAATGCCACGGCGCCTGTTGTGAAGACCTTAGGAACACCGGAACAAGTGGTGGTTACTACCAATTTCCGAATTGATGAATCGGGTGCGGACGTAGAAGATCAATTGCGCGGCCACTTGTACAATGGTCTAAAGGCCTTTTACGCCAAGCCTTTGACACAAAAGGAGTTTTTGTCCATTGAAGAAAATCCCCTGGGTCTGGTAGCTTCTCGTCAAGTGGGTCCAACCGTTGCCGACGATATTCAAAAGACGGCCGTTTGGGCGGTACTGTTCTCGCTTCTGGGAATTTTCATTTACTTGTTGGTGCGCTTCAACAAATGGCAGTATTCCTTTGGTGCGGTTGTGGCTTTGGCCCACGACGCCATTATCGTTATGGGGGTATTTTCTGTTTTCAATGGAATTCTCCCTTTCTCATTGGAAGTAGATCAAGCATTCATTGCCGCAATTCTTACGGTAATTGGTTACTCCATCAACGATACCGTTGTGGTATACGACCGTATTCGTGAATTCTTCAGCATGAAGAACCATGCCAAGTTGACCAAGTTTGAGTTGTTGAACAACGCCTTGAACCAAACGCTGGGCCGCACGTTCAACACGTCCATGACAACTTTGGTGGTATTGATCGTGATCTTCTTGTTCGGAGGTGACGTTATTCGTGGATTCGTGTTCGCAATTTTGGTGGGTATTGTTGTGGGTACCTATTCATCCTTGTTCATTGCAACACCAATTTTGGCCGACACCGCCAAGAAGTTGGGCGATGAGGTAGAAGAAGCTTAATAAAAGAAACGGGTTTATTTTGAACAGGGCCGCCCGTCGGGCGGCCCTGTTGTATTTTTGTCCCATGCAATTCCTATTTATCAGCGGTGGCGAATTAACGGTGGTGCTCCTGGTGGCCTTGTTTGTGTTGGGGCCAAAGCGCATTCCGGAAGTGGCGCGTGGCTTGGCCAAGGCCATAAAGACCGTGCGCAATGCGTCGAATGATATCAAACGCGAAATTGCGGATGCCGCAGAGAAGGATTCCGCGATCTCGGAATTGAAAACCACGGTAGAGGATGCAAAGACCACCCTCAATGAGGTGGTTGACGCGGTAAAAAGAAATTAAATAGCTCATGACCCCCTAAAAAATAGGGGGTGTTGATAAAAAAATTCATTTTCTATAGCTAGCTTGACCCCTTTCTGCTAATTTTGCAGAAAATAAATCAAGTATGGCTACCGTTCGTTTCTTGGGATTGGCAGAAACCCTTAACCGCAAGCCGGTCGAATTCAAAGCACCCTTCAAGAAATCTTCCGAGTACTACGGGTCCAACGTATTCAACGACAAAGCCATGCGCGAGTTCCTGACCAAGGAAGCGTATGTTGCCGTGCGCGGTGCGATGGAACACGGCTCCAAGATTGATCGATCCATGGCGGATCAGATTGCTTCGGCCATGAAGGCCTGGGCCATGAGCAAGGATGCCATGCACTACACGCACTGGTTTCAACCGTTGACGGGCGCTACCGCTGAAAAGCACGATGCATTTTTTGAACCGACCGAAGACGGACGTGCCATTGAGAAATTCAACGGCGCCATGCTCGTTCAGCAAGAGCCCGACGCATCTTCGTTCCCCAACGGCGGCATTCGAAACACCTTTGAGGCGCGCGGTTACACGGCATGGGATCCCAGCTCGCCGGCATTCATCATGAACGACACGCTCTGCATTCCAACGGTGTTCGTTTCCTATACCGGTGAGGCGCTGGACTACAAAACGCCCCTGTTGCGGGCCCTACAGGTCGTAGACCAGGCAGCAACGCAGGTTTGTCAGTACTTCGACCGCAACGTGACCAAGGTTCACGCCACCCTGGGTTGGGAGCAGGAGTATTTCTTGGTGGATTCGGCTTATTTCGTGGCGCGTCCGGATTTGGTGATGACCGGCAGAACCTTGGTAGGCCACAGTCCGGCCAAGGGGCAGCAATTGGAGGACCACTACTTTGGCTCCATCCCGGAGCGGGTGATGCAGTTCATGCGCGAAGTTGAGTACGAATCGCACCTGTTGGGCATACCGGTCAAGACCCGGCACAACGAGGTTGCTCCCGCGCAATTTGAGTTTGCGCCCATTTTTGAGGAAGCCAACGTTGCGGTAGACCACAATTCTTTGTTCATGGATTTGTTGGAAAAAGTAGCGCGCCGCCACAATTTCCGCGTGTTGCTGCACGAGAAGCCCTTTGCAGGCATCAACGGTTCCGGCAAGCACAACAACTGGTCTTTGGCTACCAACACCGGAACGAACTTGCTCTCGCCCGGAAAGACGCCCAAGCGCAATTTGCAGTTCTTGACGTTTTTTGTGAATGCTATTGTGGCCGTGGATCGCCACGCAGACCTTCTGCGCGCTTCAATTGCCTCAGCAGGCAACGATCACCGTTTGGGGGCCAACGAAGCACCTCCGGCCATTATTTCCGTATTCTTGGGGCAGCAGTTGAGTGCCGTGCTGGACGAATTGGAGAAAGTAGAGAGCGGAAAATTGAGTCCGGAGCAAAAAACCGAGCTTAAATTGAACGTAGTGGGCAAAATACCCGAGATTTTGCTGGACAATACGGACCGCAACCGAACTTCTCCGTTTGCCTTTACGGGCAATAAATTTGAGTTTCGCGCGGTAGGTTCCGCTGCGAACTGCGCCCAGTCCATGACTGTGTTGAATACCATCGTTGCCAATCAGCTTTTTGAATTCAAGAAGTCCGTAGATTCCTTGATTGAACAGGGGCTGAAAAAGGACGACGCCCTTTTCAACGTACTCCGCGACCTCATCTCCACCTCCCACAAGGTTCGTTTTGAAGGAGACGGTTACTCCGAGGATTGGAAGAACGAAGCAGCCAAACGTGGACTGAGCAATTTGCCGGATACGCCCCGTGCTTTAAAGGCCTATGTTTCCGAATCTTCGAAAGCGTTGTTTGAGAAGCTGAATATCTTGAACCACATTGAGTTGGAAGCTCGCTACGACATTTTGTTGGAGGACTACTTCAAGAAAATTCAAATCGAAAGCCGCACGTTGGGTGATTTGGTGACCAACCACATTCTCCCCACTGCTATGAACTACCAAGCTCAGGTTGCTGAAGGTGCTTTGAAGCTCAAATCCCTCTACGACGAAAGAACATTTGCACAGCTGGCCAAGCCGCAATTGGACTTGGTGACCGAGTTGGGCAACCGAATTCACATTTTGTCTTCGGAGGTAAGTGCAATGACCGAAGCACGGAAGGTGGCAAACAAGATTGAGGATCCAGAAGCGCGAGCCGTAGCCTACTGCGATTCGGTTAAACCTCATTTTGAAACCATCCGCTACCACGTGGATAAATTGGAATTGTCCGTAGACAATGCCCTTTGGCCGCTTCCCAAGTACCGCGAAATGCTCTACGCGCGTTGAGTTAACGCCGTTGCAGAAAAGAAATCCCCCAGCCGTTGTGGCTTGGGGGATTTTTATTTCCTATTTTAGCCTTTTGTATACCCATTAACGCTATGATTCCGACGTCCCGTCTGTTTTCTTTACTCTTGTTCTTGGCATTTTTGCCGGTTGTGGCCTGGGGCCAATCCGTTTCTAAGCCTGCTGCTAAAACGGCTGCCAAAACAACGGTTGCACCCGCTTCGAACAAGTCGTCGGGCACCAAAACCGACACCAAAAAATCCGTTGCAGCGCCTGCAGTCAAGGCGAAGGACTCCGGCAAGGCAAATGCGGTAAAGCCGGTTAAAGAAGCCGCGGAGCCCAAGGAAAAGGAGATGACCCCCGCGCAACGAGCTCAGGCTCAGAAAGCTGCTAAAGCGGAGAAGGTGAAGCGTCCCAGAATTTTGCGCGACGCTGACGATTACTACAACGCCAAGGAATACTTCAAGGCCATCACCCTGTACAAGAAGGGCTTCTCCAAGGCCAAAGCCCGACCAGACAAGGCAGAAGTTGCCTTCCGTTTGGGCGAGTGCTACCGCTGGACGCGTCGGTACAAGGAAGCCAATGCGCAGTATGTGCGTGCCGTCAAGATTGGTTACAAGGATCCGTCGGTTTTGTTGATCATGGCCGACATGCACAAGGCGTTGGACGAATACGAAGAAGCGCTGATTGCCTACCAAGACTTCACCAAGCAAATGCCCGAAGATCCGCGCGGTCCAAAAGGAGCTCAATCCTGCAAGGATGCGTTGGACTGGAAAAAAGCGTTGACGCGGTACCAAGTAGGAAACTTAGGATCGGTTAACTCCCGCTTCCACGAGGTAGGATTGTCCTTTTCGGGCAAACCAGACACCTACGAGGAGTTGCTCTTTACTTCCTTCCGCGAAGGTGGATTGACCAAGCGCCAGGACGGTTGGACGGGTGAATTTTTTGCAGATCTCTACACGGCCCAACGCCAAGCACCCGCCGGTGCCCCCAAGGCCAAACGCGGAGCGAAAGCCAAGCCGGACCCCAAAGCGGCCAAGGACCAAGTGTTCAGCACGCCGGTTCTGATGCCAGAGCCCCTCAATTCTGCGGACCACGAAGGTGCTGCTGCCTACGACAGCCGTCGACGCACCTTGTACTTTACCCGGTGCATGGACGTCAAACGCGCCCAATTGGGTTGCGCCATCTACGAAACCAAGCGCATGGGTGTGGCATGGAGTGCTCCAGAACCGATCGTTTTCACCTCCGACTCCTCCAAAAGCGTAGGTCATCCCAGCATTTCGTCCGACGATCAAATGCTCTACTTCGCCGGCGACCTGGACGGGAATAAAGGCGGAAAAGATTTGTGGGTAGCCAAATACGACAAGCGCAAGAAGAAGTGGGGCACCCCCATCAATTTGGGCGGCTTGGTCAATACCTCCGGCGACGAGTTGTTTCCCTATGTGCACGACGATGGGTACCTTTATTTTGCGTCCGACGGCTTGCCGGGAATGGGCGGAATGGACCTATTCCGGGTTGAATTAGGGGCCGACGGTTTGCCGAATGGCGAACCCGAAAATCTACGTTTCCCCATCAACTCCAAGAACGACGACATCAATTTGGTGCTTCGTCCGGGCGGCCTGCAAGACGGTTATTTCATCTCCAACCGCGACGGAGGTAAGGGCGGATACGATGTTTGGACTTTTTACGAAGTACCGCTGACGTACAAAATTCAGGGCAATGTCGTGTCCGCAAAAACGGGTCGTCCGATTGCTGCGGCCAACGTTAAAATCATAGGTTCGGATGGATTCACGCACTCCATAGTCACCAGCAAGGAAGGTACGTTTGTGTACGAATCAGATAAGCTCAGCGGCGACGTTACCTATACCTTCTCTTTGGAAAAAAAGAAGTTCCTAAATGCAGCCGGTACCACCAACACGGTAGCGCTTTCTTTGGACAAGTACGCCTACCAAGACGACAAGAATACCTACCTGCACACCATGAGCTTTGTGGGCAAGATGGACCCCATTGAGGTTCCAATTGTGTTGCCCAACGTTTTCTTTGATTTGGCGAAGTGGGAGTTGCGTCCAGAATCAAAAGCTGCACTGGATTCCGTGTACAAGATTTTGTTGGCCAATCCCAACATTGCTATTGAGTTGCGTTCGCACACGGACTTCCGCGATACCGACGAAAAGAACCAAGTACTCTCCCAAAATCGTGCACAGTCTTGTGTGGATTACTTGATTTCAAAAGGAATCAAAGCAGATCGCTTGGGTGCCTTGGGCATGGGCGAGAAAGAACCCTTCTCCATTCCAGACGGTTACAAAGGGTACGGTGCTGTAGATTTTCCCGCCGGTACGGCCCTGAGTGAGCGGTTCATCAAGACGCTGCCTGCGCCCAAGCAAGAGGTGGCGCACCAAATCAATCGCAGAACTGATTTTAAAGTAGTGCGGGACGACTACGCCCCGCCGTACGATCCCGCGCAGGAAATGGATGCGGCTTCTTTGGCTGCAGAGGAAGCCAAAAGCGTAAAAGTGGCTCCTAAAGGAGAGTTCTACACCATTGGTGACAAAGACAACTTCACCACCATCTGCCGCAATACCTCCTTGACCATAACCGACTTGAAGAAGTTGAACGGCGGTTTGCGCGGTGTTCGTGTATTCCCGGGCATGAAACTGAAGGTAACATTGGGCGGTGATTACGCGGAGTTTGATGCGTCCAATCGTTTGGTTCAGTACGAGGAAACATGGGGATCCATTGCCAAAGCTTTGGAATTGAAGGAAAAGGAGCTCAAGGCCCTAAATCCGGACATCGACGACGACTTGTTGCCCGGCATGTACATCCGCGTGAAGTAAGGGACAAGCCGTACCTTTGCGCCCATGGAGCAAAGTGCGCGTTACGCCGGCCGGGGAGTGTCTTCCGGCAAAGAAGAAGTCCACCGCGCCATTGCGCATTTGGACAAAGGCTTGTTTCCCAAAGCATTCTGTAAAATCGTCCCGGACGATTTGACGGGGTCGGAAGAGCACTGTTTGGTGATGCACGCCGATGGCGCCGGCACCAAGAGTTCCTTGGCGTATCTGGTTTGGAAAGAAACAGGAGATTTGTCGGTTTGGAAGGGAATCGCACAAGATGCCCTGGTCATGAACTTGGACGATTTGTTGTGCGTAGGTGCCCTGGGACCCATTTTGGTGAGCAGCACCATCGGTCGCAACAAGGCACGCATTCCCGGAGAAGTTATTTCGGCTTTGATTGGGGGTACGGAAACCTTGTTGGAAGAATTGCGCGGTTTGGGAATAGACATTCGCTCTACGGGCGGCGAAACCGCGGATTTGGGTGATTTGGTTCGAACAGTAGTGGTAGATTCCACCGTAGTGGCGCGCATGCGTCGGGACCAGGTCATCGACAACGCCAAAATTCGTCCGGGGGACGTCATTGTAGGGTGGGCTTCCGACGGCCAAGCATCCTACGAAAATTCGTACAACGGCGGCATGGGTTCCAACGGTTTGACCTCCGCCCGGCACGACGTTTTCAAAAAGGAATTGGCTGCGCTATATCCGGAGAGTTTTGCGCCCGAAGTGGATTCGTCGCTGGTCTACACCGGCTCGTACGGATTGACC
>ENA-OUVC01001058-OUVC01001058.1-marine-metagenome-genome-assembly--contig:-NODE-1058-length-16765-cov-3.402085_pt1 | contig 16765 bp, 12 predicted proteins | sample MGYA00248622_ERZ508571 | MGnify/ENA primary metagenome ERZ508571 (study PRJEB26236, sample SAMN06267175) | marine metagenome | isolation source: Columbia River Estuary | place: USA:Columbia River... | reverse complement strand
GTGTACATGCTGGTTGTAAATGCTTCTAACATCGAAAAAGATTGGAACTGGATTGTTTCAAAAAATACAGCAGGTGTAGAAATGCACAACATCAGCGATAAAACTTGTTTGCTTGCGATTCAAGGTCCAAAAGCGGCAGAAGCAATGCAAGCGCTTACCGAAGTAAACTTAACCGAAATGGGATATTATACCTTCGCTAAAGGTACATTCGCAGGACAATCAAACATCTATATTTCAGCCACTGGATATACTGGCTCAGGAGGTTTTGAAATTTATGTACCGAACGAAGTTGCAGTTGCTGTGTGGGATGCCGTATTCGAAGCGGGAAAATCCTATGGCATTAAACCGATTGGATTGGCGGCAAGAGATACCTTGCGCTTAGAAATGGGATTTTGTCTGTATGGAAATGACATTGATGACACCACTTCACCCATTGAAGCAGGCTTAGGATGGATTACTAAATTCACCAAAGACTTTGTGGATTCCGATGTACTAAAAGGCCAAAAGGAACAAGGAGTGTCAAGAAAGTTAGTGGCCTTCGAAATGATCGAACGAGGAATTCCTCGCCACGACTACCGTATTCTTGATAAAAACAATCAAGTCATAGGTAAAGTTACCTCAGGAACCATGTCGCCTTCAATGAAAATCGCTATTGGATTAGGTTATGTTGACCTTGCTCATGCGGGACTAGATTCAGAAATCTATATTGAGATCAGAGATAAAGGCGTATTAGCAAAAGTTGTTAAGCTGCCATTTTATAAAAAATAGCTCATTACATACGAAAGCATAAAGAGCAGCGTTATTGACGCTGCTTTTTTTATGCGCATACTACAACTACCCTCCTCCGATCAACCAAGAAACAAACTTATTGCTCAAGGTGTTCGAAACCTAACAGATTCAGAACTTATTGCATTACTCCTTGGCAAAGGATCCCATCAAAAAAATGCGAAGGAACTGGCTCAAGAACTTCTAGTCTATTCCAAAAATGATTTGAGCCGTCTTTTTGGCGCCACACAAGATACTCTGACGCGTTTTCAGGGCATTGGTCCGGCAAAAGCATCTACCCTGCTGGCAGCCTTTGAATTGGGAAGACGATTTTCAGCGCATGACCCCATGCAAGGTAAAATCATCCGTAATTCACGGGATGTGTATCGATTTGCAAAACGCACGTTTTCGCTGCTTTCGCATGAAGAGTTTTTAATTCTCTTACTTAATAACAATAATGAAATATTGCACGCGCATCGGCTTTCACGCGGAGGAATTACAGGAACAGTGGCCGATGGACGAGTTTTGTTCAAATTAGCCTTTGAGTATAAAGCTACTGCAATTATTCTGTGTCACAACCACCCAAGCGGAAATCCCAAGCCCAGTGAACAAGACATTCGACTCACCATGAACTATCGAAAATTCGGAAAATTCATTGATTTACCTATTCTCGACCACATCATTTACAGCGATTTTGGCTACTTTAGCTTCGCCGATGAAGGTTTATTAGATCAGGAATGAAAATCATTACAATTATTGGAGCTCGTCCACAAATCATAAAGGCAGCGGCGATAAGTCGTGCCATCCATACTCATTTCAAAGACCAAATAACAGAACTTATTGTCCATACCGGTCAACATTATGATGACAACATGTCTGCCATATTTTTCACAGAAATGGGCATTCCTGCAGCGGATTACAACCTTTCCGTAGGAAGCGGAAACCATGGGGCTCAAACCGCCAAGATGATGGAAGGCATTGAAACCATCTTACTCAAAGAACGGCCAGACGCCTTATTGGTCTATGGAGACACGAACTCTACCTTAGCCGGCGCCCTTGCCGCTGCTAAAATCCACATTCCAGTCGTTCACATTGAAGCTGGATTGCGTTCGTATAATAAATCAATGCCCGAAGAAATCAACAGAATTACCTGTGATCATTGTTCTACCCTACTCTTTTCACCAACGAATCAAGGAATAAGTAATTTAGTAAAAGAAGGATTTAGCACGACAATACATTCAAAGGCATCCATTGATCATCCACTGGTTTTCAAAACAGGTGACATCATGTTTGATAACAGCATGTATTTTTCGAGTATTGCAAATGAAAAACAAGGGTTGGTTGAAAAGCTACAACTCACTCCTGGAGAATTTATCCTTTGTACCATTCACCGCGATTCAAACACGGACAAGCCCGAACATCTAAATCAAATAATTCGGGGCTTATTGCAAATTCAACAGATTTCAAATCAAGTGCTTGTGTTGCCCTTGCATCCAAGAACACGTAAGAAAATGACGGAACTGTTGGAGCCCGCAGTTGCGGAAGAACTACAGGACAACTCGAGAATTCAAGTGATTGACCCTGCAGGATTCCTAGACATGATTTCTCTAGAAAGCCGATGCAGTATGGTGATTACCGACAGTGGAGGCGTGCAAAAGGAAGCCTTTTTCTTTAAAAAACCTTGCATCATTCTTCGGGAACAAACCGAATGGGTAGAAATTGTCGAGAATGGAAACGCCCTACTCGTGGGTTCTAGCGAAGAGAAACTCATCGAGGCCTACCATCAGTTAACAACTAAAAAAGACTATACCTATCCCCCGTTTTTTGGTGATGGGCATGCTTCCGAAGAAATTTGTCGTTTGATGCTTGAACATTTATGACACTGATATTTGTTGAACAACTCACCAACCGACTCAAATACACATTCGATTTTGTGTTTAATGCCCGTGGACTTAGTTATGAGTTCACTTCGGACCTGACATACTTCAGCGCTTCAAACCTTCAAAAATTCAACTATTCGGCACATTCTATTCCGGAGGTTCCTACCCTAGTTCCTTGCTCCTTGTTATTTGAAGAAGAGATTCATCAGATTTCGCTAGATAAAGTAACCATGGATGATATCGAGTTCATGTCATTTAATGAAAGTCCGGACCTAGTAGCCTCTATCTTTTTTGTATTGTCGCGCTATGAAGAATATTGGAAGGTGGAACGAGATGAACATAACCGTTTTCCTGCCTTATGCAGCATGCAATCCGTTTTCGGTTGGTTAGATGAACCAATTTGTGACCGCTGGGCTCTTAGTCTTTTGCAATTTATTGGAATAAACTCGGTCACAGCCTCAGAATTTAACATTCAACCCACCTTTGATATTGACTCCACATTTGCCTATAAAGGGAAAGGCACTTTTCGAACGACCGCTGGAATCCTGAAAGACCTTAGTAAGGGCCGCATTAATCGGGTTAAAGACCGAATACAGGTGCTTATTCAAAAACGAAAAGACCCTTTTGATACCTTTGACCAGATTACACAAATCGCGGAACAATATCCAGAAACGCGCTGCTTTTGGTTGCTTGCTGATTTTGGTACCTATAATAAAAATCTTAGCCATACCAATCCTCAACAAGGTGAGATCATTTCCAAGTTGTCATCAGCATGTGAAATCGGAATTCACCCAGGGTATGAAACCTACATGAATGCGACCAACCTAGCGCTTGAAATTCATCGCTTAACAAGTTTAACGAAAAAAGAAATCAAAATCAGCAGGCAACACTTCCTAAGACTTTCAATACCTGAGACTTACAATCATTTAACTGAACATAATATTCAAATAGATTACTCCATGGGATACGCAGAAACCACGGGATTTCGTATGGGAACTGCACGTCAAACCCCTTGGTTTAATTTAAAAACCAACGAAATCACCTCGCTGCAATTACAACCATTTTGCTATATGGATGGCACCTTGAATGAATACATGAAGCTATCTCCCAATCAAGCTATTGAAGAAGTTAAAAGGCTAAAAGCACTAGTAAAAGAATACGGCGGAAACTTCTCTTTTATCTGGCACAATGAAACGCTGGGCTTCAAGCATCATTGGAAGGGGTGGGAACCCGTGTTTGAGGAAAGTGTTTCCTACTCATAAAACTTGACCTGTACGCCTGCCTTGAACCAACGTCCCGGCATTTGTACATAGCCCGCCTCAATGTAATCAGTATTAAAGAGGTTGTTACCCTCCAGAAAAATTGAAAAATTACGTGAAGGATTTATGGTAAGTTTCGCATCCACCAAAGAATACGCATTTCCTCCAACACGGTCCACGCCACGGTACGCCACGGTAGCATAAACCCAATGGGTGATATTCATGCTTAGCTTTGCAATTAATTGATTTCTCATACCAGAAAATGCATACCTTGATTGCGTTTGCATTAAGGGATCTGCAAATTGATGCGATGCACCTAAATAATTATACCCCAGCGATAATTCACGAATCATAATGCGTCCATTTCCATTCCAACGATAGTTTATGTTGCTTTCAAACCCGGTAAATATCACATTGGCCAAATTAACTGGGGTCCAAGGATTCGGACTACTCGTTGTACTTCTTACCCAATCAATCATATTGGTCGTATTTCGTCGGTACACGGCAGCTTCAATTCCTAAGTTCGATTTAAAGCGTTCTGCACTGCCAGAAACCATTGTCCCCCATGCAAGATTCCAAACCATTCCCAACTCGGCATTCGTAGCATATTCCGGCTGAAGGTAGGGGTTCCCAACGTTCGAATAATCCTGATAAAACAAATCCGTATAGGTTGGCGCTCGATAACTTTGTCCAATATTCGCATAGATTTTTCTTGGTACGATCATCCGACGGGAACCTGGATTGAATGCCCCTTCAATGCCCGGTAATATTTTTTGATACACTTGATTGTTCATCGCTAAATGAAAATAATGCGCATTGGCAATGAGCGTAAGTTTCTCGTTCAACAAGCTTACCTTATGGTCTAGAAAACCCGAAACAAAGGTTCTGCTTCTATCTCCGAGGTTACTACTCACCAAGGATTCAGCTCTATACTCTGCCCCCGCTCCAGTTACTCCCAGTGACGAAGTATATTGTACCGTTTCTTCCAAGGTCAATACTTCAGACCAGTGTTTATTCGTGTAAAATGAAGGATCGAAGCGTTTCAACCTAAATTCATCCCGATGGGTTCTAAGAGAAGCTTTGGTTAATAAGGTTAAATTGGTCATCTTCAATTGGTGTGAAACCCCTGCAATCGCCATTTGAGTAGACTCCCATTGATCAGGAAAGGCATTGGTATAATATCCATTCGCTCCAAAGGCGCGGTCGGTGTATCCAGCAATCGCTTTTATCTCATGCAATTTACCAAGCGGTAAAACGGCATCATAAAAAAACTGCTGATTAACGAAATCTGAATTATACCAATACCCATTGCTTTTATCCAATCCAGCAGAAAACGATTGCCTTAATCTATTCACTGGGGAATTTACCGTAAATTGTGTACCTAGACCACCAAAACTTGCTCCAAATCCTTGCGCATTTATGCCATGGAGTTTACCCGGTGTCGTAACAAAATTCACAGCACCCGTCATAGCATTTTGACCAAAAATACGCGTTCCAGAACCTTTGAAAATCTCAATATTCGATACATTCGTTAAAAGTACCGGAAGATTCAGGGCATGATGTCCTGTTTGTGGGTCCACCAATTTAAACCCATTGATTAACACCAGATTCTGATCAAATCCCCCACCACGGATACTCAAATCTCCTTGAATGCCTTGAACACCGCGCTGACGAAAATCCAATCCAGGAACAAAGGATAGCGCTTCATTTACCGAGCGTATCGGTAAGTCGCGATTTTGAACCATACTTATTAACTGTATGCTCGATGTACGATCGGCATAATTACTAGCGATTCCTTTTCCACAGACCATTACTACCTTGATTGTACGAGTTGTATCCGCAGGTAATCGCATGGCTGAAGGACTACCAGAAGTTTGCGCATTGATACCTGTGCAAAGCAACAAAAAGCTGTAGAATATGTAATTTTTCATCGAAACATTAAATTAATTTCACCCAAATTTGTGTCAAATGTAAAAGGAATTTCATGTCTTCCCGGTAAAAAATGACAGAAATTTGACTTAAAATGAACACCCGGCAAGGTGGAATAAAACCAAACATCCGCCATAAAATCGGTATTCTCCAACAATAAGATTCCCTTGTGATTTCTCAAGTCTATTTGTATAACCAGCGTCTCATATCGCACCTTTCGTTTACTGGATAGTTTGCCTAACAAGAATAAGCGCATTTCCTTATTGGGTAATTCAACCGTAACGACATGTGGAGAAGCATTGGATTTTTGCTGAAATAACAAGGCATGTTTAAAATTGTCTAAAGAAATCATCTGACGCTCAGACTTTATAAGTCGAACCCCCTCTTTCTCAATGTTATAAACAGACGTACCAATTTCTTCTCCATGAATCTCCGTATTATTTGCAAGTAAGAATACTTTTTCGGTATCTGAAACCACTTGTTTTAGGGCGGTAATGTTACTAAACAAATCACTTACCTCATAATGAAGGGCTTTGTGGTTTCCATAAAAATCAACGCTAGACCAGGTAGGTCCAGGCCAACAATCGTTAAGCTGCCAAAAAAGTGACCCCATGCATCGAGGAGCATCTAATAAATGGCCACCAATCGCAGAGGAAACGGCATACGCTTGGGTAAGTTGAGATAGATAAACGAACTCCTTGAACGATGTTGGTTTTCCAAATAAGCGTTCTGCATGTTTCAAGATCATCCCATTGCCCACGTAACTTTTTTGATGGTGTTTCATCACCGAAGAATTCAGGTTCCAATCTTTCTCGACACTAAACCGGTTAAGGGTTGCAAATTCAGGAAAACTCTGAAAACCAAATTCTGCATTAAATCGTCCGATTTTAGTAGCAAAATCAGACATTGGGTCTGTACCGTGCCATACGCCCCAATAGTGCTGTGTTCCATGGTTATAAAAATCAGATTTACCCCAATTGCTTAACGGTGAGGTATGCACATAGGGTACATTTGAATACTTGGATAAGGTGTTTGGCAATAGGTTTTTAAAAAGGTCATCATATGCTTTTTCAATGGTGGATTGGTCTGACTTGCTAAGTAAATATTGCGCCTGAAAACCCCAATTCTTCCAAGCTACATCTACCTCATTATTTCCATTAAAATAAACAACCGATGGATGTGCTGTAATCCTCGGTAGTTGATATTCCAGTTCTTTCTTAACGTTCATTAAAAACATAGAATCCCCAGGATACATCGCACAAGCAAACATCGCATCATGCCAGACCATAAGGCCTATGCGGTCACATTCGTTCAAGAAATCCTCCGTCGCATAATCACCTCCTCCCCAAATACGAACCATATTGAAGTTGCTGTTTACCATCAACTGAACCCAATCCTTCCATTCCTTTGTTGATGTTTTCCCTCCATACATACTCGGAGGAATCATGTCGCCTCCTTTCATGAATATTGGTTTACCATTCACCTCAAAGGAAAATGATGTTCCCCACTCATCGGTATTCTGATGCAAAGACACCGTTCTAATGCCGAAGGTATAGGGAAAGCGTTCAATCAACTCATTATTCACGTTAAAAACCAGTAAGGTATCTTCATAAAGGTATGAACCCCCTTCACCTTTTGGCCACCACAAGATAGGGCTCTCAAGTTCAAACGCAATCGATTGGACCGCTGTGGAATCGTTTAAAACCGACCAACCAAACTGAAGTGACTGAAAACGATGGGCAGCATGTCGAGCCTCTTTAACCAGAACCATCTGCATACTGGCCTGCTCATCAATGCTTAACGTATTAACTACAATGTGCTTTAGCGCATTCTCTTGTTTGACTTCAATTACAACAGGATAGGGAAAGCCCAAGGTATTTAATCTGGGGGCCCAATCCCATCCAAATTGATATTGCGGTTTTCGGGTTAAGGGTGCAGCTTTGATTTTTGCATTATCGTTAGGCGCCGGATAATGAAATGACTGATTCTCGTAAGTGGTTTTGTGATAAAGCACGGGCGGAGTAAATACCGCCTCAATTTCATTGTATCCAAGTACTAACTTGTCTCGAACTTCGACCTGATACGGGTGAAAATAATTCTCAGCTTCAAGAATATTTTGCTTGTTTATAGAAATGGAGGCATAGGTATCAATACATGGAAAATCCAGTTCAACTTCTGTTGCATTGAACATATCCTCTGTAAGAAAAAAACGGCTTCGAAGATGCCATTGGTGCTCTTCAATCCATTGATACAACTTCTCGTTTTCACCATAAAAAGGATCTGGCAAAATCCCTTGTTGATATAAGGCCTCTTGTACACTACCTCGCTCCCCAAGTGGAAACCATTCTTTTGATATGGGGTGCTGAATTTCCCAGGAGAGCACAAGCGACTTCTGGGAAGTTACGTTAATTCCAATAAAACAAATAAATAATAGGAACCCTAATCTTACCATTTACGGTCATATTCAGTATCTACCATTTCATCTCGAGTATTCGTTTTCATGGCAAAATTAAAGCCGTTATACACGGAAAATCCTCCCACATTTCCTTTATTGTCGATTGCTATAAATCCACATTGCAAGCCAGTCAGGTCTTTATTTTTTCGAATGATACGCATAACCACCTCGCGACAAGCTTCTGACGGTTTCATCCCATTTCGCATGAGTTCAACTACAATAGCACTTCCTGCAACCCGAATAATGGCCTCACCTAATCCAGTTGCTGTGGCAGCACCTACTTCATTGTCTACAAAGAGTCCTGCACCAATAATCGGCGAATCCCCTAGCCGACCTGGCATCTTGTAGGCCCAACCACTGGTTGTACACGTTCCCCCAAAGTTTCCATTCGCATCTCTGGCAATTAAACCAATGGTGTCATGGTTTTCGTGATTGATTTTTGGTCGTTTAAATAAGTGTTTATTCTCTTTTTTCCATTCGAGGTAATCTTTTTTCACCTCAGGAATTGGTGTTTTAATGGTTTCAAAACCGTGATCCAAGGCAAACTGTTTCGCGCCAGCCCCAACCAACATGGCGTGAGGAGTTTTTTCCATTACTGCTTTTGCTACTGCCGCGGGATGAGCAATTCCTTCCAAAAATCCAACCGCTCCACTTCTTCCATCACCGTCCATACAGCACGCATCCAAGGTAACATGCCCTGTACGATCCGGCCTGCCTCCAACACCTACACTTCGATTAGTTATATCTGATTCAGTGTGCATTGCCCCAGCCACCGTAGCATCTAAGGCGCTCCCACCCTGCTCCAAGACTTTCCAACCGGCTCGATTTGCCTCTAAGCCATGAATCCAAGTGGAAATGATTAGCGGACCTTCGATCCGTTCCTCAAACATATACGAAGGAAGCATTGCGCCTTTTACGGGTTCAATCATACCCGCTGCCACCAACAAGGATCCGGCTTGAATAAATTTCCTGCGATCCATAGCTTATCGTTTTTTCTTTTTTTGTTCTGCACCAAGCCAATCCTGAAAAACCTTTGCATTTCGTAGGTGCTCTGCACCACTTACTGCAAAATTATGGCGACCCGAATAATCAGGTTTTGCACACATATATAGGTAATTAACTCTTGGAGCATTTAAAACTGCATCTAATAAGGCAGTGGAAGGCAAGTTGATTGGTCCGGGCGGCAAGCCTTTTACGAGGTAGGTATTGTATGGGCATACAATATTTCGGTGAACGGCTAACAAGCGTTGCACCCCATCCAATTTATCACCCCAACAAAATTTAAAGGTTGGATCAGATTGCAATTTCATTCCGGTACGAACACGATTTAAATACAAGCCAGCAATGGTAGGCCATTCATCAGCATTAACCGATTGTTCAGCATAAACGATACTTGCTAAAGTAGTCACTTCGCTTGGAGAATTCAAGCCTATGGCTTTCATTTTTGCCTTTCTATCAGCTGTCCAAAACAATTTAAACTCATCGGCCATACGTTGTGTAAAGGCTTTCTCATCCGTGTCGTAATAGAGCTTGTAAGTGTTTGGGATAAACAGGGCGGGCAACTGTTCCACGGTAAAACCATACTTCGTTAAGGTTGAACCTGAAAGTAAATGGGAAATCAATTTCGAACTATCCAGTGCCAGGCAATCGGAGACTTTACCGGCCATTTGATAGATTGTTTTACAATTATTGAAAGTCACCGGAACCTCAATTTCAGCGTTCCCGTTCCCTGCCGAATTTATGGTAAATCCATTGAGTAAGGTTCGAAAAGACGTGTGAGGTGCGATTTCATACATCCCAACAGCAATCCGATTTTTGTTAAGGTTTTTATACGATGCTACTTTTAATAAATCGGCCTTATTGGAAATAAACCCTTCTTTTTCCAGTTGATCTGCAAGCATTTCCGGTGATACGGGAGATGCTATTAGAAACGTAAGATTTTCTGAATTTGTGGTGGTAGACATACCCGACCAAAGCACAAGCAGTTTAGGTAGAAGCACTAAGAAAACAATGAGTAGAAGGCTAGCTGCAACCGTTAAATAGATTCCTCTTTTTGATTTTTTAAACATAATTGAAACGCGATTTCATCCGTTAATTTTCCGTTGTAAATATACCACTCCTTCCGAATTCCTACTTCCTGAAAACCTAACTTTCGGAAGAGGTTAATACTTGGAACGTTGTCTGATTGCACAAAACATTGCAAGTTCCGCAACTCTAATTCATCGCGGCAATAGGATATACAAAGCGAAAGAGCTTCACTGGCAATACCTTGACCTCTGTCGGCATCATCTGCAATTAAAATTCCTATGGTGGCAAATCCATGCTTAAAATTGACGTCGAACAGATCAATGGTACCTACAGGTTTACCCGATTCCTTGCGGTCAATCATTAAACGCAACTGTCCTGAATTTCGAAGGTTCGAAAACTGTTCAATAAGCTGATGTATATTGTGCATGGAGAACGGAACTTCCGTATGGCTTACCCGCCAATTCAAGCGATTATTTTCCCATATGAATAAAGTAGATGCATCGTTTGGCTCTACTGCTCTTAGGGAAACCGTTAAACCATTCAAGAAGCTCATATCAGGGTTATTTCTCCATTAAACACCTTGGACGCAGGACCCAGCAACCAGATATGCTCAAAACCCGATTCATTTCGCGCAAAACGCACTGCTAATTTCCCACCCTTCGCATTAACAATTACAGTTCCTTGGGTCAGTTCATTTCTAAACGCTAAAAATAAAGCGCATGCAGTGGCGCCTGTACCACATGCTAAGGTCTCCCCTTCTACGCCCCGTTCATAGGTCGCAATATCAATTTCATGGCTTGATTTAACTTGAACCAAATTTACGTTTACTCCATCCTTTTTATATTGCGCTGAGTAACGAATTTCACGACCTAAAGCTAAGGTATTCTCCGTGCTTAAATCATCCGATAAGGTAATATAATGTGGCGAACCTGTATTCATAAGCGCTGAATCTACTCCAAAGAATTCAATATGGTTTACATCTCCCATGTGAATACCTATGGAAGTATCTTCAAGGACATACTCATGAATTCCATCAATTGCTTTAAACGTATGAGTTGTAGCCTCAACTCCTAGCGCATTCGCAAACGCAACAACACAGCGTGCCCCATTCCCGCAAAAACTTTGGGAACCGTCTGGATTATAAAAATCCATTTCAAAATCCGAATCATCTGATTCATTAAGAAGGATAAGTCCATCGGAACCGATACCGTAATGACGACTGCACATCCATGTTATTTGCTCGATTCCCAAGGTGTTATATTTACCACTTCGGTTATCAATCATGATAAAATCATTTCCAGCGCCTTGGTATTTTTCAAACTGAACCAACATGGCGTAAAAGTAGGAAAATGTTGTCAAATGTGCTTAACAATCTTTAACAGCGCTCGATTTACAAATTTTCATTCAGCTTGTTAATATTGTAACGAATTAAAATTTAAGCACATGAAAGGAAAAAATTTGCTCAATGTATTATTGGTTTCTTTTTTAGGCGGGGCACTACCCTTAGCCGCTTACTTAACCTACCAATCGGTTTCGACTCGAGTTTCAGACCGTGTGTTGGATGGTGAAAATTTTTATGCGCATCCTGTTGGATTAAACGGAGAAGCATTACCGGATTTAACAGCAGCTTCCGAAACCAGTATCAACTCTGTTGTTCACGTTACGACCAAGGTGGTTTCTACAACGTTTCAGAGGGATCTATTTCAAGAGTTCTTTTATGGCCCTGGTGCTGGAGGCAAAGAATTTAAACAATATGGATCAGGAGCAGGCTCTGGTGTTATTATATCTTCTGAGGGCTACATTGTCACAAACAACCATGTTATCGAAAATGCGGCTGAAATCCATGTGATTTTAAACGATAACTCAGAGTATACGGCTAAGGTAGTTGGAGCTGATCCTTCTACCGACCTTGCCGTATTAAAAATAGAAGGCACAGGTACCTTTGTCCCAATGAAATTCGGAAATAGCGACAACCTAAAAATTGGCGAATGGGTGTTGGCCGTTGGAAATCCGTTTAACTTAACCTCCACGGTAACCGCTGGTATTGTCAGTGCAAAGGCAAGAAACATCAACCTACTTTCAGATCGAACCGATAAGGAGGTGGTACCTATCGAGTCATTCATACAAACGGATGCGGCAGTAAACCCGGGAAATAGCGGTGGTGCCTTGGTAAATACGAAAGGAGAATTGGTAGGAATCAACACCGCGATCGCTTCTCAAACTGGAGCATATTCGGGATATTCCTTTGCGATTCCGGTAAACCTTATGGAGAAGGTCGTTAAAGATTTAATAGATTACGGATTAGTACAACGTGCTTATTTGGGCGTACAAATCTCTTCGATTAACCAAGAACTAAAAGAGAAACAAAATCTTCCAAACTTAAAAGGAGTTTATATCAATAGTGTGGTTGATGGGGGTTCTGCAGATAAAGGCGGATTGAAGACCGGTGACGTAATCCTAAAGATTGGAGTGAAAGAAGTCAATTCACCAGCTCAGATGCAGGAAGAAATCGGGAAACGTAGACCCGGCGACAAGGTAGTTGTAACCGTACGCAAGAAAAATGGCGATGAAGAGGTCCTTGATTTGGTACTTCGAAATAAAGATGGCGAAACCGAATTATTGAGTAAGGAAGAAATCACCAAGAACTTTGCACTCGGAGCCACCTTTGTAGAATTGACCGATAAAGAAAAGAAAGACTTAAACATCTCTTTTGGCGTCAAAGTAAAGAGCATCACTACTGGAAAATTAAAGTCCATCGGTATCAGCGAAGGGACAATAATCACCAAGGTAAACAACGATCCTGTAGAGAATATCGATGAACTCACAAGCAAGCTTAATGGGGTTAATCGAGGAATATTATTGGAAATTGTCACCCCAAGTGGTGCAAGAGATTACAAAGGCTTCGGTCTGTAGGTTACAAAAAAGTTACTAAATTGGAATGGTTGAAAAGTTGTTGAAAATCGCCAGATAAAAATTTTAGATTACACATTTTTTCATTTTACTTTGCTCAACAACATAAGTAACTAAACATTCCTTAAATTATCTAATGAGACAGTTAAAAATAACCAAATCTATTACGAACCGCGAAAGCCAATCCCTGGATAAATATCTACAGGACATTGGCCGAGAGGAGTTAATCACCGCTGAAGAAGAAGTTGAGTTAGCGCGCAAGATTAAAGCAGGTGATCAAAAAGCCCTAGAAAAATTAACCAGAGCTAACCTTCGATTCGTGGTATCCGTTGCTAAGCAATATCAGAACCAAGGGCTTACCCTACCCGATTTAATTAACGAAGGTAACTTAGGTCTAATTAAAGCAGCACAAAAATTTGACGAAACGCGCGGATTTAAGTTTATCTCTTATGCCGTATGGTGGATTCGTCAATCCATTCTTCAGGCTTTAGCTGAACAAGCACGTATTGTTCGTTTACCACTTAATCAAGTAGGTTCATTAAACAAAATCAACAAGGCATTCTCACGCTTAGAGCAAGAGTTTGAACGTCCGCCTTCGGCTGAAGAATTGGCAGAAGCGCTCGAGGTTCCAGAAGAAAAAATCAAAGAAAGTCTTAATGTTTCTGGTCGCCACGTATCTATGGATGCCCCACTTTCAACCAATGAAGATGGAGGTACGTTAATCGATGTGATGGTGAATAACGACACGGCACGTACTGACTCCGGCTTGATGGCAGAATCTTTACAACGAGAAATCGAACGTTCACTGAGCACACTAACCGATAAAGAGCGTGAAATCATTCGCTTGTTTTTCGGTATCGGAATGAATCACGGACTTACCCTAGAGGAAATCGGAGCGAAATTCAACCTTACACGCGAACGCGTTCGTCAAATCAAAGAAAAGGCGATTCGACGTCTGCGACACACATCGCGAAACAAACTATTGAAATCTTATTTAGGATAACATATTAGGCTGCGTTTTCGCGGCCTTTTTTTTTAGTTTATTTTTTCATCATCAATCAACAACAACATGAGTGTATCACTTGGCTATGAGCAGGAGCTCAAAAATCACATTGAACAGGAACGAGCAGCTGTCAAACTGCAAGGAAAGGTAGGCGAATTATTATACGACCAAGGCATAGAATTAGTGCTTTTCCGTCATCACCTACTCGACGTAACTATTTCAGAAATCCTAAACCTGCACGAATATGCAGCAAAGGTTGTAAACAAACCCATTGACGTATTTACAACGGCAGAAATGGCTGAGATTATAGCTTCTATGAACTTAGCCCCTTCCAAATTAGACATTGGTAAACTCGCGAACGAATGGTCTACCGAAGGAAATGGAACTTCGAAACTTGAGTTTCTTCAAAAAAAACTGGGTGGATTCAATCAAACAAGCGCTCCGAGTTTTGAGCCACGCGATGTCGTGCTTTATGGATTCGGTCGAATTGGTAGACTCGCTGCCCGCGAATTGATTCGTCAGGCAGGAAAAGGTCAACAATTAAGACTACGTGCCATTGTAACCAGAGGAAATACAGACAAGGACATTATAAAACGTGCCTCTTTACTTAGTAATGACTCAGTACATGGCGCATTTAAAGGAACCGTTAATGTTGATTTAGAGCGCAAATGCTTGATAATTAATGGTCAAGTGGTTCAAATGATTGAAGCATCAGCACCAGAGGACGTTGATTATACAGCGTTCGGAATTCATAACGCATTGGTTATTGATAATACAGGTATTTATACCAATAGAGAAACCTTAGCTCGCCATTTAAATGCCAACGGTGTTTCAAGGGTATTACTTACAGCCCCTGGAAAAGAAATCCCTAATATCGTATTTGGAATAAATCAAGGCACCTTGGATTTGGAAAACGAGAAGATTTACTCTGCTGCGTCATGTACCACCAATGCAATTAGTCCGATCTTAAAAGTTATTGAAGACAAGTTAGGCATTGAGAAAGGGCATATCGAAACGGTACATGCCTACACCAACGATCAGAATTTGTTGGATAACATGCACAAGAAAGTTCGTCGTGGACGTTCTGCAGCGATCAACATGGTGATCACTTCTACCGGTGCAGGAAGTGCTGTGACAAAAGTCATCCCTTCACTTCAAGATAAACTAACCGCGAATGCCGTTCGTGTCCCAACACCGAATGGTTCTTTGGCGATTTTAAGCTTAGAATTGAAAAATGAAACAAGCATTGAAGCAATCAACGAGCTCATCAAAGATGCGGCATTAAATGGTGATCTTGTCAATCAAATTTATTATTCGTTTGACCCGGAACTTGTTTCATCTGATATTATCGGAAATACATGCTGTTCCGTATATGATTCAAACGCTACTATTGTTTCTAAAAATGGGAAAAACGTCGTACTTTATACCTGGTATGACAATGAATTCGGATATACCAAGCAAGTAATCCGTTTAGCAAAGTATATCTCCAAGGTACGAAGAGCCATATATTACTAACTCATTAAACACCGGTTGTTGAAAAAATAGCCGGTCTAAAATCTCGTGTTCCTTGATTAAGCGTACCTTTGTAGCATTAAAAACTATAGAGTAAGCAGAATATGGCTGATATTTTTGAAAAAATCCAAGCGAATCGTGGTCCAATTGGAATGCACGCTAAAGAATCACATGGTTATTTTACGTTTCCAAAATTGGAAGGGGACATTGGTCCACACATGAATTTTCGCGGAAAAGAAAAACTAAACTGGTCCTTAAATAATTACTTAGGATTAGCCAACCATCCAGAAGTCCGAAAAGCCGATGCGGATGCAGGAGCTAATTACGGATTTGCAATGCCAATGGGCGCCCGAATGATGAGTGGAAATTCGAATTTTCACGAACAATTAGAGCGCGAATTAGCAGATTTTGTATCGAAAGAAGATTCAATTCTTGTGAACTTTGGATACCAAGCGGTAGTTTCAGCGATTGATTGTTTAGTTGATCGTCACGATGTAATCGTATATGACGCGGAATCTCATGCCTGTATTCTTGATGGAGTTCGTTTACACATGGGTAAACGTTATGTGTTCAAGCACAACGACATCGAAGATTGCGAGAAGCAATTACAACGTGCCACAAAATTAGCCGAAGAAACAGGAGGAGCAATATTGTTAATCACTGAAGGTGTATTCGGAATGCGCGGCGATCAAGGGATTTTGAAAGAAATTGTAGCCCTTAAGAAGCGTTACAGCTTCCGTCTTTTTGTTGATGATGCACATGGAATTGGTACCTTAGGAAAAACAGGTGCCGGAACTGGTGAGGAACAAGGCGTACAAGATGATATTGACATTTATTTTGGAACATTCGCGAAGTCTTTCGCAATGATTGGCGGATTTGTAGCCAGTGACGCGCAAGTGGTTGAATATTTAAGATATAACATGCGGTCCCAAATTTTCGCTAAGGCCATGCCGCTTCCACTCGTTGTTGGAGCTCTTAAGCGTCTTGAATTAATTCGAACAATGCCTGAATTGAAAGATCGATT
>ENA-OUVC01001053-OUVC01001053.1-marine-metagenome-genome-assembly--contig:-NODE-1053-length-16787-cov-4.107959_pt1 | contig 16787 bp, 17 predicted proteins | sample MGYA00248622_ERZ508571 | MGnify/ENA primary metagenome ERZ508571 (study PRJEB26236, sample SAMN06267175) | marine metagenome | isolation source: Columbia River Estuary | place: USA:Columbia River... | reverse complement strand
AATTGGAGCGCCACCAACTGTTCCTGGAATTCCACTAAGTGATTCGAGATTTGCTAGCCCTTTTTCAATTGTAAAACCAACGAACTCATCCCAATCGGCGCCGGCGCTTACAGTCAGCGTTCCACCACTGCAGGCATCAATCTCAAAGGAGTTTCCACTTGTCTCTACTTTTATTACTAAGCCCGCAAATCCACTGTCGCTCACTAAAATATTTGAACCACCACCAAGAATTAGTAACGGTTGGCCTGAGTCGTCGGCGGTTTTAACTGCAGAAATTAATTCTTCTTCGGTTTTCGCCAAAATAATTCTCGTAGCTGGTCCCCCAACGCCAAGCGTTGTGAAGTTCGCTAATTCATTTTCGGCCATAAGCCAAGGTTACCTGCGTGGCGACAATATTTCGGTCTTGCCCCTAAACCTTTGAAGAATTCGGTCATAGTTCTTCTTTGATTGCTCTTCTCGATATGTTGGTTCCGCGTCGTAATAGCCGTGATGTCGCTCCTGCTTTAGAGGAAGTTCTAATTGCCATAGTCTTCCCTGTGCTTGCCGTAACTTCAGGCCAAATTCGATATCAGCATTTCGATAGTAAACGGCGCGGATGTTGAAGGCACCGGCTTCGATTGCGTGTTCACGATTTAATCCTAAGAAATAACTAAATAGAACGTCGACTTCGCCATCACCTTTATCATCAACACTGCGCCATTCATCTTCAATATTTATTAAGCCACCGCGCCAACCAACTGCACTAAATTCTTTTGTCGAAAGCTTTGCGATTGTTGGAGTAATGGCATCACCAGTAAATATTGTCGAAGGATCCATGACTATGACATATTCAGAATTTGCCAATTTAATTAGAGCATTGATTCCTTCGCCCCAACCCACACCATCTGTAATTTGAACTAGGTAAGTCCGCTCATCCACCATTGATTCGATGCCATCAAGTTCAGGAGTTCCAGAAATTAGTAAGTAAATTGCAACGTCTTCTTTTGAATTTGATTTAATAGCCTGGATACAGGTGGCAACATCGCCCAGAAATCCATCTGCATAAATCAGGATTGTTGTCGAGAAATCCTTGGCACTTAACTTGCGCAAATCGCCGATTCGCTTATAAACCTTAAATGGAACGCTCATCAGATTTTGATCGCGCCTTTTGCCATGCCCAAGACTTTTACTTCATTGCACATAGCCAATAAATCTATCTTTGCGACACCGTCAGTTACATCCGTAACTTTGCCAGAAACAATAAGTGAAACATCTACTCCAGCGGGCACCACAACTGGCTTAATAAACTTGGCAGAAAATTCAAGAACGTTCTGGCTACCAGAAACTTCTGAAAGATATTTTCCGGCTAAAGCCATCGTCAACATTCCATGAGCAATTACATCTGGCAGGCCAACAGATTTTGCAAAGGCTTCATCTTGATGAATTGGATTTTGGTCACCGGAAGCATTTGCGTAAGCAACTAAGTCAGCTCGAGTGAATGCTAAATCTAATGCTGGAAGTTCCATGCCGATCGAAACATCGGAGAGTTTAATTGTCATGCTTCTGGCCCTCGCACAACTATCTTGGACCAGCCGGTAACAACAAGTTCATCACCAGAGAAAACATCAGTTTTAAAGGTTGCGATTTCGTTTGTGCCGAGCGGCTTAATTTCTTCTACTGAAGCAGCGACTGTTAGTTCATCGCCAACGCGAATCGGGCGAAGGTATTCAAACTTTTGATCGCTATGCACAAGACGTGAATAGTCCAATTGCAAAGCTGGATCATGAAAAGCCGTATCCATGGCATTCATAGTGACCACGATTGGAAAAGTTGGAGGCGCAACAGTTCCGTCTGCATATGCAGGATTGGTATCACCAAGTGCCTTGACGAATGCAGAGATATTTTCTGAAGTCACCAAGTAAGGCATTGAAGGTGGATAGACATGACCGATCATGTCGTGGTTCATTCCCATGGGATTCCCCTAAACAATTAACGCGCGTTAATTAATTAACGAGTTTCCTTGTGAAGGGTGTGCTTGTTGCACTTAGGGCAATGCTTCTTGATCTCTAGGCGGTCAGGATCGTTACGACGATTCTTGCGTGAGATGTAGTTGCGGTCTTTGCAGTCTTCGCATGCCAAAGTGATCTTTGGACGAACGTCGTTACGTGCCATGGTCTTGCCTTTCGTTTGAGCAGCTACACATGGTGTGTAACTGGTCTTGCCTTTACGTACCGAGGGCCGGACTTGAACCGGCGACACAGCGATTATGAGCCGCTTGCTCTACCAAGCTGAGCTACCCCGGCTTAAAACCGTGCGTAAACACGGCCTTCGAGCCCCCTGTCAGAATCGAACTGACGACCTCTTCCTTACCAAGGAAGTGCGCTACCACTGTGCCAAGGGGGCCAGTCTTTTCTTCTAGAAACGCATTTCTGCGCCCCGTTAGCGTATCGAATACCTGCCGTTACAGGGAAATTGAGCCCAACTGGCTTAAGGATCGTCCGTTTCGAGGGGCTAACTGCTAAATCTTGGCACTCCGAATATCCGCATGAATACTACGATTATTAAAACCTTAGGAAATCGGGAGAATCACATGGCAACATCAGCGGAAAATTTGAGCGTCTCAGTGCAAGACCAAGACGACCAGCTGGGCATTTTGCAGCGCCGCCGGATCGAGGCGAACATCATTTCTCCGATTTACCAGATCATGAAGCGTGAGTTAGGCCAGGAACGAGCTTCCGACATTATTCGGGAAGCGATCACTGAAGACGCGCATAAGGCTGGCGCTCGATTTGCTGCAAGTGAGCCAAATGGCGCGAACCTATTAACCTTTATTGCCATCCAAGACCTTTGGAAAAAGGATGACGCACTAGTAACTGATGTAATTGAAGAGTCCGAAGAGGTTTACACCTACGAAGTAAAGCGTTGCGCTTATGCCGAGATGTATCAAGAAATGGGCTTGGCAGAAATTGGAAACCTGCTTTCCTGCACCCGCGATTTTGAATTCATAGTTGGTTACGATCCAACAATTGAGATCACTCGCACCAAAACCATCATGGGTGGCGACTCGCATTGCGATTTCCATTACGTGCGCAAAGCTTAAGGCATGACCACTCCCCTGATTAATTCAGCTCGACTTTGGAAATCTCTGGATGAGATTTCTGTCTACGGTGCAACACCGGCTGGCGGCTTGCATCGCCTAGCCGCATCTAAAGAAGATGGTCAGGCGCGCGATTACGTAGTTGCAGCGGCTCGCGAACTTGGTTGCACAATTCGTATCGATGCCCTGGGAAATACTTTTATGCGCTTGGCGGGAACTGATTCCAGTGCAAAGACAATTCTGATTGGTTCACATTTAGATTCCCAGCCACTTGGTGGAAAATATGACGGCATCTATGGCGTGATGGCTGGCTTGGAATTACTTCGAGTTCTGCACGAATCCAAAACCGAAACTAAGCATGCAATCGAAGTTGCAGTGTGGACAAATGAAGAAGGCGCTCGCTTTGCCCCAGCCATGATGGGCGCAGCTTATTTCGCTGGTAAGTTCACCGCCGAAGAACTTTTGGTTAGAAAAGATGTTGACGGAGTCCAACTTGGAAAGTCGCTAACTGAAATTGGATACGCCGGAACTGACGAAGTCTCTCCAGTCGAGCATCAAGCATATTTCGAGATTCACATTGAGCAAGGTCCGATTCTGCAAGATGAGAATCTTCAAATCGGTGTCGTCACTCTGGTGCAAGGTATGCGTTGGTTCCGAGTTGGCATCACGGGCCAGGCCGGTCACACCGGAACTTATCCAATGGAAACTCGTCGCGATGCTCTAGTTGCTGCTTCTCATTTAATCAAGGCTGTGCAGCAAATTGGTTTGGATCAACCGTTAACTGGCCGAGCCACTGTTGGGCACATAGTGGTCACACCTAACTCCCCCAACGTGATCCCAGGTCATGTCGAGTTGATGGTGGAATTCCGAAATCCCGAAGTTGCAGTTCTAGATGTTATGACAGCTTCGCTTAATCAGGCTTTAAAAGAAACTGCTGATAAGTATGGTGTTGAAGTAGTTAGCACGCAGGAGCTTGATTCGGCAACCATCAACTTCACGCAGGAACTGGTTGACTTGGTTGAGCAAGCGGCGGCGGCTTGTGGCAAGACCTCAAAGCGAATGATTTCTGGTGCTGGCCACGACGCCTGCCAGCTTTCCGCGGTCATGCCAACCACCATGATTTTCATTCCATGCGACAAAGGAATTAGTCACGCCGAGAACGAGGCAATTACCCAAGAATGGGCAGCCGATGGTGCCCAAGTTCTAGTTGAGACAGTTCTAGCCTTCGACTCGAAGTAAGTCGGGGAATAAAGAAAGCGCCAGTCCCCGTCGGAACCTGGCGCTTTCTGGTGGCAGATAGTGGGTTCGAACCACTGTAGCTTTCGCGACGGATTTACAGTCCGCTCCCATTGGCCGCTCGGGCAATCTGCCATTTGTCGCCCGAAGGCAACTTAGTAAGGATAGCGAGTGAATGGCTGAAAATGCCAATCGGCAATTGGTTAAAACGAGTCCATAATGTGTCGATTGCCACGATCAAAGGTTAAATAGTTCCACGTCCAGTCAGCCATAGTGCCAATCTTGTTTCGACCACCAAGGATGTAAAACAGGTGCAGCCAGAGCCAAGCCAGCCATGCAATTGGTCCTGAAATTCGAATCCCTTTAACTTCAACAATTGCTTTGTGACGACCGATAGTTGCCATTGAGCCTTTGTCTTTGTATTTGAAATTCTCTAATGGTTTTGCCGCAGTTAGCGCTTGAATTTGCTTGGCAAGGAATCGCCCTTGCTGCATTGCAACTGGTGCAACCATTGGTAGCGGCACACCATCTGCTCCAACTACTCCAGCAATGTCGCCCAGTGCCCAAACATTTTCGTAACCCGTTACTTGAAGTGTGCTCGAAACATCAATTCGACCTCTAGTAACCGGCAGATGCAAAAGATCCATAGCTGGCACACCCTTAACACCCGCTGCCCAAACCGTTGTATTTGCTTGGATCGTATTTCCATCAAGGGTAAGGATTGAATCTGGCAATACTTCTTTTACAGAAGTGTTAGTAAGTACTTTCACGCCAAGTTTTTCTAAATCTTTTTGAGTTTTGTTAGAAAGTGATTCAGAAAAAGATGGAACTAATCTTGGACCAGCTTCAATAATGGAAACTCGAACTCGATTTGCTGCATCAGCATAATCTGAACGCAAAGGTCCGCGAACTAACTCCGCAAAAGCACCAGCCATCTCTACTCCAGTAGGACCGCCGCCAACAATTGCGATATCAAGATTGTCTTTGTTTCCTTGCCGGCACATGTCTTCATATGAACGCATAACTTCAGATCGAATCGTTAAAGCTTCGCCGACTGTCTTCATTCCTAGGGCATTTTCTTTAACGCCAGCAATTCCAAAATCCGCTGTGGTTGAACCCAGAGCAATAACTAGATGGTCATACTTAATAACTTGGCCATCAGTCAAAGTTAACTCGCTGGCTGCAGCATTTAACTTTTTTGGGGTTCCCATGCGAAACTGCACATTGGTTTTGCGCAATGCGCCACGAATTGGATATGCGACATGATCCGCAGCAAGACCTGCAGTTGAAACTTGGTAAAGCAACGGTAAGAAAGTTTGGAAGTTGTGTCGATCAATCAAGACAACTTCAGCGTGTTTGGAGAGAGCGCGCGCTGCAGTCAGTCCACCGAAACCGGCGCCAAGTATTACAACTTTTGGCATTGCCATACTGGCCTCGATTCCTTGTGTCTAGCAGGTCAAGACTAGTCCCCAAAGCCAGGTCGTGGCACAGAACTCATTAGGGTCTGGCTAAATCCACCATCTGCGACAAGGTCGGCGCCCGTTATATATCGGGCCCGATCGCTGGCGAGGAACGTGACAACGTCCGCGATGTCATCGGGCTTAGCCACTCGACCAACTGGCACCGCAGCATCACGGCGCTGGGCAACGTCACCAACTTGGTAGTAAGCCTCGGTCATAGGCGTGCGAACTAGGCCGGGACTCACAGTATTACTGCGGACCCCTTTCGAGCCAAGTTCAAATGCAAGTTGCTTGGACATGACTACGACACCAGCTTTGCTCACACTGTATGCCCCACTTGAACCTTGCGGATTAGTGCTTGAAATCGATGCAATGTGAATCATTGATCCATTGCCAGAAGCAATCAAATGTGGCGTGAAAGTCCGAGCCATTAGGAAGTAACCAGTCAGGTTAACTTTTAACAAGTCATTCCATTCAACTGTGGTCAAATCAGCAAGCGCACCTGGCCGAACTAGGCCTGCGGCATTTACCAAAATGTCACAGGTCTTTATGGAGCTTGCGACGGCTTCGATTGCAGCTTCGTCAGTAACGTCACATACATGGCCAGTTGCCTGGCCACCATTTCCTGCAATCTCAGCAACGGTGGCATCAACTAACTCACTTGCTCTGTCCAAAACATTGCAGTGCACGCCATTTGCTGACAATTCCAACGCAACAGCTTTTCCGATACCGCCACCGGCACCAGTTATAACTGCAGTTAGACCAGATAGCCCTAGCCATTGACTCATGAGGAAATGGTTTCCTTTTGCACTTCAGCCATGATGCTTAATGCAGTTTTAGTGTGTTCCACTTGGTCAAGCCAGATTGGCCGCAAGATATCAATGCGCCATTCTTTCTCTTGCAGTTTTTCAAGTGGTCCAGCAATGCTTCGGTATCCGCCAGCTTGCTCATGTAGTCGAACCATCTCAAGTGCAATCTTTGCTTGGATCAAATAGATCGGTGGCTGTGGTCCACGGGCTCCGATCATTCCAATCAAATAAAGCTTCTCTAAGCCAATTGGAACAATGGCAGCTCCAACTCGTAGTGGAACGCCTTCTTGTCTTTCAATATATTCTTCAGATAAAAATGGCAGCGAAGCATGGAAGCCCGTTGCATACAGAATCGTGTCGTATTCCTTTGAAGTGCCATCGCTGAAGTGCACTGTCTTACCATCAAATCGTACGATGCCTGGCTTAACCGCAATGCGACCATGATGAATCCAATAAAGCAGTAGTTGATTTACAACTGGTGGACCATCTGCCAGAGTGCGATGATCTGGTGCTGGCATACCTGGGTAGTTCTCGTGAGTACCAACAGATAACCGAATCATTAATCGGGCAATCAGGTCTTGCTCTTCGAAAGTAAATTCCTGCATCCAGCCAAGTTCCGCGCGAGGCACACCAAAGAAAGTTTTAGGTTGGAAGAAATGACCACGACGAATCACAATGTCAGTCTCAAGAAGATTTTGCGCAGCATCGACTGCTAAGTCACAGCCAGAGTTACCCGAACCAATAACCAACACTCGAGTGCCGTCAATATCTTTGGTGTTTGTGTAGCTGCCAGAGTGAATAGTTTTGCCAGTGAATTTGCCCGGGAATTCTGGTCGCTTTTCATCCCACAAATGTCCATTAGCTACAAATACGCCATCGTAAGTGCTTGTCTTGCCATCACTCGTTGTTACATTCCAACCAGCAGAACCAGTTGGTCCATCTGTTGGAAGTGGTTCAACTCGATCTACTGAAACTCCAAACGTTACGTACTTTCGTAAATCAAACTCATCTGCAAAATCTTCAAAGTACTGCAACATAAGTTTGCGACTTGGGAAAATTGGCCAGTCTTCTGGCATGGGGTGACCTTCATAACCAGTGACTTTGCTTGAAGTAATCAAATGCAAAGCTTCATAGTCGGTGTTCCAGTGTCCACCAACAGCTTGAGTGCGCTCAAAGCAATCAAATTCAAGGCCAGCATCAACCAAAGTTTTCATGGATGCCAGGCCGGCTGGGCCAGCGCCAATTACGCAGTACTTACTCATTGCACCGTCTCCGTATTCAAGTAACTTGCTACAAATCTAGTTTGTTTTGAAATCATCGCATTACATCCGCACCCGAGATCACAATGGTTTCACCATCAACAAAGCCTGCCTTGGTTGGGTCCGAAAGCAACCAGACCCACTCCGCAATCTCTGAAGGTTGGGCAACTCGACCAATTGGAATTGATTTGGCAGCTTCTTCCATTCGACCAGTTGCTGCATTTCCTGGCGTAGCAACCCAACCAGGTGCAATCCCGTTAACCCGAATTCCTTTTGGCGCAAGTTCAAGTGCTAGTGATTTTGTGATCATGATGACTGCAGACTTTGAGGCACCATACAAAAGTTGTCCGCGTGAAACTGTGAATCCATCGACTGATGCGAAGTTAACTACCGCAGATCCCGACTTCATATACGGAACACAAGCGGCGGTGACATTCAGTACTCCAAGAACGTTCACATCAAAGATGAAACGGAAATTCTCTTCAGTAAATGTCTCAAGGGTTGTAGGTGGGAAAACGCCAGCAATGTTTGCAACTGCATCTATTTGGCCGCCAGCTGCAGCAACCGCTGGTGCTAGGGCTGCTTCTAGTGCTTCTCGATTTCGAACATCTGCTTTAACCCAATGTAAGTTTGCAGATTCCAGACCTGGGTTATCGGAGATATCAATAGCTATGACTTGCCAATCCCGGTCGAGATACAGTTCTGCGGTGGCTCTACCCATTCCGCTACCTGCTCCGGTGATTACTGCCACGCCCATTTAAACTCCAATTTGCAAAATGCTTATAAATACGAAGATTACGGCAAGTGAAGTTAACGTTCATAGGTTTTCCAAAATAGCCAGATAGTCCAAATTTCCGTGTCGTGGACCTCTTGCTTTTTGCTCGATTACCGCAAAGTAAAGTGGGGTGAAATATCCAGTTTCTAGTGAGGTAAAAATGGCTGATTCCAGTATGGACATTGTGAGCAAAGTTGATCGTCAGGAAGCCGACAATGCCCTTGGCCAAGCAGCGAAAGAACTTGCCACTCGGTTTGACTTCAAAGGAACTGAAACTTCAATCGAGTGGAAAGGTGAACTCGGTGTCGAGATCTCTTCTAGCACCGAAGATCGAGCCAAAGCCGCGCTTGAAGTTTTCCGCGAAAAACTCATCAAGCGTGGTGTCAGCCTAAAGTCCTTCACCGCAGGCGATCCTCGACTTTCTGGCAAGGACTACAAAATCAATGGCGAATTCAAAGCTGGAATTAGCCAAGAGCAAGCCAAGAAAATTGGCAAGCTAATTCGCGATGAAGGCCCAAAGAACGTAAAGACTCAAGTTCAGGGTGAAGAACTTCGCGTGACTGGAAAGAGTCGAGATGATTTGCAAGCAGTTCAGCAGTTGCTGAGTGAATCTGATTTAGATTTCGCAGTTCAATACACGAACTATCGCTAGTTATTTCTTTCGTCGGCCACTTGGTGGTTCGTCTATTTGTGGTGCCACTGACCCATCACTTCGTCTTGCACTAGGTAATGAGGCGGCTAGCGCTTCGATTCCGTAAATCAATTCGCCTCTGCCTTGCCCAGCTGGCATTGGTGAGTCTGACCAGAACAGCGCATCAAATGGGCAAACATCGATGCAAATACCGCACCACATACATTGCCCAAAATCGATAGTGAATTGATCCAAAACATTTTTTGTGGCTTGCCTACGGGAATTGCTGTACGCCGGAGCTTCTGGATCAGGTTCAGTATGAGCTTGTACTGTGATGCACCAGTCCGGACACTCTCGAACACAAAGCATGCAGGAAGTACATGATGCTGGATGCAAGGCAATGGTTGAGTGGGTCATGAGTTCCACTCCGGTAAAACGCCTGGCGGTAGTGATGGACGACGCTTTGCGTTTTCATCAGGCTCAACTGCGCCTGGCCACTCGGTATCTGCTCGAGTAGCAAGAGCAAAGTCTCGTCTTAGTGGAAAGCCTGAAAGTTCTATCTCGAAAGCGGGCGAGGTGTCATTGCTCCCGATGAACTTTACCCCAAACATTTGCGCAACTTCTCGTTCATGAAAACTCACATTTGGATACACGCTAACCAGTGATTCAATGCTGGATTCAATGTCTGTGACCAGAATTAAGTTTTCCGATAAGTCTTCAGTTGAAAGCATTAGCGAAATTTCGAAAGCATCTCCGCCATTGTGAGTAGCAGTCAACCACTCACATCTCACGAAACCTTTTTGCTTCATCTCAGTTGCCTGCGCTTGCCACTGAGACCTTTCGACGTTTTGCAGAGTTGTCATTTTGTCGCCAACTCCACTGCTTGCATAAGGGCTGCAGCTAATTCTTCTGGGCCTGGTGGGCAGCCAGGAACTTGAATGTCCACCGGCACTATTTCGTGAGCTCCAGAAACTACCGAGTACGAATCCCAGTAAGGGCCACCCGAAATTGCACAAGCGCCAAACGCAACTACAACTTTAGGTTCCTGCAAGGCATCATAAGCAGACTTAACGGTTGGCACCAACGCATGGGTAACAGTTCCAGCGATAACCAGAATGTGCTGCGCTGCACTTAACTTCGAGACTGATTCGGTTTGCTCCCAAGCGCCGGAGACTAAATCTACTGAACTAGATTCCACACCACAGCAGGCCAACCCTGCTTGTAACACCGAAACATTGCTCACAGTATGACTCTAGTCAGGATTTGTTACTAATGACTTGCTGACATTACGGCGATTGCGCAAGGCATCGACGGTAAGTATGACCAGTGCCACCCAGGTAATTACAAATCCAATCCAACGCACTTGTGGCATTGCTTCCTGCGTCATCCACACTCCAACAAAGAATTGGATTGTTGGACCGATGTATTGCAACATTCCAAGCGTGGTAAATGGCAATCGGGTAATCGCAACACCAAATGCGAGCAGTGGAATAGCTGTGACAATTCCAGAGCTAGCCATCCAAAGTGTGTGATCTAGTCCGTAAGCAAGGAAGGTATTGCCGCCATTGAATTGCAACCAAATTAAATATGCGATTGCAACTGGTGTCAGAATTAAAGTTTCAATCATCAAGCTCTCCAGAGCTTGTACATTCGCCAGCTTCTTTACATATCCATACATTGTGAAACTAGTTGATAGCGAAAGTGCCACCCACGGTACAACGCCCATGGCCAACGTAATAAACAGCACTGCAAAGCCGGCTATCCCAATTGCCAGCCACTGCATAGGACGCAACTTTTCCTTAAAGAAAAACACACCGAGAGCAACATTAAGTAGTGGGGTTATGTAATAACCAAGCGACGAGTCAAGTACATGCCCATTCATACTGGCCCAAATGAATAGTCCCCAGTTAATGCCAATCAGAACGGAGGCCACGGCAAGTAACTTCATTTGCCGTGCATTTTTCATCACTACTTTAAGCGAAACAATTCGCTTCTGGTAAATCAAAATTGCTGCCACAAACAGCAAACTCCACAGAATTCGATGAGCCAGAATTTCAAGTGGTTTAGCAGGTGCCAGATAAGGCCAGTAGAGAATAACTGCGCCCCAGATTATGTAGGCAATAAAGCCATTAATTAGACCAATGGAATGCTCAGAGCGCTTTTCTTTCTCAACCTGCATACTCATGATGAATCAAAACTATTGCACTGATGAATCAGCTTGTAATTTGGGTTGCTAAACCGTGCGGTAAGCCACGCTGTCGACCAGAGTTGCCATTGCGGTCTTCGCATCGCAGTCTGGCAGAGCCGTTAGTCGCTCGCGGGCGCGATCAGCCCATTGCTCTAGAACTTCGCGAGCTTGATCCATAGCAGGGTGTACTCGCAACGCTGCTAGCGCCTCAGCATGCTCGGCGTCATCAGTGATGGCTCGGCTTAGCAATTCGCACAATCGCGGTGGTGTGTCTGGATCCGCAAGGGCAAACAGCACTGGCAAAGTACGAATGCCTTCGCGTAAATCTGTTCCTGGGGTCTTGCCAGAAACCTCAGACTCAATGTCTAGTAAGTCATCACTTAACTGGAAGGCGATACCGATACTTTCGCCAAAGTCAGCAATTCGATCTGTTAGTTCAGCAGAAACACCGCTCATCATTGCGCCATATCTTCCAGCAGCTGCGATCAGCGAACCAGTTTTATCTGCCAGCACTTCTAAGTGGTGAACAATTGGATCTTCGTCACCCTGCGGTCCAACACTTTCCCGAAGTTGCCCAATAACAAGTCTTTCAAAAGTTTCAGCTTGAACCCGAACCGCATCTGGTCCTAAATCAGCGAGCAACTTTGAGGAGCGCGCGAACAAAAAGTCACCACTGAGAATCGCAACAGTATTTCCCCATCGGCTATTTGCAGACTGAGTACCGCGGCGAACTTCGGCTTCATCCATCACGTCATCGTGATAAAGCGTTGCTAAGTGAGTAAGTTCCACGACGACAGCCGAAGGAACCACGCCTTCCGACTTAGGATCGCCAAAGTGTGATGCTAAAAGAACGAGCAATGGACGGAATCTCTTGCCACCAGCTTCAACTAAATGGCGCGCTGTGATGTCAGCAAGTTCATAGTCACTTCGGATTTCTTCCCGGAGGCGATCTTCAATCGCAGCAAGCCCAGCAAACATCTCTTCTTCGAGTGCTGCTAACTCTTCAGGGAATAAAACGCTCACAGGTCAATCCTTGCATTTTGCAGGCAAAGTTGCGACTTGAGGCCTAGCGAATGAACAATCCTGCATTGATTACCAAATCAAGTACTGGTTGTGGAGCGATTCCGAGTAACAAAGTGAATGCTGCACTGGTGCCAATGGCAACTGTCGTGAATGCACTTGGCACAACGACGCTTGGTCCATCAACTGGAGGTTCGGTAAAGAACATAAGGACTATGACTCGGGCGTAGAAGAACGCTGCGATTGCGCTGGCAACTACCGCAACAATTACTAGCGGAGTTGCGCCGCCATCAATAGCTGCTGTGAACACTGCGAACTTTCCAGTGAAGCCACTTGTCAGCGGGATACCAGCTAAAGCCAATAGGAATAGCGCAAAAATACTTGCCATCCACGGAGATTTCTTACCAAGCCCAGCCCACTGCGACAAGTGTGTTGCTTCGCCGGAAGCGTCACGCACTAATCCAACAATTGCAAATACACCAACTGAGGTGAAGCCATAAGCAAGTAAGTAGAACAAAGTGCTAGAAAGTCCAGCAGCGCTGGTTGAAATTACGCCAAGCAAAATGAAGCCAGTATGTGCAACGGAAGAGAATGCCAGCATGCGCTTCATGTCAGTTTGAGTCACCGCAAGCAATGAACCAATAACCATTGAAAGGATTGCGATTACCCACATCATTGGGCGCCAATCCCAGCGCATTCCACCAAAGGCTACGTAGAAGACGCGAAGCAATGCACCAAACGCGGCAACCTTAGTTGCTGCACTCATAAATGCAGTAAGTGGAGTTGGTGAGCCTTGGTAAACATCTGGAACCCACTGGTGGAATGGGACTGCTCCAACTTTGAAAAGCAAGCCAACTGCGATCATTCCAATTCCTGGAATGATCAAACCATCTTGTGATGAGTTCTCCATTGCTACGGCAACAGTGCTGAAGCTGATTGAAGATGTCGCAGCATAAATCAGTGCGGCGCCAAATAGGAAAAATGCACTGGAGAATGCACCAAGAATGAAGTACTTGAGTGCTGCTTCGTGACTTAGTAGTCGGCGGCGGCGAGCCATGCTGGCCATTAAGTAAAGCGGCAACGAGAAAACTTCTAGCGCTACGAACATAGTTAGGAAGTCATTTGAAACTGGGAACAGCAGCATTCCACCAACGCAGAATAAATACAGTGGCCAGATTTCGGTTTGTAGCCACCCTTGAGCTGTGAACTGTCGTTCATCTTCGCTGCCAGGGAGTGTGGATGAGCGGGATGCAAAAGCATCGCCTTGCGGATCAATTTGTCGTTCTGCAAGCAGTAACGCAGCTACAAATGAAACCAGCAAGATAATTCCTTGAATCACCATGCCAGGTCCATCAATGGCAACTGCGCCACCTGCTGCCAACTGACGCAATCCCTTAACTTGGCCACCGTTGGTTACCGGATCGCCAGCAAGTTCAGCAGTGGCATTGATAACCACATAAGCAAATGCCAACACAATGCTGGCTAGCACCAACATAAGTTGAATCGGACGACGCAAGGTGCGAGGGATAAAGGCTTCAACCAATACCGAAAGTACGCCTGCTGCCAACAAGATAATGATTGGAGCTAAAGCTTGGTATTCAACGGAAACGTTCACGAGCCACTCCCTTCGATTACAACTGCTGATTCTGGATCAGTTACACCCACGTATGTTTGAACTTGGTCAACTGCTGGGTTAATTACATTAAGTGCTACCTGTGGAACAAATCCGAGTGCAATGATGATCGCCAAAACTGGAGCAATCGCAACTAATTCTCGTCGAGATATTTCAGTAACTGTTTCTTCTACTTCTTTACTTGGCACACCAGTCATCATTCGTTGGTAGAGCCAAAGAATGTACACGGCAGCCATCACGATTCCCAAAGTTGCGATAATCGCAGCTGTCGGATTCACTGCATAAGTTCCAGCCAAAACCAAGAACTCCGAAATGAAGCTGGACATACCTGGGAGTGCTAGGCCAGAGAGACCTGAGATCAGGAATACGCCAGTAAGAATTGGCGCAACTTTTTGGACGCCACCAAAGTCTGCGATTCGCTTTGAGCCGCGACGCGATACGAGGTAGCCCATGACCAAGAACAACGCACCTGTGGAGAATCCGTGGTTAACCATGTAGAACGAAGATCCACTTAGTCCCTGTGAGGTCATCACAAAGATTCCAAGAACTATGAAACCAAAGTGCGAAATTGAAGTAAACGCAACTAGACGCATTACGTCAGTTTGTCCGATTGCCAATAGCGCACCGTAGAAAATACTGATTACGGCAAGCACAATAATCACCGGGGCATAAAACTTACTTGCCTCTGGGAAAATCGGTAGCAAGAAGTGCAGCATTCCAAATGTGCCCACCTTGTCTAGTACACCAACCAACAAAGTTGAAGTTCCTGGTGTGGCTTCTGCGGTGGCATCTGGTAACCAAGTGTGGAAAGGAACCATCGGAGCCTTCACCGCGAAGGCAAAGAAGAATCCTAAGAACAGCATTTTCTGCGTTGCAGGATCAATGTTCAATGAAGTTAGGGTTACGTAGTCGAAAGTTCCTTGACCTAACTCTCGGCTTGAAACTACGTAAAGTCCGATCAACGCAGCCAACATAAATAGGCCACCAACAAGTGAGTACAGCAAGAACTTCATCGCTGCGTAAGCGCGCTGTGGTCCGCCAAATCTTCCAATTAAGAAGTAGATCGGAAACAGCATTGCTTCAAAGAAAACGTAGAACAGGAACAAATCGTTAGCGGTAAAGACTCCGATAATGAAAACTTCCAAGGCAAGAATTAAGGCAAAGAATCCCTTTACGGTTCCTCGGCCAGAATTTTCAGCATCCCACCAGCCAGCAACGATTACTACTGGAACCAAAATTGCTGCCATAACGATCAGTGCGGCAGAAATTCCATTTACGCCAAGCGTCCAAGAGATTCCGAAAGCTGGAATCCAATCGTAGGACTCAACGTGCTGCAGTCCCCCAGATGAATTATCTAGGCCAAGCACCATAAGAACGGACCCAACCAAAGTGGCGAGCGCAAAACCTAAGGCAATTTGCTTAGCTAAAGTCGCTTTCGCAGCTGGAAGCAAGAAAACAACAATCGACCCAACTAGTGGGATCAGCATCAAAGTCGTTAGCAACATGATTAAAGCCTCACTAGTAGAAGTATGAGCGCAATCAAAACTGCGCCACCGAGCATAGTTACTGCGTAAGAACGTGCGTAACCATTCTGAAGTCGTCGAGCGCGAGCCGATAGGCCACCAATCGAAGCAGCTAGACCACTGACTAAGCCATCAATCGCTTTGGAATCAAACCAGGTAAGTGAACGAGTCAAATACTGGCCAGGGCGCATGAACGCGGCTTCGTTTAGTGCATCGCCGTAAGCATCTGCTCTGGCTGCGCGAGTTAGGAAGCGAACATCTGTTGGTGCCACAACCGGAACTGGACGGCGACCGTATCGCAACCAAGCGAATAGCGCGCCACCAAGGACAACGGCAAGTGTGATTGGAATCAAAACTGAATGTGAAACGGAATGTTCTGGTTTCGCAAATCCAGTCACAGGCTCTAGCCAGTGCTCAATGTCACCAACAAACAACATCGCCATGCCACCAAAGACTGAACCCAGTGCTAACACAATCATTGGGATTGTCATTACGGCAGGCGACTCGTGCGGATGAACGTCGTCTTCCCAGCGAGCTTCACCAAAGAATGTCATGGCCATCATGCGGGTCATGTAGAAGGCAGTAACACCAGCACCAAGCAAAGTTGCCAGACCAATTATCAAACTTTGGCTAAAGGCCACATAAATGATTTCATCTTTCGACCAGAATCCGGCAAAAGGCGGTACGCCAATAATCGCCAAGAAACCAAGACCAAATGTTGCGTACGTAATCTTCATCATTGTGCGCAGTGCGCCGTAGTGACGCATGTTCACATCGTCATGCATGCCATGCATAACTGATCCCGCACCAAGGAATAGTCCGGCCTTAAACATGCCGTGAGTAAGTAAGTGGAAGATTGCAAAGACATAGCCAACTGGGCCAAGTCCAGCAGCTAGAACCATGTAACCGATTTGGCTCATGGTCGAACCTGCTAGACCCTTCTTAATATCATCTTTTGCAGTTCCGATGAATGCACCAAGAAGCAAAGTAATTGCACCAACAATTACTACTGCGGTTCGGGCAGTTTCGGATAGATCAAAAATGGCATGAGCTCTGACAATTAAATAGACACCAGCAGTAACCATGGTTGCCGCGTGAATCAGTGCCGAAACTGGAGTTGGACCCTCCATCGCATCAAGTAACCAAGATTGCAATGGGAACTGCGCACTCTTTCCGC
>ENA-OUVC01001050-OUVC01001050.1-marine-metagenome-genome-assembly--contig:-NODE-1050-length-16818-cov-8.851323_pt1 | contig 16818 bp, 13 predicted proteins | sample MGYA00248622_ERZ508571 | MGnify/ENA primary metagenome ERZ508571 (study PRJEB26236, sample SAMN06267175) | marine metagenome | isolation source: Columbia River Estuary | place: USA:Columbia River... | reverse complement strand
CATCGCATCAAGCATTACACCAAATGCATTTCCAAATGCACCGAAAACTATTTCAAATACCTCCTCGAGACCTACAACCGCCAACTCAGCCAGAAAATCCGACTCAACATCGAAGATTGACCTTCTTTTTGTACATTTAGGCTATGAAAAAGCTGCTCCTTCTTTTTTTACTCCTTTGTGCGCAACACCAACAAGTTGCAGCCCAAACCAAAATCAAAGCCTACCTCGACACCAAGCAATTCTTTGCGCCGGCAATTGGCCCTTACTTAGAAATCTACATCGAATTCGCTGGCTACACCACCAAGTTTCTTCCCTGTGAGGGTGGTACCAAAGCCACCGTTGTTGTCGATTGCGTCATCGCCGACTCAACAGGCACCACCATCTTCAAAGATTTTTATGCCCTCGACTCCCCGATCTCAACAGACTCCACACAAAACAACTTCTTAGAAATCATTCGCGTACCGCTGCCTGTCGGTGCCTACACCCTCGCGATCCAACTTGAGGATGCGAATGCCCAAAAAAGCAGCATATCCGGCACCATTCCTTTTCTTATCCAAGATTTAAGCAGTCAGCTGGCTTTCTCTTCTATCGAGCTTGTCAACCTCGCTTTTAATAGCCAAGAACAATCGCGCTTTACGAAATCCAATTATTACATCATACCGCTGCTCTCCAATTATTTCAATAAGGAAATGAATAATTTACCTTATTATACAGAGCTTTACGGTGCAAAGGGCGCTGTGCAAATCGAGCGAAAAGTCGTTAATGCTGAAACCGGACAAGCATATCCGGCACTTGGCTACACCAAAACTTTTGCATACGAGCAAGAGCCCGTTCTGGCCCTCATGCAAGAAATAGATCTAACTGACCTCACCACCGGCACCTACCAACTTCAACTGCAAGCCAAAGACCTCCAAACCGGTCAAATCTGCAATCAATCCTTTGATTTTGAGCGGTTCAATGACATCGAGGTCGCCTTCGACATCTCCTCAATGGTCCTCAATCCCGCTTTTCAGGAGTCCATCCCATCTGACAGCGTTTCTTATTATCTCGAGAGCCTCATCCCGATTGCCAAACCAGGCGAAATCAGAACCTTGATCGACATTCTCAAGAAAAATGACAGCACCCAAATGCGCCAACACCTCCAGGCATTTTGGTACCAAACAGCTGGTGCCAAAGCCTACGAACAATGGATCAAATACAAAAGCCAAGTGCAATCTGTTGAGCAACATTACGCCAACAATTACATGGAAGGTTTTGAAACCGATCGTGGTCGGGTTTACCTCAAATATGGTCAACCCAATTCTGTGGTTGTCAAGGAATCTTCTCCGAGCGAATATCCCTACGAAATCTGGACCTACGACAAAATTGGGATCTACAGCAATCGCCGCTTTGTGTTCTACAACCCTGACTTAGTCACCAACAACCACCGACTCCTGCATTCCGATATGGTTGGCGAACTCCGCAACCCAGCATGGCAGCAAATTCTCGTCAGACGCAATACCATCAACGGTACCGTAGATGACCCCAACATGATGAACGTCAAGCACTTCGGAGGAAATTCAAACGACTTCTTTCGCCAATATTGATGCCGATGCCCAATGCTATTGTCATCCTTAATTACAACGGTGTCCAACACCTCCAAACGTATTTACCCAGTGTTTTGGAATACAGTCCCAACTGGGAGGTCGTCGTTGCCGACAACGCAAGCACCGATGACTCTCGCTCTTTTATCGAAAGCAATTTTCCTCAAATCAAAGTTATTCAACTCGAACAAAACTTTGGTTTTGCGGGTGGCTACAACCTTGCTTTAGGTCAATTAAAAGACCATTACGAGCACTATTTTATTCTCAATAGCGACGTGCGCCTCACCGCCAATTGGGACGTGCCGCTGCTCGAATATTTGGCAAAAAACCCCGCTGCTGCGGTGGTTGGCCCCAAAGTACTTGCCGATCGCGCACCCCTTCAATTCGAACACGCTGGTGCCGCTGGTGGCTACCTCGACACCTTCTATTTTCCGTTTTGCCGTGGCCGTATTTTTGAATCTTTAGAAGAAGACCTAGGGCAATACGACAGCCCACAAGAAGTGACCTGGGTATCTGGTGCTGCGCTGCTTATTCGCGCACATGATTTTCACGAAGCTGGAGGTTTCGACGCAGACTTTTTTGCTCACATGGAAGAAATAGATCTCTGTTTGCGCTTGGCGCGCTCGGGCAAAAAACTTTACTGCCTACCCCATTCCACGGTGTATCATTTAGGTGGCGGCACACTCAGTTACGATAATCCACACAAAGTTTTCCTCAACTTTCGAAATAGCCTCTGGACCATCGTCAAAAATCAAGAGCGCTTTTTATACGCACTCCTGTTTATTCGCATGGCCCTAGATGGCCTGGCTGCCCTACAATTTTTAGCAAAAGGCAAACCCCAACTCACTTGGCAAGTATTTCTGGCTCACATGGCTTTGTATCGCCATTTTGGCACCTTTTATAAAAAGCGCAAAGCGGCTCTTCACCAACCCTTCAGGTACCACGGCCTCATCATCTGGGACTACTTCGGCAAAGGGATTCGAAACTTCAGTGCACTCAACAAACGCAAATTTCATTCATGACAAAATTCATTATTGGGATTCTTACCCTTCTTCTTTCTTTACAAAGCCTAGCGCAAGTTCCTACGCTGCAGAAAGCCAGTGACAAAGCCCAAAATACTTTTGGCGCTACTAGAGAAATCCCCAAACAAAAAGAGTTCTTCTTGCCCACCATGCTCGTCAATCCTTTGATCGGTACCGGTGGCCACGGACACACCTTCCCCGGCGTATGTGCGCCATTTGGCATGATGCAACTCAGCCCCGATACCCGCTACGACGGCTGGGATGGCTGCGGTGGTTACCATTATTCAGATTCTATCATTTACGGCTTTAGCCATACCCATTTGAGTGGTACGGGTGTGCCAGATTACGGCGATTTATTAGTGGTGCCTCAGAGTGGAGAAGCCAAATGGAAAGGTAAGTTCGAAGATCCGGATGGCTACGGTGCGCGTTTCAGTCATCAGAATGAAGTAGCCCGTGTTGGTTTTTACGAAGTTTTGCTCGAAGATGAAAACATCCGTGTCAATTTATCGTGCACAGAAAGAGCAGGAATTCATCAGTACAACTTCCTCAATGCCAACGAGAAAAAATACATCCTCCTCGACCTCAATTACCGAGACAAACTCACCAAAGGAACATTCAACATAATTGACAAGAATAATATCAATGGCTACCGTATTTCCGAGGCCTGGGCTAATCAACAACACTTCTACTTTCATCTAACAACATCTATCCCATACAGCAGTTACCAATTGATTGATCAAGACGGAACCCTAAAACTTTTACTTGAATTCCCCTTAGATACCAAAGAATTACTGATCAAAGTGGGCATGTCACATGTAGATGCCAAAGGTGCTCAAATGAACCTCGCTGCAGAAATTCCGCACTTTTCTATAGCTCAAGTATACAATGACAACATCCGCAAATGGGAACAAGAATTAGGCAAAATCCAGCTCGGCTCTTCTGACAACACAACCCAAGCCATTTTTTATACCGCACTTTACCACACAATGGTAGCTCCTAACCTCATGAGCGACATCGACGGCCGCTACCGCGGACGCGATCAAAAAATCCATCAATTGGCTTCCTTGAACGACAAGCAATACACCGTTTTTTCTTTATGGGATACCTACCGCGCCAACCACCCGCTATTTACGATCATCGACCAAGAGCGCAGCGCGGCGTACATCCGTACTTTTCTCAGACAATTCGATGAAGGCGGCGACTTACCTGTTTGGGAGCTTGCTGCCTGCGAAACCGAATGTATGATCGGTTATCACAGCGTGAGCGTCATTGCAGATGCCTACCTCAAGGGAATCCGCGATTTTGATGCCGACAAAGCACTCAAAGCAATGGTGGCCACCTCCAAAATGAATGAATTTGGCAAAATCACTTATGCCACAAACGGCTTCATTAGCGCCTCAGATGAACCTGAGTCTGTTTCAAGAACCCTCGAATACGCCTACGACGATTTCTGTATTTCCGAGATGGCAAAGGCAATGGGCAAACAAGAACTATCCTTAGAATACGGCATCAGAAGCTTTCATTTCATCAATCTCTACGACCCCAATACCAAATTCATGCGGGCGCGCCGCGGTGCCCAATGGTACGGCCCTTTTGACCCGTCGGAGGTCAATTTCAACTACACCGAGGCCAACTCTTGGCAGTATTCGTTGTATGCGCCTCATCAAATAGAACTGCTCACCGAACTGCTCGGCGGCAAAGATTCTTTAGAAGTTTGGCTAGACCGACTTTTCACCACCGACATGAAACTCAGCGGTCGCGAGCAAGCAGACATTACTGGGCTTATCGGCCAATACGCCCACGGCAATGAGCCATCGCACCACATGGCTTACTTGTATAATTTCACCAACGCACCGCACAAAACCCAACTTTATGTCGATCGCATTCTGAGTGAAATGTACCATAACGCCCCAGACGGCCTTTCAGGCAATGAAGATTGCGGCCAAATGAGCGCTTGGTATGTACTCAGCGCATTAGGTTTGTATCCGATTGCACCAGGCAAACCAGTGTATCAAATTGGACGTCCATTGGCCAACAATGCACAGATCAAATTAGAGAATGGCAAGAGCGTCTACATCAAATGCCAGGATCAATCCAAACAAAACACCTACATTAAAGAGGTAAGATGGAATGGGCAGAAACTCGAAAAAATGGAAATCAGCCATGCGCAACTCATGCAAGGTGGCGTCCTTTCTTTTATCATGGGACCAGAGCCGAATGCTCGAACTGCGGCTACAAACAATGTTCTTTTCGAACAAACCTCTGATGTCGCACCAGTTCCGTTTATCAAAACTGAACAACGTGTTTTTGAGGATTCACTACAGATCGAAATTGCAGTCGTAGAGCTGCCTCAACACCAAACCTCTAAAATTCATCGTATTTATTTTCAAATAGATGGTCAAAAATGGCAACTTTATCACCAACCTTTTTACATCCATCAAAATACAAATATTGCCATCAAGGCATCTTTCAATCGCACAGCAACCAGGGCCAAGTGTCAACTGATTTGGAGCCCAATTGTGAGCGCAAATTTCATTAAAAAAGACCCCAATATCCAACTGGAGCTCAAGAGCACCTATTCCAACCAATATGCTGCTTCGGGGAAAGATGCACTCATCGATGGCTTGCGCGGCGGCAATGAATTCAGAACAGGCGACTACCAAGGGTATTACAACCAAGATGTGGTTGCTGTCGTGACTTTTCAGACACCAATAGCACTTTCTGAAGTAGGCTTTTCTTACATCCAAGACCACAAATCTTGGATCTTTGCACCAAGCGCGTTCCAAGTTGAGGGAAGTATAGATGGTGTCCGTTATTTCGTGTTAGCAAAACAAGATCTTGCGCAAGCCAAACCAACAGACAAGAATCCTTTAAGAAATGAAGTTTCACTTCAATTAGAAAGTGATAAACAAATCAAATACAAATACTTGCGCTATACTTTAAGCAATCCTGGCAAATTGCCAACTTGGCATTTAGGTGCGGGCAATCCAACGTGGTTATTCATCGATGAGTTGCTTTACAAGTAAGATTTACACAAAAGGCCATCTTCCTTTCAAGACCTGATAATAGTGGTCTTTGGCGCCAAACTTTCGGTAAAAATTGGCAATTGATGCTTGATTGGATCCCACAAAATCCAAAGTTGTGCATTCGCTTGCAAACTGCTCAAGCACAGCATCGATTAAAAAAACCAAGGCCCCAACAGGCTTTCCTTCCTCGTTGAGCGTACCTTTCATGAAGTAAAGTTGTTGCTGATATCTAAAAAAGAGCCCTGCAGCCAACAAATCTGAACCATCAAAAACCCCAAAACACATGCCTTGATCCATTTTTTTTGCAGCGGAAACAAGCGCTGCCAAGCGCTGCCAAGCTGAAGCGGTTAAATTTCCTAAGCGCTCACCTTTTTGAGCAATAAAAAAGTCCTGAAAGCACTGGTATTCAATAGGGCGCAATTCGAGGTTCTTTGCTTTTTTCAAGATGCGGCGGTGGTTATCAGCATACCCTTTCCGAATCTCCTCTATTCCGTCATCCCAGCGCAGCTTTTGGTATTGACCATGGTTCTTGAATTCCTCCTTAGATTCCGTAAATTGCAAATTCAAATGCAAGAACCAATTTGCTTCTAAATAGGAAATTTCTTTCCTAGAAAGCGCATTCAGCACAGGTAATGAGCGCAGGAACAATGGTTGCAAATAAGCTTTCAAGCCATATTTCTTTACCAACGGTATTCTTAAAATGGGTTCTTGCTGCTCATTGAGAAGATATTGCCAAGTTGGATGAAGGATATCCTGGACCCAAATTTGATCAAAAAAACCAATTCGGTCCTGCGAAGCAACTAATTGTTCGTATTTTCGTCTTAACCCAGGATGTTCGTTCGCGAAGTGCATTTGACACGAAGTTAAATAAAGCGCAAAAGCAGGCAAGCATTCATGTAACTTTTTTACGTATTTTCGTTGAACGCTACAAGTTGAACATTTATTCTATCACCATGAAAAAATTAAGTCTTTTCGCCATGAGTTTGTTGTTATCGGCTGCTGCCTTTGCACAACAACCCGCCAATAAAGAACACGAGCCCAAAACGCCAGAAGAACGCGCCAAATTCCAAACGGAAAAAATGGCCAGCGAACTTCAATTGAGCGCTGCTCAAAAAGAGCAAGTATATACCATTAATTTGGGTATCGCCCAAAAAAATGAAGGAATCCGCACCAGTAATTTTTCAGAAGAAGAAAAACGCAGCATCATCAAATCGAACCGCGAAGCGCAAATTGAAATGCTCAAAAATGTACTGACTGCAGCCCAATTCGAAAAAATGAAGGCAGAAATGAAAGACCACCCACAAGGCGGTCAACCACACAACGAAAAACATTAATCGCTTATTTTTACATCTCACTCAAAAAGGCTCCTCTCGGAGCCTTTTTAGTTGCTGAATTATTGTCATCTTTGCGCCCATGACATTTCGCGAACTCAATTTGAAGAAACCCCTATGGTCTGCCTTGGATGAGCTCGGCTACCAAACACCTACCACCATACAAGCGGTGAGCTTTAATCCCATGATGTCTGGCAAAGACACCATTGGTATTGCCCAAACCGGAACAGGAAAAACCCTAGCCTATTTATTGCCTTGCTTGTGTATGTGGAAATTCTCTAAAGAACCGCATCCTCAAATCCTGATTATTGTTCCAACGCGCGAATTGGTGGCACAGGTAGTCAGTGAGGTGGAAAAACTCACTGCTTACATGAATGTGGTAGTCGGTGGCGTATACGGCGGCACCAACATGAACACACAAACAGCTATGGTACTACAAGGCTTGGATATCCTGGTGGGTACTCCGGGCCGCATACTCGATTTAGCTGCAAGTGGTTCTTTGCAACTGAAACACGCAAAAAAAGTGGTTATTGACGAAGTCGATGAAACCCTCAGTCTTGGATTCAGACCGCAGTTACTGCGTATTTTTGAGTACCTACCCGTCAAAAGACAACATATGGTTTTTTCGGCTACACTTTCTACTGAAGTCGCGGAATTCCTTGACGCGTACCTAACCAACCCTATTCGAATTGAGGCGGCAAGAGCTGGTTCACCCATTGAAAAAATAGATCAGGTTGCCTATCGGGTTCCGAATTTCTTATCTAAAGTGTCATTGCTACAGCATTTCCTAGATACTGCTCAGGAGAACGCCAAAATATTGGTTTTTGTGGCCTCTCGTTCTCTAGCCGATCGCTTGTTTGAGGCGCTTGAACCTTTTTATGTGGAGAGTATCGGTTTGATTCATTCAAACAAAGCGCAAAATTTCAGATTCAACACCGTGGAACAATTCCAGTCAGGTGAAATCAGCATCTTAATTGCAACTGACCTTATTGCACGTGGAATCGACGTTACTGATGTATCGCATGTCATCAATTTTGACATCCCAGAAAATGCAGAAAACTACATTCACCGAATAGGCAGAACCGGCCGAGCCGATAAAAATGGTCTTGCACTTACCTTTGTGACTGAAAAAGACAACTCAGCATTAAAGGCGATCGAAACCTTGATGCAAAAGGAACTTGAATTTGCCTCTATTCCGGAAGAAGTAGACCTCACGGAAGAGCTATTAGAATTTGAAAAGCCTCAATTGGTGGTACCGGGCAAACCCATTAAATTGCCCAAACGGGAAAATGTAGGCGCTTCTTTTCATGAAAAAAAGGCTAAAAACAAAAAGGTGAATGTGCGCTACAATCACAAAAAGGCCATGCAAGAAAAGTACGGCAAACCTAAAAAGAAAGGCGGCAAATAGCGCTTAGTGCTTTACTACCTTTACTGTTCTCATTCCTTTTGGAGCCTGGATATGCACCAAATAGATACCATTTGCCCAGTTGCTTGCATCAATTTGATTTTTACCAGGTTTGAGCGCCTCTGTACACATTGAACGACCGTTCAAATCTACAATTTGAAGCGTCATTCCATCTTCTTGATGGTCAATAATCAGCTGATCTTGGAAAGGATTTGGATAAACCTGGACTTGAAGCACTTCATTTTCAGCGATACCAATCTGACAATTGTTATTCGCAAGCGGCGTTGGAAGGATGGTCGCAAAATCTAGTCCAGCATCTGGACAGCGTGCATAGGAAATATTCGTTAATTGAGGGCCAAATGCGACTTGATCATGGACATTAAAACCGTGAGACAAATAAACATAATCTCCATTTGAACTCAATTTAAAGTTGGCATGCAAGCCGGCTTGCATAGTGTCTTTGTCTGCCCAAACGAGCAAATACCCATTGGCCGGAATAATGGTGCCTGCAGGAAGCGCCCACTGCATTAAATTCAGTGGGTCGTCTGATAGATAAAAACCAGCTAAATCAACAGGGTTATTTGTCGTATTGATCAATTCGATCCAATCTTCATCTTCTCCATTGGCATCAAAAATCAGGGAGTCATTGGAAGCTAAGACTTCATTAATGAGCACTGAGCCCACAGCGGGTGTTGGAAAAGTAACAGCTAAGGTATGGTATTCGTGTTCGGCACGCGCTGGAGAGAAAAGACCAGCATTATTGTTCTCCGCGTAAATATAATATTCAAACGTTAGACCATCCACGGGTGCTTCCACCCCATATTGATGGTCTCCGGCAGCACCATCATTATGCGCACCATCGTCAAACATTTGAATGCGATTGAATTTGAGCTGATGATTACCTCGGTAACCAAGATAAACAGCAGATTCATTACTCGTTGTAGCATTGATCGTTATGTTAGTTCCGTATGAAAGCGGAGAAGTGGCCGCACCGTGATTAACGATTGCTGGTGCTTGTAAAAGATAGGCTGCATTGGTGCTGAAAAATTGAGCGCGCGCATCCATCAAAGCCTTGATGCCTGGGATACTGCCACCGCCACCAGGACCACCACCTGATACAGCTGTTGTGAGGCTATTTAAATATTGGTTGTAAGTATAAAATTTAAAGGGGTCGGCCTGAATGGAGGAGTCGGCGAGCGCCATTAAGTTTTGAGCCCAAGTTTCGTATTGGCCACTCGCAAACATTTCTTGCACCATGGTACGCACGTGGGCCATGTACATGCGCTTGTAAATCGGACTGGCCATTATTTGCTTGATCAAGGGGTGGTTATTGGATGTGGCGTTGGAGAATGGATCGAGGGCCGACGGCGTAAAAGTTCCGGATCCTGTTCCGCCAGGAAAACCACCGAAACTCATGTTAACATCCCATACTGTTGGAACAAAACGCCCATTGGCATCCCAACTGAGGTAATAATTCTGACGAAACGCACCGCTGTAAGAATCGAGGTTAACTAAAACGTTATTGAAAGCGAGCATCCAGATGGCGCGGTCAATGTCTAATGTAGCTTCAATGTTCTGAAAATCATTGTTGAGTGTATTGCAGAGCGCCACCAAACGATTCCAACCAAAGTCGGATTGTAACTCGTAGCCATTGAAATAAGTGGAGCTATCTGCACCGAGGTACTTCAGATCGGGACTTGTGCCGCCCCCTGGCCCTGCTCCGCCAACTGGATTACACTTAAAATACGTGTCGTCGGAATGGTAATAATGTGCTTGATTGAAGTCATCGGAGATCGCTTCATTGTTGGTATACACCCCTCTATACTGGCCATTGATATAGACACGTGCGAAATTGGAACGCGGGCAATCCATATAGTTTTCTAAAATTTGGTACGAGAGGATTTCACGGATCATGGAGGGGTCTTTGTAGCAATTTGAGAGCTTGATGTCAGTGATGCCGTGGTAATCTTGGTTGCTCTTGATGGTGTTGAGCTCGATGCGCAGCGGATTTTTCTGATTGGTAGGGTTATAAGAACTATTACCCTTGTAACGCACCCCGCAAGAATCGAAAGAAACGCCATTGATGCGCACAGAGTCGGCGTATATATAAGTTTCGGTGGCTTCATTGGCATCGAGTTGTGCATCCCAATTGGTAAAGGAAAAGAACAGCTCAATCACTTGTATGGTGTCGCGCTCGTAAAAATTTTGAGCATTTAATGCGGAAGAAAAGAAACATGCAAAGCAGAGAGATGGAAAGAGAAAACGAGACATAAAATGAGTTTTGTTTAAGTCGGATGAAGGTACTGATAAGTTGTAAAATACTATCTTTGAACTATGAAGTTACCAATTTTATGTATCCTGAGCAGCGGATTGCTCTTTAATAGTTGTGCACAAACCCCTCAAAAAGAGGTGCGTAAGCGCGAAGTTGTGCAAATTCAAACCCAATTTGAATTACAAGATTTTTTAAAAGACAACAAAGACCTCGATGCCGCTGTCGATAAAGTTTTTGCAACCCTAGATGATACCGCAATCGTGGCGCAGCTCATCATGCCAGCTGTTGGGCGCCTTGGGCAAGAAAAAACAACCATTGACCAACATATTAAAGACCGTATTATCGGCGGCGTATTAATGCTCAACGGCACCAAAGAGGGCTTCACCTCATGGATTACCGATTTTGAAAAGCAAAACAAAACCTACGGTAATTTACCCTTTTTATATAGTGCAGATGCGGAACCGAGTTTGGTCAATCGCAAAATTGCAGGCTCTACCCTCGTCAAGAAAGCCAATGAAATGCAATCCATTGAAGAAGTGAGAACTTGTGCTCAGACCATCTCAAAAGATCTCAACGACATTGGTATCAATTACAACTTTTCTCCAGTTGTGGACATGTCGCCAAACGCTACTGTAGGCTTCCGAAGCTTTGGCGCAGTGCCCGCCAACATTATTCCGTGGTCTGGTGCATTTATTGAAGAAACACAAGCGCAAGGTATTATTGCAACAGCCAAACACTTCCCAGGTCACGGTCTGGTCTCGGGCGATACACACAAAGCCTTGCAAGTAATCGACGGCGAACTCAAAGAAATTCAGAATTACCCACCACTCATTGCCCAAGGCGCATTGTCCATAATGGTGGCGCACATTGCCGTTCAGAACAATCCAAAATACAATACAAACGGACTTCCTTCTACATGTTCAAAAGCTATAGTAACGGACTTGCTCAAAACAGAAATGGGATTCAAGGGACTTGTAGTTACCGACGCCATGAACATGGGCGGTGTGGTTTCTGTGCCTGAAGCCGCCTACAAAGCGGTTGCCGCAGGTTGTGATATCGTGCTGATGCCGGTAGATGCCAAAAAAGCACACGCTGAGCTACTTGCACATTACCGCAGAGATGCAGCTTTCAAAGCGCAAGTAGATGCCGCAGCCAAGAAAATCATTCGCATGAAAATTGCACTCGGGTTGTTGAATGCTAAGTAGTCAGGTATAAATCGATTAAACCCTCAGGAGCTTTGATATAGAGCTCCTTTTTTTTGCGCACTACTTTTTCAATCAGGCCTTCGAATATGGGAATCAAAATTTCTGTGCCATTGAAATTAACTTGCAATAAAGGATTGGCAGTCATGTCAATCACATCTTCAACGATGCCAATTGCGCCTTTTTGTGCGTCAAAAACGCTGAAACCAATGACTTCGTGGTCGTAGAAAGAGGTCTGGTCGAGTTCTGGCAATATCTCAAGTGGTAGATACGCTTTTTTCTTAATCAAGCGCTTGGCTGCCTCTTCGGTTTCAATACCTTCAAATTTAATGGCAGCAAATCCTTTGTTCTTGAGTTTGAAGCCTTCGATGAAAAATGGGGTGAGCTGGCCGTTGATGTCTAGATAAAGGGCATCGAGCCCTTGGTAATCGGCCGGATTAGAAACGTCTAAAAACAGCGAAACTTCACCTTTAAATCCGTGAAGTTTCGCGATAAGACCTAAATAATAGCAATCTTGAATTTGCATATGCTTATTCAGCAGCAGCCTCTTCAGATGCTTCTTCAGCAGCAGGAGTTTCTTCAGTTGCAGGAGCTTCTTCAGCAACTACTTCTTCAGTTGCAGGAGCTTCTTCGGCAACTACTTCTTCAGTTGCAGGAGCTTCTTCGGCAACTACTTCTTCAGTTGCAGGTGCTTCTTCGGCAACTACCTCTTCAGTTGCAGGTGCTTCTTCGGCAACTACTTCTTCAGTTGCAGGAGCATCTTCGGCAACTACTTCTTCAGTTGCAGGTGCTTCTTCAGCAACTACTTCTTCTACTTCTGGTGTGTTTTTAGCTTCAACTGCGGCTGCTTTTGCAGCATTGGCTGCTACTTCAGCTGCCATGCGATCTGCTTTTTGTTTTTCTGCGTTTTTAGCCAAACCTGAAATTTTACCTTCGATTTTAGCTTCTTTACTCGCCAACCATTGATTGAAACGCTCTTCTACTTGCTCAGCAGTAAGTGCACCTTTTTTCACGCCGTTTAGCAAGTGATTTTTGTACAATACTCCTTTGTAAGATAGAATAGCACGAGCAGTATCGGACATTTCTGCACCAGTCTGAACCCAAGCAAGGGTCGCATCAAAATTGATGTCGATGACAGCAGGGTTAGCAGTTGGGTTGTAAGTTCCGAGTTTTTCGATGAATTTACCATCGCGTTTTGCACGGCTGTCAGCAGCTACCAAGTGAAAAAATGGTTTGCCTTTTTTACCGTGTCTTTGAAGACGAATGCGTGTTGCCATTGTACTTTACAGTTTTGGGTACGAAACCCAGGTTTATAAATAAGTGAATTAAGGGTGCAAAGATAGCTATTTTATTTCAATGCGACAAACTTATTTGCCTTGCGCCTTAAATACAATAATGACGGTATAGAACATGATTTTGAGATCGAGGGCCAAGCTGCGATTTTTCATGTAAATCAGGTCGAATTTCATGCGCTGCAACATTTGCTCCACATTTTCGGCATAACCGTACTTGACTTGCCCCCATGATGTAATACCAGGGCGAACGCGCGTGAGATGCATGTATTGCGGTTCAATCTCTACAATTTGATCAATATAAAATTGGCGCTCCGGGCGGGGCCCCACTAAGGACATTTGCCCTAAAAGCACATTCAAAAACTGCGGAAATTCATCTAATCTTGTTTTGCGCATGAAGCGCCCTATCGGCGTAATGCGCGGATCACCTTCGGAGGATAGTTGTGGACCAGCCTTTTCTGCATCGGTATACATCGTGCGGAATTTGATGATTTTAAAGCACTTTCCATCGCGTCCTACCCGGTCCTGCAAAAAGAAGATCGGTCCCAAGGAGGAAAGTTTGACGGCTATTGCAGAGAAAATAAAGAACGGAATGAGGCAAATGAGTGCAAAAAAGGAAAACAAAATATCCATGAGTCGCTTTACAGCTCTTTGCCAATAAGGCATGACATCCGGATTGATTTCGATCAACAGTGCGCCGTAAATATTGGTCATGTCCACAGAACCCGCTAAAATGCTATACATATCCGGTAGAATGCGAATGCGGATCTTGCCGTTATCGATACGTGCGATGATAGATTGCAAGCGGTCGTGGTCTGAACTCTCAATGGCAATAATCACTTCTTCTACTTTGTGAGCTTCTAAAACTTCCTCTAAATCTGGAAGTTTACCGAGATGTGAAAGCTGTGGAGAAAGCAAGTTGTCTCGGCCATTCACTTGAATGAATCCTACAAAATGATTGATCATGTTGGGAGCAGCAAGCAACTCTTGATAGATTTCTATTGCGCGTTCATTACCTCCGATGATCAAAGTTTTAAAGCCGTGGCCAGCAGCTTTGATGTAACGGATCAAAAGCGTGGTAAATAGCACCCTTCCAAATGAGGTGAGACCAAAATGGATCATAAAGAGCCAAATGGTGAGCTGATAAAAATTCTGATACGAGCGTACTTGGTCATCTAAAAGGAGTGTAAAGAACAACACAATTGTTCCGAAGAACGAGGCAGCAAGGCTCAAATTCAGGACCTTCAGACGGAAAAGGCGCCTGATTTCGTGGTAGGTACCCTGAAAAAGATAAAATAACAACCAGAAAAAAGGCAGTATAAGAACGCCGAGCCAAAAATTCTGGTCAGCGTGAAAAGGTTTTGCTTCGATGTGTACCTGACGAATATAAAAGAACAAACCCCAAGAGCTGCTGGCAGTGAGTAAATCTATACAGACCAAGAACGCTATCCAAAACCGATCTTTCATCAAAAATAAACGACTTTGATGTTATCAATCAAGATGAAATGACTAGAGATGGCCGTATCGTGAAAGGCGCGAAAAGCCTGAATATAATTGGTATTATTAGGCCCCGCCGTGATCACTTCGCTCAGTAAAATGTATATTTTCTTCCATCGCAGGGCATTCAGCGGACTTTTGTTCATGGTCACCATGGCATTTTCGGTCACGCCATTGGCATTGACAAACAAGAGATAATTGGTAAACGGCACCGAATTGCAATAGTCAATTTCAAGCATCGCTTGCTTATTTTTAGGAATAGTGAGTTGTTGGTCTTGGTTGGTATTGGCCACCCATATAGAATCGGTTGCGCTCAGCATGACTTTCGCATAATAATTTCCATTGAACCACTTGAGGGTATCATTGGCTAATGTCAGGTGAGCAGAGGAGGTATTCGGATCATCGGTGAGTTTGATATTGATGTCCTCGAAATCTTCGATCCAAAAGTTGACGTTGTCTTTGTAGTGCGTGACGGGCGTAACGGTAAGCGTTTGATTTTTGACAAAAACTCCATTGAGTTCAAAGGGCACAAGGTGTTCGTTGCGCATTTTGGTAGCAGAAATGCCATTGACGCGTATGGTTGGGTAGATGCGGATATTGGCAGCGCCTTCTTTTAGGATCGGGATTTTGAATGGCACTTCAAATACGCCGATGAGTTGTTCATCTACATATACCCACGCATCAGTGAGGTTGTGGGTCAGTTGGCCCTCTTCTCCGTTCAAGCTTGAATTGGCTTCTAAAACCCATTCGTTCACTTCGAGCCAAGCGGGGTCTGGGTTATTTTTGACGCAGGCGCTCAAGAGAAGACCTAAATAAAGTAGGTAGCGATATGCCATGTTTACGGAACGAAAGAGACGCATCTTTATTGTATCGAATGGTTACTTTTTTGTTGTAACTGAACTTGGGCAAGCAGCTCTATGCGCTCGGCGAGCTCAAGCGCGCTCAGGCCTTGAACAGCTCCTACCTTAGGTGAGAAACCGGACTGCAAACAATTTGCAAAATCTTGCCATTGTGACTGCAGCGCATTTCCAGGTAACACTGCTATTTGTTCAAACGCAGCATGCGCGCTTCTCTGTACTTGAATCTGCTGCTGCAGCAAATCTATATCTAAGCTGAATGCTGCTGTTTGTATGGCCAAACTTCGTTGTTTATCAGCGGCTATGCGAGACGCCGCTAATGTAGCTACACAACCATCTTCAAAAGTCAGTTGAACCTCGACGGAATCAGCAAAACTACTTTGTTCGGAACGCGCCTCAACCACCATGCTTTTAATGGCGGAGTTATGCAGCGACAGCAGTATATCGAGGTCGTGGATCATGAGGTCAAAGACGACCGAAACATCTGTGCCTCTTGATTGGAAGGGCGCACAGCGGCTTGCTTGAAAAGTGCGGATAGCCTGTTGCTGCAATAGTTTGCTTGCTTGAAGCCATGCAGGATTGAAGCGCTCGACGTGACCAACTTGGACAAAACCGTTCGTTTCAATTTGTACACCAAGAAGATTTGTCGCTTCTTGCAGTGTCGCACACATTGGTTTTTCAATAAACACCGCCTTGCCTTTTCTCAAGGCTAAATTTGCCAATTCATAATGTGAAGGCGTACTGGCAATAATGCCAATGGCATCTATTGCATCTAGCAAGTTGTCGTAGTCGTCGAAAACGGCAATTGTTGGATAAATTTGCTGTATTTCTTTGGCTTTTTCTGGGTGGCGATCATGAACACCGACCAATTGAAAGGCAGCAGAGAGACCTTGCAACACCTGGAGGTGTATGCGGCCCAAATAACCCAAACCGACAATGCCAATGCGTATCATTTTCAAATAAAAAAAGCCATTAATCGGCAGACTAATGGCTTTGAGCTGATATAGGATTCAAACTTATTTCTTAACCGTTTCTACAACCGCTTTGAAAGCTTCTGGGTGGTTCATGGCTAAATCGGCAAGTACTTTGCGATTGAGTTCGATACCACTTTTGTGAACGGCTCCCATAAACTGTGAATAGCTCATGCCGTGTTGGCGAGCTCCCGCGTTGATACGGGTAATCCAGAGTGAACGGTAGTTTCTTTTCTTTTGCTTGCGTCCGGAGTACGCGTAAACGAGCCCTTTTTCAATGGCATTTTTAGCGACGGTCCAAACATTTTTACGACGACCAAAGTATCCTTTGGCCAATTTCATCAAGTTCTTTCTGCGAGC